>Ga0315286_10003824_pt1 | contig 14340 bp, 8 predicted proteins | sample YL17G10_0_MG_FD_205038 | JGI IMG/M metagenome (GOLD analysis project Ga0315286, IMG submission 205038) | Sediment microbial communities from Yellowstone Lake, YNP, Wyoming, USA - YL17G10_0 | ecosystem: Environmental > Aquatic > Freshwater > Lake > Sediment | place: USA: Wyoming | collected...
AAACTCGTGCAGAAGACGGCAGTTCACCAAAGCGGCGGAAACGGGCGCATCAGCCGCGATCTCGGGAAGAGTGAGCTCAGTAGGAAGGTCCCTGAGGAATGATATAAGTTGCGTATCGCCTGATTGCGACGCAGTAACTCGAAATCAAAGGAATCGAAAGAAGATGAAAAAGCTAATGATCTTGGCGGCAATATTGGTGCCGGTCTGCGCGAAGGCCGCGGAGCCTTCACAGGCGCAATTCGCCAATCCGCCAATCGAGGCGCGGCCAGGAGCTTATTGGGCCTGGCTCAACGGCAACGTGGATCTGCCGCAGATTACCCGCGAACTGGAAGAGATGAAGGACAAGGGGATGAGCGGGGCCGAGATTTGGGACGTTCTCTGCCTCAAAAATGAATCCGGCGCTGTCCCGGCCGGGCCGGCCTTCCTCGGGCCCGAGTCGATCAAGGCCATCTCGCATGCCATCGATGAAGCCAATCGTCTCGGACTTCGCCTGGGACTGGTCGCTTCGAGCAGTTGGAACGCCGGCGGCAGTTGGGTCACGCCGGACTGGGGACTCAAAGAACTTAAGTTCACCGAGACGACCGTGAAGGGGCCGGCGACCCTGGCACAAGTGCTCCCGAGAGCGTCGGCGGACTATTACAAAGACGAGATCGTTCTGGCCTTTCCTTGGAATACCAACAAGACGATCAACAGCACGGCGTCGGTTGTCAACCTGACCGACCGGATGGACGCCCAGGGGCTTCTAAAATGGAACGTGCCTGCCGGTGAGTGGGTCATCCTGCGATTGGGTTGTGGTAACACCGGCGAGAAGCTAATGATTCCCAGCCCCAACTCCGTCGGCTTGGTGATCGACCACATGGATCCCGAGGCCACGCGGCGCCACTACGAATACATCATCCGGAAGATCCTTGAAGTCCGAAAGGGCCTGGACGCGTTGAAGTACATGGAAGTGGACAGCATCGAGGTCTCCCAGGACGCCGACTGGACCGATGGTTTCGTGCGGGAATTCCGCAGCCGCCGCGGCTACGACCCGACACCGTACTTGCCCTTGCTGAAGGGCTGGAAGCTGGCGGAGACCGACCTGGCTGAGCGGTTCCGGCGTGATTTCCTGCTGACCCGCAGCGATCTGTGGGTTGATTATCACTATCGCAAAGGCTCCGAGTTGCTCAACCGGCACGGCCTGCAACTCGTAGGCGAGCCGGGACACGGGGGAAGCCCAATGGTGGAGCCGCTGAAAGCGCTGGGCGCGGTGGATGTGCCGCGCGGAGAATTCTGGAACAAGCTGCCATTCTGGGTGGTCAAGGAAGCTGCTTCCGCCGGCCATATCTATGGACGGCGCGTCATCGACGCCGAATCGTTCACCAGTTTCCGCCACTGGCAGGAGGGGCCAGCGGAATACAAGCAACTCGCCGACATTGCCTTTTGCGCGGGCCTGAACCGGCTAACCTACCATAACTTTGCCCACAATCCGCTCCAGGCCGGCCTGCCGGGCTGGGTCTATCATGCCGGCGAACACATCAACGTGAACACAACGTGGTGGCCTGTCTCGAAGCCGTTTCACTATTACCTGGGGCGTTGCTGCTACCTGCTCCAGCAAGGTCTGCCGGTGGCCGACGCCTGCTATTATTACGGCGATGATGCGCCGAACCTGGTCGCGCCACCGCGCGTGGACCCGGCGCTGGGCAAGGTGGATCCGAAATTCTGCAAGCACTGCGAATTCGGCCCCGCTGAACCGCTCCCTCGTCTGAATCCCGCGCCCACCGATGCGCTCGGCGCGGGCTACGATTACGACGTGGTGAATACCGACGTGATCCTGAACCGGATGAAGGTGAAGGATGGTCGCATCGTGCTGCCCGACGGGATGAGCTACGGTGTGCTGGTGTTGCCCGAACGGCAGGACATGCCGCTGGCGGTGTTACAAAAACTGGATAAACTGGTCCGTGCCGGAGCCACCATTCTTGGACCCAAACCCACCCGGACTGACACGCTTACCGGCTATCCGCGTTGCGATCAGCAGGTCAAGGACCTCGCCGACAAACTCTGGGGAGAGTGTGATGGCAAGACGGTCCACGAGCGCCGCCACGGCCGGGGCCGGATTGTATGGGACCGCAACCGGGTGCGCCAGGTGCTGGCCGATTTGGGAATCGGCGCCGACTGCACGTTCTCATCTAAAACCGGGACGGATGGCCTTGATTATGTCCACCGTCGCACAGAGCAGGCTGATATCTACTTTATCAGCAATTCCAACGACGACTGGGTGGACATGGAATGCATTTTTCGTGTCAGCGGCAAGCGTCCAGAACTGTGGATGCCCGAGACTGGTGCAGTTGCGCGTTATCCGGTTTACGAGAGCGTGGCGGCCGGAACGAAGGTCCCTTTTCGCTTGCCGCCCTGCGGCTCCGCGTTCCTGGTCTTTCGCGAGCCGGCCGATGCCGAGCACCTGGTGGCCGTGCCCGAAATCGTCGAGGGCAAACCACCCACGGCGGAGCTGCCTTCCCGCGTTGTCGAGCTGATTGCCGGGCGACAGGGCAAGCTCGAATTGCTGGCGTGGAGAGGCGGTGCCTGTGTGCTTCGCGGCACGGACGGAATGCGCCGTGGAGTTGTGGTCGAGACAGTCACGGAGCCACGGGAACTCACAGGCCCCTGGGAGGTCCGTTTCGCTAAAGATCGCGGCGCTCCGGAGTCAAAGGTGTTCGAGGATCTCCATTCCTGGAGCAGTGATCCGGAGGATGGCGTAAAGTACTTCTCCGGCACGGCCGCCTATCACAAGCAATTCGATGTGCCTACCGATTGGCTCAAGGGCGGCGACCGCGTGTTCCTGGAGCTGGGGCGCGTGCGAAACGTCGCCGAGGTAACCCTGAACGGCAGGCGGTTGGGTATCTGCTGGACGTCTCCCTGGCGTCTTGAAGTGACAGGCATTCTCCAGCCTGGCACCAACACACTCGTCGTTGAGGTCACGAATCTCTGGGCCAACCGGATGATTGGCGATGGGAAGCTGCCTCCGGAAAAACGAATCTGTCGAAGCTGCCTGCCTCCCCTGAACGGAGAACCGCTCGAATCCGGCCTGCTTGGCCCCGTGCGAATTATTCAGGCGAAACCTATAAATTTAACAACAAATTGAAGGCTGCATATATGCGCAAACAGATTAGAGCGATGCCTGCACAAATCAGGTGACACACAACTTATATCTTGACACAAGAGCGCATCCGGGGGTGATATAAGTTGTGTGTCACCTGATTATGATTAGGAACATCAGCCGCTATATGCGGAGGAAAAAGCCCGGCAGAAAGGTCCGAGAGGGGCGATGTAAGTATGGTGTGCCCCGATTCTGAGAAGGGGGATATAAGTATGGCGTCCCCCGATTCAACCACCGCGCCAGTGCCCTACTCTACCCCGATTCTGGCGTCCCCCGATTCAGGGGGATATAAGTATGGCGTCCCCCGATTCGAAGATGCTTGTGAGAAGCGCATTTTCCTCTCCTCTCGAAGAGAGTTTTGCTATCTTTCATTCATCGTAGCCCAAGACGTCTAAAGGGTTACACATAAACATAGACCGAATAAAGGAGGAGAATGAAATGATGCGATTGCTTTGCACAAAAGTCCTGCACTCGACGTTAGTGCTTGCCGCCTTCGCCACGTTTGCCGGGAGGGCTGGCGAGGCCGCTGCGCCCGAGCAACCCTACAAGCCAACGTGGAATTCCCTGAAGAACTGGCGCACGCCGCAGTGGCTCCGGGACGGCAAGTTCGGCATTTACACGCACTGGGGTGTGTATGCCGTGCCGGCTCAGGGGCCGAACGCCACGTGGTATGCCAACAGACTTTACACGGATCCCAATGGGGCGGAACGAAAGTATCACGAGGCCACCTACGGCCCGCTCGAGAAGTTCGGCTATAAAGACTTCATTCCCATGTTTACCGGCGAGAAGTTCAACGCCGATGAGTGGGCCGATCTGTTCCAGAAGGCGGGCGCTCGCTTTGCCGGACCGGTGGCGGAGCATCACGACGGATTCTCGATGTGGGACACCAAGTACTCGGAGTGGAACGCGGCCAAAATGGGTCCCAAGCGGGACGTGGTGGGCGAACTGGCCAAGGCCATCAAGAAACGCGACATGAAGTTCGTCACCGCCTTCCATCATGCCGAGAACTGGTTCTATTTCCCAACCTGGGACAAGCGTTGGGACTGCGGCGACCCGCGATACTCGGGCCTCTACGGCCCCATCCATGAGAAGGGCGCCCTGCCCACCAAAGCCTTTCTCGACCAGTGGCGGGGCAAGATCATCGAAGTTATTGATAAATATGACCCCGATTTCATCTGGTTCGACTTCGGCCTGGAATTGGTCCCCGATTCCTACAAGCAGGACATGCTGGCCTATTTCTTTAACACCGCCGCGGCGCACAAGAAAGAAGTGACGGTCACGTACAAAGGCCATCACTTGCCGCCGGGGGCCGGCCTCCTCGACCTGGAACTGGGGCAGGAAGCCGACTTGACTTACTACGAGTGGATCACCGACACCTCAGTTGATGATGGACAGGGATGGGGGTATGTGAAGGGCCTCGGGTTCAAGAGCGTGGACAACCTCGTCGATAACCTGGTGGACCGTGTCAGCAAAAACGGTTACTTGTTGCTCAACGTCGGCCCGAAGCCCGATGGCACCATCCCGGACGAGGCCAAAGAGCGGTTGCTGGGTATGGGAAAATGGCTCCGGGTCAACGGGGAGGGCATATACGGCACGACCTGTTGGGTTAGGGCCGGAGAGGGTCCGACCCGACTGTCGGAGAGCGGCGGGTTCAACGAGCAGAACGCGCTGCGCTACACGGGCCAGGACATCCGCTTCACGGTTAAGGACAACATCCTGTACGCCACCGCACTCGACTGGCCCGGCGAAAAGGTGCTCATCAAGAGCCTGGCCCCCGAAGGGGCAACCTGGGCTGGGTTGTATCCGTCGGAAATCGCCTCCGTCACGATGCTTGGGGATGGCAAGGCGCTGAAGTGGGAGATGACGAAGGAAGGTCTGAGCATTGAAACCCCGAAGACGAAGCCGTGCGACTATGCTTTCGTTTTCAAGATCGTGCGCCGAAAGCCGCTGTGAGCGGCCACACAGAATCAGGTGACAGAATCAGGGTAACAGCTTAGCCCTTTCGGTCTCGCGACAGATTTGCCCGGATCACGTGGGGAAATCCATCACGAACTGTCGTGATACAGAGCGGCTTGGGCGTCCGAAACGTCCTGGTTCCCACAATCCGCGGACGCCATACTTATATCTTTGGGGAGAGCCCGTCTGCTGGAATGCCTTCAGGAAAAAGACAGCCTGAAAGGATCGAGAGAGGTGATATAAGTATGGTGTCCCTGGCGTCCTGATGTCCCGCTTAGAACGTCGGGATTTTCAGCCTCTCCCCGCCCTTGAGCGCCGACTCGTGCGCCACGATCCCCGGCACGGTATAGGCCAACGCCTCGTGGATGTCAACCGCCGGGCGGCGATTATGCGTCAGCGCGTCAATGAATTCATGCGTGAGGAATGTGTGCGAACCGTCGTGCCCCGAGTCGTGGCGCAATGGCTCCGGTAACATATCCGTTTTCCACCACTGCGGTTGCTGGTAGGTCTCGAACTCCGGCAAGTCGCGGACGAATCCCGCGTCGTCCCTTTCTTTCTGTCCTCCCGCGCGCACAAGGACCGGCGCGGCGCCGTTCGACGTGGCGGCGTAGAGGCTCATTTTGCTGCCGATCCACTGGGCACGTTCGACGCCGCGATGCGCGCCCTTCCACCACACGTTCACCCGGAAGGCGTGCCCGCGATTCGTGCGGAACATGGCCGACTCGTTCCAGAACGGATTCTGATATACGTTATCCTTGCAGATCGGATCGTTGTCCCCCCAGCCGTGGCAGGTCACTTCGGTCAGCCGCTCGCCGGTCACGCCGATCAGGAACGCGGTGCAGTGCGTGGGATAGTGCATCGGGGCCATGCCGTGGCGCCAGGTTCGCCTGCCGTTCTCGAAGTAGAGCGCTTCCAGACCGGCATGTTGATATTCGGCCTCCGCGTAATAGATCTCGCCGAATTTCTTCGCCTCGTGGAACTTCCGGGCCGATATGGCAATCTGGTGGTAGTAACTGGTCTCGGCCATCATATAGGTGAGGCCCGATTTCTTCACGGCATCTAGGAGCCGCTCCGCCTCCTCCATGCCGCCGCCCATGCACGCGGGCACGGCGGAGATGACATGTTTGCCGCGCTTGAACGCCTCGATCGCGTGTTTGACGTGGTTGGGCCCCTCGGTAAAGATCGCGACCGCGTCAATCCCCGGATCCTTGACCAGCTCTTCAAGCGAGTTGTACGACTTGGCGCAGCGATAGACCTCCATCAGGAGCTTTCGCCGTTCGGGGCGGAGATCGCTGACCGCCTCGACGATGCAATCGGGGTGTTCATGCCATTGGAAGGATGTCCCGAAACCGCCGCCGACAACGCCGATGCGAATCTTCTTGGGCGCGGTGTTGACGGCGAATCCCCGCGATGCCATCGCCAGCCCAACCAGAGCGCCGCCCCCGGCCTGAATAAAGCGGCGGCGCGAGATGCGCCGATGCTCCCCGCCGAGACCGGAGCGGGAGGCGTCGGATTGCCCCTCGCTGGAATGTCTGCCTGGTTCAAACACGTTTGCTCCATTCGATTGGCTGTCGCTCATGTCGCTCTCCTTCTCTCACGCGAATATCGTTGCCGCCCTCGGTGTGCCTGCGGAATCGGCCCGGAAGAATGGTCAGCCTATAGCCGCCTCGGGCCATGACGATGCAAATGTAGCAAAACTTGCTTCCGGCTTACAGGAAAACCTGTTCCAGAACTATCCCTGTCGGACTTGTGCCGCCTCGGGCAGCTTTTGCGAGCCCTCGCGCGGTCCCCCGGTCACGAGACCCGGGGGGAAGGCTTTCCAGCAATGGCAGCGGCATGTCTTCCTTTCTCTTTTCGCGGATCTTCGTTTCCGATTTTCGTTTCTTCTTCCCGCGAACTGACTTATCCTGGGGATAGGTGAACAGGAGCATTTCAGAGTCCGGTTCGTAGCTCCGCCTTCAGGCGGTTGAGGCCAATAGACCTCCTAAAGGAGGAACTACGAACAGGATTTCAGGCCCTTCGGTTGACTTTGAAATCCTCCTGATAGGTGAATCCATGCGGAGGAAGCAAGCCGCCGGAGACAAGGGATTTGGAGGGAAGACGGCGACGAGGCAATTATGATTACGATAGATGGATCCAAGGGCGAAGGGGGCGGGCAGATTCTGCGGACGTCGCTGGCGTTGTCGGTGGTGACGGCGAAGGCGTTCCGGATTCGCAACATCCGCGCGGGACGCAGGAAACCCGGCCTGATGCGCCAGCACCTCACGGCCGTCAAAGCCGCCGCCGAGGTGAGCGGGGCGGAGGTGCGCGGCAACTCGATCGGATCGCAGGACTTGACTTTTTCGCCCCAGGCAATCCGCCACGGACAGTACCACTTCGCCGTCGGCACCGCGGGCAGCGCGACGCTGGTGCTGCAAACCGTCCTGCCCGCGCTGTTGCTGGGTTCGGCGGACCAGCATTCCGAACTCGTCCTCGAGGGCGGCACCCACAATCCGTTCGCGCCGCCGTTCGATTTCCTGGAGCGGGCGTTCCTGCCGCTGGTGGGCCGCATGGGGCCGCGCGTCGAGGCCCGGCTCGAGCGGGCTGGCTTCTACCCGGCGGGCGGCGGGAAGTTCACGGTCTCGATCGAGCCCGCCCCGTGCCTGACGCGCCTGGATCTGCCTGAGCGGGGCGAGATCCGGCGGCGGCTGGCGGAGGCGCGGGTGTCGCGGATTCCGCTCTCGATCGCCGAGCGGGAGATCGGGATCCTGCGCGGGAAACTCCCCTGGCCCCCCGAGTGTTTCCAGGCGCGGGCGATCCGCAACTCCCGCGGACCCGGCAACGTTCTGGTGATCGAGATCGAGAGCGAGCACGTCACGGAGGTCTTCACCGGCTTCGGCAAGAAAGGCGTCCCGTCGGAAGAGGTGGTGGGCGAGGCGCTGCGCGAGGTCCGGGAGTACCTGGCCGCGGACGTTCCGGTGGGCGCGCACTTGGCGGACCAGTTGCTGATCCCGATGGCGCTGGCGGGGGGTGGGATGTTCCGTACGCTGGCTCCGAGCCGCCACACGATGACCAACATCGAGGTGATCCAGCAGTTCCTGGACGTGAAGATCAGCGCGCAACGCGGGGAGAAAGGCGATTGGGAGATCGAGGTGGGATAGGATGATCTTGAGGCTTGAGACTTGAGGCTTGAGACTTGAGGCTTGAGGCTTGAGGCTTGAGGCCGGAGTCTTGAGTCTGGAGTCCGGAGTCTGGAGTCTTGAGTCCGGAGTCTGGAGTCCGGAGTCTGGAGTCCGGAGGCCGGAGTCCGGAGTCTGGAGGGGAGCATATTGGAGGTCATTCGCATGATGGGCGTGAATCCTGAAGGGATTCCATACCAAAGCCCAGGGTCGCGAAGCCACCCTGGGAAACTGACCCATTATCATTCAGATGAACCCTGAAAGGGTTCCATAGCGCTGGGCAAACAGACGGTATTGGATGACTTATGAGGAAAGCCGCGAGAATTAGTTGCCCCAAAAACAAGAAAATGGTGGATAGTAGTGCGGACGAATGCAGAATGATGAATGTGGTGGGCATTCCGAAGAGATACAACCTGTTGTGAAGGTCGCGCGGCGTGAGACCCGGGAAACCGCCAGATAACCGATTGCCAGAGGTTGCGCCGCCGCCGTGCGGCCGCCTGCACCCGCCTGATGAGCCGGGCGCGGGCCGGCGGGCTTGGACGAATCACCCGCTGGCGCTCGTGCGGGCGCTGGTTCTCGTCGCGGTCTCGGCGGGGCTGTTCGTGGCGTACCGCGCGCGCGTCGCGTTCCTTGCCGAAACCGAGCGGCGCCGGATCGTGCCGCAGTGGATGCAATGCTGGGCGCGAGTCCTCTGCCGGGTGCTTGGCTACCGCGTCATCCAGAGGGGTTCTCTTCCGCCGCCCGGCAGTCTGGTTGTCCCCAACCACATCAGCTATGCCGACGTTTTCCCGCTGATGGCGTGCCATCCCTGTTTCTTCGTGCCCAAGGCCGAGGTGGCGCGCTGGCTGTTCGTCGGGATGCTGGTCCGCGGCACCCAGATGATCTTCGCCACGCGGCGCCTCGGCACGCGCGACCTCATCGGCACCGCCGCCGCCATCGAGGAGCGGTTGCGGGGCGGATTTCCGGTGTGCGTTTTCCTGGAAGGCACCACGACCTCCGGCGACCGCATCCTGCCGTTCCGCACGGCGTTTGTGCAACCCGCGGTGGATTGCGGCGCGCCTATCGTCCCGGTGGCGGTGCGGTGGCGCGCGACGCGGCCCGGAACCAGCGTGGTCGAGGACGTCGCGTTCTGGAAGGATCACATCTTCTTTCCGCACTTCTGGCGGCACATAGGCTTGGGCGGCTTCGAGGTCGAGATCATCTTCGGCGCGCCGATCCCGTCCGCGAACCAGGATCGCAAGGCGCTGGCGGCGCTGGTTCGAGACAAACTACTGGAGATGTGGGCGGAGTAGCTAGCGGCAGTCCTCATGGCTTTCCCGCGGGAGGCTGCTCGGAAAGAATCTTGATAATCTCCTCCCGCTTGAGTTCCCTCGCCAGGTCCAGTGGAGTTTGTCCCGGCTGAGATTTGATGTCCGTTTTGGCCCCTTTCTCAACCAGATAGCGCGCCGCCGTATCAGGCTATATGCAGTAAGCCGACCGTCAGGGAGAACCTCTACCCGTCAAGCGGTTCACGCGTAAAACTTGGAAAACATGTCGATAAGTGTGGCACCATCTACCAGTTTGATTCGTGCCTGTGCTGCCTCGACTTTGGCTTGATCGGTGAACGTGCTGCTCGTCACAAAAACAGCTTCATCCGCAATCCCCCTACCCTGACTGCCGTTGAATTCTCTGATCTTGTCTGGGCCGACTGGGTTCTTCCAGTGCTTGCACTGAATCACGACCTTTTGGCCTTCCTTGAACGCCCACACGTCTATGCCGCCGTTGCGCGCGGTGACTCGAACGTTGTATCCCATCGCCTGATACAACCGCGCTATCTGGACCTCGAACTCGTGGCCATCCATCTCTTCGATTCTCCATCGCCTCGTTTCCACGCACTCAGCTATACGACGGTTGAAAGCTTCAACCTCAGCCAAGACATCAGGTTCTGGCTCAAGACTGCCGGCCCGATAGCTCGCGATGGCGTCCTGATAACCCTTGCGCGCGCTAACGAGGTCACCCGAGCCGGTCGCCTGACCGGCCTTCTCGAGCAGGGAGAGCGCGCGATCCCTTATCACTGCCCGTTTCCTCCGAAGTTCCTCTTCAGCAGCCTCAATGGGCTTCGCGCGTTCCCCGGGGATAGGCAATGGGGGTGGGATACGCAACAACGTGTCCGGAAGTCGTGGAGGCAAAGGCTCAAAAGCGATTTTGTCGGCCGTTGGTTCCACGCCCACTGCTTCAGGCAACCGCATTGACGCAGATGCCTGCGTGGACTCCGGAAACCACAGGTGGAGATTCGTCAACCCGCGAGGAAGCCGCCAACGCCATGCCTGCCCGCAATACTCTCCCCAGATGAAGGCCTCCCGCTTGCGTTGCGGCTGGTCTGATCCTGCGAAGACTTTCTGAAACAGTTTTTCGGCTGCCTCAAATTCCGTCTTCTCGCGCAAGCACTTCGCTTTCAGAAACGACGCTTCGCTGAGGATTGCACGGTCGTAAGACCTTTTCTCGAGTCGTTCCAGAATCCTAATCGCTTCGTCGTATTCCCGAAGGGCGAAGAGGCACTTTCCAAGCTTCAGCAACGCCTCCGGGTATCTTTCGGAATAACGGAACTGTTTCCGCAATTCTCCCCAAATTGTGCGAGCTTCATGGAAGTTACCGGCGTCTTGAGCTTGTGAGGCGGCATCAAACAACGTGTGCGCGCGGCCTTCATATATCTCTTTCATTCGGCGCACTTCGTCAGGCGAAAGCACCTTGTGGTAGCTGTATGGCCAGCGCGCACGAAAACCTTGAATGGATCCGCCCACCGTTTTGGCTAGAAATTCAGCTTGCGGAAAGGTCGGGATGAAGTTCCTGTATTTGGCGAAATCGTCCGACCTCGATTGATAGCCGTCAGCAATTCGCTTGATCTCTGCTTGCCGTAGAAGCAAACCTGTTGCTCTGGTCTGAATCTGTTCCAAGCCGCGGCAATCGATGTCGATCGGGGACTGTGACGCGAGAATTGACCCGACGCCAAACGCGCGGCCTTGGCGGATTAGCAAGTTGATGCCAAACCACGTAATTGAAGTTTGGCTCGTGGGATACGACGGATAAAAAGCTCGCGGGGCGGCGCCAGCCCCAATCTCGTCGATGCAGAAAATGAGTCGTGGATGCGTCGCATCGCCCTTTCGCTTCTGCCAAACGTAGATTGAAAACGTGACGCAAGAGATCACGTAGGACTGGTCTTCGTAGTCAAGTTCGCTGAGGTTGATAACGTTAATCGGCGTTCGGCCGGTGCTCTCCGCCTCAATCAAGTCGTCCACACTAAAAGGCATTCCGCTGAACCAGAGCTCGCCGGCGGCGGATAAGAACAGATTAACATGGTCCGCCAGAACACCGCGTTTCTTTGCATTTATGTATTCGTCAACCGGCCTGGCTCCGACGTGCGTCATGGGCGGTGACAAGATGAGATCAATCAGCCGCCGAAGGCCGTCTTCCCCATGCAAGCTTTGGCCCTGCTCAAGCGCGTGTTTCGCAATCTCGTAAATGTATCCCTCTGCGCGTTCGATATTGTCTCGGCCTCTGACCGCGAGTTTCTTTACGAACTGAACGGTCATCTTCCGGAGCATGTTCTTAAAGTCCTCGGCGTCCCTTCCCATCAGCGCCTGGGGATTCGCAGAGAGCTCCTCGACGAATGGGGAAAAAGCGATGGGAATGCCTTTTTTCGAGCGCGGCGTAAAAACGTTCACTTCGACCTGCGACTGAAATTGTTCCACGTGACTGAGGGTCAGACCAAATCTCGCAAGTCCTTGGCGATATTTGTCGGCTTCACTGGCGGCGACCGTTGCCCGTTCGGCCCCTCGATCAACTGTTACCCACGACTCGAACTCAGCAGCGCTGAGGCCGGGAAAGACCAGCGCCATCGAGCTCAAGTCGCCTTTGAGGTCAATGACAATGCTTGGAATTCTGTGAAGAGCCGCCTCCTCCAGAATGATCTTCGTAAGAACAGTCTTCCCCGAACCAATGGCCCCGCAAATGAAGGCATGTGTGGCCAGATCTCTGGCTGGAAGGACGAACGCCTCCGGCTGTGGGGTTTTGTCAAAATATTCCAGCTTTAGTTTCTGGCCCAAGTAAAGGGCGTCCGGGTCAACGGGCGGACTCACCGGCGACGCGCCAAACACAGGCGCAAGGGGTTCAGGTCGGCCGCTCGAACGCGAGAGTTTGATTTGAAACACGCCTGCGACAACTTGCTCAGAGGTTGTCTCCAACACAATCTTGTCGCCGGCTCCCGGTTTCGCTTGGCGGCACCATGTGCCGATACCGTAAAGGTGCCGCTCAGCGAGATGCAACAGGCAAGGATAACGGTGGCCGCTCTCGTCCGTCAGGGTGACTTGCTTCTGGTCCGATCCTCCAAAGCACTGGGAGAGTTGCGCGCAACATTCCGCGCTCAACACAAGCGCGTCTCGCGCGATATGAAGCGGCAACTCGAATCGGATCAGTCGTTCTGAATCTGTGTCGGGCATGTCAGGCACCTATCTTGTCACCAAGAACCAAACGAGCGCGGCAAAAGCCATCAGTGCCGCAAGAACATACCAGAGCCACCGTGGGCGAGGCATGCGCGTTCTGGGTTCCTCACGAGTGCCAGCCGCAGGAAATTCCGGTAGCGGCGGCGGCGGTTCAGGCGGGCGCGGTGCAACGAATTCTTTCAGGGTCCAACTTCCGTTGGCAAGGTGCTGAAGCCGTTCGTCCCGCACGTTCAGGAATGAGGTTTCTGTAAGATGCTCGGCGTTCACGTTCAGCATTTCCGCAAGTTGCCGAGCGATATCCGGGTAGGACACATCGCACCCAGCGCGTTTCAGCAGCTTATAGACCAGATCGTGTTCTTCGATTGCGCGGATGGCTTTCCAGAGCGATTCTTCGCCTGGAAGGCTGGGCGGAGTGGGCATGCGGGATTCACCGCTTCTTTCTCTCTCCTGCCGCAATTGCTCGCTCGGCCACTCCATTAGCCCCCATCGTCCACCACCGACGCTGCAAAAAAGGCGCCGGTTGTATCGGCTGAGCGTGGAGATTACGGTGCCAATCCGCAAAACCGAAAGCTCAGCAGCCCGCGACCAAAGATCGCGGTAATGGAGAGCTTGGTTGGCTTCCGCAAGTAGCCCGTAAAGCAAATCGCGGCGCGGACCGCTATAGCTTGAAGTGCCCTTTCGCGCCTGTTCGAGGAGGGGATTGAGGGCGCGTTTCCACTCCGTGTAGATGTGAAACACCCTGGGTTCTCCCGCCCGAACGGTCAGAGTTACCTTCTCGCCCGCTCCAAGCCCGTTGGATTCATACCACTGTCGCAGTGCCGCACCCTTGAGAACCTGTGCGGAGGCGTCGAACTCAACAACGAAATCTTCTGAGACTCCAGAATGAACCGCGACTTTCTCTCCGTTGTTGACGCTGCCAAAGTGCTGGCTGAAAGCTGCGCGCAGGCGGAACACGCCACCCTTAATGTCCTTTTCGTTCAAGGTGATCGTCGTTTCAGTCGGCGGCGGCAATGGGGGATGCGGACGCTCAGCACCACGCGGTGGCGGCGGTGGTGGCGGGATTGTCCCTGGCTTGGGCAAATCCACAAGGGGCCTGGGCAAGTCCACAAGAGGCTTGGGCAAGTCCGCAAAGGGCCTGGGCCAGTGCATAAGGGTCCTGTGCCAGACGAGATCGCCTCGGAAGTAAATGCCTTCCTGCTTCTCGAGTTCTGATCGCACCTTTGACCTCAAAAGTGCCCACCGATAAATACGTGCTTTCTTCTCCAGCATCTCTTTCAGGATCAGATCCAAGGCAAGAGGGCGATCAGACACCCTTATCCGCGTGACGATCTGGTCTATCTCTTGGGTTGAAACCATCTCGGGCTCGAACCACAACGCATCCTCGCTGTCGCCAGCCTTGATCAGCTCCACCTGCTCGCCTGCGCTCACCGCGTGTGCTTCAAAGAACTCTCTCAGACCCGTCAGCCAATTGCCATTGACCCTTGCCTCGTGCCAGCTCCCCCAGATGTCGCAAATGCGGACTGACTGCGCGCTCCGTATGGCCAACTGCTTGGGCAACGGAAGGCGTCCCTGTTGGACATCCGCGTGACTCAAGCGATAAGGAATCGCTCCC
>Ga0315286_10003826_pt1 | contig 14339 bp, 14 predicted proteins | sample YL17G10_0_MG_FD_205038 | JGI IMG/M metagenome (GOLD analysis project Ga0315286, IMG submission 205038) | Sediment microbial communities from Yellowstone Lake, YNP, Wyoming, USA - YL17G10_0 | ecosystem: Environmental > Aquatic > Freshwater > Lake > Sediment | place: USA: Wyoming | collected...
GCATGACGACCATGAAATTCGCGCGCCACGCAAAGACTTTCGAACATAGTCGTTCAGTGCGGGCTTCGCCCGCAACCCATTGCGGATTGTGGAATGCGGATTGCGGAACCCACAATCCGAAATCCGCAATCCGAAATTCTTGCTACCAGGCGACGATCTTCCGAGATAGTAGATCAGGGTTCTGGCAGCACAGCCAACTCGTCAGCATTCGCCTGGCGCACGTATTGCCGCCCCGTTGGGGCTGGCCCCGTTGGGGGGCTCCTGGCAGTGCGCCGTCAATCTGGATGACCTCAGCCCCGCAAGGGGCGGCCATCCACGAGCCTGGGGCAGCAGTTGCCCAACCGCCCCAGGCGGGCCGCTTGAACCGCGCCCGGTCGAGAAAAACGTGGGCACCCGCAAATTCTTTGTTGACAAATCCCACCACAGCAGAGTAGTCAAGAGGTGTAGCTCGAAATGGCTTATGCCGGTTGCTGCTCCGACCGCAGACATAAGGGGAAGAAACATGGGTAACCAAAAGCGCGGTCCGCCCATGGGGGCGTGACAAGGTGGGTGTGGGGGATTCTACATACGTTCTCTAACCAGGAGGAGGCATTTATGGTGAAATCGAGATGGCTGATAGCGGCGGCGGTGGCTGGCGCTATCATGCTCAACGCAGCCGGGGCGTTTGCCGGCGTTACCTACCTCGACAAGTGCCAAGCGAAGATCATGGCGCTGACCAACGCTTTGGGGACGAAATATACCGCTGCCATCATGGCATGTGCCAACGCAATCCGCGCGGAGAAGGCGAAGGATTTGAAGGCGCCTGGGAGTGGCGTGTTGGCAAAGGCTGCCAAGGCCTGCGAAGGTAAGCTGCTCGGCATGTATGACGTAGCGAATTCAAAGGGTAAGTCCGAAATCACGAAGTACCGCGTTGCAATCGAGAAGCTGCGGACCTCCAAGATTTCGTCGTCAACGTGCGAGGATTGCACCTGCACGGACGCCGCCCTCAGCGGCCTGAGCTTCCTGCTGCTGTCTGGTGGCGGCGCTGCGCCGCCAGCTGTTGGCGATAAGATGAGGTTCACCGAGGATTACCTCGTAGTGCAAACCGAAGCGGGGGCCATCCAGAACGCAATGGCCCAGGTGCCGGACCTCATCAATCTCATCGGCCTTGCCAAGGAAGCGCCGAATAGCAATCAGGTCAAGTGCGACGATGACCCGACAAAGTGCGACGCGACCGACTGCTCCGTGCCGACGCATCCGAACCTCTGTGCCTTCGACGTCGAGTGCCGTGAGCATGCGTGTCAGCTCAGCAGCACGGGCTCGGGCACCTGCATGGGTGGTTCGAATGACGGGACCGCCTGCACGTCGAATGCGACTTGCGTTCCCCCTGGCGCTGGCAAGTGCGTGGCTACGAGTGGGGCCGCTATCAAGGCCGCAGCGTGTGCTGGCTGCACGATCGCCGTCCCCCTCACCGGCCGCTCGACGTTCGGAATCTGCACCATCAATGGCGCTCTGGCCGGCACTGGCGCGGCTCTGCCAACCGGCTATAAGTACATGGTCGGCGGTGCCGCAAACGTCATTGGTGAGGTCAACACCAACCCGGACCTGCCCGCGCACGTGTGCGTCAGTATCCTCCGTTCTTCAGGGTGGTGTAACTGCAGCGGCAGCGCTGGTCCGCCGAACAATCTTGCCTTCTGTCAAGACCGCGAAGCCACCGGCCAGGCGACGGATGATTGCACCGCGCCGGCCGCCACGCAGAGCAACGATCCGGTGTACGCCGGCACCAAAGTCGGCCAAGTCGTGGTTACGGCGTCGGGAAGCGCGGGCCAAGGCCACTGCGTCGACATGCTGACCGTGCAGTTCAGGATCAACACGAACACTTCTCAGGGGCCCGATCTCGTGTTCTGCACCAGCGATGACACAAAGGCGCCGAGTGCCCCCAGTCCCGTGCCTTTGACCACTGGTACTGCGAGAGCCACCCTCAAAGAGGCGCTTGTGGCGGAGGGGGCCTGCAGCGACGCGGGCGCCGCGCCCTGCGTAGGGGATGAAAACTGCACGGCGCCTGCGACTTGTGTCGGCGCTAGCCTCGCCGACATGAGCGTCGGGACGATCACCGGTGTTCCGGGCTCATGCACCGGTTTCGAAACCAGCACCCTAAGCGGTCTGAAGCTCGTCGGTGCCTTCCCCTCCGGCGGCGGCAACGCAAGTACCCTCGGCGACACCGTGACGGGTTTCCAGTTCACTTGCCAATAAGATCCGGCGCTGTCGGGTAGCATCGAGGGGGATGGAGATTTTCCATCCCCCTCTGTGTTTGTGGCCGGCAAGTCCTGTGCTAAGTCCGAACATAACGTCCTTGCGCGCAGCACTCGAACCTCTCCCCCGGCCCCTCTCCGACACGGAGAGGGGAGTGAAAAGCCAAGGCATTTCTCCCCCCTTCCCTTGCAGGGAAGGGGGCCAGGGGGTTAGGTTTCAGGACAGTACCGGCCGGCAGCACGCTCTCGAATTTCCTGCGCCGGGCGTGTAGCCTACCACCACGCCTTGCTCTGTTTGGCGAGGCGGAGGACAGCATGTGAAGGAGAAAAGATGCGAATCAGACAGGCATTGAGTGTACGGCTACTCGCCGGAGTTGGATGGATAGTTGCGTCGCAGGCGGCCGCCGATACGTTCCACGAGCCCGACGGTTTCGGTAAGGCGAAGTTCGGGATGAGTGAGGCGCAGGTCAAGGCCCTGTACCCGCAAATGGAGGTGATCGCGGAGCCAACTGTGACGCCGAACACGCCACCGCAGCCGTTCCGGCTGGCGATGTACGGCCTCAACAACCAGACGGTTGGCACGCTGCGGCACTGTAGCGTAGAGCTGCGTTTCTTCCAGCTCGGCATGTACGAGGTGCAGTTCCTGTGTCCGGACAAACACGCGGCGCGTGTCTATCTGCAGAAGACCTTTGGCGCGCCGACGCGGGCGGAGGAGAACTCGTTACTGTGGCAAGGGCAGAAGACGGCTATCACCTACGCGCCCGGCAGCGGGGCGTTTATGTTCGGCGACATTGCGGCGACGACGAAACTCAATTACGCGCTCCTCGCGCTCGTGCTCCAGCAAAAGGGCGGGGTGACGCCGGGCACGCCGCCAACGCCGCCGGCTCCCACAGCCGCAGCGCAACCGTAGGGCGTTTGTGGAACTCGCTCGCCGCAGGCTGAAGTCCTGCGGCTACAGTTTGTTGCCGCTCCTGCTTCTTGCCGGCTGCGGCCTGACCCGCGCCCGATTCCCGGCTCCCGACTCCCGACTGTCGTTCTCCTGCCAGCAGCTGACCGGGGTGGGTGAGTCAGCTTTCGGCGTTGCCGCGGGGGACTGGAACGGGGACGGCAAACTCGATCTCGCCGTGACCGCCGCGGGGCCGGGCACGGTGTCGATCTTCATGAACCGTGGCCGCGGCCGCTTCGAGCGCACGGCGAGCATCCACGTCGGTGAGATTACGCGGGGACTGGCCGTTGCGGATATCAACCGTGACGGCGCGCTCGACCTGGCGGTGGCCAACGCGCTGTCCAACGACGTCACCATTCTCGCCGGTGACGGCACGGGCGCGTTCCGCAAAGACGCGACCCACCGGATCGGTGATTATCCGTTTGACGTGGCGCTCGCCGACCTCGACGGGGACGGGTGGGTCGATCTGGTCCTCATCAATGAGAGCAACGCGCCTGGGTCGATGGCGCCAGGATTGGTCAGTGTGCTGTACGGCCAAGCAGGGGGGACGTTCGGCGACCGGGTGGATCTGCGGGCCGGCGTGCATCCGGCCGCCGTGCAGGTCGCCGATTTTGATGGCGCACAGGGGCCGGATCTGGCCGTGGCCAATTGGAAGTCCGACAGTGTGTCCATCTTTCTGAACGACGGCGGCCGCCATTTTCGGCATGCCGCCGAGTTGGAGTACGGTGGCGGGCTGCCGTACTCGCTGGCGGCGGGCGATTTCGATCGCGACGGGGCGATCGATTTGGCGGTCACCGACCTGGAACACGGCGCGGTGCGCGTGCTCTACGGCGACGGCCACGGGGCGTTTCCACGCGCCGCGAGCTTCCCGGCGGGCGCCGGCATCCGTTACGTCACTACGAGTGATATCGATGGCGACGGATGGCTGGACCTGATCACCGCGAACACCGCGGCCAACACGGTGTCGGTACTCCGTGGCCAGCCGGGGGGCACGTTTGCCGCCCCCGAGGACTTCGCCGTCGGCCGCAACCCACGCATGGTCATCGCGCGTGACCTCGACGGCGACGGCAAGCCCGACCTGGCGGTGACCAACATGTCGTCGCACGACGTGTCGCTCCTGTTCCAGCGGGGCGGGAAGGGGATGCCGTGCCCGCCGGCCGCGGCGCCGCCGTGAGCGTGCGCCGCCGGCTGGAAGGCCTGCGGCTACAGCCTGCGGCGGCCGAAGCTGTTGCTCCTGAGGAATTGCGGCCGAACAATTTCGCGCCGCCCTTCTCGCTCAGGTAACGTCTCCAACGATTGTCAATCGAGGAGCAGTGAACGATGCAGGTGAAGCCAACTCTTGTGATGCTGGCGGCTGGGCTCGTGGTCGCGCTCGCGCTCGGCGTCAGCGCCGCGCCGAGTTCGGCGCAGAAGCCCGCAGCGAAAAAGGCCACGCCGAAGGCGAAGACGACAGAGGACATGCCGCCGATCTGGTACAAGCTCTTGCTCTTTCCGGAAGCGGATCCAGACAATGGGCCGGCACCGTTAACCGTCAACTTCACGGTGACGATCTACGACGATGATGTGGTGAAGCCGAAATTCACCTGGAACTTCGGCGACGGCAGCCGCGAGTCGCACCAGCAGAACGTGCAGCACACCTACAAGAAGCCCGGCCAGTACAAGGCGACCATCCGGGTCACCGACGCGAACGATCGCCTGGGCACCGATGTGCTGCAAATCGACGTCGATGAGCCAGGCTCGTAGCTGGTACCACTCAGGTCCAATACCAGTGAGATAAGGATGATCCTGCTCGGCGGGCACCCTTCGAGACGGCCGCTGAGAAAACGCGGCCTCCTCAGGGTGAGCGGTTGTTTCTTTGGAACGGAAGAGTTTTTCCGCTCACGCTGAGGGGCGCCATCTTTCCAGGCGCCGTCTCGAAGCGGGCGATCTTGGCACGGCGGCGGTTATCCCACTGGCATTGCACTTACGCGGGGACGACCGGCCCAGTGAAGAACTGGTGGAAGGCGCGCGGCAGCTGCCGGTAATCGGGCAACGGGCCTAGCTGGACCGCTACGTCCACGCCGTTGAACGTGTTCCAGAAGAGCACCGGGCCGGTCCGGTACGGCCCCGTGCGCACGCTGTCCATCAGGGCGGCGAGGCATTTGGCCGTGTACGTGGTCTCGAGGGTGATGCCCTCGCAGCGCGCGACCAGGTCACGCGCCCGTCTGCCGGCCTCGGTGGGGGCGCCATAGGCGGCGCCGACGTAGGCGCGGATGATATGGAAATCACTTGTAGTGACCTGCACCCGCGAGACCTCGGATGCGGCGTGCCGGAGCACCCCGAGGGTCCGCCGGGCGAGGCGCGCCAGCCCTCTGGCGGAAGGCGGCAGAATGTCGGTGACCAGGACCGCGGCGACGCGGGCGCGCAGGCCGGCCAGCTTGGCGCCGAGCACCAAACCGGCGACCGTGCCGCCGCTGCCCAGCGGCACGAAGATCCAGGCCGGCTCCGGCAGCTCACCGGCTGTGATCTGCTCCTGCAGCTCGAAGGCGGCGTTGACGTAGCCCAGCGTGCCGAGCGGCGAGGTGCCGCCGGTCGGGATGATGTCGGGCCGGTTGCCGCGCAACAGCTCGCGCCCGCCGGCGCAGAGCGCGCGCACGGCCACGCCGGCGACGGTCGGGGCGTAATGCAGCTCGGCGCCGGCCGCGGCATCGAGCAGCAGGCAGTGGCGCACGTGCGCGGTGACCGGTTGGCGCAGCAAAACCAGAATGGTGCGCAAGCCGAGGGCGCGCGCACACAGCGCGGTGGCGAGCCCGTGATTGGTGCCGATGCCGCCGAAGGTCATCACCGTGCGCCTTCCATGCTGTAGCGCCGCGCCCAACAGGAACTCGAGCTTGCGCGGCTTGTTGCCACCGTACAGCGCGCCGCTCTCGTCGTCACGCTTTACCCAAAGCTCCTCCACGCCTAGCTCCTCGCCGAGCCGCGCCAAGCGGTGCACCCGCGTCGGCAGGGTGGTGAGCTGCACCCGCGGCAGTCGGCCGTGCAGGGCGGGATAGCGCCGTTCCAAGGCAAGCACGTCGTGCACCGGCGGCGTCGCTTGCGGAAACGTGTGCGACATAATGGGCAATCGTAGTAGACCGGACGCGGGGGAAAGGGAAGGAGCGGCTCTATGGTCGAGTTTGGAGTCGCGAAGCCATGCTTCGCGGGGCAGGTGAACCTGGAGCCGGCGTGCCCTCACGCCGCGTCGCAGGTTCCGCCTGACGCGGGCTGAGGGCAGCCCGGCTCCAGAAATCTTTGCGCGGCACGACGACTTTCGGAATTCGTAGCTCAGGGCATGCTTCTGGCATGGAGGAGGCCGGAAGGTGCAATCCTGCGCCGCCGTCGCGCCCCTCAGGACTCATCCCGCCGCGGCGGCACCATCGCCGCGGCGATGAGCACGCCGCAGCCGCTGACGGTGAACATCGCGGCGAAGCCGATCCACTCCGCCACGGCGCCCAGGGCGGGGTTGGCCAACGTGTTTCCCAGGTCGAACATCGCCGTCGACCAGCTGACGGCGCGCCCGCGGTAGGCCGGCGACACTTGCTCGAAGGCCAGGACGTTGAGGATCGGGAATGCATACCCGTGACCCGCTCCACACAGCGCGCCGACGGCGAGAAAGACGATGCCGTCGGTGACGTGCGGTACCACTATGACCCCGGCGGCGTATGCCAACAAAGCGGGGACCAAAACGCGGCGCAACCCGAGCCGGTCCGGCAGCCGACCACTGAGCACGCGAACCGCCACCGCACTGAGCGAGTAGCTCAAGAAAAAGGGCCCGACGCTGCCACTCCCACGCGTGTATGCGTAGGGCGCCAGAAAGGTGAACAGGCTATTGACCGCCGCGCCGAAGAGAAACGTCGTGCACAAGAGCACGAGGAATCGCCGCGTCGGAAACTCGCCGCGGATGGGGTCAGGGATCTCTTTGCGTGTTGGTCCGGCCGTTTCTGGTAATAGCGAACTGAGGCACAACGACGCGAAGGCAAACGCTGCACCGACGCCGAAGTAGATCGGGAAGCTGGCGTGGTGGATCAGGAACTCGCCGAGCACTGGACCCAAGCCGTTCGGCAGCATCCCCCAGATGCCGAACATGGCGATGCCTTCGGAGCGGCGGGTCACCGGGGTGATGTCGCTTGCGTACGTGAAGAAGGTCGCGAACAGCGTGCCACTCGCCAGACCATAGGCGATCACCAGCAGGATCGCGTGCGCGCCGAGGGTGCGGATCGAGAGGAAGCTGAGCCACGCGGCGACGTGCAACCACCCGGCGCCGATCAGCACGCGCCGCCGGCCTTGCGTATCGAGCAAACGGCCCAGCGGCACACGTGCCAGCACGGCCGCAGCGCCGGTCGCACCGGCGTACACCCCGATGACGAACTCGCTGCCGCCGAGCGCGCGGATGAACAACGGAAACAGAATGTACAGCGACATGGCCATCGCGCCGCAGAAGTGGACGCTGCACGCCAGCCAAAAGCGGCGCGTGTAGAGCGGTTCCCGCATGGGAAAAGTCGCCTAGCAGGTGCCGTCACCTCTTTCCATCACCGGTTCCGCCAACTCCCTTCAGGCGTTCCCGCCGAGAAGCTCTCCAGTGGCTGCCGCCCCAGGCGAGGGATGGCGAATAATTTGGAGTAGCGAGGCCACGCCTCGCTAGCGGCGCGCATGAGAGCATACTGTACAAATGCACATAGCATATCTATAATAATATCTGAGTGTATCAGTATGGACGAGACGCTTTTCATCCAGTGGCCGCATCGGCCGGCGCATCTCTTCACGCCGGCCGGTAGCTACATGGTCACAGCCGGCACCTTGCACAAGGCTCCGTTGTTCCACGGCGCGGAACGGCTGCGCGTGCTGCAATCCGAGCTATTTGCTGCGGCGCTGGCGTATGGTTGGCAGTTGGAGGCGTGGGCGATCTTTGCGAATCACTACCACTTCGTCGGGAACGCTCCCGACGATGCCCGCACGTTACCCAGAGTGGTTGGACGGGTGCATTCGGCGACGGCACGCTGGCTCAATCGTCTGCAAGGGCGGCGGGGCCGGCAGGTGTGGTATCAATACTGGGATACCTGCATGACGTTCGAATCGAGCTACTATGCGCGCCTGCACTATGTGCACCAAAACCCAGTACACCATGGGATCGTAGAGAATGCGCAGCAGTATGCTTTCTGTTCGGCAGCGTGGTTTGTCACGCATGCGGACCCGGAGTTGTGCGCGCGTGTGGCCGCGCAACCCTATGACCAGCTGAGCGTGCGCGACGATTTCTAGCGAAGCATGGTCTCACTCTGCAGAGTCTTCGTCGCTCCGGCGAGGCACGGCCTCGCCACTCCAAAAGCTCTTCGGCTGACCGAGGCCATGCCTCGCCGAGCAGGCGGAACGGCGAGTAATTTGGAGTAGCGAGGCCATGCCTCGCGGCTCGCACCGATCAGTAAATGTCCATTATGCCGCACGCGGCATAGCAGCGCTCGCCCTTCGCCAACTTCGGTGGCATGATGAGTTCGCGCCGGGGTGGTGGAACTGGCAGACACACAGGACTTAAAATCCTGTGGGGGTTTCCCCCGTACGGGTTCGAGCCCCGTCCCCGGCACTTGAAAACCGCGCCTCCCGTCGTTGCCGCAGGCTTTCGGCGGAATCCAGAAAGAAGGCAAAAGGCAAGAGGCAAAAGGCAAATGCCGGGCGCCCGTTCATGCCGAGCGCCGTTGGGCGACCTCCCTGGCATGTAGCTCACCCGTTGCCAAGTTCAGCTCGACGCCGGGCGCGATGTCGATCGCTCCGGAAGTGATCGGCGCCAGAATTCGTCCGAATCCGAACGGCCGGCAGTCCCACGCCTGGTGCGAAACGCCCGCGGGCGTACGCACGCGTATACGCTTTGCCGTTCCGAAAGTCCTCCAAGGTCGGTCCATCCGTTCTCTCCTGTCGCGATATGAACCTAAGCAGGAGGTGTGCCGAGTGGGGAAAAGCCAATCGGCGCGGGGGTGTTCGCCTAGGCGCGATCCCGTGTACCGTATTTGCAAACATCTGGCGTGGGCTGTCCCTTTTCTTACAATACCGTGCAAACAGGACGCGGGACTGTTGCCTATCGACCGCACGGCAGCCTACGACTCGGAGATCAGAGCGGCGATCCGTGGGCACTCAGCCCAGCATCACACGGGACCCAGACGCGAAACGTGGAGCCTCGCCCAAGCTCACTGTCGACCGTGATCGTACCGCCGAGCAGGTTGACCAGCTGTTGCACGATGTAGAGTCCCAGTCCGACGCCACCGTGGCGCCGGGTCATGGAGCTGTCCGCTTGGCGGAAGGGCTCGAAGATAATCGGCAGGGCCTCAGGTGCAATGCCGATCCCCGTGTCCGCCACAGATATCTGAATTCCACCATCGTGTGCGCAGGCGTCGACCACCACGCTGCCGCGGTCCGTGAACTTGATCGCGTTCCCGATCAGGTTTTTCAGCACCACTTTCAACTTCACCCGATCGGTTCGCAGCTGCGGCAATGTGGGTGGGACCGCTAATGAGACACGGAGATCGGATTTGTTCCACAGCGCGTCGGTTTCGGAATGAATTTCACGCATGAGATCGGCAAGCGCGAACTCGTTGAGGTCGAGCGCGACTTGTCCCGACTCGAAGCGGCTGATGTCGAGGGTGGTGTTGATGAGCTCGAGTAATTCTTGGGCGCTTCTGTCGACCCGTTGCACCACGTCGGTCTGTTCGGCTCCGAGCTTACCAAAGACGTCCTCGAGTAACAGTGCGGCGTAGCCGATGATGATGTTGAGCGGGGTACGCAGCTCGTGGGACATGGTGGCGACGAACTCGGACTTCAGACGACTGGCGCGCTCGAGCGCCTCGACGAGGCGCGCGTTCTCCAGCGCCAAGGAGGCGAGCTGCGCTATGCCTTTGGCGATACGCTCTTGGGCCGGGGCAAACGGCTGCTCGCGGCCCCGATAGCCGGGGGAGTGGACACCGATGATCTGCGCACCCCGCCGCAAAGCCACGAACATCCCGAGCGTCACCCCGTAGGCCGCCTGCGCGCCGTGAGGAAGAAGGTCCAGGTTGTGCCCGCCACCGATTTGCACCAGTCCGTCGCGCTCGAGGCGGGCAAACATGTCGCTCAGCATCGCCCGCGGCAGCCTGAGCACGCGCAGCGCCTCCCAGTCCTCCGGCCGATCCCCATAACTCGCCACCGGAACAAAGACATCCTCCTTCTTGTCCCAGAGATACGCGTGGGTGAAATCGCAGCCCAACGCCTGTGTTGTGAGTTGGCACAACCGGTTGAGGAGCACCGGTGTGTCGAGCGAAGAGATCATCGCTTGCCCGACTTGCGCCAACGCGCCCGCAACCTCAGCCTCCAGCTGCTGGGCTCGGTACATTTCCGTAGTCTCGATGGCGACCCCGACTTGACGCCCAATTCCTTCCAACAGTTGAACTTGGCGGGTGTCGAAGTGCCGGCCGCTCTCGGCAGTGAGCGCAGCCAAGGCACCCACTCTGCGGTCGTGCACGGCCAGTGGAACCAGCACCACCGCCGTCAGCCCGAAATGGGTCAGCACCTCGCCGGGCACCAAGTGCTGGTGGGCAGCGTCGTTGATGACCACGGTGTTCCCGCCGAGCAATTCCTCCACCACGGGCTGCCCACGTTGAAACTCGAGGGCGATCGTGTCGGGCACGAGATCGGCCGGGACGCCGTGCCAAGCCAGGGGCCGGTACACGGCCCGGTCGGTATCCCAGTAGTACGTAATAATGCGATCACAAGGCAGCAGCGCTGTTATCCGCCGCTGCACGCGATCAAGTAGCGCATCAAGGTCCAGCGTCCCACTGATGTCCCTCGCGATCTCCAGGAGTACCGCCTTGTCCTCCTCGGCCCGCTTGCGGTCCGTGATGTCCGTGACCACGCCATCGACCCGCAGACGGCCGGGGGCCAGCGTTCGAACCACCACGCTGTCACGCACCCAGCGCATGGTCCCGTCCGGCACGACGATCCGGTATTCCGCTTCTTCGTGCTCGGACCGGCCGTCGGTAAGACGTTGGAGCGCCTGCGCGATCCCCGCCCGATCTTCCGGGACGAGCGTGCTCAGCCAGCGGTCCGGGCCGGTAAGGTAAAAGTCCGGCGGACGGCCGGTGATTTGCTCCACACCGGGTGAGTAATACCGATAGCTCCATTGCCCGTTGGCATCGATGTCGGCGCTCCAAACGTAATCGGAGATGGACCCCATCAAGAGACGCAGCTCCGCCTCGCTCTCCCGCAGCGCCGCCTCGGTCCGCTTGCGGCCGATGATGTCCTCGAACAACGCGCGCCGCATGCCATCAACGCTAAACGCGCCGACGATCGAGAGTAGGGCCGCAACGACCGGGCCGAGGAGTTGATGCAAGGAGCCGGTGAACTCGATCGTGCGCCCACTGCCAGCCAAGAAGGTACAGTACAGGGTGACAGTGGAAGCTGCGGAGATGGCCTGGAATCGCGGGTTCCAAGGGAAAAGGATGGCGGTGGCGACCATCTTCAGGGACAGAAAAAGCGCCACGCCGGATATCGGCTCTGTGGGGAGAAATAAGCGCAGGGCGAGTGCGCTCGTGTAGGCCAGATCCGCGACCAGGACGGACCACTCGGCGTTCTGCTGCAGCCACGGCCCGCGCGCCAGCCACAGGAAAACCGCCGGGATCGTGAGTTGAACGAGGTACAGCAGCAGGGCCGCCCTGAGCTGGGCCGGGCTGCGGAGGAACTCCGCGCCGGCGTAGACCAGGGTAATCGCGAACACTACGACCGCCGTGGCTGGAACGTTCGCAGCAGTCAAGTTTCGGCGGTGCTCAGAGTACGATTGCTCAGGCATGAGTCACCATGCATGGCCTGGTGGGATCTTAAAGAGGTGCAAGGTCGTCGGGGAAGGAGGGCTCATTGACCGCGAGGAGCCCGATGCCGGATCGGGCAAACACGAATTGCAACCTCATAAAACCTCGCGTCATCTTGACCCCCAAGGGTGACAAATTGTGTGCCGCTGCGCCGACAACACCATGGAGGGAAGGCTTTTGCCCCCCGCATGGCCCGGAAGGGGTTGCCAATCCGCCACGTGATACACACATGCCACGCGGCGAGCGCGGCTGTCAAAGAGAAAGTTAGGTACAGGCGAGATGTTGAGGCATGGCCTGAGCTGTGGCTTGGTCTCGCGTCGCTGACAAATCCGCCCGCCGTGTTTCTCATCGGCAGCGTACGGAAGCGAAAAGGACCGCCCGCACAGTGCCTCGACTCGCGGCGCCGTGCTTGCACGGACGTGAATATTGGGTCGCGCCGAAAGGAGTCCCCATGGCGATGATGACAGACTTGGCCGAGGGCCTGCTCCAGCCCGACATCATCCTCCCAGTGCAGTTCGCCGGCGCATTGCGACGCCAGGCGCCGCGGCTGACCGGCGAGGTGCAGCTCGTGATGGCCGTGCTCGAAGACGCGGTGAATTGCTTCCAGAAATACTTGTATGCGAAAAACAATCGGGAACGACGGCTGTTTCGCGACGCGGAAGAGTGGATTATGACGGGCCGGCGGCGCGTACGATCGGGCGGCCTGGAAGAGCCCTCACTGTCCTTCGAGTATGTCTGCGAGGTTTTGGGGCTCGACGAGAGTTGTGTGAGGCAGGGGCTACAACGGTGGCGCGAGCGGCAGCTGGAGGGCAGGCAGATCCAGTGTTGCAAGGCGGCGCACCGGTCGCGTCCGCGCCGTGTGCCGTCGGCCCAGACCTCGGTGGGGGCACACGCGGCGTGAGGGGGCCGGCGCAGCACACGAGAAGCGGCGATGGCAGCGGGCTCAGCTCCAAAGGTGGAACGGAAGAGGCGGCCGGCATCAAGGAGGCCGGTGTCAAGGAAGAGAACTGCCGCCGCCCGGGACGGGGCTGACGTTCGGGTTTCCCAACAGCGGTCAGTGGTGAGGTTATTCACCGATTTGGCCGCGGACCTGACCAGGAATGCGGTCCGGCTCGCCGCCAGAACCGCCGGAGTTCCTTTGGGAATGGCCGAGGCCCTGTTCTTCCAGCCCCAGCAGCTCAAGCTGCTGACGCCGGAGCAACGGAGGATGATGCGGGAGACGGGGCTGTATCTCCGGGATCTGCGCGAGTTGGCCGGGCTCACCTTGGATGAGTTGAGCGCGGCGTTGGATGTGAAGGAACACTCGTTGCTGGAGGCTGTGGAAAGGGGCACCGCGACGCTGTCGTTCGAGCTGATCCTGCGGCTCGCGGCCCTCCTGGCGCGTCACGATCCGCTGCCGTTCGTCATCCGATTCGTCCGGACGTACAACCCCGACGTGTGGAGAATCCTGGAAGAATGGGGGATCGGGCGGTTTCCGATCCAGTTTGAGCGGGAACGTCAGTTCATCAATATCTACCGCCGCCATGATGCGGCCCGACAGCTGTCCGACGAAGGCTTTGCGGAGATTTTGAACTTCACCGGCGCGGCGTTCGAAATGGCGCTGCACGTCGTCGCCAAACACGAAGGCGTGCGGCACGAAGTGTTGAGGGTTTAGGGGCCCGAGCCATCTGCGGTTGGGTTGCGGGCGGCAGCCAGTGCGCTTTGCCCTTGAGCCGGGAGCGGGTCTCCGGTAAGAGCCCGATGGAGGGATGCGCATGGACACGGGCCGCTATTTCGAAGACTTCACCGTTGGCGAGGTGATCAAACATTGGCCGGGACGGACGATTCGTGATTTCGACGATACCTGGTTCACCTTGATGACGATGAACACCAACCCGCTGCACTTTGACGAACACTTCGCCAGCCAATCCCAACATGGCCGGTGCTTGGTCAACGGCATTTTGGTCTTTGCCATCGCCGTGGGCATGAGCGTGCGTGACGTCAGTCAGAACGCCATCGCCAATTTGGAATACGAATCGGTGCGTCACCTCGGGCCGACATTCCATGGTGATACGATCTACGCGGAGACGGAGATTCTCGCCAAGACAGAATCGCGCTCGAAAGCCGATCGCGGGGTGCTCTACGTCGAAACGCGGGCGTGGAACCAGAAGAACGAACGCGTGCTGTCCCTGCGCCGGCGGGTGTTGATTCCAAAACGTGATGCTGCCTGAACTTGCAGCATGGGCTCAAACATTAGGCAGCGATACGGTCGAGCTCCACCAACACCACCCTCGCCTGGCATTCACGTGAGACCGTGGGTCCATGGCATCGAGGTTGCTGATT
>Ga0315286_10003827_pt1 | contig 14336 bp, 12 predicted proteins | sample YL17G10_0_MG_FD_205038 | JGI IMG/M metagenome (GOLD analysis project Ga0315286, IMG submission 205038) | Sediment microbial communities from Yellowstone Lake, YNP, Wyoming, USA - YL17G10_0 | ecosystem: Environmental > Aquatic > Freshwater > Lake > Sediment | place: USA: Wyoming | collected...
CTTCGAGCGCGAGAAGGAGGGCGTCGCCGAGGCCGGCATCACCTACCTTGTCGCCGCGCAGATCGGGACGGCCTTCCTTCTGGTCCTGTTCCTCCTGCTGGGCGCGCGGGGCTCGGCCGCTGCCGCTGGAGCACCGGCAGCTCTCGATTTCTCCCGGTTCGGAGGCCTCTCGGGCGGCGCGGCAGGCGCGGCCTTCCTTCTCGCCCTCGTCGGGTTCGGGACCAAGGCGGGCATCGTCCCGCTTCACGTCTGGCTTCCCGAGGCGCACCCCGCGGCTCCCTCTCACGTGTCCGCGCTGATGAGCGGGGTGATGATCAAGACCGGCATCTACGGGATCGTGCGCGTGCTCGGATTCCTCGGAGCGCCTGCGCCGTGGTGGGGTTGGACCCTGCTCGCCGTCGGCGCTGTCTCGAGCATCCTCGGGGTGCTCTTCGCGCTTGCCCAGCATGACATCAAGCGCCTGCTCGCCTACCACAGCGTGGAGAACATCGGCATCATCTGCCTCGGTCTGGGCATCGGTCTGCTCGGCGTGAGCCACGGCGTCCCGCTCATGGCGGTGCTCGGCTTCGCGGGCGGCCTGCTGCACGTCGTGAACCACGCGCTTTTCAAGGGGCTGCTGTTCCTCGGAGCGGGCGCCGCCGCCCAGGCTGCCGGGACGCGCGACCTCGATGGTCTGGGCGGCCTGGGGAAGCGCATGCCGGTGACCGCCGCCGCGTTCCTGATCGGCGCGCTCGCGATCTGCGGGCTTCCCCCCTTCAACGGTTTCGTGAGCGAGTTCCTCGTCTACGGCGGCGCTGGAGTGGCGATCGCGGCTGCCGGCATTGCTCCCGCCGCGGCAGGGGCTGTCGCGGTCGCGAGCCTCGCTCTGGTGAGCGGCCTCGCCGCGGCCTGCTTCACGAAGGTCTTCGGCATCGCCTTTCTCGGCGAGGCGAGGACCGGCGAGGCAGCGGCCTCCCGCGAGGCGCCGCTCTCCATGCTCGCCCCGATGCTCGTCATCGCCGCCGCCTGCGCGGGAATCGGCCTGCTCGGTTCTGTCGCCGTTTCCGCCCTGGCGCCGCTCGCGCTTCAACTGGCCGGCCTTCCCGCGGAGATCGGGCCATCGCTTGTCAGACCCGCCGCGGACGCTCTCGGGAACGTCCTCCTCGCTGCCGGTCTGCTCGCCGGCCTCACCGGGGCTCTCGCGCTTCTGCGCGTCCTGCTCCTTCGGCGCAGGACGCGCCGAGCCCCGACATGGGACTGCGGGTATGCCGCCCCCTCCGCGCGCATGCAGTACACCTCCTCGTCGTTCGCGCAACCCCTGCTCGCGGTGTTCCGCGGCATCGTCGCGCCCCGGCGCACGTGGACGGGCCTGCCGGACCTGTTCCCGAAAGAGGCGCACTTCTCGACCGAAACTCTGGACCCGTTCGAGCACGGGGTATATCGTCCCCTGTTCCGCGGCATCGGGTGGGCGCTCGCGCGCCTTCGCTTGCTGCAGCACGGGAGGCTGCAGCTGTACGTGCTGTACATCGCGGCGACGCTCCTCGTCCTCCTTGTTTGGAAGCTGGGGTAGGGGATGGCTGCTGTGGCGCCCGGGATCGCCCAACTCGCTCTCGCGCTCCTGCTCGCTCCGCTGCTGCCCGGCGTGGTCAACAAGGTGAAGGCCGCGTTCGCAGGCAGGCGAGGCGCGCCGCTCCTGCAGGCCTACTACGACATCGCGAAGCTCCTGGCCAAGAGCGCCGTATACAGCCGGACGGCGGGGTGGGTGTTCCGGGCAGGACCCGTCGTCGGTCTGTCCGCTGCGGTCGTTGCCCTCGCGGCCCTTCCCTGGGCAGGCGCCCGCGCGCTCCTCGCCTTCGACGGAGACCTGATCCTGTTCGCGGGCCTGTTCGGGCTCGCGCGGTTTTTCACGATCGCCGCTGCGCTCGACACCGGCTCCTCCTTCGAGGGAATGGGGGCAAGCCGCGAGGCGGCCTTCTCGGCCCTCACGGAGCCCGCTCTCCTGCTAGCTCTCGCCGCGCTCGCCCGCAGGTCCGGCAGCCTCTCGCTCTCAGGCATCCTCGGGGGACAGGGCATCGGGGCGGCGGGCGGCGCGGCCGTGCTCCTCGCCGCCGGCGCGGTGTTCGTGGTCCTCCTGGCCGAGTGCTCCCGGATGCCCGTCGACGACCCGACCACTCACCTGGAGCTCACGATGATCCACGAGGTCATGGTCCTGGACCACGGCGGGGTCGATCTCGCCTTCATCGAGTACGGCGCCGCCGTGAAGCTGTGGGCCTTCGGGGGGCTCGCGGTCTCGGCGCTCCTGCCGGGCCAGGGGTCCCGCGGAGCGTGGGTCCCCGACGCCGCCCTCGCCCTCGCGGGCATGCTCTGCGTGGGCCTTCTTGCCGGCATGGTGGAATCGGTCATGGCGCGGCTGCGTCTCTCGCGCGTGCCGCAGCTTCTGGTCGCGGCCCTCGCCATGTCGGCCCTGGCCCTCGCCCTGGTCTTTGTGAGGCAGTGACATGACGCTTTGGGTCGAAGGGTTTCTCGTGGCTCTCGTGCTCACGAACCTCTGGCTGCTGGGCTCGAGCAGGCTGTTTCCGTGCATCGCCGCCGTCGCGGTCCAGGGAGTCCTGCTCGGGGCGCTGCCGCTGGTCATCCGCATCGACGCCCCCGCGTGGAGGCTCGCCCTGCAGGCCGGCGTGAGCCTCGGCCTCAAGGGGATCGCCTTCCCGCTGCTGCTGCTGCGGGCGGCGCGCTCCCTCGAGGTGAAGCGCGAGGTGGAGCCGTTCGTCGGCTACCCGGCCTCGCTCATCGCGGGGATCGCGCTCCTCGCCGCATCCCTCGCGCTGGGCGCCCGGCTGCCGATCCCCGGCGCTCTGCGCCCCCTGCTCCTCGTGCCCGCGGTCTTCTTCACCGCGTTCACGGGGCTGTTCGTGATCGTGGGCCGCAAATCGGCCATCATGCAGGTGCTGGGGTATCTCGCGATGGAGAACGGGATCGCCGGCTTCGGCATGGCGCTCGCCGAGAGGGAGCCGCTCCTTGTCGAGATGGGGACCTTCCTCGACGCGTTCGTCGCCGTGTTCGTGATGGGCATCACGATCTTCCACATCAACCGCGAGTTCGATCACATCGACTCCGGCCGGCTCTCGAGTCTCAAGGACTAAAGCGGATATGCTTCTCGCCTTCGTCCTTCTGCCCGCGGCGGCAGCCGCGGTCTCCCTGCTCATCCGAGGCCACCGGCTGCGGCGCGCGCTCCTGGTCTCGACGGCCGTCGTGCACGCTGCGCTGGTGGCCTGGCGTGCGATCGACGCGGGGAGCTTTCCGGCGGTGGGCGCCGCGATCGCGCTGGACGCCGCGGGGCTGCTGTTCCTCGGGGTGACCAGCCTGCTGTTCCTCGCGGTCTCCACGTACGCCGCGGGCTTCCTCGCCCGCGAGACAGGGGCGACCCGCACGGACGTCGAGGAGGGTTTCCTCTTCGACAATTCTCCCGAGGCGCTGTTCACCGCCTGCCTGCTCGCCTTCCTCTCGGCCATGAGCCTCGTGACCCTCAGCGCGCATCTCGGCGTCCTGTGGGTGGCGGTCGAGGCCACGACCCTGCTGAGCGCGCCCCTCATCCACTACCATCGTCACCACAGATCGCTCGAGGCGACGTGGAAGTACCTGCTGGTCTGCTCCGTGGGCATCGCCATCGCCCTGCTGGGCACGTATTTCCTCGCGGCAGCGGGCTCGGTGGGCGGCCCGGCGAGCGGCTCGGCGAGCGGTTCGGCTGCCGGCGAAGGCTCGCCGGTCGGGCTCACATTCCCGCAGCTCCTTACGCGGGCGCGCGAGCTGGACCCGCGCTGGCTCAAAGCAGCCTTCATCCTGCTCGTGGTCGGCTACGGGACGAAGATGGGCCTGGCTCCCCTGCACACCTGGCTGCCCGATGCGCACAGCGAGGCGCCCTCGGCCGTGTCCGCCCTCCTGTCGGGGGCCCTGTTGAATTGCGCGTTCCTCGCGGTGCTGCGCGTGCACGCCATCTGTTCGGCGGCCGGCATCGGGTCGTTCAGCAGGGACGTTCTTCTCGCCTTCGGACTGTTCTCGATGGCGGTGGCTGCCGTGTACGTCATCGGGCAGCCCGACTTCAAGCGCCTGCTCGCGTACTCGAGCGTCGAGAACATGGGCATCCTCGCGGTGGGCGTCGGCATCGGCGGGCTGGGCGACTGGGGGTCGCTGTTCCACGCGGTCAACCACTCCCTTGTGAAGGCGGCGCTCTTCCTGGTGGCGGGCAACATCCTCGCCGCGTACGGCACGAAGAGGGCGGCCGAGGTGCGGGGGCTCGCAGGCAGGCTCCCCGCATCCGGGGCGCTCTGGGTCGCCGGCTTCTTCGCGATTGCCGGCGCCCCGCCCTTCGGCGCCTTTCTGAGCGAACTGGCCATCCTGCGCGCCGCGATCGAGGCGGGCTCCTGGCTGCTCGCGGCGGTCTACTCGATCCTGCTCCTCGCCGTCTTCGTCGGCATGGCCGCGATCGTCGCGCGCATGCTGGGAGGGGCGGCGGCGAGCAGGCAGCGCGAGCCGGCGTCGCAGCTTGCAGCGCCGATCGCGCTCCTCGCGATCGCGGCCGGCCTCGGCCTGTACGTCCCGCGGTTCCTCGACGGGGCGCTGCGCGAAGCGGCGCGTCTCTGGGGAGGATGAGGATGAGGGACGGCGGCACTCTCGCGCTTCGAAACGCCCAAGCAGGGCAGCTCTCCCGGGTACCCGTGATGGGCATCGACGACCTCGGCGCTCTGGTCGTCGACTCGGTCCGAGCGGGCGCGGCGGTCTCCGCGCTCTTCGCAAGCCCCGCGGCCGCTCTGCGCGCCGGCAGGGCGGACGGCCGCTTCTTTCTCACCGTCGTCCTCCAGCACCCCGAGCGGGGAAGCCTGCGTCTCGCCCGGGCGGAGGTCGGCTCCTCGTATCCCAGCATGACTCCCGACTGCCCCTCGGTTCACTTGTTCGAGAGGGAGATCGCCGAACAGTGGAACCTGAGGCCCGAGGGCCACCCCTGGCTCAAGCCCGTCAGGTTCCACGAAGCGCTGCCGGGCGCCGCGCCGGGAGGGCGGGCATCGGCGCCCGGCCCCCGCTGCGGCGATGCGGCGTTCTTCAAGGTCGAGGGCGAGGAGGTTCACGAAGTCGCCGTCGGACCCGTGCACGCCGGGGTCATCGAACCGGGGCACTTCCGCTTCCAGTGCCACGGAGAGACGGTCCTCCACCTGGAGATCTCGCTCGGCTACCAGCACCGGGGCGTCGAGGCCTCACTCAGCGCGGGTCCGGACAATCGGTCCGTGCATTTTGCCGAGACCCTCGCGGGCGACACCTCCGTCGGGCACGCCGTTGCCTTCTGCCAGGCCTGGGAAGCTCTCGCGGGGTGCGCGGTTCCCGCCCGAGCCCTGGCGATCCGCGCTATCGCGCTGGAGCTGGAGCGCGCGGCAAACCACGTCGGTGACCTCGGCGCGCTGGCGGGCGACGTGGGCTTTCTCCCGACGGCCTCCTGGTGCGGGCGCATCCGCGGCGATATCCTCAACATGACCGCCCTGATGTGCGGGAGCAGGTTCGGCAGGGGCCTCGCGCGTCCGGGCGGCGTGGGATTCGACCTGGACGAGAGGCTCGCGGACCAGCTGCGGGAGCAGCTGCGTGAAGCTGTGCGGGATGCGCGCGCCGCCTGCGGCCTGCTGTGGACGGCGCCGTCGGTCGTGGCCCGTTTCGAGGGCACGGGCTCACTCGCGGCGGCGACGGCGCGCGAGATCGGCCTGGTCGGCCCGGCGGCGCGCGCTTGTGGGATCGAGCGGGACGTGCGGCGGGACCTGCCCACAGGCCTGTACCGCTTCACGCACATCCCGGTCTCCACGTGGCCGACGGGGGACGTTCTCGCCCGGGCCCAGGTCCGATGGCTGGAGGTCCAGCGCTCGTTCGCCTTCATCGAAGAGCAGCTTCGCGCCCTCCCCGCTGGCGAGCTTCGGGCCCCGGTCGCGCGGCTCGCGCCCGGGAGGATCGTCGCGAGCCTTGTCGAGGGATGGAGAGGGGAGATCTGCCACGTGGCGGCGAGCGAGCAGGGCGGGCGGTTTGCCCTCTACAAGGTGGTGGATCCGTCGTTTCACAACTGGTTCGGCCTCGCCCTGGCCATGCGGGCCGGGCAGGTCTCGGACTTTCCGCTGTGCAACAAGAGCTTCAACCTTTCGTACTGCGGGCACGACCTGTGAGGAAATGGAAATGCTGGACATCATCCGCGCGAGACTGAGACAGGGTTGCCGCACGACGCGATTTCCTCGGGGAGCGCCCCCCGCCCTGCCCGACAGGTTCCGCGGTCTTCCTCGGCTCGATGCAACGCTCTGCCCGGAGGGCTGCCGGGAATGCACCGCCTCCTGCCCCACGGGAGCGATCGCCAGTGGATGCGCCGAGCACGGGCGCCGCGCCGAGGCGGGGCGCAGCGCCAAGTCCGGGCGCAGCGCCAAGTCCGGGCGCCGGCTCACGGTGGACCTGGGCAGGTGCCTGTTCTGCGCTGACTGCGTGGAGTCCTGCCCGCGCGGCGCGATCACGTTCACCGGCGACTACCGCCTGTCCGTGCGCGCGCGCGAGCACATGGTGACCAGCGGCGGCCTGAAGCTCGCCGATGCCATGGCGCGGAAGCTGCGCCGGTTGCTCGGCAGATCCCTGCGGCTGCGTCAGGTCAGCGCCGGGGGCTGCAATGCCTGCGAGGCGGACTCCAACGTTCTCACGACGGTGGGATGGGACATGGGACGATTCGGCATCGCCTTCGTTGCTTCTCCCCGTCATGCCGACGGCCTCCTGGTCACCGGGCCCGTAACCCGAAACATGCGTCTCGCCCTGGAGAAAACCTACGAGGCGGCCCCCTCACCGAAGCTCGTGATCGCCGTAGGCGCCTGCGCGATCTCGGGCGGCCTGTACGCGGACAGCCCGCAGGCATGCGGCGGGGTCGGGGGGATCCTGCCGGTGGACCTGTTCGTGCCCGGCTGTCCCCCGCACCCGCTCACGCTCCTCGACGGCCTGCTGCGGCTGCTCGGGCGCCTGCAATGAGCGTTCCGATCGCGGGCCGCGCGAGCCTCCGCGCTGCGCTGCAGGCGCATTTCACTCCCTACCTGGCGCTCGCTGTCGGCATGCTCGCAGTCTCCTGCTCTGCGATCCTGATCTCCTTCGCCCGGCGCGAGGGGGTGCCGGCCATCGCGATCGCCGCCCTCCGCATGGCGTTCTCCGCGGCCGGCCTGGCGCCGCTCGTCCTTACCCGCGGCAGGGCTGAGCTTTTCCGCCTCCCCCTCGGCGACCTCGCCCTCGCGGCCGGCTCGGGAGCGCTGCTCGCCCTGCACTTCGCCTTCTGGATCAGCTCGTTGGATTACACCTCTGTCATGAGCTCCGTCGTCCTGGTCAGCACAAATCCGCTTTTCGTGGCGCTCGCCACGGTGCTCGTTCTCCGCGAGCCCCTGGGGAGGTGGACGGGGCTGGGCATCGCCGTCGCGATCGCGGGGGGAGCTCTCGTCGGACTGTCCGACCTCGGACAGGCGGGCGGCTCGTCGCTCAAGGGCGACCTGCTCGCCCTGCTCGGCGCCGCCGCCGCCTCGGGCTACCTCCTGATCGGCCGGTACCTCCGCCGGCGCATGTCGCTGCTCCCGTACGTAGGCGTCGCCTATTCGACGGCTGCCGTGGTTCTCGTGGCCATCGCCGTCGTTTCCGGCACACCCCTGCTGGGGTACTCGCTCGCGGGCTACGCGCTGGTCGGCCTCATCGCCGCGGGGCCCCAGCTGATCGGGCACACCTCGTATAACTGGGCGCTGAAGCACGTGTCCGCGGTTTTCGTGACGGTGACTCTCCTCGCAGAGCCCGTCGGGGCCACGCTGCTGGCCATCCCCCTGCTCGCTGAGGTGCCGTCTCCCGTGAGGCTGCTCGGGGGGGCCGTGATCCTCGCCGGCATCTGGTTTGCGGCCCGGGGGGAGAGGAGGAAGGAGAACTCGCGCAACGGCTCGCGGCGGAACAGCCGATGATCGGAACAGCTCATCAACCCGTGAGAAGAGTCTTGAAAAATCTTCAGAAAAATAACCTCGCGAGGTGTAACGATCAACCTCCTACAGTGTTTGCATATATAGAGACAGGACGGGATCTGGATTCGCGTGGGGTAAGTTTCACCTCCTTTCCTTGCCCCTATGTCTCATCCCTGGGGATAGGTGTTACCTATCCCCACATTTTTTTCACCATTGTCGTTCGGGGGTCATCGTGCGCGTCCTGTTGATCTGCCCCGTTCCCCTCGATTACACAAGCTGCAGGAACGCTCTCTCGCTTCGCGATGCGCCGCGCGTGCTGGGCTGTCGCGCGGCCCGGGGTTCCCTCGCGACCGTCGATATCCTCGCCCTCGAATCGGGTCCCGCGAAGGCTCGCGCCGCCGCCGCCACCGTCGCGGGGATCGTGGAGTCCAAGCCCGATCTCGTGGTGGACACGGGGACCTGCGGCGCCCTCGATGGGGACCTCATCGTCGGCGGAGTCGTCTTCGGCGTTTCGTGCCTCGAGTACGACATTTCGGGCAACGGCATGCCAGACCGGATCATCCCCGAGATGAAGCTGCCCTCCGCGATCGGGTTTCTCCCCCGCAGGGAAGGGGAGAAGATCGTGCGCGCGGCCACCGAGCTGGGCAAGAACGCGGGAATCCACGTGCGATCGGGCATCCAGGCCTGCGGGGAGTATTTCATCCAGTCCGTCGCCGTCAGGGAGTCCCTGCGCGCGCTGAGCGGCGCGCTGGCCAGCAACTGGGAAACGGCGGGAGTCTTCATCGGGTCGCTGCGCGCCCGTGTCCCGCCCCTGAGCCTGCGCGCCGTTTCGGACCTCGGCGACGAGGATTCGCTCGCGGATTTCCGCCGCAACGCGCGCGCGAGCGCCCAGGGATTGTACGGGTTTCTGCGCGTGCTGCTCGAGGCGGGCTGGTTCGTGGAGTTCCTCGCGGTGTGGAGGGCGCTGGGCAGCGCTCCGCTGGACCGCATGCAGAGGGAGATGCGGGCGGATCGCGTGGGCCCGACATTGCCCTAGGGCGGCAGCAGGCTCTCGCAGCGTGACGCGCACGCTTCTGCCCGAGGGGGTCCGCAGGACCTGCGGGAGACCCTTGCGCGGACTCGCTCGCGCGGGGTACAATAGCGCGAGCGCACGAGAGGGAGGGTGGGACGTGTCAAAGACGTACGTGGAGACTTCGACGGAGCTTCTCGAGGGGATCGACGACATGGTCCGGGAAGGCTACTACGCCAACCGGACCGAGGGGATCAACGAGGCGATCCGCCTGCTGCTGAAGCAGTACAAGCTCTCCAAGCTCCACGCAAAGGACTCCGGTACGCTGGTGGAGGCGAAAAGAAAGTCGTGATCGGACAGATCGTTGCGGGCATCGACGGATCCCTGTACTCGCTCACCGCGTTCCAGTATGCGCTCGATCTCGCTCAGCGCACGCGCGCGGGAGTCAAGGTGGTTTTCGTCGTGGACTCCCGCAAGACCGACCTTCCCATCATCTACACGGCGAGCCACTTCGACTACGGGTTCGAGAGGGTCTACATCCCCCCCGAGCCGGGGATGAAGGGGTTCTACGAGAAGGTCAGAGCCGATATCCGCGCCTTCGCAACGAACTGCCTCGAGAACGCGAGGAAGGACGCGGAGTCCCGCAAGATCCCCGTCACCCCTGTGCTGCGCGAGGGGCTGCCGTCGGGCATTCTCGCCGAGGAAGCGCGCTCGGGGGACCTGCTCGTCGTGGGGCAGAAGGGCGAGAACGCGCATATCGAACGGGCCATCGTCGGCTCGACCACAGAAGACATCGTCCGCTCCGCCCCCCGGCCCGTCCTGGTCTGCCCCCGGGAGTTCCGCGCGCCCCGGCGGCTGCTCTTCCCCTACGACGGGAGCCCGGGCGCGGAGAGCGCGCTCCAGTTCTGCGTGAACGGCTTCGGCAGCATCTGGGACGAGCTGGTGGTGCTCACGGTGACCGAGGCGATGGGCGAGAGCTTCCCGTTCGACACGGAGCTGAGCTACCTCTCGACGCACGGGATCCCGTACCGCTTCCTTGTCGAGCCGGGCAAGCCCGTCGAGACCATTCCCCGGGTCGCCCAGCGGGAATCGGCCGATCTGATCCTCATCGGGGCTCACGGCACGCATAAGATCCGCGACTACCTGCTCGGCCCCATCGCCGCCCACCTGATCCGCCGCAGCGAGCTGCCGGTCCTCGTCGTCTTCTAGCATGAACCCGCCGGGCACGGACGGCGCGGGCGGACCGGCTCGCGCCGACAACGTATCGGCCGCCGGGATGGTGAGGCGGCAGATGGAGAGCCGCGGCATCGCCGATTCGCGCCTGCTCGAGGCGATGCGGCGCATCCCCCGGCACCGCTTCGTGCCTTCGGCCGGGCTCGAGGATGCCTACGGTGATTTCCCGCTCCCCATCGGCCATGGTCAGACCATCTCCCAGCCCTATATCGTGGCGGTCATGACGGAAGCGCTCGCCCTGCGGGGGAGCGAACGCGTCCTGGAGGTGGGCACGGGCAGCGGCTACCAGACCGCCGTGCTCGCCGAGCTGGCCGCGCGGGTCTACACGATCGAGCGCATTCCCGAGCTGGCCGCCGCCGCCCGAAAAACCCTGCTGTCGCTGGGGTACGACAACGTGCGCTTCGCCGTCGGGGACGGGTGCGAGGGGTGGCCCGCGCGCGCCCCCTTCGATCGGATCCTCGTCGCGGCGGCGGCGCCCGCCGTTCCCCCGGCCCTCGCCGCGCAGCTGGCGGACAACGGCGTCATGGTCATCCCGATCGGCGACAGCCGCTTCTCGCAGAACCTTGTCGTGGTGAGGCGCATCGGCGGATCCCTCGAGCAGGAGCGGAGCATCGGCTGCCGGTTCGTGCCTCTGATCGGCAACGGCGGCTTCGAGGTCTGACGCGTCCGCGAGGGGCGCGCCCCGAAGGCCGCGTCCGGAGGGCCGATTGACAAAGCCCGCCCGGTTCCCGCTAATACTCTCCACGAGACCATGCCAGTACCGATCTTCCGCCCGACAGTGAAGCGCAGGGACATGGGGAGCGTCCTCACCTGCATCGTCTCCGACCAGCTCGGTCCCGGAGAGGTTTCCCGCGACCTCCTCGCCCGGGCCGGCCACCTGCTGGGCATGGCGGGCGGGGCAACTCTCTCCAACGCGTACCTCGCGCTCTCCGTCGCTCTCGAGTCCCTTGGACTCGCCCCCTCCGACGGGGTCATCCTTCCGGCGCTCGCGCCCGCCATCTACCTGCGGGTGATCCGCGACAGGGGCCTGCGCCCGCTCGTGGCGGACGTGGACCCCGAGTCCGCGGGCATCGACGCGCAGGACGCCGCGCGCCTCGCGGCGCAGGGAGCGAAGGCGATCGTCGTCCCGCACAGCCTGGGGATCGTCTCCGACGTCGATGCCCTGCGCGGGCTCGCCATTCCGATCGTCGAGGATGTCTCGCAGGCGCTGGGCGGAAAAATCGGGGAGAAGCCGTGCGGGGGAGCGGGAGACCTCACGCTCGCTTCCCTGGAGCCCGCGCACATCGTCACGTGTGGAGGCGGCGCTCTGATCCTTGCGCGGACAAAGCCCGCGGCGGCGGCCATCAGGAAGATCGTGGAGAGCTCCCCCCTGTACTCCCAGATGGCCGACATGAACGCAGCGCTCGGCATCTCCCAACTTGCGGCCCTCGAGAGGTTCGTCCTCGCGCGCAGGGAGATCGCGCAGGTGTTCGCGCAGTCGCTGCTGCGCTCGCGCCACGCCTCGCTCGTGCAGAAGCTCGACGCGGAAAACGTGCTCTCCTCGTTCCCCGTGGTTCTGACCGACGGGATGAAGGAGGCGCGCGCGTACGCGATGAAGAAAGGGGTGGAGGCGGTCCCCGCCTTCTCGGATACGGTCGCGGCCGTTGACGAGCCGCTCGCCGAGGCCTGCCCCCGGGCGAGGTCGCTGATGCTTCGTTGCCTGCTTTTCCCCCTGTACCCGATGCTGGCCAAGAGGGACGTGGAGACCATCTCGAAGGTGCTCGCCACGCTGCCCTAGCGCGCCGAAGGCGCGCGGAGGGCGGCAGCAGCGTGCGCAGCACGCTGCGGGAGCCCTTGCGACCGAGGCAGGGATGCCGGGAGGGCGACCCTATCGCGCCTGTCCTACTCTTGCCATCCCGCCAGGGGCCGACTATAGTTGTGTCCGCATGGCCGGCAAGCGGCGGGAAATCCGGAAGGTTCTTCTAGTCATCAACTCGCTCAAGACCGATGTGGGAAGCGTCGCCCGCTCGATCGACGATTTCGTCCGCTCCCGCGGAGGCGAGACCGTCGCCGTCGATTTCGCGGATCCCGTCGACCCTGCCGCCCTCGAGGGCGTCGACCTCGCCGTGTCCCTCGGCGGGGACGGCACGCTGCTGGCCTGCGCGCGGATGGTCGCCGAGCGCGGCGTGCCCATCCTCGCGGTGAACATGGGGGACTTCGGCTTCATCACCGAGGTGTCCCGCAGCGAGCTGTTCGACGCCTGGGAGAAGTTCCTCTCGGGCAGGCTCGGCACGAGCGAGCGGCTCATGTTTTCGGCGACGGTGCGCCGCGACGGAGCCGAGATCGCCTCGTTCACGGGGCTCAACGACGCGGTGATCAGCACCTTGGGCATCTCGCGCATGATCCGCCTGAAGGTCTTCCTCTCGGACACGGCCGTCGGCCGCTACCGTGCCGACGGCGTCATCGTTGCCACTCCAACGGGTTCCACGGCGTACTCGATGGCCGCCGGCGGGCCTATTGTGTACCCCGAGATGGATGCCTTCATCCTCACCCCGATCTGTCCCTTCACGCTCTCCAACAGGCCCACTGTCGTCCCCGCCTCCGAGATCCTCCGCATCGAGGTGGAGGACCCCCAGAAGACCGACGTGGCGCTCACCGTCGACGGCCAGCAATCCCTCACCCTCGCCCCCCGCGACTGCGTGCTCATCCGCCGGGCAGCGAAGAAGGCGCTCATCGTCCGCTCGGACAAGCGCAGCTTCTACGAGGTGATGCGCACGAAGCTGAACTGGTCGGGAGAGCCGAATGCTTGAAGAGCTGCACGTCCACAACTACGCGATCATCGACAAACTGCTGGTTCGCTTCACGGCGGGGCTGAACGTGCTCACCGGTGAAACCGGCGCGGGCAAATCGATCCTCATCGGGGCTCTGGGGCTCCTGCTGGGCGACAAGATCGACACCTCGATCATCCGCTCGGGCGCGGAAGAGGCCGCCGTTTCGGGCATCGTCAGAGTGCCGGCGGAAGGGGAATGCGTCGGGTGGCTCGCCGCTCACGGCATCGAGGCCGAGGACGGCACCGTCATCCTGCGCCGCGTGCTCAAGGGCAATGGCCGCGGCTCGATCTTCATCCAGTCCACTCCCGTGACGCGCTCCGACCTGCAGGAGTTCTCCTCGCTCTTATTCGACGTGCACGGCCAGCACGAGCACCACTCCCTGCTGGACATCGAGAATCACAGGAGGCTCGTGGACCGATCGGGGGGAACCGAGGAGCTGGCCGAACGGTTTCACGCGCTCTACGTCGCTTTGGTCTCCCTGCGCGAGCGACTCGCGCGCCTGGTGAGCGACGAGCGGGAGAGGGCGCGCAGGATGGACCTTCTGGCATATGCGGTGAACGAGATCAAGTCCTTCGCTCTTGTCCCCGGCGAGGAGGAAGAGCTGGAGAAGGAGCTGGCGATCCTCGTGCACCACGAGAAGCTGTTCATCCTTCTTGAGGAGGTGCACTCCCAGAGCGCCGAGAGCGCCGGCGGGGTGCTGGCCACCATTCGCAGAACCCGCCACGCGATGGACGAGATCCTCGGCATCGACCCGTCGCTTTCCAAGCTCGCCCACCAGCTCGAGGACGCCTTCTACGAGATCGAGGACTTCGCCGAGAACATCCGCCAGTACAAGGCGAAGACCGACTTCAGCCCGACCCGCCTGGACGAAGTGCAGGGGAGGCTCTCGGCGATCCGGGCGCTCGAGAAGAAGTACGGGGACGGCATCGAGCAGGTTCTCGCCTACTGCCGCGACGCCGAGCAGGAGTTGACGGGGATGGAGAATTGGCAGGAGCAGAAGGCGATCCTCGAGGCGGAGATCGGCAGGACCGAAAAGGAGGTCGCGGCGGTCGCAGAGGACCTCTCGCGCAGGCGCAAGACCGCGGGGACCGCGCTGCAGAAGGGCATTGAGGAGGAACTGACGGCGCTGGGCATGCCGAAGGCGAGCTTCCGCGTGCTGATCCGCGACGCAGCCCGGGCGGACGGCACTCCGGTGATCACGCCGTACGGGAGGGACGCGATCGAGTTCGTCATCTCGTCCAACCTGGGAGAGCCGTTTAAAAGGCTGCGCGCGATCGCCTCGGGCGGAGAGCTCTCCCGGTTCATGCTGGCCATCAAGGG
>Ga0315286_10003828_pt1 | contig 14334 bp, 10 predicted proteins | sample YL17G10_0_MG_FD_205038 | JGI IMG/M metagenome (GOLD analysis project Ga0315286, IMG submission 205038) | Sediment microbial communities from Yellowstone Lake, YNP, Wyoming, USA - YL17G10_0 | ecosystem: Environmental > Aquatic > Freshwater > Lake > Sediment | place: USA: Wyoming | collected...
CCGGGTCAAGGACCAAGGAGAACCAGGATGTCCATCCTTGCGGCAACGTTACAGAAACGGATGAAGGCCATTTCCAGCCGGCCATCGCGAGCTGGTTCAAGCAGGCCGGCGATCGCACCACTACCAACACGGAGTACATGAACGATTTCGGGCATCCGCGCACGCAGTGGACGGGTGTGGATGACAGGCTCGCCAACGACCTGGCCGTCGCCCAGATCGGGGCCGAGCACACCGAGGCGATGCGCCGGGCGCGGCTCGACGGCATCTGGCCCTACATGTACGCGGGCTGGACACGCACGCGGCTCGCCGCGCGCGTCCGAGAGACCGGCAAGGGCAGCGCCGTCTGGAAGGACAATTACGCCGCGCCCCAGTCGGCCGCCTGGCACAGTTCCCTGTCGCCAGTCCTTGCGAGCCTCGACCTCTTCGACCCGGACTACCGGACAGGGCAACAGGTCACCACGGACCTCCACCTCATCAACGATTCCTGGCACGATGCCAGGATCCATGTCGATCTGTTGTTGACTAGAGAGTGCCCGCAGTTCATTCCAGAGGCGCACTGCTTGGATCAACCTGTCAGCCGGTGGAGCTTTGACTTCTTGCTGAAGGCCGATTCCATCGACAAGACTCCCGTCACCTGGAAGCTCCCGGAGGAAGAAGGCAGCTACTGGCTCACCGCCCGAACCAGCGCAGTCGCCGGACGTCCCGTGCTCAGCCAACGCTTCGTCCGCGCCGTCAAGCCGCCGCTCATACCAGACGCCGCCAAGCAGCCCACTTTCGTCGTACTCGGCAGCAGCGATGCCGCAGGAGCATTCTTCAAGTCGTGCGGCTTGCGTACTTCGGATAAGCTTCACGGATTGTCGCTTCAGACGCATGGGGTTGTCATCTGGAACGCCACCCGCCTGACCGATGCCGAGATGCAGAACGCGAAGGCTCTTTGTGACTTTGCCGCCCAGGGAGGACGAGTCATCGTCTTGTCAACGCCCTCATGGAACTGGCCCCAGCTATGCGACATCAAGATCGGCAAGGCCGAGCGGTTCTCTCGCGTGTTTCTGCACGCACACGTCAAGCATCCCATCCTTTCCGGCATCGACCCGCAGTGGCTGATCCGATGGAACGGCCTGCCCGGCACAGTCGGGATCGGCCGGATTCAGGGGGCGGCGCTGGATCGAGCAAAGAACATCCTGTGGGCGCGTGACGTGAACACAAGCATCGCGGCCGAGATCCCCGCCGCCGCGGGCGATGGCCGCATCCTGTTCATCCAGCTTGACCTGCAACGCCGCTTGGACCCGTCCAAGCCGAACTACGACCCGGTGGCGGAACGCATCTTGATCAACCTGCTTACGCTTCGCCCAGGAGATCAACAATGACGCGGACGAGACCCCGAATCGCCTGACCGTGGAATACGAGAGCGTCAGAGTGGGTTTCGACGCCAAAACCAACTAGGTTCCCACCGAGTTGGTCTACAAGCCCGACACCGGCCGGAACCTGATCGTCGATAGCTTCCGTCTGTACTATCAGTTCGTTCAAAACGGCGCGATCGCCTCGGTCAACGAGGGCTACCCGGGCGGGCGGATCTCCAATGGCCGATACAGGTTGGAAGAATAAGACGGAGCGGCCACCGTCGAGTACCGTTGCGACACGCCCCACTTCCACATGACCCGCCGGGTCACCGTGCCCGCGACAGGGCCTGCCGTCAGATTCGTGTACGAATTGGAGTGCACGCAGGCCGATACCTTCTCGTTCTCGCTGCCCTATGCGCCGCTGTCACCTACGCTTGACAGGAGAGCGACGCACATCGATTTCATCGAGAAAGACGGCAGCAAGCCCGGACGCATCATCGTCGAAGAGGCCAAGTCGCCGAGGCTTCCCACCGGTGTTCCGTTTTCCCGAACCGAGTGCTACTTCAATGACCAGACGGGCAGAACAGTGTTCTATGGGTGACCGTCAAGGTTCCTCTGGCGACGCCGGCCCGCACCTGCCGCGGCACGCTCTCGCTCACGTCCAAAGGCCAAAAGCTCGCTGATGTGAAACTCTGCCTGAAGGTCTGGGACTTTGCGCTTTCCCCGACGCCACACATCTGAGCCTTCGGCACAGACTGCGTTTACTACTACGACGGCGAAGTGGACCTGAACAATGAACCCGAGGCCAAGGCCAAGGTCCAACAGTCCGCAGAATCCGACGAAGAGATCGCTCAATACTGCACCCGCATGAAGGAGAAGTTCCTCCGCTACATCAGGACCATCGCCGAGCACTGCCGGGCCAAGGGGATCAGCATCGACGAGAACGGCGACGGGCCGGCGCTGTTTCTGGCTAACGAGATCCCCGATGACTCGATAAACCACGCGATTGTGAAAAAGACCATCGAGCTGGCGAAACTGATCAAGCAGGCCCAGCCGCGGGCGGTCCTCGTGGTCAACGGCCGCGACGTGCCGCACGATCCGGAAATCCTGAACCTGTTTGACCTGTGGACTGCCCGGTGGTCCCCACAGACCCTGGCGAAGCTCCGGAAAATGGGCAAACGCTACGGCGACTATTACATGCACGGATACCTCAATCTCCCTGATGCCGCCATTGCCCCACGCGCGCAGTTCCGGAGCTACTCGAAATATGACTTCTTCTGGATCGGTCCCCGGGCAATGACGATCACGCCCGACCAGCGCCGGTACGGCAGCAAACGGAACTACGCGAACAACTGGTCGTTTCCGACCATGAAAAGCCGCTATGCGCAGCCTATGAGCACCATTCGCTTCGAACTCATGCGCGACGGGCCGAGAGCGTCGGCGCCAACTACATCTGCAATTCTGGCGACTACTGCTTCGCCGACTACCTGACAAATCCGGTCAGCCTGCTGACGCTGTGTCACGAGATCGCTGAAACAGTGGACGCGCTGGCACGAGCCGTTCCGACGAACACGCCATAAAGACGAAGCGAAGCCTTCGTGATCCCTGGCGTTGCAGCCAGGCAGGTCGGCTTTTCATAATACCTGCTCGCGCGTTGGTGATCCTTCGGCTACTTCTCTTGTCCCAGCACCTTCAGTGTCCGGTCCAGCTTCGCCTCCGCCTCCTCGAATTTCCCCTCCTGCATCAGCGGCTGCAACTCCTGCATGATCTGGCCCACGGGCGAGAGATCGCGATTCTGCTCCTGCCAACGCTGCACCGCCGCCTGGACCTTCTGCATCTTCGCCTGCAGGCTCGCCGGCGGCGCCTTGGCGTCGGGCATGCCGGGTCTGGCCCGACCACCGGGCCCTGGCGGTCTTCCTGGCGGCCCGAAACCCGCCACTGGAATGTACCCGCTGCTCTTTCCCGCCAGTTGCGCCTGAACGGACTCGGTGCGCTTTTCCACAAACGTCCGCGGGTCGGGCGCGTGCATCCCACCACCGGCAAGCCCAAAACCCGAGCCGGCACCGCGCTCGTTCCGCGCCACTGTCGCGTCGCCTTCCCGGGCCAGCGGGTCTTTGGTCGCCTGCTCAATGGCGCCAACCGCTTCCAGCAGTGTCGCCTTCGAGAAACTGCCTGCTGCCAACTCCCCAAGGAGTTTCAGGTATTGTTCCTTCACACTCGCAATCGCCAGCAGGCGATCGATCAACTCGTCCTCACCGGCATGGGGATGGAGGAGGCTCAGGTTCATCTGCTGCTCAGGGGTCCCACCCATCGGCCAGGGATAGCACCTCATGTATCTTGGTTGGGTCTAACACGCTGGCATGAAGGTTGAACTTTCTGAGGCCATGAAACCGAGGCGCATCTTTATCATAATGGTCGAATTCAATCTTCATGGGCCGCTTCAGTTGCCGCATCGAGGCCATATAGGTGAAGTTGCCCTTATATCGAACGCCGACGTTCCTGTAAGTCTGGCCGTCCTCCGTAAGATCGGCGTGTGCCCAAGAGTATTCAATGAAGTCGGTCAGGTGAATGTCGCGCTGCCCTTGTTGCTTCTCCGCCGCAGTCCGGTCCGCCCCGCCGGGAATACCGGGCGCCATTCCCCCTTTCGTGTTCTGCATCGCCTCCCACTCCTTGCCCGACAACGCCAGATGAAGTCGATGTACCCGAGTGAGGCCAAACACGTCGCTGACTGGAGCACCCTTGCCGTCTGCCCGCAAACCCGCGAGCGGTTTGGGGGGTTGGCTACTTCGCGGTTCTTGCGGCGCCGTTCGAGCCGCTGGACCGGGAACGCTCTCTGCCTTGGCAGGCACGGCAATCGTCAGACGATTCCCTTTCTTGCCGACCAATACGCCCGGCACTGTCGCCAGACCCCACTCGTCGGCTTTGATCTGGCCTTCCTGTATCGTTCTTCCATCGGGCATGGAGACGTTCCGCCACGTCAATGCCCTGCCAACCGGCGCTTTGAACTGCTGGCAACGCCGCGGCGTGACATCCACCGTACACGGCTCCTTCGGCGCCGAATCGTTCAGACGAAGCACCATGCTCCAGGTTCCCGGCCGGTCGATGATCGCCTCATCCGCGCTCTCCCAATACAGGTACAGATTGCTCTGCCCCTTGGGATCACCGTCATCAGGATCGCCGCTGCCCGGATTCTCATCGAGGCTACAGTGCGTGAATGCGGGCAGCGTGCGATCGACGCGAACATCCACGCCCAGCTCGCGCTCGCCATTCTTCGGACCCGGCAACAGCGCCCGCTGCCCGTGTCCAGACTGCCCCCACACAAACACATGCGGCCGCCGCGTCTCCTGGAGCGCTATCCAGAAATCCCTCGCCTGCGGCCAGCCAATCGCGCCGTCGTTCTTGCCATTGGAAAAACAAATCAGCGGCATTGCAGCGGCCGGATTCTGCCGAAGGAACCATTCATCATCGAAGTAGCTGAAAGCCGGCGTCTTGCCATCCGCAAACGCCAGCTTCCATTCTACGTTGCCGTAAACCTGTTCATAGCTGCCCTTGAACTGCGCCGAACGCGAAGGAGTGTGCACCCCCACCCACGAGACCACCCACGCGATGCGATCGGCGTGGCGGATGCCAAGGTTCGGCGAACCGGAACCGCCCATCGAGCTGCCGGCGGTGAACGCCCGCTGGCGGTCGATCTTCCACCTGCCCGCCGCCCAATCGAGGAACGAGAGGATCCGAGCCTGCGTGAAGTCGTGAACCACGCCCTCCGACCATGGCTTCCACGTGCCCCTGTTCTCGTGATAGCCGGTCCACCAGTCGTACGGAATCTGATTGGTCGAGATGAGCATCGCCCCCGCGCCGGCGCCGTACCACCACCCATACCCTCCATCGAGGCTTCCGCCCCAGCAGTGCAGATGAAGCCCCACCGGCGCCGGCTCCTTCATGTTGGCAGGCATCGCCACCAGGTAGTCATAGGCACTCGAAGGCAGATTGCAGTTGGGCCACGACTCCCAGCGCACGTAATAGTGCAGCGTCGGGCCATCGACGTAGTTGAACGACTTGGGTCGCTCGATACGCTGCAGGATCGGCTCGCCCAGTCCTACCGTTTCTTCAATCGCTTCGCGGGTCGAATTGCCCGCGTCGAAGGCGCTGAGGCTCTCCTCGCCATTCACGGCAACGCTCACGGCGTAGTAAACCCTGCCGGCAACCTTGGGGTTGTGCGCATAGATTCCGGTACCGGGCGCAACCGGTTGGCCGCCATCGTCCACCACGTATCGCCGCAGCTTGTCGTCGTCCTTCGCGCCTTCGCCGGAATAATCACGGTTCCAGCACGTCAGCGAACCCATTTCATCGATCATCTCGGCCCTGGCGATCGTCGCGGACGTGATCGGTTCTGAGCCGCGATAAACCCGGTAGCGGATCGGACTTGCCTGGCGGGCCAGCTTCGCCTGCAAATCCTTCCAGTCTTTCCACGTTAACTCCGCGGCGGCCGTGGGCGGGTCCACCTCGCTCCACGTCAGGATCGTCTGCCCGGAGCGATGCCGCGCGCGAAGGCTCTGCACCCGCGGGAGGTCCTTCGCCGCCCGAGCCGTGCACGTGACGTCCAACCGGGTGTCCTCGGGCCGATAGCCGCTCAGCGACACGACATCAAACGCGATTTTGTCGCGGCCGCCCGCACGGGCTTGCCTGACGGCGCCCGTCGCGTCGAACGATGTGAATCGAGGCGCGAGCAGCGGAATTGCCTCCTCTCGACCGCGCAGCACCACCTTCACCGCCTTCAAGCGGTCTTGTCCCGCCTCCTGCTGGTCGCGCCCCGGCCGAAGCACCGCGCGAATGATCGCGCATTCGCCGGGCAACGCCGACAGATCCACCTCGATAATCTTGCCACCCTTGATGCTCGCAGGATAAGTGCCGACGCTGCCGGCCGAAAAGCTGACCGTGGCGACGTCCTCCGCCGCCAGCGTCCCCGACTGCGCCAGCAAGACCACCACGACCAGCCATGACAAGCGTCTTGTGACTGTCGCCACAATGCGGCCTATGCACACGTTCCACCTTCTCTCTGCATCAGTCGGTTACCACGCAAGTCGATGTAAAACAAAGGACTTCCTGGCCAGCTCCGGGTCGTCAGGCACGCGGCAGCTTATATGAATGTCGAGGCCTTTGAAGTCGTCGCGCAGACGGCCCTCGGCCTGGAAGCGGTTCCAAACGGCCGGATCCTCCACGCCGCCAACAGCGCTCTTGTCAACCAGGTGTTTGCGGCATTCACAAATGCCTCCTTTTTGCATTTCCCATGTGGATCTCACTTCAGGAAGTCCGGCAGATATCCATTGCCGCTCTGTGTCTGTGGGGGCTTGATCTGCGACCGTTCGTGTTGCCGCCGTTGGCGCAGGGCAATGTAGGAGCCGCTCCGCAGGCGGTCTTCTCTTCCCTCGCCGGCGAGGATTTCGATGGCGGTTCGGCCCACCAGATGCTTCTGTTTGACGTTGATCATGTGGCAGCGCGTCTGACAGAGGCCGCAGCCGACGCACTTGTCGCCAAGGACAACGGGAGCAAGGAAGCCGCTGGCCTCGATGGCGTTGGCATCTTCGTCGAGCCGTACGCCGACGCGACGGAACTCGATGGCGTTGTAACCAGCGGCGTTGCATTCGTCGACGCACATCTGGCATGCCTCGCGCTGGGCATGCGGGAGGCAGGTCTGCTCGTTGACGACGGCCAACCCCATGCGAGCGACACGCTTTTCCTCGATGGGCAGCGGGCGGATGGCAGCGGTTGGGCAGACTTGGCCGCAGTTGTTGCAAGAGGGTTCACAACCGGACCAGTTGGCGACGACTTCGGGAGTCCAGAGATTGTTGAAGCCGTCGCTGAACCCAGCAGCCTGGAGGACGTTGTTTGGGCAGGCCTTGAAACACTCGCCGCAACGGATGCAAAGGCGGAGAAAGTCGTCCTCGGGAACACTGCCGGGCGGGCGGACAATGGCGTTGGATGGGCTGGAGGAAAAGTGGATGCCCGCTGCCAGGACGCCGCCGCTGATGGCGCCGGCGATCAGGTTGCGGCGGGAGAAGGGCACAACGGGCAGAGCATTGCCGGGGAGCTTCAGGGCCACCGTCTCCCAGCGAGCAACGAACTTGATGGAGTGGGTTGGGCAGACGCCGGCGCAGGTCTGGCAAAGCGTGCAATCGGCCGTGCGGGTTGTGTAGTCGCCGGGCTTGATGGCGTCAAAGGGACAGATACGCACGCATTTGTCGCAGTGGATGCAGGAGGACTCGACTTTGCGCTCGGTGCCGCGGAAGAGGTTGAAGATGGAAAAGACCGCGCCCGTGGGGCAGACATAGCGGCACCAGAAGCGCGGGCGCAGAATGCCAACGAAGAAGATCACGAGAAAGAGTCCTATGGAGAACCAATGCCCGGCGTTCATCGGTGGGTTGAGATACCAGCCTTTGACTGCTCCCATTGGTAAAGGAGAGAGCGTGAATTGCAGCCCGCGGGTGATGACCGGGATGGCGGCGACGAAGCCGGAGAGCAGGATGCCAAAGCAACTGGAGATCAGGACGGCGGTCAGCAGGTAGTACTTGAGGTGGACCCACCAACCATCGCGGCCGGCGCGGAAGCGATCAATGCGCTTTGAGATCGTCCAGTCGAAGAGGTCGATGAGGGAACCCAGCGGACAGATGTAGCCGCAGAAGCTGCGGGGAAAGAGCAGGCAAACCGCAAGGATGGCGCCGCCCCAGGCCAGAGAGAAGACCCAGGTCCTGGCCGCGATCGCAGTGGAGAGGCTGACCAGGGGATCCAGCGCCAGAAAGGACTCGGCCGGGATTCTTTCCTTGGCCGCCAGGTGCAGAGCATAGTTGTGTGAACCGTAGGGCCAACAGACGTAGAACAACAGGACGAGAAAGACGAGGAAGCAAATGGATTGGATCAGCCGGCGAACCGGGGAGGACGCCCAGGTTGGGCCGAGTGCCTTGAGCCAGCGGCGCAGCGCGTCGGGCTTCTTCTGATATGGCAGGAAGAGGTCGAAACGCATGATCGTGAGCCCTGCCGCTTTCCTATTTCATTCCACTGGCCAATGCCTTGCCCGTCGCCTGGATGATCGCCTCAGAAGTCACCGTGGCCCCGCTGGTCGCATCAACGCCCTTGAGGCTCTGCTTGAGGATGATCTGGCCGGTGGTGTCGGTGATCGAGGAATAGAACTGTTTCTCGGTGTGCTTGCTGACACGGACGGCCTCGATTCGGCCGGACTTGACCGTGACAGTCACCTCAAGTGGGCCTGTGAATGCGTAACTGCTGCCTTTGTATTCACCGTCGCCGATGCGGGAGAGGTCCAGCGAGTCGAAGACCTTGATGGCTTCGATGCCGCCGAGGGCGCGTTGGGTGTTCATCTTGGCATCGGTGGCGCGAGGATTGGTGTCATTGGCGACGGCCTTTTCGTAGTATGCCAATGCCTGCGGATATCGGCCGGCCTTGCGGCAGACATCGGCGGCGGCCAGATAGGCAACAACGGGCCTGCCGCGATCCGCCTCCTGTTGGGCCAGGCGCAGCGCTCTGTCCAACTCGCCCATATCCGACCAGAGCTTGACGATGCTGCAATTGCGAGTGGGGTCGCCGTTGATGCGCGCCAGGATCTCGGTTGCCATCACCTTGCAGCCCATCTTCCAGTAGCAGTCGGCCAGAAGAATCGGATCACGCCCGTCCTTGAGCGCCCAGAACGCGGCGCGGGGATAGTCCTCCAGCAGATGCGCGTACATGTGGCTGAGAGACTGAATGGCCTGATTGATGCCCTCGGGGTTGTCTTTGTTGACGGAGAGGACGTGGTGAACGAGCTTGACGCCTTCTTTCCAGCGGCCGGGATTGGGGTCCACGATGTCCCAGACGTACTGGCCCACGTTCCGCTGGTTGTCCCATTTGTCGGTCTTCTTCCAACTCAGGTCCAGGGTGGGCGGGTAATTGAGCTGAACGGAATCCCACCAGGAAGGAGGCGTTCGGCCGGCTTCGGCGATCAAAGCCTCCACCTGCGCGCGCGTACGCGTGACAGCCTGCGTGGGGGGGTTTGGCTGCGCGGGAGGTGCGGCGGCAATGCCGCTCGGAACAACGGCAACCATCAGAATGCTGATAGCGCCACCCAGGCACAGCATGGACCAGCACGACGGGTTCCGCTTGGCCATTGCGCGAGTACTCATGGTGATCATCCTGTACACGGGATGCGAATCAGAGACTGACCGACGGGAAAGCCTTGGTGGCGAGTATGCGATCATCCTTCAGGACCAGTAGGGCCTCGGCCCCTGGCGTGTTTTCGATGAGCCGCAGGCCTTTCTCGTGGCCCAGCACGAAGACCGCCGTGGAGAGTGCATCGGCCTCGGCGCCGCTGTTTGCGACGATCGTGACGCTGGAAAAGACCTGGGGCGAGCGGCCGCTGCCCGGGTCAAAGATGTGGTTGTACGCGCGATCTTCGGAGAACGTCGTCTCATAATCGCCGCTGGTGGCCATGAAGCGGCCTTCGAGCCGGGCCAGCGCGATATAGGCGTCCTTCGAGCGAGGATGCTGGATGCCGACGGTCCATTGCTGGCCGTCAGAGCGACGGCCGATCGCTCCGATTTCTCCTGTGTTGACCAGTGCGTGTCGAACACCATGTGCGCGGAGAGCGGCCGCCACGCGGTCGGCGCCGTAGCCTTGCGCGATCCCATTGAGCGTGATCGACATGCCGGCTGGAAGCGAGATCCGATCCGCCGAGACCTCCACCCTGCTCCAGTTCACCTTGGCCCGTGCGGCTTCGATGGCGGCGTCGACGGGCAGCTTGCCCTGTTTCTGAGCGCCAGAATATACATCCCACAACGGCTGCACCGTGATATCGAACGCGCCTCCGCTCTGCTGCGACATCGACTGCGCCTTCCGCATGATCTCAAAGACCCAAGGGTGGGGGTTCGGCAGCGATGCCGTGCGGTTCAGCCGGGAGATCTGGCTGTCCGGACGGTAGATGCTCATGAGCTGATCGACCTGGTCGAGTTGGGCAAAGGCCGCGGCAATCGCCTTCTCGGCCGTGCCGCGATCCGCGTGCAGGACGGTCATCGAGATGATAGATCCCAGTGCCCGCCCGGTACGCTCGACACATTGCATGCCAACCGCTTCGATGCCAAGCGCCGACTCCGGATGACCAAGCCAGTCGCAGACCACCGGCGATGCCGCAAGCCCTCCGAGGATCGTCATGAAACGCCGGCGGCTGAACGCGACGCGACGCAGAATCCTATGGTGCGGATGATCGAACTGCATCACGGCGCCTCCTGTGCTCAGATACCGATCAGTGCATCATTGCGTTGCCGCTGCCGTCTGCTTCAGAACACCGCGGCGATGAGATCGATTTGAACCGTATGGCCTGCCCACCTGCCGCTTCCATTGTTACAATTCGGGAAGGCGATAAGCGAGGCTCACATGAGATTCCACTGGCTTTCTGTTGGTTCCCGACTCCTGCGAATGGCGATTCTGCTTGCAGTCACCCCAGCGCCCGGGGCGTTGGCGGTCGAGTTCAAGGGGGTCGTTGTTGACCACAAGACCGGCCGGCCCCTGCCAGCAAGGATCTACATACGGTCCACGGAAGGAGCATGGCATTTCGTGCGTTCGGCATCGCCGGACGGTTCGGCCGTCCGCTACGAGAAGCAGAACTGGGTCAACAAAGATGCCGTCGAGATGCACACGACCCTGTCCGCCCACCCGTTCCTGGCCGACCTTCCGCCAGGGACTTACACGCTCACCGTCGAGCGCGGCAAGGAGTACTTCCCACTGGTTCGAGAAGTCACGATCCAGAGCGACCCTCTTGCGATCCGCCTGCCACTCCGCCGGTGGATCGACATGCCCGGTCGCCAGTGGTACTCGGGCGAGACCCATCTCCATCGCACGGTGGACGAGCTGCGAAACATCGTTCTGGCCGAGGACCTGAACGTCTCTTTTCCGCTGTCCTTCTGGGTGACCAAGGCTTTCGCTGCGCCGACCGGGGGCGACCGCAATATGGCCGGCGAGTTTCCTGCCCGGCTCGTCTCTATTGACCCGACGCATGTCATCTGGCCGCGGAACACAGAGTACGAGATCTTCACCGTCGCCCAGAAGCAACACACACTCGGGGCGCTGTTCCTCCTGAACCACCGGACAGCCTTCGCCGAAGCCGTTCCACCGTGGGGCCCGGTGGCGCGGAAGGCCGTCGACGAAGGAGCGTTGCTCGATCTGGACAAGCTGGACTGGGCCTTCTCGATGACCCTGCCGGCCATCACCAGCGGGGCGCTCTACGAGCTAATCAACAATCACATGTGGCGGACGGAATTTGCCTTCCGACAATGGGTCACGCCCGCAGCGCCTTATCTGCAACCTCCCTATGGCGGCCAAACCGGGGGCGAACGCGAATGGGTCCACTACACCCTGGGCATGTACTATACCCTGCTGGACAGCGGATTCCGCATGCCGCCGACGGCTGGAACCGCCAGCGGCGTCCATCCCGTTCCCGCGGGCTTTGGCCGCGTCTACGTCCACCTCCCCGATGAGTTCACCTATGAGAAATGGCTGGCTGGCTTGCGCGCAGGTCACAGCTTCGTCACCACTGGCCCGATGCTGCTGGCCACCGCGGATCAGCGCCTGCCCGGCGAAGTCTTCCGCAAGGATGGCGGTCCGGTGAAACTCGCGGTCGCGGGCTCCGTCATCAGCGAACAGCCCCTGGCGTTCATCGAGGTCATCCGCAATGGCCTGCCCGTGCTCACGTTCATGCCGACGAACCAGCGTACTGCCGACGGAGCCTGCGTGAGCAGCTTCGCCGGCGAAGTTGCCTTCGACGGCAGCGGTTGGATGGTCGTTCGCTGCTGGGAGGACCGCCCCGGCAAACGTTTCCGTTTCGCACACACCGCACCCTGGTATGTCGAGATCGCCGCCCGGCCCCTTCGCCCGCGGAGTGAGCAGAGAGCGTATCTCGTCCAGCGCATGAAGGATGAGATGGCCCGCAGCAAGGCCATTGTCCCGCTGGAGGCTTATGCCGAGTACGAGCGAGCCTTGGCGGCGTACGAAAGGCTCCAAGTGCACGACGACTCGGCCGATGTCGCAAGAGAGGCGCGGCCGCCGCGCAACGAGGCCGATCTCGATTACTGGCTGCGAAACATGCTGCATGGCCACCGCTTCACTCATGACGAAATCCGTCGGGCCACCGGCCTCTCCCTCGACGCCATCGCTGCGGCCCTCAAACGGCTTAACATCAGCGATTCAACACGGCCCCAGCCATCAAAAGAAGCAGGCATCCGCGTCTTGCCATACCCCGGCGGCCGACACCCGCGCAGCGGATTCCTCGAAGGAGCGATCCATCCGCAGCGCGATACCAAGGTCAGTGTCTTTACCCCTTGGGATCCAGCCAGCTACGTCGTCATTGATGTCCCCGAGGCGATCTTCTCCAACCTGGGCCTGCTTTACCTGGCCCACACGCATGTCCCCACGATCTGGGATCAGCAGGGTGTGGCCCTGCCTCCCGTGGAATGGAGCCGACGTCAGGATGGCACGCTGGATTTCGAGCGAAAGCTGCCCAACGGCGTCTGCTTCGGCGCGAAGGTGACGCCCGACCGCGATGCCGTGCAGATGGAACTATGGCTGGAAAATGGCACCGACAAGCCGCTGACCGGCCTGCGCGTGCAGACCTGTGTCATGCTCAAGGCCGCCGCGGGCTTCTCGGCGCAGACCAACCAGAACAAGCTCCTGTCCGGCCCGTATGCGGCCGTGACTGCCGAGGACGGACTGCGCTGGATGATCACGGCGTGGAGCAACCTCGACCGCACTTGGGCGAATCCGCCGGTGCCGTGCATGCATTCGGATCCGAAGTTCGCCGATTGCCCGCCGGGAGAAACTCGCCGGCTCCATGGCTGGCTGTGGTTCTACGAAGGCCGGGACATCCAGTCGGAACTCAACCGGATCGAGGCAACCGGATGGCGCAACGCCAATGGTCCGGGAGCCGATTGAACCCGGCGACAGTTTGGCCAGAATACTGAGCCGCGGCGCAACTCCTGCTGCCGCCTGCCGTCCGGAACGGCGGACGAATGCCCCGTTTCCGCCGGTTGACATCCGTGGTTGAAGCGATGATGTTGAGCATCTCGCTTACAGATGCGCGCGGTAATCAAACCCACATCGTCTGCATGGCTGGGCAGCAGAGTCAGGCCGCTTGTGCGAGACGAAACTCTACGAACTCGCGAACGATGGTTCCGTCCTTGGCGTGGCAGAGGAGGTAGCCTTCTTGTTTGGTGCCGTCGTGGTTGCCGCAGACGACGTGCAGGGGCATACCCAGGTATTTGAACAGGTCTCTCACAGGGGCGATCTGCGCGGGTTTGCCGTTATCGGCAAGGTCGCCGGCGATCAGACAGAAGTCAGCCTTCTTCGCGGTGGACTTAAGTTGGGTGATGAGGCTCTGGAAGAAGGGGTGGCACTCGTCGGTCAGGTAGTGCAGGTCGTTGAGGACAAAGAAGTGAAAGTCGTCGGCCTTTTGATCGGCGGCGTGGAGGGCGCCGGGCCAGAGGGAGGCTGCGAGCAGCGCAGAGGCGCTGGTTTGTAGCAACTGGCGGCGAGAGATGATGCGATGGAGATGCATGCGGTAATCATAGCTGGCACTTAGCGATCAGGACAACCGGAACCCAGGGAAGGAACAGGGCTTTCGCATGCAGGGGTTCTACTACGGATGCCGCCTGCTCGGACGCCGGCTGACCGCCGACGCAGTACAGCAGCTTGCCGCCTCGGAGAAAGATGCGATTGTCGCTGAAGGCGGGCGTTCCGCCCGAACCGCCTGCCAGCGAGTTGACTCCGACTACAGCACATTTGTCGCCCGGCTCGATGAGCAGCGAGGGCGCGGATAAGGGGACCGCGCGGATAACGGGACCCAGCTGAATGCCACTGGATTAAGCTCCCAGGCTCGAGAATAGTTCTTTTCTGTACACCGATCGCGGTTTAATCATGCGTCGGTACTCTTTGGGCCGTCGCTTCACCACACGAGGCTCGT
>Ga0315286_10003829_pt1 | contig 14331 bp, 19 predicted proteins | sample YL17G10_0_MG_FD_205038 | JGI IMG/M metagenome (GOLD analysis project Ga0315286, IMG submission 205038) | Sediment microbial communities from Yellowstone Lake, YNP, Wyoming, USA - YL17G10_0 | ecosystem: Environmental > Aquatic > Freshwater > Lake > Sediment | place: USA: Wyoming | collected...
AATTCTTTCTGCTCTTCCATTCATAGTTCTTATTATATTCACAGTTAGAATAGGAAGCATATTAATAGGAAGAATAACCTGGATTTTCTTCATAACTTATTATTTAGGATTATATCTTTATGAAATATGGAGCAAAAGCTCCCCTTTTTGGTCATGGTCACCAGCAACAATTCCTTATATTGGAGCAATGGCAGCAGGATTAATAATCTTCTTTGCCTTAGGAGCAATAAGAAACTTTATATTTAAGGAAGAAATAGCGGGAATGAAAGAAGCAGGAACACATGTAGTTAAAAGAGCAAAATTGCTTCATAAACTTCAAAAAGATGAATTAGAAGCTTATGGAACTCCATAAAAGTAAAGCCAAACTAATTTTCAAATAACTTTTTAAACTTCCTATTTCTATCTAATTTATGAAAAAAATAGGTGTCTTGATTCTAGTTTTTTATTAAAAGCGAAAGGTTTATAAACTTCTGTAATATTAAATTAACATATGTAAATATAAAATAACAATTGTAATATTAAATTAACAATAAAAATGAAAAATACAGATACAAAGGAAAAAATTCTTGAGTTATTGTTTGATTTTCCAACTAAAAGGTTTTATGTAAGAGAAATTTCAAGAATTTTAAAAATTTCTGCTCCTTCAATTTCAAAAGCATTAAAAGAGCTGGAGAAAGAGGATATGATAAAAATAGAGAGAAAATTTCTGCATGAAATAAAGGCGAACTTGGATAATGCTGATTTTAAAAACCTTAAAAGAATAAATAATCTTAAAAGAATATATCTTTCCGGCTTATTCAATTTTTTGGATGAAAGATTCCCCTTAGACACAATAATTCTTTTTGGAAGCTATTCAAGAGGCGAGGACATAGAAAGTTCAGATATTGATATAGCACTAATTGGTTCGAAAGAAAGAGCAATGAGTTTGGAAAAATATGAAAAACTGCTCGAAAGAAAAATAAACCTCCAGTTTTATCCAGGTTTTAAAAAAATAGAAACAAATTTAAAGAGCAATATTCTCAATGGGATAACACTCAAAGGGGGGATTGATTTGCAAAAATGAGAAATTTTGATGGATATTTAAAAGAAGGAATTGCGAGAAAGATAATGCCCGACAAAAAGAGAGCAGATTCATTAATAGAAAATTCAGATAAAAGAAATTTTTTCTTTCAGCAAATAATAAAGGCCATAGAAATCACAGACGATAATGCTAACTATGTTATAGAACAAGTTTATGATATCCTGATGGAATTAGTAAGGGCAAAAATGCTTCTTTCTGGCTATTATGCCTCAGGGAATTATGCTCATGAAGCAGAAGTCTCTTATTTAGTAAAACTTGGTTTCACAGATTACGAAATAGGCACAATGGACGAAATAAGAAAATTCAGAAATGGAGTTAAATATTACGGAAGAAGATACAAGAAAGATGAAGCAGAAAAATCCATCGATTTTTTAAGTTCAATTATGCCTAAATTAAAAAAGTTATTAAATCAAAAATGAAAAAAATAGGTGTCCTAATTTTATTTTTAGTATTCTTAATACTAGTTTTAAATTTATTTTCTTCTCAAGCAAAAGCTCAGGACATGCCAAATGTCCCTTTCTCCAGCGAAGGAGAAAAAATTCAGCAGATATCAGAAAACTTTCAGGATAAGGAAACAGCTTCAAGCTATCTAAAGCATGAATGGAGCAAGATACTGAACAACAGCAGGCTGGGTCCCGTATTTAACGCAATAACTAAAACAGATAATTACATGCTTTTTCTTTTTGGAGTGCCAATAAGATTAAGCTGGGCTTTTGTTTTTCTATTTTTCCTTATCATACTTTCAGTAATTTTCTTTCATAATCTTCCTGGTTATGTTGGAATAAAAGAAGAATGGGTTAAAATAACAAGCGCATTAGGCATAACTCTGGTTCTGGGCATTGTTGGTGTTTTTGAATGGATAGTCACTTGGATTGTCAGAATTACAACAGCATGGTGGTTTAAGCTGATTATAATAGCAGCAATAATCGCAATAATAGCAGTTCAGATTTTGATGTCTAAACTGAAAAGAGAAAAAAATCTTGAAAAAGCAATAAAATCAGCAGACAAAGGAGAAATCAGCAAACTCAAGAAAAGAGTCGGCGAGTTGGAAGACGAATCAAAATATTCCTTAACAGGAGATATGGAATTGAAGAAACCAAGCCATGAATCACATGAATCAGCCAGCAAAAAATACAAAGATGCAGGAGAAGGAATCTAAACATGAAAAAAAGGGCGATATTATTTATAGGCATATTAATTTGCTTGTCTCTTATTTTGATAATACTTCATGCAGAAAAAGCACTCTCGCAAGATTCAGTTAATAATTCTTCTTTAGTAGAAAAAAATAAAAATGCAAGCCATGAAGTCATAAACAAGGTAAGAGAGGGTGTAAATGAAACAGAATATGAGGCATTTAAAAAAGATTTAAAAGAAAACTTGGAAAAGATTAATGAAAAAATTCAGCCAGCTGCAAAAATAATTTTTGGCATGGAATCAGGCTTCAGCCTGCAGTTTCTTATTGCAGTATTGTTCTGGATTATTCTTCTTATATTTATAGGAGCAATAGTCAGGGATATATTTAAAGTAAATAGCTTTATTGCTTATCTAATCTCAGCAATAATCTCCTCAATAGCGCTAAACGGGTTTGGAGAAAGGCTGATAAATGTGATTGCAAAATCATATTATGCACTAGTTTTAACAGGCCTTACTCTAATAGCAATACTCATTATTGATTTAATTTTCAAGATTTTTTTCAAAAAAAGCCTGTTATCTTTCCTCAAATCAGGGGAAGCAAAAGAAATAGCTTACAAAAAAGCAATGATAAGAAAAACAGTTGATGAACTGGATAAGAAAAAACTTGACAGCTATTCAGATGGCGGGGGAATCTAAACTACTGCGGGCTAAAGCCCGCAGGGTTAATAACTAAAAATCAAATAAATTTTTCTGTAAAATAATTGCCTGTTCTTGTCTTATCTTCTTTTTATTCCAGTGTTTTTCTTGGCTTTCTTCGACATAATGTTTCATTGTTTCTGCATTAACTGCCCCAACGCTTCTGTAGAAGTGCCCTTCTGTCCAGAATTTTTTTCCATAAAGCTTTTCGCTAAATAATTTCTTAAAATGCTTTCTCATCTTGTAAGAGCTATAGCCTTTTATCTTTCTTACAAGCTCAACCTCGCTTACAAATCTTACATTCGCAACAAACAAATGCAAATGTTCTGGTCCAAATCCATAACCCAATAAAACAACTTTGCATTCAATTAACTTTTCTGCAATGTATGCAAGAGTTAATTCTGCAACCTGCTCATTTACAAATACATCCTGCCTGTAAGCAGGGGTAAGCTGTATGTGAAAATTGCTTTCTCCTACAGCATGACTTGATTTTATTAATTTCATTTCCATTTTTATCTCCAGCTTTTGCTAAGCGAATGCAAAAGTTTATTTAGTTTGAGAAAGTTCTAACTACATCGGATTACAATGAGTTACAACTAACTCATTGTTCATAATCATTTATAGAATAAAAAACTTGGCTCACCTTTGAAAGTTGAAATTCATTCTGCGGATTAAAATCCGCAAGGGTTTCTTTCAACGGCTCGCCCTAAAATTTTTCTTATTCTCTTAAATATCTTTTCAAAACAGCGTTTTCTGCTTCTTCTTTTCTTCATGCATAAACCTCTGCTATCTTTGCATTAACCTTATAATCTTTTACTAATCTCAAAATCTCCTGCCTATTCTTAATAGGAACCATTATGCTGCTCTTCCCAAGTTTTCTTCCATTAAGCTTGTCTATCAGCCCAAGATATTTCTTATTTTTGACTTTGAAGCCGTAAATCCTATTCAGAAAAGCCCCCCTGTTCTTCCCAATTTTATCCCAGAATATGATAATAGAATGCTTCATTCCAGATGGAATTTTCTTGGATTCGTAATGCCCATACAAAACAATGCCAGTAGAAGCAATGCTTCTTTCCAAGTCTTTCCATTCATCAAGTTTTCCAATCTTGATGCTAAACTGATTTTCTACACCCTTAATTTTAAATAAAGCTGCTTCCCTGCTCTTGTAAAATTTCTCGGTTACTCTTTCAACTTCTTGCTCAAATTTTTTTGTTTTTTTAACCACTTCAATAAAGATGTCTATATCACTCTCTTTTTCAGCTTCTTCTCTTGCCGCACTTCCAAACAAAATAATTCTTTCTGCATTCCTCTTTTCTTTTTCTTTTAAATTATCTAAAAGATAAGCAACAAAATAGGAGGAGTATTCTTTTAGCATTTTATGATCTTCCTCAATTCTAAAAATAGGTTTATTTTTTCCTGCAATATCTTTTCGTTAGAAGGAACACCATAAACCAAGTCATCTCTCTTTTCTTCTAATTTCCTCGCTAAATCTACAATCTCATTTATGTTTTCTATAGTATTTATCGGAGAGGAAATTTGGTTTTGCAGTCTCTCTTTGATATTTCCAGCTCTCCTCTTAAACCATAAATGATTTATTTTAGAGCCCTCTTTTATTATGCTAAGATTATGAAAATACAGATCTATAAGGCTTACCATTCCAACAGAAAGAGAAAAAGCAAGCCTTCTCTGATGGGGGAGTAATCCTCTTTTGTCTGTTATGGCAGAATTTATCTCTTCCTCTACTTCTTTCAGAGTCTCTATATGTTTTTCCTTTAACATTTTGATTTCAGTTTTTAAGACATTTATCTTGCAGTTATTAAGACACCTGTCTTTTTAAATCTTTCTTTTTTAAGACATTTGACTTAGTTATATTAAGACATTTGACTTAAGCTTAAAACAACGTTTTCAAAACGCTTTCCACTTAAGTATATACAAATTAAAATTTAGTAAGTGAAAAGTGTTTTCTGCTTTTTCTTTTCCTTTTCTTCTCTTAACTTTTCAAGCTGATTGTCAACTCTCTCTTCTGAAAAATCATGCTCTTCCACGAGTATCTTCTTTATCTTTTTTTCATCAAACTTTGGAAATTCAATCTTAAAACTGGAAACCTCCGGCTTTTTGAAAAGCTCGAAAATCTCCTTCCAGTCAAATTTATTTTCCTGCTTTTCCATCATTCCTGCAACAGACTCAAAAATTTGTACAGGATATCTATGCTTCTTAACGATATCTAGGGCTTTTTTCTGCCCAATCCCTTTAATTCCTCCAGGGTTATAATCGGTGCCAACTAAAATTCCAAGGCATATTAACTGCTCAAGATTTATCTGCAGCGAGTTTAGAACATGCTCTAACTCAATTAATTCAGGAGAAATGTAGATATAGCCAGAAACAGTTTTTCTCTTTCTAGCCAGTGTCAGATTCTGTATTAATCTTGGAGCTCCGAATAACAAGGAATCATAATCCTGACTTCCAACAGCATAGGCAGAATGTCTTGCAATTTCAGCAGCCTGGCTCTCTCCCTCACTCGGCGCCTGAATAACACAAATCCCCATTGCCTCAAGCAAATCCTTGCTATCCTGCAAAATTTCATCAGTCAGCTTGACAAATTGTTTTGCATATTTCCCCATTGCCTCCACATCTTCCTCGTCTTTGGCTTTTTCGTATTTCTCGCGAGCTTCATCCTTTGCTTCTTTTCTTGCCAGATTCGTAGCATATTTCAAAGCGGGGGGTTTTCCATCAAAAACATAAATCAATTTTATTCCTTCCTGCAATAAGTTCATGTTCCTATAAAATAATCCAGATAAATGGCTGGTTACTCTTTTCCTCTTGTCCATAAGTGGAGTTCCATCTGCCTGCCTTATTGTAGAAAGAAACTGATATATAGTGTTGTAAGCATCTATGGCAATTGTCTTTCCTTTCAGCTCTGAAAACTCGAGAGCTTTTCTAGGTATGATTTCAGCTATGTTTAGTCCCATTAATAACCTAAAATTAGTAAGTTTAAATATTTTTAGAATAAACAAGTTATTTGCTGAGGCAGGTACGAGAGTGCTTTTGGTTCCTCAGTTATACTTTATATACAATTAATTAATGCTAATATATTCTCCCCTCATCTTTAAAATGATTATAGCATCTCTTTATTCTGTATCCAACAAGAGAAATAAGAGAAGCAGCGGCTCCTGTATAAAGAAGGCACCCTTCAGTTGTTCTGATATTTTTTCCAGTAAATTCTCCAAGAATAGCGCCTAAGGTAAGAACAAGTGTTGCTGCACAAAGCAATTTTTCAATCCCATTTTCTTTCATTCTCTTTTCAATATGACTTTCCTGCATCAAGTCCAAGGTCCATTCTAATTTGTCAATAAATTTGTCTATCTTATTCAAGATTTTGTTTGCCATCTCATATCTTTCCATCAGTAGGAAAAAGCAATGGTTGTTTATCTCCTTTTCTTCTTCCTGTTCTCGTTTCTGCTTGTCTTGTTTTTTCTGTTTTCTGCGTAGATTTTCTTTTTGGCTTAGCTTGAACTTGTGCCTGAGATTGTTCGTTTTGTTTTTTAGCCCATCTCATAGCACTCAGAAAAACTTTTGAAAAAGTATGCAAAACTTGTGATGGCTCTAATTTTTCAATAAGCTCACCTTTCCCCCCTTTTGCAGTAAGCCTGTTATAGCCCGCTTCTCTTAAAATTCTCATTTTCGTAGAATACTGTTTCTCATCAAAAGCATCATACGGATTTACAGAACTTGCATCTGTTAATCTTAAAAATTTAGCATAACTAATTTTTGTTGTCTTTCCCCTATAATCCGGTTCTGCTCGAGATACTTGAATAACATTTTGATAAGCTTGGTTTTCAAGTATTCTTTGTCTTTTTCTTATAAGCTCCATTACTCCCTGGTCATATAAATCTCTGTAATCAGGTTTTCTACCAAGAAGATTGCAGGTTAAAACATAAGTTATATTGATTCTTTTTGCTGCTGCTTCATTCATCTCTCTTTCAAGCTTCTGAATTCTTGGAGTTCTTCCGTCAAATGGAACATAGTTTGCCATTTTAAACTAAACAATCAACTAAACTCCCTTTTAAATTTTTTCCTTCTGGCTTTCTCAGCTTGCCAGAATCTTCCTGCTTCTCGTTATAAGCGGGCCTGGCTGGCTTTACTTCTTCAACTGGCTGAACAAGATTAACTTTTTTATCATATGTTTGGATTTTCATTTTAATTATATCTCACTCTTCCTAAAATTTCATTCATTCTCTTATCATACAAGTAAGTAAACGAGACAAAACCTTTTAGTTCTTCACACTCTGAGCTTGCCTCTTTAGCAACATTGGCTAGCTGAACAGCTTCTCGGGGAATTTTAACTTTCCAGAAATTTCTAAATGCAGCAACTCCTTCAACATAATAAGCTATATTTTCAGCAGTTGTCATTTTTTCTCCTTATTCTATTTAAGAGGTGGCTGAATCCCTTGAAATACACAAGAAAACCAACTATATAAACCTTTCCATCTGTAACCACTTAAGAGTAACATTAAAATTTATAAAAAGAGGATACTTAAACTATATAAAACATAAAATTCTAATACTAACATGCAAATCAACTTTATCCCCATAGACTATGACTATTTTGATTTTCAAGGCAGAAACATAATAAGAATTATAGGCAGAAATGAGCAAGGAAAGCGGGTTTGTGTAATTGATGAATTCAAGCCATACCTTTACGCTATCCTAAAAGATGAGGTTACAGACAAGCAGATTCAAGAGCTGATAAAAAAAATAGAGAAGATAACAATTGACTTAAATTCAAGAACAACAAAAATAGAGAAAATCCAGATAGAAGGCAAAAATTTTCTTGGGAAACAGGTAAAAGTTCTCAAGATTTTCATAACAAACTACAAAGATGCCCACCCCGTAGCAGACAAGTTAGATTTCCCTGAAATTCAAGCCAGAAGAGAGTATGACATCCCTCTGCTCACAAAATACATAATTGATTCAAAACTCGAACCTCTTCAAACTTACATAATAACAGGAGAAATAATAGATAATAATGGATATGGGGGAATATCAAATCTTGATGTAAGTTTAGTAATAAAGGCAGAAAAAATAGAATTAATTAAAGAAAAGCAGGAATTTTCTCCAAAAATTCTAGCCTATGACATAGAATCAGACGAGTTCGAGATAGGAAAAGGAGAAATCCTGATGATCTCCCTTGCTGGAAAGAACTTCAAGAAAGTTTTGACATGGAAATACTGCAAGAAAAGCGCAGATTATGTCGAGTGCTTTAAAGATGAAGCTGAAATGCTCGAGAAATTTGTAGAATATATTAAAAAACTTGAGCCAGATTTCCTCATAGGCTACTTTTCAGACGGCTTTGACCTCCCATATCTAAGAGCCAGAGCTGAAAAAAATAAAGTCAAGCTTTCTTTAGGATTAGATAACTCCCAACCAACCTTTGCCAGAGGAAGAATTCCGTCATCTTCAATTTCAGGCATAGTTCACATTGACTTGTTCAGATTCATTGAAACAGTTTATTCACAATATCTCGAATCAGAAACTCTCGGCTTGAATGAAGTATCCCTCGAGTTGCTGGGAGAAGGAAAAAAAGAATTTGATTTCAAGCACTCAGGCAAGATGAAAGAAGAAGAATGGAGCGAGTTCTTTGAATATAACCTACAGGATTCTGTACTGACTTGGAAGTTAGCTGAAAAATTCTGGCCAGACATGCTCGAGTTCTCAAAAATCCTGAGAGAGCCATTATTCGACATAACCCGAGATGGCATGTCTCAGTTAGTTGAAACTTACATTCTTCACAATCTTCCAAATTACAATGAGATAACAGAAAAACGCCCGCTCTATGACGAGATAGGAGAAAGAAGAAACCTTGGAAAATACGAAGGCGCCTTTGTCTTCCAGCCCTCTCCAGGCTTATATGAGAATGTTGTCATGTTTGATTTCACAAGCATGTACTCTTCTGTTATTGTCAGCTTCAATCTTTCAAAAACAACACTAACTGAAAAAGGAAAAGACACAATAGAAGTTGGCATAGGCAAGGATGGAACAGCCAGATTCAGCAAAAAACCAGGATTTTTCTCCCTAATGCTGAAAGAAATAATAGAAAAGAGAAAAAAAGCAAAACAAGAATACAAGAAAAATCCAAGCAACTATGCAAAAGCGAGAAGCAATGCATACAAATTGCTTGCAAACGCAGCCTATGGCTATCAGGGATTCTTTGGAGCAAGATATTATTGCAGGGAAGCAGCAGCCGCAACTGCTGCCTTGGCAAGAAAGTCCATACTGGAGACAATCGAGAAAATACAAAAAGCTGGATATGAAGTTATCTATAGTGATACAGACTCAATTTGCCTGCTTCAGGATAAAAAAAATAAGCAAGAGGTGTTAGAGTTACTAAAGAAAATAAATTCCCAACTTCCGGGAATAATGGAGCTTGAGCTGGAGGATTTTTATAAAAGAGGATTATGGGTTTCCAAGAGAGCATCTGAATCTGGAGCAAAGAAAAAATATGCATTGATTACAGAAGAAGGCAAACTAAAAATCCGTGGATTTGAAACAGTAAGGCGTGACTGGTGTCCTCTGGCTCGCGAGTTACAGTCAGAAGTTTTAAAATTAATTTTGGAAGATGGCAAAGAAACTCGAGCTCTCGAGCTTGTAAAGAAAACACTGAAAAACTTGAAAGAAAGGAAAATACAAAGAGAAGAGATAATGATTCATACTCAGTTGAAAAAGCCGATTTCCGAATATAAAGCAATAACTCCCCATGTTATAGCTGCTGTAAAAATGAAAGAAAAAGGAATGCCTGTTGATGTTGGCATGCTTCTCGAATACTTCATAGCTGAAACACGCGAGAAAAAATCTCTTGTAAGAGAGAAAGTCAAGCTTCCTGATGAAAAAGGAGAATACAACATTAAATACTATCTCGAGCACCAGATTCTCCCAGCAATAGGAAACATCTTCGATGTTTTCAACATAAATATAAAAGAGGTTGCGGACGGAAAGAAACAAAAAAAATTAGGCGAGTTTTAAAATAGATTAAGACAATGGAAGAATATAGAAGAGTAGCAATAAGAAGAAAAGGCCATATATACATTGTAATCTATCCTATTGGAAAAGAGCTAAGAGCAATTAGAGAGCTTAAGTCATGGACAGACAATCCAGATTTAGATTTTAATACTCTGCAAGCAAGCCTTCTCTCATCAGCAATACATGAAAGAAAAAAGCCTGTAAGAGAACTTTCCTCGTTAATATAAGCATAACTTAATTTTTTATTTTAAATTTCGCATTCTTTTAAGTTCCCTTAAGAGAACTTTTCACCATCAATAAAACTACCAACCCGGGCGCATTCTGCTCTCGTGCTCGGTTCTTAATATAATTAAACTCAGCAAACCGAGCGCGTTCGCCCTTCGGGCTCACATATTAAGTTGAATTTATTATTTTTTGGAAAGGAGGAGGGGAAAACCTTTTAACCAACTATTTCTTTCCAAATTCATGTTACAGCCAAAACCACTATTTGAACAGAGAATGCAAAAATTGCTGGGAGATTATGAAAAATGGCTCGAGTTCTCAAGAAAAGAGCCTCCTAACTCAATCAGATGCAATACTCTAAAAATATCTCCAGAAGAATTAAAAGCAAGGTTAGAAAAGAAGGGCTGGAAAATCTCACAGCCATTTCCAGGATACCCTGAAGCAATGGTTATCGAGTCAGAATTAAATCCAGGAGAGCTTGGAAAAACTCCAGAACATCTTCTTGGTTACTACTATGTCCAGGAATTATCAAGCATGCTTCCTGCTCTTGCTCTTGAACCAAAGCCAGGAGAATTAGTCTTGGATTTATGCGCTGCTCCTGGAAGCAAAACAACTCAAATGGCAGCAATGATGAACAATTCTGGAACAATAATTGCAAATGATAAAAATATAGGGAGGATGATTGTCCTTGTCTCAAATTTTGAAAGATGTGGCTGCACTAATATAATTGTGACGAGAAACGATGCTGTTCAGTTATGTCAAAAATTGGCAAAAACAAATATAAAATTTGACAAAATTCTTCTTGATTTGCCATGCTCAGGAGAAGGCACAATCCGTTCTAGTCCAAAAACATTCCTAATGTGGAATATAAAAATGATTCACAAACTAGGAAGATTGCAGAGAAAAATTGCTTCCTCTGCTGTCCAACTTCTAAAGCCAGATGGAACAATAGTTTATTCAACCTGTACTCACGCTCCAGAAGAAAACGAGGAAGTTATAGACTTTCTGATTAATAGATTTAACCTTAAAATGGAAGAAATTAAATTGCCTGTGAAATGCCGTCCTGGCTTGCAAGAATGGGATGGTGAAAAATTTGAAAATTCAATAAGTTCTGCATGCAGAATTTATCCCCAGGACAATGATACAGAAGGTTTTTTTGTGGCTAAGTTAAGGAGAAAAGACTAAAATGAAATTTATAATAAAAAATAACTCTATTAATAATGCTAAAGACATCATTAACTTATCAATAAACAATAAAAAATTGTTTAACATAAATAGGGGGTTAATATTAATTAATGCCAGAGTTAAATAAATCATTTATAAATTCTCTAAAATGAGCGAAACAACAGAACAAATTCATCACGAACTCGAGGAGCATGTCCCATTCACAGCAGCTGCAACTTTAGTTGCAGTTGCAATTATGGCGATCCTGCTTGCAAAAACTCATCTCATAAATTACGCTGTTTCAGGATTCTGGGTTTTTCATCCTGCACATATCTTCTTCTCTTCAATTGTTTCTGCAGCTATTTTCTATAAGTACAGAAATAAATTTTTTCTTGCTCTAATCTCAAGCATAATCATAGCAGTTATAATTGGCTCTCTCTCAGATGTAATCTTCCCCTATCTCGGAGCGCTTTTATTCAAAATCCCAATAACATTTGAGCTTCCTGCACTCGAATCCCCTCTATTAATTTTTGGTGTAGCTTTTCTTGGAAGTTTATTAGGAATAGCAACTAAATATACAAAATTCCCTCATTTCCTTCATGTTTTAATTTCATTGTTCGCCAGTTTGCTGTATATTTTTGCGTACTCAACAGGCTTCTCCCTAATTACCTATGTTGCAATTTTCATAATAACAACAATCTCAGTTGTAATTCCATGCTGTCTAAGTGATATTGTCCTTCCGATAATATTCCAGGAAAAAACAAGGAGGAAAAAATGATGAGAATAAAAAATAACTCTGTTAGTAATGTCCAAAAAATACTTAATTTGTCAATAAACAGTATAAATAATAAAAAGTTGTTTAATATTAATAATGGTTGTAAAAATCAATAAGAGTGGACATCCGAAGATGCGAACCCCGATTACGCTATGTTTGAAAGCCAAAGGCATCCGCACAGCTCCTCCAGGCAACTCTTACAAATATTCCAAATATTCAAAGTATATAAAATTTTTGTTTTCAAACAATTTAACATGAACGTAAAATTCCTGTCATCTGCTGAGAAAAAAGAAATTCTGGAGAAGCTGGAAGCCCAATATGGAATTTCCAAGCTGAATTATTTATTATTCCAGATAGGCAGGGATAAAGTGAGGGCTTATTCTGGCATTTTCTCAAGAACAGAGCTGACAAAATTAGGAGTGAATGCAAATGTTGAGATAATCGGCATTTATCTTTTCAAGATTGAGAAAGACGGCATAAGGCTTGGACACGATGCAGTTTCCTTGCTAAAAGATAAAATAACAAAGAACATTCTTGAAATAGATAATGAGCAGGCTAAAAAATGGTTTAAAGGAGAAGATCTTATAATAGAAGCAGATAAAGGCTATCTCATTCTGAAAAATTCCAGCTTGTTAATTGGCTGCGGCAAGTCAACAGGAGCTAAAATCCTGAATTTCGTGCCGAAAGAAAGAAGAATCAAGACTTAAGTGAACCTCTCATAGCAAGTCATATAATACCTCACTAAAACATGTAATTAATCTATAACACCAAGCGACTGTGATTGTACTTAATTAAGTTCAGAGTATCTTCAGAAAAAAAATCAAATCATAATTTTTTCTATGGTTTAGCAGCATCCCCTTCAACAGCCCTTCTTGTCTCATCAAGCACTCTTCTTGCAGTTACTTTTGCTTCCTCTGTCCTTTTTTCATCAGCTAATCTGCTAGTTAAATCATGTTCACTGCTTCTGCTAAACATTCTTTTTCCCCAGCTTATAGAATTCACACTAAGAACACTGAGAAGATGCCTTGATTCTTCCCCTGGTATTTTGCTCATAACAGGGAGTTTTGCTATTCTTACTTTGTCTTTTCTTTCTTTCTCTCCATGCTTGTACACAATAGGAACATCAATATCATCCTGCTCTTTTGGGCTGCTGAAAAATACAACAGCTTCTCTTTTTTGTCTTATATCAAGGTCAAGAATCTCAGAATATCTTTTCCCTTTCAAATCTCCATTATAATGAAGTATTGACTTTGCTTCATCACTTGCGTCTATAATCTCTCCTTCCAATCCAGGCCCAACCAAAACAATTGCCCCAGGATGCCTGTCAATAAATCCTACAACTTCTTTTAGATACTTCTGGACAAATCTATCTTCCTTTTCATGCAGGCTTTTCCTGATGAGAGAGATAAGCCTGTCCCTCTCGCTTATAATTTTCTCGAGACCTTTTTTTTCTTCTATTGTTTTTTGAAGCTCTTCACGAGTTCTTAAGCTTGATTGCCTTGCTGACAATTCTTTTTTTTCTAATTCACTAATCCAAGATGCCTGCTCTCCAACTCGAGTTCCAAGCTCCATTTCACTTTTTGCAAGGCTTCTATTAGTCTGCTGCAATCCTTTCACAGTTTCCTCATATCTCTTAAGCTCTCCTGCAGCAAGCCTTGCATTTGCTGCTTCAACTGACGTGAAAAGCTCAGAATAAAGATTCTGCCAGTTCGCAAGCTCCTGCCTTAATCTTTCATTGTCTTCTGCAAACTCTCTAGCTCTTTTTCTGTATAAAACAACTTTCGCAGGAGCCCCTTCTAATTTTTTTCTTATTTTTTCATCTATTCTCTGCCTGCTTACATAACTCAATGGCTTAAAATATTGCAAAAAATCACTATACTGCCCAGGATGCCTGATTATTTTAGGGATATTTCTTATTCTTAAGTTTTTCCTAATCCCCTTAAAATCCATGCTAAGAGTATAAACAAGACGCCTTCCTATTTCAGGATAGAACTCCTTATCATACCAGTCACGAGTCGGCTGTCTTATCTTTCTATCATACCAGCTGTCAATTCCTTCTCCAACAAGCCTAATCCTGCTTCGAGTTCTAAAATACTTCTTTTTAAACCATATACTATCCATCTAAAATAGAATAATGTCTTGTTTTTAAGCATTATCATTCTGAATTATAACACTGATTTTTTAAGAATTAATTTATGAGTTTAATGTCAAATTTTCACTTCTTGCTTTCAGGAAGAGCAGG
>Ga0315286_10003830_pt1 | contig 14330 bp, 11 predicted proteins | sample YL17G10_0_MG_FD_205038 | JGI IMG/M metagenome (GOLD analysis project Ga0315286, IMG submission 205038) | Sediment microbial communities from Yellowstone Lake, YNP, Wyoming, USA - YL17G10_0 | ecosystem: Environmental > Aquatic > Freshwater > Lake > Sediment | place: USA: Wyoming | collected...
CTGCTCAAAGCCCGCTGCCTGGATGCCTACGTGCATCAGATCGCACGAAACGAAGCCATCAGCTTCCTGCGACGGCGACGAAAGCGTGGCTCCGAGCTTGATGCCGAACCGTGGCTGGTGCCGGCTCAAGCCGACGACAGGCCGGAGGAGTTGGCGGAAGAGCTGCAAAGTGCGCTGGCCCGCCTGCCCCGGCCGCAACGGGAGATTGTGGTTTTGAAGGTCTATAGGGAAAAGACGTTTCGGGAGATCGCGGGGATGCTGGAGCTGTCCTTGAACACCGTGGCGAGCCGATATCGCTACGGTCTGGAGAAGCTCAGAACGTTGCTGAAAGATTCGACACCATGAATAAGGCAGACAAAGAGAACAACGATATTGAGTGCCTCCTGAAGAAAGCTCGGCCGGCAGAGCCATCGGCCCAGCTCAAGGCACGTATCACCGGCGCCGCCAGAGAGGCGTGGAACGAGCCTCCGGCGGAGATTCCCTGGCGGATTGGCCTGCGGCGTTTGGCGATCTCGGCCGCGGCGGCGGTGCTGATGATCTCGTGCTCCAATTATTACAGCGTTTGGTCGGTGGCCCGGTGGCAAGCCGGTCCGCCCGTCGCCGCCAAGATGATGCCGACCGACTTCGAGGATATGCCGGAAGTCCCCTATGGCCCCTTCGTCCAACACCTGATCGCCGTCCGCCGGTCTTCGGGCCGGGATGCTGCCGTGTTGCTCCAGTACATGGAGAGGCTGCAGGATTCAGTCGATGGGGCTGAATTGAACGATGGGACGGACGAGTTGGACACCGTCGAGCGCAGGAGCCGGCTCGCTCCGGTCGCATCGGGTATCGATTGGCACGCATAGTGAGGAATAGACCAATGCACAGGCGATCCAAGAGAATATTGACCGTCATCGGCGTCATCGTGATCGCGTTCGGCGTGCTTTACGTCATCGCCTTGGTGCGATCGACCGTGAAGCTCCGCCGGGCGTATGCAGCCCTCGAAGCGGACGGCCGGCCCATGCGTGCGGCCGACGTCATCCCCCCGGAAGTGCCGGATACCCAGAACGCGGCTGTGCTCTACCAGAGCGCCGCCCTGATGCTCAAAGGCCAGGCCGCCGGCGACAAGAACCTGCTCGAACGGCTGGGAAGGCTCTCTGACGCGATCTTCCAGAGGCCTGACGATCCCGACAAGATCGCCCAACGGCAACAAGAGATGACAGAACTGCGACAACGGATGAGCGAGCCCGTGGTCGCATCGGCATTGGCAGCCGTCGAACAGGGAACACAGCGCCCCGCGTGTCAGTTCGACCGTGAGTACGGCGGCGGACTATCCAACCACATGCCTTTTGAGCAGGACTTGCGCAACCTCATCCGCGTCCTGGGGACCAGAGCATGTCTGGAGGCGGCGTCCGGCCAGGTTCCACAAGCATGGACGACGGTGCAGACCCAACTGAAGTTCGCGGACGCGCTCCGTAGCGACCCAGTGACTATGAGCCAATGGACCCGGCTGGGTATGATCGGCTATTCGTCCCGCATCATTCAGGCAATGTGCGAGACCGCACCGCCGGATGCGGAAACGGCGCAAAAGATCGACGCCCGTTTGAAGGACCTTGCCGATATTACGCCTCTTGTTCGCGCTCTGGACGGCGAACGATTACTGATTGGTGAGTGGCTATTCAACCTGCCCGGAGAGGAATTGGATAAGCTGTTGCGCAAGGATATCTTCAGGAAGAACAACTCCACCCCTGAAGCCCTCCAAAAGGTTCTGTATCAATTGGGATTTCGGATTCTCGCCTTCAAGCCGAGGCTGGTCGCAGACCATGCCGCATACCTGAACGTGATGAGAGTGCGAGTTGAGCTGCTCCAAGACTCCTCCTACCTGAGTCCGACAGACTCCCGGAAACTCCTGAATCCTACGACGTGGGACGCACTAACCAGCAGGCTGACCAATTGGACTGTGGGTGACAAATGGGTGCATGCCAGGAGAGCAGCCGATCTACAGATGACTCGAGCCGGTTTGGCTCTGCTCCAGTACAAACAAGCCCACGGTCAGTTCCCTCCGACTCTGGACGCCCTGGGCTTGGATGGGCTCATTGATCCGTACACAGGGAAGCCTCTGCTCTATCGTCCTGAGGGCGAAGGGTTCGTTGTTTACAGTGTCGGGGAGGACTTGAAAGACAACGGTGGCACGCCCCGGCCGGAGAGACAGGACCCGGACCCACGCCATCGAAAACCGGTGGAATATGACTTGGTCTGGCGGTTCCCGAACCCCGCGAATCGAATTCTCGCGGGCAATCCGTAGGGTGGGTTCTTAACCCACGCGTTTGTTCAGGGAAAGAAAGACCAGAAGGCAGGACACGGGGCAGGCGAGGGAGTACGAACAGAATGGAAACCTTGTGGCAGGATATCAGGTACGCATCTCGAATGCTGGCGCGAAGCCCTGGGTTCACCGCCGTCGTGGTTTTGATTCTGGCGGTTGGAATCGACGCCAATACGGCGGTTTTCAGCGTGGTCAACGCCGTGGCCCTGTTGGCCAGTTACCTCCCCGCCCGCCGGGCGGCGCGGATCGATCCGATGGTGGCGCTGCGATACGAATAGGAGAGAAAGATGAGCAACCTGTGGCAAGACCTGCGCTTTGCCGGGCGGATGCTGAAGAAGTCGCCCGGGTTCACGGCGATTGCTCTGATTACTCTGGCCATCGGCATCGGGGCCAACACGATCATGTTCAGCGTGGTCAACGCGCTGCTGTTTCGCCCCATGCACGTGAAAGAGCCGGACCGACTGGTGCACTGCGGGATCCGCAATTTCGGCGCTATCACCTACACGATGTATGCGGACATGCGCGACGACAATCCGGTGTTCAGCGATCTCATCGCCCACAACGCTGGCTCCTACCGCGGTACCTGGGTGCAAGGCGACGTGGTAAGACACATGGAGCTGATGTACGTCTCGACCAACTACTTCTCCGCGTTGGGGGTGGCTCCCGCGTATGGACGGACCTTCTTGCCCGAGGAGGAGCGGTACGGCGCCGAGCCGGTCGTTGTCCTGAGCTACCCGATTTGGCAGCGGCAGGGCGCCGATCCCAGGATCGTAGGCCAATACGTGAACATCAATGCCAGGCCTTGCCGGATCGTTGGCGTGGCGCCGAAGCGATTCACAGGTACGGCGGCCGGAGGTCCGGATCTCTGGTTGCCCCTGGGGGCTTGTGGACTTGTCGATCACTACGATGAGGAAAGGCCGACCGGAAGGAGAAGGGCCATCTGGGACTACCCGGCGCTCATGTTGGTGGGACGGCTCAAGCCCGGCTTGGACATGCCTGCGGCCGAGGCACGCCTCCAAGCTCTGGTTCCGCGTCTGAAGGACAGCGCCCCCGGGCGGTGGAAGGACGACTCCAAGCTGTATCTCGCCCGGTTGGCGAGACTGAGCACAGGGGGGGAAAACGACTACGGTGAAAAGAGAATGCTGAGCATTACGAGTGTAGTTTTGATGGGAATCTCCGGGGTCGTCTTGCTCATCGCCTGCCTGAACCTGGCGAACATGATCACCGTTCAAGGGGCGGCGCGGCAGCGGGAAATCGCCATCCGCATGGCCATCGGGGGAGGACGCCTGCGCATCATCCGACAGTTGTTCATCGAATCGCTTCTGCTGGCGCTGTTCGGAGGAGTTCTGGCGTTGATCCCCGCCTTCTGGGGTGTCCGAATTCTCAACGCCTGGCTCGCGACGGGGACCCTGCCAATTCAATTGACGACCTCCTTTGACGTACGCGTCCTGGGGGCCACCTTGGGATTCTGTCTCATCGCCACCGTGCTTTCTGGTCTGAGACCGGCCCTGCGTCTGTCCGCACGCGATGTCATCAGCGACCTGAAGGAGTCGGGCGGCGGCGTGGTCCGATCGACGCGTAGAAGACGGCGGCTCGTCCCGCGCGGCCTATCGGTGGTCTTTCAGATTGCGCTGTCCGTCGTCCTCGTGATGATCGCGACCTTGTTTACCCGCACGGCGCTGAAGGCCGCTGGGGCCGATCCGGGCTTCGGTCTGGCCGGCAAGGTGGTGGTCCGGATTGACCCGCGTGCGGCCGGGTATACCAAGGCCCAGGCCGCGACGGCCTGCGAGATGCTGGCGGAGCGCCTGCGGGGGATGCCCGGGATTCAGGCTGTGGGCTTGTCTACGTCGTTTCCCGTCGGCGATACCCGCGAGGGTATGTCGCAACGGGTCGTTGCGTACGAACCCGGGGTCGAAGACGACCCCTCCAAAAGCCTCTTGGCAATGGGACCGTACGTATACGAGGTGAACGGCGATTATTTCGAGGCGATGGGAATACCGCTCCTGCGGGGCCGGCCTTTCCACCGTCTCGATAGTGTCCCCGATGCGGAGCGGGTCGTGATCATCGACGAGCACCTGGCCCGCAAGCTCCGACCGGACGGCAACACCGTGGATTGTCTGATTCAGCATGGCTGGTATTCGGAGCTGGAGCTGTGCCGAGTGGTTGGGATCGTACCGAGTCTGCGGGCTCCTTCGGGCGATACATCGGATCGGTCCCACCTTTATGAACCGTTCCGCGCCGACCATGTGCCCATCTATATTCACCTGCGCGTTGCCGGTACGGCGCCGGAGGCCGAGGCGGCCCTGGTCCAGAGTATCGGTGCACAGATTCGTAAGATCGATCCTCGCCTGCCGGTCGTGTCGGCAACAAGCCTGACCGACCAGCACCGCCATGGTTCGATGGTGCGACAAATGGGAGTGACCGCCAGGCTGGCCACCATGTTCGGGACCATGGCCCTGTTCCTGGCCGGCCTCGGCCTCTACGCGGTCAAGGGCCACATGGTCGCGTCGCGGACTCCCGAGATCGGGATTCGCATGGCCTTGGGGGCCACCCGACGGGATGTTCTTGTTCTGGTATTTCTTCAAGGCGCCGCCTCGACGTTCGTGGGATTGTCGATCGGAATCCTGCTGGCGGTTGTTCTGGCCCGGGTGATCCGCAGCGCGCTCTATGGCATCAGCCCCATCGATCCTGTGAGCATCGGGACCACGGTGGCTCTGCTCGCGGTCATCTCCCTTCTGGCCAGCTACGTCCCCGCTCGCCGGGCGGCAAAGGTCGATCCCATGGTGGCACTGCGATACGAGTAGGAGAGAATTATGGGCCCTGATGGTGAGACAGAGCCAAAAACGGTGGAATGCCGGCAACTGACGAAGGTCTTTCGGAGACTGCTGGCCGGTCGTGCAAAGGCGATCTACGCGTTGCGGGAGGTTTCGTTGTCGGTGCACCGGGGCCAGATCGTCGGGTTGATCGGCCCCAACGGAGCGGGGAAATCGACCCTGCTGAACCTGATCGCGGGATTGATTCTCCCCAACGAGGGCCACGTCACCGTCTGCGGCCATCCGGCCCGGTCCATCGCGGCCCGACGCGGCCTGGGGTACATGCCGGAACACCCGGTATTCCCCGGCCTCTATACTGCTCGAGCCATTCTACGGTATCACGGCGCGCTGCTGGGGTTTTCCTCGAATGGTATCGCTCGTCAAACGGACAGGTCGATTGAGCAACTGCAAATGCAGGAATTCATCGACCGCCCCGCCTCGGACTTTTCTCAAGGCATGAAGCAGCGTCTGGCCCTGGCCATCGCGATGATGAACGAGCCGCACCTGTTGCTGCTGGATGAGCCGAGCAACGGCCTCGATCCGGTCGGGATCATCCAGTTGCGCGATCTCCTGAAGCAGTTGCGGGACTCAGGGGCCGCCATCGTGATCAGCTCCCATCGTCTGGGCGAGTTGGAGAAGCTGACCTCCGACTACATTTTCATGCATCGCGGGCGGATCGTCAGCTTCGCGGACCGAATCGCCGCCAACCAGGCCGGCCGGCTGCACGTGGAGCTTGTCTCCAACGGCCGCCAGATCGCGGAGAACATAGGCCCGCGGTTCCCAGTGCTTGAGACCTCCGACACGACGCTGGTAATCGCCGTCCGCACTCCCGAGGAGGTTCCCGATATCGTGAGCGACCTCGCCCGGGGCGGCGCCCGCATCATGAGCGTGCTCCCGCAGCGGGAGAGCATCGAAGAGGTGTTTCTGCGCCTGTGCAAGGAAGGGACATAGCCCATGAGAGCCTGCGAACTGATGAAAGAGACGTTCTATCGGCGGACCTACATCTGGATCGTGCACGTGGTCTGGCTGGCGCTGTACGGCGGTTTCTGGTGGTTCTTCTTGCCCGATATGCCGGAGATGGGCCGATTCCTCTTCATCTGGGGTGGCTTTTTCCTCGCCCTGGCGCTCAGCGCCGGCATCTTCGGCGACGATATCGCCTCGGGACGCATCTGCATTCTGGTGACGAAGCCCTTCTGGACGGGCGAACTGTACATCTATCGCGTGCTGGGCCTATCCCTCCAGGCGGCCGTCCACCTTGTCCTGGCCGGCGGCCTCATCCTGGCCCTTCACGCCATCATGGGTAAGGGCAACGTCGATGGTCTCGGCGTGTGGTTGTTGGCCACCTGGTTGCTATTCAATACCTGTGCGGCCTTATCGACCTCGCTGTCCGTCATCGTCGGGCGTGCGTTCAATTCCCTGCTGCTGCTCGTCATCATCGCCACCGGCTATTTCACCATGGGCCTGATGGTGACCTATCTGCGGCAGGAGGCGAGCTCGGGCGTCCTGGCGAGCTTCATCCGGTATCCGTGGCCGCCGTTCGAGCTACTGTACAAGCTCGCCGCCGGGGAATGGGGACAGTACACCCTGACGGTCGGGAAATACAGCGTGACCAAGAGCTTTGCCTGCGTCGTCCACAGCCTGATGCTGACGCTGGTCTACAGCATCATTGGCATCCTTCTGCTCAGTCGGCGAGAATACTCGCGGGTGCGTGACTGATGAGAGACAAGATCAATCCACGTTCTGTGACCGTCATGGCCGGCCTGTTGCTGGAGGGCTGGGCGCTCTACGTGGTCGGCGCGTCGGCGCAGCGCTGGCACCCCTCAATGGTCGTAGAGGATGAGACCGCCGCGCACATCCTGTATGACGCCATGATGCGGGCGATGCGCGACGCCCGGAGCCTCTCCTACACGAGCGTCTGCAGCGCCCCGGACGACAGGGTCTCCACCTACCGCATTCGGCTGAAGAAGCCTCGTTTCTTCCGCGTGGAGCAGACCAACGGCCCGAGCACGAAAAGCACCACGCTTCTCGACGACGGCCGCTTCCAGTGGATTCACTGGGTCGGGGACCGGCCGGGCCTTCTCTTGGACACCGAAGAAAGCCGTGAGGAGGAGAGGTCGAACGTTTACGTGAAAGAGGTGTCTCTTGCCGGCAAGGACTCCATTGCGGACAAGATGGTCCTGTTCGGGACCGCATGGCTGAGGTTGATCCTCAATCCGAGCACCTTCTACGAGTATCCGGACCCTCTGGAGCCCTACATCGACGGGATCAGGGGCCGGGGCACGAACCGCGTGCGGGGCGAAGTGTGCGACGTGATCGAAGTCAGCTACCTGCGAGCCCAACGAACCCGGTACATCTGGCTGTCCCGGCAGGACTATCTGCCGCGAGAGCTTAAAGAGGTCGTCCGAGGCGCCGAGAACCATGTCACGGTTGAGGAATGGTCGAACGTGACCGTCAACGGCGAGATCCCACCCAAGACGCTCGCCTGGTCCCCGCCGGAGGGCTGGCGGCAATGGGACCTGCCCAAGCCGGCAGACTCGCTTCTGCAGCGTGGACAGGAGGCACCCGATTTCGAGTTATGCTCGGCCCGCAGAGGCAGAATCAGACTGTCGGACTATCGAGGCAAAGTCGTCTGGCTCTACGTGTGGGATTCTGGATCGCCCCAGTGCCGCGAGGAGATCCCCGGTCTCCAGCAGTTACATCAAGGGTACAGCGACAAGGGCCTTGTGATCCTCGGCTTCAACTGCACGGACAACAGACGGGTTGCACGCGCCTTCTTGCGGGAGAACTCCGCAACATTTCCGAGCATTCTCGATCCCTCCGAAGCTGCCACGCGGCTGATGCGTGTGGGCTATGGAAATAGAACGAAGACGGTGCCGCTCAACTACATCATCGATCCGCAAGGCAGAGTCGTGGATGCATGGTTCGGGCAGGAGCAAGACCCTGAGCGAATCCTGGCCGCTCTCGCCAAAGCCGGCCTGGAAGTGGCGAAGTAATCGTCCGGAGAGACAGGCTACAGCTTTGCCACGGAGGCTTTGATCTCGTCGAAGCGTTCTTCGGCGAGATACTTACCGTAGTCCCGCATGGTCGTGCCCACGTTGCGCCAGGCGGTCCAGAGGGCGTTCTTGCCCCTCGGTGCCGTAAGCTGTCTTGCCACAAGGGCGGCTTCGGCGTCGATGAAACGGTCGAGCGTTGCATCGCTCCAGGTCGGCATCTTCTGAGCCAGTGCCGCCAGGCGAGAGACGATGGTCTCGGTGATCTTCTGCCCGTCCTCGGCGGAGGATTCCTTCGGGTCGCGACCGCCGACGCCTTGATACGGTGGCTTACCGAGCCGCGAGAGGTCCACCGTGTCGGGGAACAGGTGCATCATGAGTGAGGTTTCGCCCCAGGCGGCGTGATCGCCGGTGTAGCCCACGTCCAACGCAAGCCAGTACTCCGGCGTACCGAGCACGGGGATCGCCAGGGCCCGGCTCATGCGAACGGCGGTCTCCCGGACAACAATCTGTTGGGCCGCACCGTAATGGCCCGTCAGGATAATGATCGCCCGAAAGCCGTCGCGGGCCATCTCCCGGCAAAGTTGTTCCAGCCACGGGCGCAGCAGCCTGGAAAAGACATTGTCTTCGGGGTCCATAATGAACGTGTGCGGCTCGCTCAAACCGCCAACCCCGCCAAATAGGGGCGGCGAGACCACGCCTCCGCCCTTCTGGGCCGCCCGGAGGCACAGGGCGTGCGCCTTGACCGCATCGAGGCCGAGGATGTTGTGGACGCCATGCCATTCGATGGTTCCCAGCGGTTGGAAGATCGTCGGACACGCCGTCTTCGCCTCCTCCAGCTCCTTCGGACGGAGAAACTCGATGCGCACTTCACGCTGATCGGCGGCACTCGCCCGTGCGGGGGAAGAACCGAGCATCGCACCGGCCGCCGCCGCACCCAGGAACCGCCGTCGTCCGAGTTTTCGAGTCATGACCTGTCTCCTTTGCACGTCGGGTCCGAAGAATCAAGCCCCATCGTATCATGCCCTCCCCACAATGTCACTGCGGAATACGCTTGTTACCGCTGCACCACTGCGCGCCTTTTATAGGTGGAGCAGAAAACCGAGTAATGTGACCTGTACCCTTCGACTTCACGATGGAGATGAAGACATGACACGCACAGAGTCTACAGACAAAACGTGGCGCATGGCAAACTCAGCTCACAGCACCGCAGGAGCACGCCGTGCGATCATTGCGATGGCCGTAACACTCACCGTGCTGGGCTGGACAACCGCCTGCACCGCACAATCGGGTCCGGGATTTGCCGTCAAGGTGGGCGCCCAGACGCTCGAAGATCCGGTGGACCTCGATAAGACGACCCGCGCGCGTCTTGAGCTGGAGCTCTCCAGTCCGCTCCTATTCGACGAGCACGTGGACTTCGCTCTCGCGTTCGGCGGCTCGTTCCTCGGCACACATACCGAAACGTACACCGACACCGTGGACGGCACGTTCATCGACGACCTGTACACCGACCGGCTCTGGTTGCTCGACATTCGCTTGGCCGCGAGGCTATACCCGCTCGGCGATAAAAGCCGCATTCGACCCTACGTAGGGGCGGGCGTCGGCTACTTCTGGTTCCGCGACGACTGGGAGAACGAGTACTCCGACACGTTTGAGGACCCGCTTTCCCCCGGCACTTTCCTGACCGTCAGCGACAGGGCGGAAGGCACCGCCAACCTCGCGCAGGGGTTCTTCCCCTTCGTCGTGGCGGGAGTGACCATTCCGCTGGGCTCCCACATTGAGCTCGTGGCCGAGTTCCAGTACGACTTCGAAAAGAAAGGCTCGGGGTTCGACCTCGGCGGCCCCATCTACCTGCTCGGCGGCCGTTTTCGATTCTGATCGACGTGCGGTCCTACTTCGCCTTTTCGGCCGGCTTCTGACGTTTGAAGGTCAGATCGCCGCGAGACTGGGACCCACGGGTCCCATCCGTCGCGACGTCGTACTGCTTGACCTTCATCCCGTCGTTGTCGATCTTCTGGTAGACGTGCTGCATCTTCACGGTCGTACCATCGGGCTTGGTGTATTCGATCTTGTTGAGGGCGTCGTTGTTGTCCTGCTCCCAGGCGCCCTTCCAGATGCCGCCCATGCTGTCGGCCCCGATCTGTACGATCTCCTGGCGGTTCGCGACATACAGGATCATGCCGATGTACTTGAAGTCGCCGATCTTCACATCCACAGAAGCGGCATGCATGTCAAGAATCGGCTTGTACTCCAGCTCATACGTCCGGCCTTCCTCGCCCGCGGCCCATTTGCCCATCAGCCATTGGTAGCCACCCTCGGCGACGACATCGCCCAGCTTCTGGTAATCCGTGGTGCGGCTCGCTGTCTCAGCAGCGGCGATGGTCTGAGCCGGCTTGCCCTGCTGGCGCTTGTAGGTGAGCTTGTTCCAGGGCTCGGAGCTGCGGGCGCCGCTGCTGTCGGCGCCGTAGATGGCAATCGTGATGGTGTCGGCGTCCACCTTGCCGTAGACGATCTCACCCTTGCGCGATTGGCCGTCGGGACTCGTGTGCTCGACCTTGCGGACAAGACCGTCGCCGTCCGGGGACCAGGTCCCCTTCCAGATGCCGCCCCGGCTGTCGGCGCCCTCGTCGAATGCGTCCCCGCCGGCGGGCGGCAACAGGATCATGCCCTGATACTTGAAATCCCCCACCCGCAGATCGTTGAGGATGACGCATTTGTCCGCGGCCCAATCGAAGTTGGACTCCGCCTTCTGGCCGTCGTCCGCCGTGGCCACCCACTTGCCAATGATCCACTCGTACCCTCCCATGGCGACGAGGTCGCCGAGCTTCTGCTGTGCCATACCCGGTGCGGCCCAGGCGATCAACAAGATCACGACTGTCGAGAACACACTTCGCAAACTCATGGTTTCCTCCTTCTTCTTGTCGAACTGTCTTTCGATTTCGGCCTTCGTCCAGCACTCACCACAGCCGGTTTACGCACCAATATAACAATGAGCAACTGTGTTTGTCTCTCGGAACCTGGCGCTTTTTCTGCGGGGGCAGGCGAGGGATGGACGCCCGGCACGGAGTGAAAGGAAGAGCATGGGCCGGGGGGAGGACGAGCGTCCCCGCTCGCTGAGCAAACAGGCATGAAATGAAGCGGCCGGAGGTTCAAAGGCCTCCGGCCGTGAGATTCCACGAAATTGAGCGGCTTACGCCGACTTGTGGTCGAGGAAGCCCTCAAGCTTGCGGGCTCGGACCGGATGCTGCAACTTGCGAATCGCCTTGGCCTCCACCTGCCGGACGCGCTCACGAGTCACTTTGAAGATTCGACCCACTTCCTCAAGGGTATAGGTGTAGCCGTCGCCGATGCCGTAGCGAAGCTTGATGATTTCCCGCTCGCGGTACGATAGGGTCTTGAGGACCATGTCGATCCGCTCTTTGAGCATCTCCTGCGTCGCGGAGGCAACGGGCGAATCCACGTCGTCATCCTCGATGAAATCGCCGAAATAGGAGTCCTCGCTGTCGCCGATAGGCCGATCCAGGCTGATCGGATGCTTGGAGATGTTGAGAACGCGCCGGGTTTCCTGGACGGACATGCCGACTTCCGTGGCGATCTCGTCGATGGTCGGCTCGCGTCCGAGTTCCTGGTGCAGGATCTTCGAGGCGCTGCGAATCCGGCTCATCGTCTCGATCATGTGGACCGGGATGCGGATGGTCCTGGCGTGGTCGGCAATCGCCCGGGTGATCGCCTGGCGAATCCACCAGGTCGCATAGGTGCTGAATTTGTAGCCCCGGCGATACTCGTACTTGTCCACGGCCCGCATCAGGCCGGTGTTGCCCTCCTGGATCAGGTCCAGGAAGCTCAGCCCGCGGTTGCGGTACTTCTTGGCAATGGACACCACCAGGCGCAGGTTGGCGCTGGACAGCGTCCGCTTGGCCTCTTCATATTGCGAAAAGACCCGCTCCATCGCCCGCAGCTTCTTCTCCAACTGGTCGGGCATCTCCAAGACCAGTTCCTGCAGGCCGGTCAACTCCTGCCCGGCGGCCTGGATGTCTTCCGCGGTCATCATGTCGTTGACACCAGCCTCGATCGTCTTTTCGAGCTGGCGCATCTTCTCGCAGACGCCTTGCAGTTTCGTCTTCATCGGCTGGATGCGGCTGGTCCGCAGGCTCAACTCCTCCAGCAGCGTGGCGATCTTCCGGCGGTTTCGCCGAAGATGCTTCGCATCGGCACTGACTTTCGCCGAGTCCGAACCGGTGCAAACGCTCTTGAAGAGCCGTTGATTGACCTCCAGAAGCTCGGCCACCGTCTTGAGGTTCTCACTCATGCGCTTCTTGATGACCCCTTTGGTGGTCAAAGGAGCGGTCCCGGTCTTGATGGTCCGGTCAAACGACATGGAGCCGTCGAAAACCTGCTGGAACAGCTCCATCGAATTGCGGGCGCAGTAGTCGGATTGCAGCATCTTGCGCCGGAAGACCATTCGTGCGATCTCGATCTTCCGCGCCAGGGAGATTTCATCTTTGCGGATCAACAGCGGGATCTGCCCCATCTGGGTCAGGTACATGCGGATCGGGTCATCGATGCGGTGCGATACCTCCCCCTCGACGAACTCCTTCTCGAGTACCTCATCCTCTTCCGACTCCGGCGCTTCCCGCTCGTGGGCCTCCTCTTCCTCTGCCGGAGCGGCGTCCTCCGCGAAGTCTTCGTCCCCCTTGGCGAGCGCCTGGGCTTCGGTGTCATTCTCATCGATGAGAGAGATTCCCATCTCGTCGAGCGTGCCGAGAACCTTCTCGAGCTGCTTGGCGCTGACGGCGTCGTCCGGCAGGCACTCATTGATCTCCTCGTACGTCAAGAATCCCTTCTTCTTGCCCTTGGCGATCAATGATTTCATCAGAGACTCAGGGTCTTGCACCGCGGCCTTGACGTTATCAGACGTGCTCTGGACTTCCGTTGGACTCATATCCTTTGCCTTCTTCGGTTTCATTCCTTTCTTCGCCACAATCCAGACTCCACTAAAGAGAAACTGCAAAACTTGGAAGCCACCACCCTTGCGAAATCGAGACCACGGAAATGCCCGCTTGCCTCATGAATCCACCTGTTGTACGGTCCCCTTTACATAATTGTTCATCCTACAGGGGTTTAGCGACACTGGGCCCTCAGTTGATCCCGATGCTGTGCGGGTTCTGCCGGCCAGGAGGCCCCCCGGCCGCCGGTGGAGAATTCACCCGCAAGACCGCTTCATCGGTCCGAACACTTCCGGGACGATCCCGGCGACGGCGCAACACATCGAGGGCATCGACGAAACGAGAATGGTAGTTGCCCTTCTCCTCGCCAACCCGCTGCAATTCGACGATTCGCTCGGCGACCTCCACCGACTCGGCACGCGCCAGAACACGACTCAAGGAGAAGTCCTCGTCGGATTGAATCACGTCGAATAACATCGCGGCAATCTGGATCAGGATCGGCACATCAAAGAGATCCTGCGACACGCTTTGCTCTACGCCATGAAAAAGGCCGGGTTCGTTGAGCAACACCTCCAGGATCTCCCGCTGGGCCGAGGCATGAAGCCCCTGGCCCCAGTCGAGCGTCTGAGAAGCTGCGTGAGGCCGGCCCTCCGCTGCGCCCCGCTCGGACGGCGACTTGATCCTCCGGCCCAGCTCCTTGCGAATCTCGGCCTCTCCAAGCCCAATCATCTTGGCAAGCCGGTTGACGATCAGGCCGCTCTCGAGCACGGGTAGGTTATTCGACCCAAACCCAATGGCCACGGCCTGAAGAAACTCCTCGACCGCCGTCTTCTTACTGGCCAGACTGTCGTCGGCGGCAAACGTCTCACGAAGCCGGTCCCATTTGAACTGGAGGACATCGGTAGCTTGTGCCACCACCTGATCGAGTCCCTCTTTTCCGGCGGTCAAAACGAAATCGCACGGGTCTTTGCCCTGCGGGACGAACGCCAGCTTGATGTCCAAGTGCTGGGACAGGCAGACGTCCAATGCCCGGTTGGCCGCGGCCATCCCGGCGGTGTCGCTGTCGAACAGCAAAACCACCTTCTTTGCATAGCGGCGCAGGATGCGCCCGTGTCCCGCGGTGAAGCTCGTGCCCAGGGTCGCGACGACATTCGTACAGCCGAACTGGTGAGGCATGATCACGTCGGTATAGCCCTCGACAACGACGGCGGTGCCGGTCGCGACAATCTGGTGGCGGGCCTGCTCCAAGCCGTAGAGCGTATTACTCTTGTCAAACAGC
>Ga0315286_10003832_pt1 | contig 14328 bp, 12 predicted proteins | sample YL17G10_0_MG_FD_205038 | JGI IMG/M metagenome (GOLD analysis project Ga0315286, IMG submission 205038) | Sediment microbial communities from Yellowstone Lake, YNP, Wyoming, USA - YL17G10_0 | ecosystem: Environmental > Aquatic > Freshwater > Lake > Sediment | place: USA: Wyoming | collected...
CCGGGGTCTTCAGGGACCTCGACTCCACGCCGGACTCGGCGTCGGTCGAGGTGTACCTGCGGCCGGACGAACCCAAAGACGGTCAGGACTACGTCGCTGGATCGGCCTCGGGGTCAGAGATAGACCTCAACAGCTCATCGGCCGACGAGATCGAGGCCTACTTCCGTTCGCTGTCAACGATGGACTATGCTGTCTACGATGAGTTGAGGGAGGCGCTCGCCGGCATCGGCGCGCCCGAGGGAGGGAGTCCAGGAAAGGCCGCAGGGCAGTAGCCGGACGGGCCTCCGACTTTGCGCCCCTCTGCCGCGGGGGCAGGGGAGGAAAACGTCGAGCCGGCAGAGGGATCGCCGCGGGCAGGCTACCTGACGAGCGCCTCGCCGCGGCCCCAGAGCAGGCGGTTCTCGCGTCTCGATAGCTGCTCCTCGAGGACCTGGGCGACCTGGGCGTGTGTCATCAGTTCCATCTCGACCAGCACCTGGCCAAGGCGTTTCCCGCACTGTTTCTGGCGCTCAAGCGCCGTCTCGAGGTCGGCCTCGGAGATCAGTTCGTAGCGGAGCAGCATCTCGCCAAGCTTCGGGGCCGCCGCCGCGTCCCAGCGCGTGGCCGGGAGCGGCTCAAGATCCAGCCGCCGACGGCGCGGCAGCGCCCGCAAGATGAGGCAGACCACCACCGCGAGCAGCGGCACGCTCGCGGCCAACAGAATAGGCGCGTGGTCGGATCGCACGCGGCCAAGCAGAATCCCTGCTCCAATGCCGACCAGAAACGCAGGGCCAAGACTCCCCCAACCCATTTTCGTTCTCCTGAGACACGCGAGCTGTTCTGTCGCCGGCGCGCAGGCGCCTGGTGTCCATGCCCCCGGGTCCCTGCCGTCTATCTTCCATATTCGGCCCCACGAGCCAGTGCCAGCGCTGTCAGGGCGCTGTAAGCCCCACCAGGCCTCCATAGCGAGGGGGCGCTTATCGGTGGATGGCCAAAGGGGGCAGCGGTCCCGGTGGGGAGCAGAGCCTCGGTAAGCGCTACCTTCTCAGCCCGCCCGCTGACCGCTGGCGGATTCGGTCGGCCTCTCGCCATGGGTCCCCGGGAGGTTCGCGCCCCCCTGCGCCTCCGCTGCCTCCCGCTGTGCCCACGACCTCAGTCTGGCGAAGAACGGGCGGGCGCGGGTGATCACGTACCAGCAGAAGGCGACGTAGCCAATGAGGAAGGCGACCGAGGCGCCAAGGGAGCCGAGCGCGGGGATGAGAGCGATCCCGACCGGGACGACGATGGAGAACCACAGGATGTTGGCGCGAGCCGAGAGCGACGTGCGGTTGGAGATGACGAAGGTGGACAGCGTCACCCAACTCGAGAAGGTCAACGGCATGAGCAGGCCCATGACGCGCACGGCCGGGACTGCCCCGACCTGGTCGCGGCCGAAGATGAGCGGGACAACCCACTGTCCTGAGAGCGCGAGGCCGAACCCGATAACCGAGGCCATGCCGATGATAACGGCGCGGGCACGGGTGAACGAGTCGAGCAGCTCCGCGCCGCGCTCGGCCGCATAGAGCCTGGCCCAGGTTGGCAGGAACACGATCATGATCGCGCTGTAAAGCGTGCCGACCTGGAAGAGTAGACTGACAGCGATCTCAAACTGGCCCACAGAAACCGGGCCGGCCTTCACCGCCAGGTAGGACTTGAGGATGACGTGGGCGCCCTGGGAGATCAGGTCGCCGAGCCAGAGGGGAGCCAAGAAGGAGAGGAGCAGGCGGAGATGCGCCGCATCTGGGGCCGCCCAGGTGAAACCCATCGCCCGACGGGCGAAGAACCCCGAGGCGAAGGCGGCCGCGGCCCAGCCGGCTGCAACCCAGAGCAACAAGCCGGAAAGGCCCCAGCGGGCGAAGCCGAGCGCGCCGATCACCGCCGCCGGGAAGACGAGGCAGGCGTTCACGAAGGTTGCGGTGGACCACCTGAGGGGCTGCTCGCGGCCTTGTATGCACGACAGGAAGAAGCCGGCGGTGGGGGTTAGCACGCAGAGGTAGCAGGCGGCAGCGATCACCGAAGACGAGAGCTGGGGAACGTGGTAGAGCCGTGTCAGCCAGCGCGCACAGACAGCGGCTAGCAGCAGGGCAGTCAGGCCGCCCGTCAAGCGCGTGGCAAGCCCGGCGCCGTAGAAGGCCTTCATCTCGGCCGGGTCGCGCTGGCTTGACTCGGCAATGAACTTCGGCATGCCGCTTTCCACCGAGAGGCTGGCGAGCAGGCGGAAGATGCCGGCGATGGTGATGACGACAGCATACTCGCCGAAGCGGCGAGAGCCGAGCAGTTGGCTCAGTACGGCGGTGATGCCGAAGCTAAGCAGAGAGTAGGAGACGATCACCGCGGCGAAGGGATACTTCGCGCGGGAGACGACGGCGCGGTAGGAGGCGGGGTCCAGGACCTCTCCGAGCACGCCCCTGGCTGACGCGGGCAGCCCTGCTTTCTGGTCGCGGGGCGGTATCATGCGGGCCGGCATGGGCAGGCGGACATATCGCCATCGGTCATTCGGCGCAGCGCCCAGCCGTCCTGTCGGCAGGCGCCTGGCGGCGTCCCGCGGAAAACCCCTGGCGAGGGCGCGTCTGAACAAGGAGGTGCGACTTGTCCGAACTGGGTTTCGGCCTGATTGGCTGCGGGCAGATGGGCCGCAGCCTCGCGGACTCGATCACCAAGCGCGGCGACTCGCGGTTGGTAGCGGCGGCCGACCCGGTGACGGAGGCACGTCAGCAGGCGGCACAGACCTATAGCGCGCTGGCGTTCGCGGATTACCGCGATCTGCTCTCTCACCGCGACGTACAGGCTGTCGTGGTCGCCACGCCGAGCCATCTTCACAGGGAGGTCGCTGTGCGTGCCGCCGAGGCCGGCAAGCACGTCTTCTGCGAGAAGCCGATGGCGCTCAGTGTCGCTGACTGCGACGCGATGATCGAGGCGGCGGGCAGGGCCGGGGCGAAGCTGATGGTCGGGCACGTGCTTAGACTCATGTTCCCTTGGTGGCGGATCAAGGAGCTGGCGCGCGAGGGGGAGCTGGGCAGTCCTTTCTGCGTAAGCATCAGGCGGGCGCATCCGTGGACGGGCGGCGGGTGGCGAGCGCGGCGCGAGCTATCGGGAGGGCCACTCTTCGAGGTAAGCGTACACGAGCTGGATTTCATGCGGCACCTGTGCGGGGAGGTGTCGCAGGTGAGCGCCTACGGCGGCAGATTCGTGCAGCGCGACGCGGACTACTACGACACCTATCTGATCAGCCTGCGCTTTCGCTCCGGCGCGCTCGGCCAGTTGCATGGCGGCACGACGACCGCAGGGCATTTCTACGACGGCCGCGTGATCTGCCCAGAGGGCACGCTGGCCTTCGGGCCGGAGTGGGGGACAGCGACCGTTCAGCGACCAGGGGGAGAGCCGGAGCCGCTCCGCGCCGAAGGACGCACAGGGCCGATAGGAGTGGACTGGGAGATTGACTCCTTCGCGCGATGGGTCCTTCGCGACGAGGCGCCGGTGGTCACCGCGGAGGATGGCCGGGCGGCCGTGCAGCTCGCCGAAGCCGCCTACCGCTCGATCACCGAGCAATGTGCAGTGGACATCCCCTAACCGGAGCGCTCACACAACGGTCAGTTCCACCATCAACAGCTCCTCGGAGTCCCCGCCGATCATGACGTGGAACATGCCGGGCTCCACGACGCGCTGCATGGCAGCTGCGGCTCCGCCGCAGCAAGGCGCCAGGGGCGCCTGGTCACGCGCTCCGCGCGTGACAGAGGCAGCGTCGTGGAACGCAAGCTGGTCGGTGTGCAGCGCGAAGGATATCTGTCTGCTCTCGCCGGGCGCCAGCCGGAGGCGAGTGAAGTCCTTCAACTCCTTCACCGGCCGCGTGACAGACCCGACCAGGTCGCGGACATAGAGCTGGACGACCTCTTCGGCTGCAACCTTGCCGGTGTTGGTGATGGTCGCTGTGACAGTCACAGTCTCCCCGATGGGAAGCTCAGCACGCGAGAGACTGAGATGGGAGTAGGCAAAGCGAGCGTAGCTGAGGCCGTACCCGAACGGGAAGAGGGGGTCGTGGTCCACATCGAGGTAGTCGGAGCAGAACCCCTGCGGGTCGAGTGGGGTGCCCATGGGGATCTTCCGGCTGCTCGGCGCCGGCGGCCCTTCGGCAAGCTCAGGGTCGCCCCTGCGGGACAGAAGAGGGCCACCCCGAGCGGAGTCGAGGGGCGGCCGGCCTGTGTTCTTGTGGGAGTAGTAGACCGGTATCTGCCCGACGGTGCGAGGGAAGGTCACCGGCAGCTTGCCAGAGGGGGAGGTGATGCCGAGCAGCAGGTCCGCCAGCGCGGGTCCGCCCATGGTGCCGGGGTGCCAGGCGTACAGCAACGCGCCAACGCGGTCTGCCAGACCGGTCAGCGCCAGCGGCCGACCTGCCATCACCACGACTGAGACCGGCCGCCCGAGGTCTGCGATGGTGCGCGCCAGCTCCTCTTGCACGCCCGGGAGATCGAGGAAGGCGCGGGAATGGGCCTCACCGGTGAGCAGCGCGTCCTCGCCGAGGAACATCACCACCGCATCGCAATCGGCGGCCAGTCGGCGGGCCTCGGCGAAGCCGGCGTCGCTGTCACTGCGGCAATGCTCGACGCCGGCTGCGTACCGCACATCACACCGGCCCTTGAGGGTCTCCCGCAGCGCGCGCAGCGGCGTGACGGTGTCACCGGGGATGCCATCACCCGCCCAGCAGCCAAGCTGGTCGGCAGGTGCATCGGCAAGCGGCCCGATCACGGCGAGTGATCTTATTCCCGGGGCCAGCGGCAGCGCGCCATCGTTCTTCAGCAACACGCAGCTCTCGGCGGCGAGGCGGCGCGCCAGCTCGAGATGCTGCGCGCTGAGCAGTTCGCCCTCACGCCCTTCATCTGTATAGGGGTTGTCAAACAGCCCTAGGAGGAGCTTCACGCGGAGGATGCGAGCGACCGCCTCATCTATCACCGTGATGGGAACGGCTCCCTCGTTAACCAGCGCCTCCAGGTGATCGGCGAAACAGGTGGTGACCATCTCCATATCCACTCCGGCGGCTGCGGCGGTGCCGGCCGCCTGTCGCCGGTCAGCGCAGAGCCCATGAGGGATCATCTCCTCGACCGCCCCCCAGTCGCTGACAACGAATCCACGGAAGCCCCACTCGGTCCTTAGGACCTGCCGGAGGATGAAGGGGTTGCCTGAGGCCGGCAGGCCGTTGAGGTCGTTGAACGAGCTCATCAGGGTGAGCGCGCCGGCCTTCACGCAGGCGTGGAACGAGGGAAGATACACGTCGCGCAGCAGGCCCTCGGGGATCCATGTGGTGTTGTAGTCGCGGCCTCCCTCGGCCGCGCCGTACCCGACATAGTGCTTCGCGCAGGCGGCGATCCGGTCCGGCCGCGACGGATCGCTCCCCTGGAAGCCGCGGACCATCGCCGCGCCCAGGCGCGAGGTGAGGAGAGGGTCCTCTCCGCCGCCCTCCGCAATCCGTCCCCACCGAGGGTCGCGGGCGATGTCCACCATCGGTGCGAACGACCAGCGATAGCCACAGGCCGACGCCTCGCGCGCGGCTGCGGCCGCCGCTTCCTCGATCAGCGCCATGTCGAAGCTGGCCGCCTGCCCAAGCGTGATCGGCATCACCGTGCGAAATCCGTGGATGACATCGCGCCCCATGATGATCGGTATGCCGAGGCGCGACTCTGCCACAGCTACCCGCTGGATCTCATTCGTCACCCGCGCGCGATCGGGTGTCTCGGCGCCCGTAAGGTTGAGGATCGAGCCGACCAGGCCGCGGCGCGCCAGGTCCTTGAGGCCCTCGCCATCGCCGTTGACCTGGCACATCTGACCAACCTTCTCGGTGAGGGTCATCCTATTGAGCAAGTCGTTGACGCGGCCCTCGATCTGCATGTAACAGCTCTCCAATCCCGGGGTCCGCCGGCCACCAGGTGGGCACGTAGGGGCGCATGGCAATGCGCCCTCAGCGGTCCTCTTTGCTTCTACGCCATCGCCGATCTCCCCTCGCCGAGTGCTTGAGAGCAGGAACGACGGAAGGGCGCGGCCAATCGGGTTCGGCAGGGATCACGCGAATGCGCTATACCTCGGTCGGCAAACGCCTGCCTAGCCTCGACGCGCCGAATCACGTGACCGGGCGGACCCGGTTCACCGCGGACCTGACGCTGCCCGGCATGGTGTGGGGCGCGGTCGTGCGCTCGTCGGAGCCGCACGCACGAGTCGTCTCGGTTGACACCGGGACGGCGTCGGCCATGCCTGGCGTGCTGGCTGTTGCTGTTGGGGAACAGTCGCCTGGCCTTGCTCGGGATAAGGTCCGCTACTGCGGCGAGGCCGTGGCGGCGGTGGCCGCCGAGACAGCAGAGCAGGCGGGGGCCGCGGCGCGGGCAGTTACCGTCCGCTATGAGCCACTGCCCCTCGTCCCCGATGTGCGCTCGGCTATCCGGCCCGATGCCGCCCGCGTTCACGAGCAATCCGAGAGCCGCGAGTTCCCGAACGTCTGCGAGGAGACGACGGTGAAGCGGGGGGATATCGCGGCCGGCTTCGCTGCCGCCGACCACGTTTCCGAGGATACGTTCGAGACACCGTGGGTCCATCAGGGCTATCTCGAGCCCCATGCCTCCATCGCCGACTGGGATGCCACCGGCGGCCAGCTCACCGTGTGGACCAGCACCCAGGGGCAGTTCAGCGTGCGAAGTGCGCTGGCCCGAGCCTTCGACTTGCCGGTCACCGCCGTCCGCGTGATCGGCATGCCCGTCGGCGGGGGCTTCGGCGGCAAGGGAGGGGTGATCCTCGAGCCCATTGCCGCTGCGCTTGCGCGGCAATGCGGGCGGCCGGTCAAGCTGGTGATGACGCGGGAGGAGGAGTTCCTGGCAAACCGGCCATGCGGCGCGTCGGTGCTGGAGCTGCGGACGGGGGTGAAACGAGACGGCGAGATCGTCGCGCTACAGGCACGTCTCCTCTTCGACACCGGGGCCTATCGCGGGGCTCAGGCCGGCACCGGCGCGATGCTGGTCCAGGGACCGTATCGCATCCCGAACCTGCTGGTCACCGCCTACTCGATCTATACGAACAAGCCATCGGCGGGCGCTCGCCGGGCGCTTACCGCCCCGCACGTACACTTCGCCATCGAGAGCCAGCTCGACATCATCGCGCACGCGCTGGGCATGGACCCACTGGAGCTAAGGCTGAGGAACGTGATAGGCAAGGGCGATCCGGTCGTAGGGGGCGGCACCATGCCATACTCGCTGCCCGAGAAGGTCATCCGGGCGGCGGCCGAGCGCGCCGGTTGGTCGCGTCGGCCCTTCGGCAAGCTCAGGGTCGCCCCGGCGACACAGGAAAGGGCCACCCCGAGCGCCCTTCAGGACCCCGACGGGTCCGCTCAGGGTCCCAGAGGGGAAGTCGAGGGGCGGCGCGGCCTGCGGCCCGACTCGGGGAAGGCGCGCGGCATCGGCATCGCGGCAGGACACTGGACCTGCTGGGCAGGTGGGTCAAGCGCCAGCGTCCATCTGAACGATGACGGCACCATCTCTGTCGTCACGGGCGCGATCAACCTGAGCGGCACCGACACTTCGTTCGCGCAGATCGCGGCGGAGTCGTTCGGCCTGCCGGTGGAGCGCGTGATGGTGACGCAGGGCGACACCGATAGTGGGACGCACAACGACGGCTCGCACCACAGCCGCGTGCTGTTCGGGGTGGGCGAGGCGGTGCGCCGCGCCTGCGAGGAGGCAAAGCGCCAGCTGGCGGAGGCGTTGGCGGAAGAACTCGGTGTCTCACCGACTCAGGTCCGGTTCGCCGGGGGCCGCGTGCGAGCCGCGCACGGGCGCTCGCTCCCGCTCGCCGAAGCCGCGGGGCAGGCGATCGGTTTCCGCGGCGCGATCGTGGGCCACGCTTCGCTGACTGAGCTGCCGTTCTCCATCTCCTCCGCGGCGCAGGTGGCGGAGGTGGAAGTTGATCGTGAGACCGGACAGTGGCAGCTCGTGCGGCTGACCTGCGCGCAGGACGTGGGCTTTGCCATCAACCCGATGAGCGTGGAGGGTCAGATCGAGGGCGGGGCGTCGCACGGCCTCGGCTACGCGCTATCGGAGCAATACCTCTACGAAGACGGACGGCTGCTCAACCGGAGCTTCAGGGACTTCCGAATGCCCACGTCGCTCGACCACCCCGATTACGAACTCGCACTGGTGGAGGAACAGGTGGACGGTGGGCCGTTCGGCGCCAAGGGCGTCGGGGAGCCGCCCACCATCCCGACGGCTGCGGCGATTGCCAATGCTATCTTCGATGCCGTCGGCGTGCGCGTGCGGGAGCTTCCCATCACCCCCGAGCGGTTGCTGGCCGGGCTGACCGAGGCTGCTGGGCGCTCGCGCGGGTAGCGCAGGCTTCAGCCTGCGCCGCTCATGGACAGGCTGAAGCCTGTCCGTACCCGCCGGGCCGGGCGGCTTGTCCTACTCTCCTGCCGGTCCGAAGTGAACAGAAAGGGAGATGTGTCATGAGTTGGTCTGTTCGACGGCTGCCGATCTTGGTCGCGGCGATGGTGATCCTGCTGAGCGCTGGGATCGCCGCACAGGCCGATCTGCTGGTGAAAGACGGAGACCGGGTGGTCTTCCTGGGTGACAGCATTACCCAGCAGCGCATCTACACTCGCTACGTCATGGACTACTTCGCCCTGCGCTATCCCGAGCTGCACGTCACCTTCCGGAACGCGGGAGTCGGGGGAGATACAGCGGTGGGGGCGATCGAGCGGCTCCACAAGGATGTGCTGGACATCAGGCCCAATGTCGTCACCATCTGCTTCGGTATGAACGATGCCGGCTACAAGGCGTTCGATCGGGAGCGGTACGAGACATATACGGCCGCCATGACGGTGCTGCTGGCGGAGTTGAAAGGGGCCCAAGCGAAGGTGGCGCTCCTCACCCCCGGGCCGGTGGACCCGGACAGGGGCGAGAGCTGGCTCGACTGGAACGTCTACAACGATGTCCTCAGGCGCTACGCGGAGGGAGTGAAGGAGCTGGCGGCGCGGAAGGGGGCGGCCTTCGCCGACAGCCGATCCCTGCTGCTCGATGTGCAGACCCGGGCGAAGAAGGACGACCCGAAGTTCACGATGATCCCAGACGCTATTCACCCAAGCGCGCCCGGCCAGGCGCTGATGGCCTACGCCTTGCTGAAGGCGCTCGGGTGTGACCGGCAACCGTCCGGGCTGGCGATCGACGCGCGCACTGGGAAGGTTACTGCCGACAGGTGTGAAGTGGAGGGGCTACAGGTCTCAGAGGACCAAGTGCGGTTCGACCGCAGAGATGACGCGCTGCCCACGTACCTCGACCCGGAGGTGGCAGCGATCTTCAAGTACGCGCCGATGCTGACGGAGCTGAACCGCTACCCGTTCGCGGTGTCCGGCCTGGCGCCGGGCAAATGGCAGCTAACAGTAGCCGGGACGGAGGCGGGCACGTTCTTCGCCGAGGAGCTAGGGAAGGGGGTCGATCTCGCTCCGCTGCCCGGTCCGTGGCAGGCGCTGGCGACAGTGGTCAACGACCTCGTTGAGGACCAGGAGAGCATCTATCTCCAGAAGCGAGAGCTGAATGGGATCTTCAGCTGGATCGCCACCCCGCCGCCGGAGGCCGAGGTCGAGAAGCTCGCCCTGATGAAGAAGCTCGACGAAGCAGTCGGTGTACGCGAGCGCGCGTGGGCCGATCGCGTCAGTGCAAGCACATGGGAGTGGCGTCTGGCGCGGGTGCCGTGAGCTGGGGGAACCCCTCCCACTAGCCCCTCCCCGCGCGCGGGGAGGGGGCGGGGTGGGGTTTGAGCCCCCTTTGCGTCTGCCGCTCGTTGCAGACCACGAGTCAGGCCGAGCCGAGCAGGTCGGTCAGCTCGAATGGCTCGGGGCGAGGGCAGCCGCTGTCGAGATGAAGGTGTCGCTCCTCTGTCGAGGCGTCGTGGATGGCGTGCATGATATCGAGCACGTGATACATCAGCTCGCCGCTGGCGCGAGGCGCGCGGCTTGCGCGGACGGCCTGCGCTAGCTCGGCGACTCCCAGCCCGCGCCCCCAGGCGGGGAATCCCTTCGGTAGCGATACTTGGTGCGAGGCGCCGTCCTTGGCCCGCAGGGCGACCGGCCCGGTATAGGAGTTCGGGTCGTTGGTGACCAGGGAGCCCTCCGTACCGTAGACCTCCAGCCGCGGGTAGTCGCCGCCGACTTCGGCAGTGGTGGTGATGACGCCGACACATCCAGCCGCGAAGTCAAGCACGCCTGAGATGTTGCCGGGGCGAGTGACGCGCCAGCTCTTCCCGAAGTCAGGAGAGTCGGGCGGGTATTGCTTCTCGGCGAAGGGGGTCTGGGCAGAGCCGGTCACGCGCCGCACGGGGCCGAGCAGGGAGATCAGCGCGGTAAGGTAGTAGGGGCCCATGTCGAACATGGGGCCGGTGAAGACGTTGTAGTAGTGCTCGGAGGCGTGGGAGGCGGCGAGCAGCGCCTGAGCGGTGATCGGCACGCCAATGCTGCCGTCATCAATGAGCCGACGACACGCCTGGAGGCCGGCGCCGAGGAAGGTGTCGGGCGCCCCGGCGAGTCGCAGGCCCCTGTGCGCAGCGGCCTCCGCGATCTCCTTGCCCAACTGGCGATTCACCGTTAGCGGCTTCTCCGAGAATACGTGCTTGCCGGCATTCAGTGCGGCCATGGTGACGTCGTAGTGTTCCGCCGGCATGGTCAGGTTCACCACGATCTCGATCTGCGTATTGGCGAGCATCTCTTCGGTGGTGCAGACTGTGGGCACGCCGAACTGGGCAGCGCGCTGCTGGGCGCGCTCCGGGATGAGGTCCGAGCAGGCGACGACCTCGACGACGGGCGAGAGCATCCCGGTGAGGTGCTCGAGGTAGCTCTTGCTGATCTGACCGCAACCGACGAGGCCAACCTTCATGGGGTCCATGCTTTGCCCTCCAGGCACAGGTGTGCGGTAGGTTCTACTCGCGCCGGAACGTCCCTTTCAGTCGTCCGTCTGGCTGTGACCCTTGGCGGCTCGCATCCCCGCGAACGCGACTCCGGCGGCCCCTACCCATAGCACGAGAGTGACCAGGAACACCGGCCGAGGCCCGACCCACTCGCTCAGGGCGGCACCGATGAATGGCCCCGGGATGCCCCGCATTGACTGGAGAAACGCGAATACGGCGGCGTATGAGACCACCAGATGCCGTCGCGCGAAACGCATTGACGCGTTCACGTAGCCGAGATCGCCGCCGGCCATCGCCAGCCCCTGGGCCATCGCCGCGACGAGCAGCACCGGGACGCTTCGGGCGAAGTAGTAGGTGATGGGACCGATCGATGCCACGCCCAGCACGCAAAGCAGCAGCTTGAAGGGTCCCCTGCGATCGAGCATCCGTCCCCAGCAGAGATAGCCCACCATGCCCATGCCAGCCGCTGCAGTGGAGAGATACGACACCCACTGGGTCGAGATGTGCATCACGTCAACCTGGAACACGGGGAAGACCGGGCTGAGGATCAGGTTGCCCAACGCGTGGAGGAAGAAAGCCATGGAGTAGAGCCCGAAGAGCCGGTCCGCCGCTACCACCCGGAAGGCATCGAGCATCCGCGCGCCAGGCGGGGCTGGCTCGTCGGGCGCGGCCGGCACGCCGATGCGGGAGAAGGCGGACACGCCCGCGATGCCCACGAGAGCAGCGGCGGGGAAGAACCACCGGTAGCTGACGTAGCGCAGCGCCACACCGCCGCAGAGCGCCCCGACCATTGACGCCCCCACGAAGAGCACCCGCACGAATCCCATGAGCCGGCCTCTACGCTCGACCGGATAGGCGTCGCGGATCACCGCGGCATAGGCCGGGGCGGCGAGTGAGCCGAAGGCGCTTCCCAACACCGTGATCCCTACGAAGGTGGGCGCCGTCTGCGCCAGAGGCATCAGCAAGAAGAAGGTGCGGCCGATGATCGGCGGCCAGACGGCGTAGGGGAGCTTCGGCCGATTACGCATCGAGTGGGCCATCAGCGGGCTGAATAGGTTGCCGACCGAGAAGGCAGCGCCGAGCATCGCGATGAGGTAAGTCGATGCATGCAGATCGCGCCGCAGGATGACCCCGAGGAAAGGGACCAGCGCGCCGCTGCTCAGACCACCAATGGCAGCGGAGATAGCGTCCCACTTGAACGCGTGGCGAACCGGAGGCGGCAGTCCCGTCAGACTAAACATGGGGCCGAACGATGACCTATACGAGCCCGCGTTCGGTGCTCACGTCGTCGCCTCCTGCCCCCGGCCGCCGGCCTCAGACCTCCGCCCCGGCCGATCCACGCGACTCCTCCTCCGCCACCAGATCGGCAAACAGCGCGGTTGAGAGGTACCGCTCACCCGTGCTCGGATGCACTGTGACGATCATCTTGCCCTTGTTCTCTGGGCGCTTTGCCACCTGAACTGCGGCCCAGGTGTTAGCGCCTGACGAGATCCCGCAAAGGATCCCCTCTTCCCGGATGAGCCTGCGCGCCATCGCCATCGCGTCATCATCCGTAACCTGGATCACCTCGTCCACGACCCCCATGTCCAGCACCTCGGGCTTGAAGCCCGCGCCGATGCCTTGGATCTTATGCGGGCCGGCCTTTCCCCCGGACAGCACGGGCGAAGCCGCCGGCTCGACCGCGATGAGCCTCAGCGAGGGCTTGCGGGGCTTCAGCGCGTGCGCAACTCCCGTGATCGTTCCACCGGTGCCGACGCCCGCCACGAAGACATCTATGCTCCCATCGGTGTCGGCCCAGATCTCCTCCGCGGTGGTGCGGCGGTGGATCCGCGGATTCGCCGGGTTCGTGAACTGCTGGGGCATGAAGCCGTTCTCGATCTCGGCCAATAGCTTCTCCGCTTTCGAGATCGCGCCGCGCATGCCATCGGCCCCCGGTGTCAGCACGAGTTCCGCGCCGAACGCGCGCAGAAGCAAGCGCCGTTCCATGCTCATCGTCTCAGGCATGGTGAGGATGAGGCGGTAGCCGCGCGCTGCCGCGACCATCGCCAGCGCGATGCCGGTGTTCCCGCTGGTCGGCTCGATCAACACCGATTTGCCGGGCACAATCCGGCCCTCGTTCTCCGCCGCCTCTATCATCGAGTACCCGATGCGGTCCTTGACACTGCCGGCAGGGTTGTAGAACTCCAGCTTCGCGATCACCCGCGCCGGCGCGCCATCGGTGACCTTGCTCAGCTCCACCATCGGTGTGCCGCCGATCAGCTCGACTACGCTCTTGGCGATCTTTGCCATCGGTAGCGCCTCCTCAGACCCGTTCCGTGGGCCCCCTGCCATCCCCTTGCTCGCACTCGCCACAGTTCGCCGATGCGCACGGCCTGCCCCCTGTGCTCACCCACAGGGCGCTGCTCCCGTTGGGGGGCTGGCCCAAGTAGGAGTTCACTCTTGATGAGAATGGTTGGCGAATCGGAGGGACAGGCTCTATGTGAAGAAACTGGAGCGGGCGAGCAGAGAGGAGCTGATTGAGATCGTGCTGCCTCAGCAAGCGGAGATGGCCGTGCTTGCGGCGCGGGTGGAGGGGTTGGAGGCGGAGGTTCGCCGGCTGCGCCGGGGAGGGGGCAGCCAGGGGGAGTTGTGCATCAAACCGAACCGATCGCCCAAGCAGAAGGAAGAGCGCAAGCGGCGTGATGGTTAGTTTGTGCGGCGCAAAGAGAGCCCCGATGAAGTGCGTTATCATGCAGCGGCGTGCTGCCCTGATTGCGGACGGAAGCTGGAAGGTGGCTGGGAGCATCGGCGTCGTCAGACCATAGAGGTGGTGCTGCAAATGCGAGTCGTTGATCACGTGGTGGTGGGGCGCTGGTGCGGGGTGTGTCAGAAACGAGTGCTGGCGCGGTTGGAGACGAGCGAGATCGGGGGGCAGGGCAAGGGCCGGCCCAGCGTGGCCGCGTCGTGCGTCCCCTGCGATTCGGCGGCTTCCACCAACCCTACTCAACCTCCGCGGCTCGTGCTCTCATTGACCCGCGCCACCGATCGCGGCGCCAGGATACGGTTTCTGATAGAGAGAACTCTCCTCGGATAGAGTTTCCAGGGTGCACACGTGCCCGCCGGGCCGGTAATGTGGCCGCAGTGCTACCGGGAGCGGGCCTACCAAGAGCACAACGGGTTCGGGCGGCTGAAGTACCCGTTCGAGGACCCGAACGCCCGCACGGAGGCGGTGCAGTACGACAAGGTGCACTGCCCGAACGCGGCATGGCTGGAGGAGCGAACGTTCTTCGTGCCGTGCCATCCGGTCTACGAGATCGAGCACATGAAGCTGATCGGCGCGGCGATCGAGAAGGTGTTGAGGGCGTACGCGGTGTGAAATGCAGCCCATGAACTCACGCTGCCGTATCG
>Ga0315286_10003833_pt1 | contig 14328 bp, 9 predicted proteins | sample YL17G10_0_MG_FD_205038 | JGI IMG/M metagenome (GOLD analysis project Ga0315286, IMG submission 205038) | Sediment microbial communities from Yellowstone Lake, YNP, Wyoming, USA - YL17G10_0 | ecosystem: Environmental > Aquatic > Freshwater > Lake > Sediment | place: USA: Wyoming | collected...
CTTTACGAAGATTGCTGCGATGAAAGGTAATCTTGTTCACAGTGAAAGACCGGCCTGCGAGGATAATTGTGTTCTTATTGCCGAATTAAGCAACGGCGGACACGCTACGATAAGCGTTGATTACTGTCGGCCTGAAGAAGCTCCCACGCACGGTGATGACTGGATAAGGGTTATCGGCACAAAAGGTGTTCTTGAAGCCAGTCTGGCTAAAAAGGATTGTAACGTTATAAGCAAGGAAAAGGGTATCTTCAGTCATCCGTTGCCTGAAGGAAAAGACAAAATGTTCCGCAGATTTCTTTTGAACGCCCTTGCCGGCAAGGACAGCACTGAGTTGCAGGAGATATCTTTTATGCTGACAAAGATTTGCCTTCTTGCACGCGACGCTGCTGAGAAAGGCAAAATTATAGATATAAAATAGTCTTACTTCTGGTTATCGCGATACTCAAAGTAATCGAAATCAGCTTTTGTCCGCGTTCCCGCCAGGTCCTGGGCACAGATTCCTACAAATGCACCTGTAAAACTGCCTTCCTGACAGAATTCATCGCTTAGCGTGGTTATATCAAACGCATCGCCGATTTTGTGCCACTGCTCGCTGTCAAGCGAATATGAAAAATACAGCTTATCATTTCTGATTTCCGCCCTCAGATGACAATTCTTTTGGGTAAGTGGAAACATCTGTGAAGTAAGTTCTATATAGTTGTCATTCTGGCTGTAGCAGACGGTAACACACTTTCCAACATTTTCATTATAGGTTACTTTCAGATAATAGTAATTCTGAGTATCGTAGAAGCATATAAGACCTGCGGTCTGCTGAAAAGTTTGCGGCTCAAATTCAACACAGGTTTGAGCGTCGCAATTGAGACTGGTGATTCTTCTTGCAACCAGACTTTGCCGGAATTTTGAGCCGAGCGATTCTCCGCCATACAGTCTCAGCCGGCCCGGTCTTTTGGTAAGCGACAGCCAGCTCTCATCCGGCGGGACTCGCAATGTATTAAAATTTATATTGAGCGTTTTACTGTCGAAGTCGTCTCTCGCAGGTTCAGGCTTGAATGGGCAGGGCGGCAATCCCGGCGCCGGCACATTTACTTGCGGACTGTTTCCGCCAGCCTCGAGCCTAAGCCAGCCATCGTTGTCCCATTTTACTTTTTGTATGGCAGTTTCTCTGCCGAGAACACATCTTTTCTGCGGCATTATCGGTCTGCCGCAGAGATGTACTATATACCATTGTCCATTTTGGGTTTCGACAAGCGAAGCGTGGCCGGCCTTTTGCAGCTCAAGCTTCGGGTTATCTTTGGACGTTAGAATCGGATTATCCGGCTGCACTTCATAGGGGCCGACAAGGTTTTTTGACCTTGCTAATGTTACAGCGTGGTCATGACCTGTGCCGCCTTCAGCAGTCATAAGATAGTAGTAACCGTTAAGCTTGTATATATGCGGCCCTTCTGTTTTGCCAAGCACAGTGCCTTTGAAGATATTTTTGATTGGCCCGATGAGCTTTTTCTTTTTCGGGTCGTATTCCTGAATGATAATTCCGGCAAACCGTTTCTCGCGGTCGCGATAGTCGTGCAGCTCATTGAGCAGCCATTTTCTGCCGTCATCGTCATGGAACATTGAAGCATCGAAACCGGAACTGTTAAGATAAACCGGCTGCGACCATGGCCCCTTAATGTTCCTGGCCGTTATAAGATAGTTGTGCACATCCTTATAGGGCCCTCTCATAGTTTTTACATCGGAATAGACAAGATAAAATAATCCGTTAGAATAACTCAGGCAGGGCGCCCATACTCCGCCGGAGGTCGGCACGCCGAGAAGGTCAATATATTTTGTGGAGGTGAGCCCGTAGCCGATAAGATCCCAGTTGACAAGGTCTTTCGAGTGATGAATGACTACGCCCGGAAACCATTCGAAGGTAGAGTTTGCAATGTAATAGTCGTCTTTGACTCTGACAATAGATGGGTCAGGATTAAAGCCGGACAGTATTGGATTTTTAATCATTATGGTTTCCTTTACCGTTTTTGTTTCTGCGCAGTATCCTAAATTTAGCTGTACCAGTAAACAAATTTCCAACAGCAGTATAATTTTTTTCATTCTCATCTCCTTATTTGGCAGGGGGTTATAGAACATGGCAGCCAATAAGCTTTCGGTTGCTTATGTCTTTTTTGAGACATTGACAGAGCCGTGTTTCATTTCATATCGCCATTTCCAGATGGCGTAAAGCGGTGGATACACCAGAAGTTCAAGGATGAAACTGGTGAACAGGCCGCCGATCATTGGCGCGGCAACGCGTTTCATCATGTCGGCGCCGGTGCCCATCGACCACATGATGGGGATAAGCCCTATAAAGGTCGTTGTTACCGTCATCATCTTGGGGCGAATCCGCTTGACGGCGCCGTGTATAATAGCTTCCTTGAGGTCGGCCCATGTTTTCATTTTGCCCCGAGCGACCCACTCATCATACGCCAAGTCGAGAAAGAGCAGCATAAAAACGCCGGTTTCGGCATCGAGCCCCATAAGGGCAATCATGCCGACCCACACAGCGATGGAAATATTATAATCGAGGACATAAAGCAGCCAAATCGCACCGATAAGAGAAAACGGCACTGCAAGCAATACGAGGCAGGTTTTAACAGCGCTTTTGGTGTTCATATACAGCAGAATAAGAATAATAAGGATTGTCAGCGGAACGATGATTTTCAGACGTTCTCTCACACGGAGCATGTTTTCGAACTGCCCGCTCCATTGCAGAGAATAGCCTGCCGGTATCTGCAAATTCTGACGCACTGCATCCTTTGCACGGGCAACGAAGCCGCCAATATCTTTGCCGGAGATATCGACATAAACATATCCGGCCAGCATCCCGTTTTCATCGCGAATCATAGATGGACCGATGGTTACATTTATATCAGCCAATTGGGCCAGCGGAATCTGCGCACCGGACATTGTCGGAACAAGGACCCGCTGGAGTTTTTCAAGGTCATCCCTAAAGTCGCGGGCGTATCGGACATTTACGCTGTAGCGTTCTGTTCCTTCAATGGTCGTTGTAACCGTTTCGCCGCCGACCGCGGATATTATAATTTCCTCAGCGTCCTGGATGGTTAAGCCATAACGGGCAAGCTGCTCTCGTTTGAGGGTGAAATCCACAAAATACCCGCCGGAAACGCGTTCGGCATAAACGCTGCGTGTGCCGGGCAGAGATTTGACGATTTGCTCAATCTGGGTGCCTATTTTTTCAATCTGGGCGAGGTCAGAACCGTAAATTTTGATACCGACAGGGGTTCGGATGCCTGTAGTGAGCATATCAATCCTGGCCTTGATGGGCATAGTCCAGGCGTTTGTTATGCCGGGAATCTGCATTTTTTGATTTATCTCGTCGATGAGTTTTTCCCATGTTATGCCGGGCCGCCAGTACTTTTTATCTTTGAGAGTGACGGTTGTCTCCATCATTGAAAATGGAGCGGGGTCTGTTGAGGTGCTGGCACGGCCGGCTTTACCAAAAACCCGCTCGACCTCAGGAAAGGACATCAAAATTTTGTCCTGTATCTGGAGAAGGTTTGCTGCTTCAGTAACCGATATGCCGGGAAGGGTTGTCGGCATATATAGAATTGTGCCTTCGTTGAGCGGCGGCATAAATTCTGAGCCGAGCTTAAAATAAACAGGTATCGTAATAATCATAAGAATAAGAGCTAATGCGATGGTAAATTTGCGGTGTTCGAGAACAAAATTGCAAACTGGTTCATAAAACTTGAATAAGACTTTGCTTACCGGATGATTTTCTTCCGGATAATATTTTCCGACCGTTATGGAATTATACAAATTAGACAGCCATTTAGGTTTGAAGTGACGGTAATCCATTCGCGTAAATATCATACGGACGGCGGGGTCAAGCGTAATAGCAAGTATTGCAGCGATGGCCATCGCGAGGTTTTTACTGTAAGCAAGGGGTTTGAAGAGCCGGCCTTCCTGGTCAACGAGGGTGAAAACAGGTAAAAATGCGACCGCGATAACAAGAAGCGAAAAGAAGACAGACGGCCCGACTTCCTTTAAGGCGTTGAGACGAATGAGGTGGTAATCACCTTTTCTTCCGCCGGCTTCCCAGAGCTGTAATTTTTTATAGGCGTTTTCAACCTCGACAATTGCCCCATCAACAAGAACGCCGATTGAAATCGCGATGCCCGAAAGCGACATTATATTTGAAGTAAGTCCCATACCATACATAGGAATAAAAGATAAGACGACTGCGATTGGGATTGTTACTATGGGAATTATTGCCGAGGGGAAGTGCCAGAGAAACAGCAGTATGACAAGACTGACAACAATCATTTCTTCAGTAAGCTGATGTTTTAGAGTGTCGATTGCACGCTTAATAAGTTCAGAACGGTCGTAGGTAGGGACAATTTCAACGCCTTTGGGCAAAGACGGTTTAATTTCCTCGATTTTGGCTTTTACGCGGTTTATAAGATTAAGGGCGTTTTCGCCCTGACGCATAACTATAATGCCGCCGACAGTGTCGCCTTGCCCGTCCAGGTCGGCAACACCTCGTCTTATATCGGGTCCGAGAACAACACTGGCAACATTTTTAACAAGAACCGGTATCCCGGAATCATTTGTGCCGATAACGGTATTTTCAAGGTCCTGCGGAGATTTGATATAACCTTTTGCGCGAATCATATACTCAGTGCCGGACATTTCGAGCAGCCTGGCGCCGACGTCATTATTGCTTTGCTTTACGGCCTGGATAACTTTTGTGAGAGGTATCTTATAAGCCAACAGTGCGTTTGGGTTGATGTTAACCTGATACTGTTTCTGAAAACCGCCAATGGTAGCAACTTCAGCCACGCCCGGCACGCTTTGAAGCCAGTATCGAAGATACCAGTCCTGAAAACTCCGAAGGTCGGCAAGGCTATTGTTCCCGGATTTATCAACAAGTGCATATTGATAGACCCATCCGACGCCGGTGGCGTCGGGTCCCATTTCGGTTTGGACGCCTTGCGGCAGTTTGGGAATAATTTTGCTGAGATATTCGAGGGTCCGGCTTCTTGCCCAGTAAATATCAGTGCCGTCCTTGAAGATAACATAAACATAAGAAAAGCCAAAATCTGAAAATCCGCGGATAGCCTTGACATTAGGTGCTCCGAGCATAGCGGTAACAATAGGATATGTAACCTGAGCTTCTATAATATCAGGGCTTCTGTCCCATTGTGAATAGATAATAACCTGTGTATCAGACAAATCGGGGATAGCGTCGAGAGGCATATTTCTAATGCAGTAAACAGCGCCGACTACAGCCGCTATCGCCAAAAATATGACGATGAATTTATTCTTTCCTGAAAATTCTATTATTTTGCCGATCATGCGCAGTTCCTGTTTATTGATTTGGCTCCTGCATTTGCGTCAAAACAGCGTTGAGCTTTGATTCGGAATCAATCAAAAAGTTGCCGGAAGTTACAACGGTCTGATTTTCTGTCAGACCTTGCAGTACTTCATAGTATCCCTGTACTTTTGGTCCCAATTTGACCTCTTTTGGCTCGAAATAACCGTCAGGCTCTGCGATATATACGATTTTTCTGGTGCCGCTGTCCATAACAGCCTCCTCGGGGACGGCAAGTTTTTCGCCGAGGTCATAAAATATTTTTACATCGACGTACATTTCAGGTTTAAGCTTATTTTCGGGGTCTTTAACAAGTGCCCTGACCTTAAGGGTTCGGACAGTTTTATCGACGATTGGTGCGACAGAAACAACGTTGCCGTCGAAAACTTCGGCGGGATAAGCGACAGTTTCGACTTGTACAGGCTGAACTTCTTTAACCAAAGCCGTTTCATATTCATAAATAGTTATATAAACCCAGACTTTTCCATTTTCAGGGAGATATAAGTACTGCTGCGGCCTGCCATTTTTTTCGAGCTCTGCGATTTCTGCCTCGCTCATTCCGAAGAGAAGAAGTTTGCGTTTTGTGGCATTAATAAGCGGGTCTGATTGTTCTTGGGCCTGTTCAGAGTTGCTCAACCGCATTGTTTTTCGGGTCTGGAGGGTCTGAAGATATTCCTCCTGAGCAACGAACAGGTCGGGGTCGTAAGCAACGATGCCGACAGTTAAAATCTGACCGGTCAATCTGCGTTTCTCAATTTTTTGTGTTTTGACGCCGATTAATTGCTGCTTTTGAGGGCTGATATACACGCCCGCAGCCTGCGGCGTTTTTTCTTCTTCATAGACCGGCACATAATCCATACCCATCTGGTCTTTCATAGGAACAGGAGAAGTAACTGTCGGGTTCATCGGATTTCTGTAGTATAAAATTTTCTTCTCCGATTTGGTGCTTGTTTTGGCAGCCGGCTGGTCTGAAGTCTGTCTTTTTACAAGGCTCATACCGCAGATTGCACATTCGCCCGGTTTGTTAGAGGTAAAGTTTGGGTGCATTGGGCAGTAATATAAATCCTTGCTTCCGCTTGTGGAGGAAGACCGCCCAAAAGGCCGCATTAAAACAAACCCCGCGATAATCACTATTACAGCCGCCGCTATCACAACTTTGTTAATCTTCATAAGAACACTCTTTATTTTGCAAATTGAGGTAGTTTACTTAAATACTTTTCCGGATTTTTCTCAAATACTGCTTTACAGTCAGGGCAGCAGAAGTAAACCTTTTTGCCCTGATACACTGTGAATACATTTTTGTTGATAGGTGCTTCCATTACCGGGCAGATTTTTTGTTCAATTTCTGCCGTCGCAGTTGCGTTAGCCTCTGTTGCCGGCGGCGGTGCGGCAGGTTCTGTTTTCTTTTGGCATCCCATTATTACAAGCAGGCACATTATCGTTAAACCCGCTGTCAGCAAAAATATTTTTTTGTGGTTCATTGTATTGCTCCTTATTTTGTTGACCCTGTCGGAGAATTTTTGTCTTTGACGGAGTGATTAAAGTCGTCGGCATTTTTCAGGGGCTCCGCCAGCTGCATCCCCACCAGCATTTCCAGTTCTGCGAGTTTCTGCTGATTATCCGTGATTGCTCTCTGGTAAGCCAGGCTATGCTCCAGCAGCACTCTCTGAGAATCTATAAGCGTTAAAAAATCAATTGTACCTGCCTTATACCCCATTTCTGATGCGTTTACAAGTTGTTCGGCTTTTGGAAGCATAATATTGCCGTGCAGGTTCATTTGTCTTTGACTTTCTTCTATTTCATACAATACGTTTGCAAGTTCAGCTATCAAACTGTTTTCGGTATTGGTTTTTTGATGCGTGATTTTTCTTACATTCGCCTGTGCTTCTTCGACAGAGGCCTTATATTTGTTCCGCCACAACGGCACATTCATTGAAAACATCCATGTTATCGAATTGTCTCCCGTCACATCTCTTTGCGGTGCAACGCCCACGCCTATATCGGGATAAAAATTCTTTTTGGCCAGTTTTACCTCGTTTCTTGCCGATTCAATCGTCCAGCCTAATTCGGCAAGCTGAGGATTTTTCTCCTTAAGCAGTTTTGTGAGCTGGGCGGAGTCCAAACGGAGTTTGAAAAACGCCGGCTTATTGGGCCAGTCCAGCCCGGCCTCGGCAGGGCGGTTGAGTATGGCGTTTAATCTGGCAATCTGTGGTTTTTTAAGTTCTTTCAGACTGACAAGGATTTCATCAAGATTTGCAAGCTCAATCTGTGCTCTGATTATATCCGGATGTGTTCCTGTTGCGGTGGTATATTTTGTCAGGGCAACCTGTTCAAAATGTTTTATCAGCTCAAGATTTTGTCCTGCTATATCGATAGCTTCTTTGAGATATAAAAATTCATAAAATTCTTTTTTTACCTGCCAGTAAAGTTTAAGTTTTGCCGCTTCTAATCTTTGTCTTGCCGCCTTTGCATTTGCAGAAGCAGCGTCTGTCCGCGCCTCGATTTTCCCAAGCCATGGAAAGACCTGCGTGATTCCGATTTTTTGCATCGACGGGTCTACCCGTGGGTCGCCTCCTCTTCCTGTCTCATAAGTAAGCGTAGGGTCGTCGAGAGATTTAGCCTGTGGGATTTGCTGCAAAGCTGCCTTCCATTCCTCGAATGATGCTTTCAGCTCGGCATTGTTCGAAGATGCGAAATTTAAATAATCCTCAAGGGTTTTGAGATTGTTTGAATCGGGCGAATTGACATCAGCTTTACTGATTTGGCTCAAGGTCAGTAACGTTATTACACACACCGTTAATAACTGCCGCCTCATATTTACTTCCTTGTATTCATATTCAAGAGCTAATTGCGCCACTTTTAACTGAAGTGTCCAGAATTATTTAAGGGCTTTAGTTATTCTTTGTCAAGAATTGATTAAAATAATTATTTTAATGTTTTTTCTCAACAGGGAATTTCCTCTATTTGGAGTTCGCAGAACCCTTTGCTCTGAATTGAATGCATATTTTTACTGTTGCTGAGATGGTTTATTCATGTCTCAAGGCAACGATGGGGTCGACTTTGGCTGCGCTGGCTGCCGGGTACAGGCCGAAGATTATCCCGATGCCGACGCTGATAAACAATGGCAGCAGTATGCTCTCGATTGTTATCACAGTCGGCATTCCGGAAAAATAAGTGATGATTGAAGGAATAATAATTCCCATCACAAGGCCTACCATTCCTCCTATGGTTGAAAGCACGACAGTTTCTATGAGGAACTGGACAATGATTTGTCGCCGCTTTGCCCCGATAGCTCGGCGGATGCCGATTTCGCGGGTTCTTTCCGTGACCGAGGCCAGCATAATATTCATTATTCCAATTCCGCCGACCAGAAGACTGATGCTCGCAATTGAGCCGAGCACAATATTGAATCTTCGTTTTGTTGCCTCAGCTTCTTTTAATAAAGCCAGAGGTATGCTTATTTCATAATCTTTTTTCTTATGAAAGCCTTGCAGCATTCGTTCGATTCCTGCAGCGGTTGCTTCGACATTTTCCATATTATCGACCTGTACGATAATCTGGTGCAATTCGACCAGTTCAATGGTTCTGGTGCCCGATGTTCTTTTTACAAATAAATCGCCGTAGTATTTACGTACTGTGCTGAGGGGAATATACGCATCGACCTGCTGGTCGGGTATCTGAATGTTTCCGGCCTGACCCGATTCAGTTTTAATTATTCCGATGATTTCGAAAGTATCACCGCCTATTCGAATAGTCTGTCCAATGGTATTTTTAGTCGCCAGTAATCTTCTTGCCCCATATTCGGTTAGTACCGTTACGGCGGAAAATTCATCGACGTCTTTTTTCTCGAAAACTCTTCCGGCAAGTATCTGCCGCGGCACCAGGTCAAACCATTGTTGTGTAGTGCCGACTATTCGGAGCTCCAATGTATTGGAGCCGACGCGGGAGTCTTTGCGTATCAATTTGGCCGGCGCCACCTGTTGGACATCCGGGAAACTTTCGCGTATTCGCTGATAGTCAAGGTATGTCAGTCCGTACATGCTCATAAAAGAACGTCGACTGGATGTAGTTTCCTCTTCGATGGATTTGGCCGAATTAATGATTACATTATTGCTGCCGAGCTTTTGAATCCGTTGCAGGGCTTCCTTGCTGGCGCCTTCTCCGACCGCCAGCATGGCGACAACGCTTCCAACTCCGAAAACGACTCCAAGCATTGTAAGAAATGAACGGAGTTTGTGGAGGAGCAGGTTTTCAATGCCGAGCCATATATTTCTGGCAAATTTTGACTGGTGCATAGCCATCAGTTTTTCTCAATTCTTTCGATTAATCCATCTTTCATATGCAGCCGGTTTTGAGCGAAGGCGGCAATATCCGATTCGTGTGTTACCATAAGGATGGTCGAACCTTGGTGGTTGAGTTCTGTAAGCAGTTCCATAATCTGCTTTCCAGTATGGCTGTCCAGATTTCCCGTTGGTTCATCAGCGAGAATGATATGCGGGTCGGCAGCCAGTGAACGTGCGATGGCGACTCTTTGCATTTGTCCGCCTGAAAGCTCGGCAGGCCGATGATTAAGCCTTGTTTCCAGTCCGACCATTGCGGCCAGTTCCACGGCCCTTTGAGTACTTTTGTGTGCGTCCCAGCCGAGATAATAAAGCGGCAATTCAATGTTTTTCTGAACCGTTAACTGCGGTATCAGATTGAAACTTTGAAAAATAAAACCTATATATTTGAGTCTGATGTCGCTTAATGAATCGTCGCTGAGCATACTTACATCTTTGCCTTCAAGAAAGTATTGTCCCGAAGTAGGGCGGTCAAGGCAGCCGAGTATGTTCATCATTGTACTTTTGCCTGAGCCGCTAGGCCCCATTATGGCCCAGAAACTTCCTTTCCGAAATGACACACTTACACCGTCAAGGGCTCTTACCGGTTCAGCGCCCATCTCGTATATTTTATGAATATTGTCAAATCTTACGATATCCATTTATGCTGCTTATTGTTTCTTGTCCTGACTTTCACCGCCTTGACGTTTGCCTCTGCCGAGTCTTTGACGGGCTTTTTCTTTTTCTTCCGGAGTCATCTGCTCGAATTTTTTCCGCATTTCTTCACGCTGCTCTGGAGTAAGGTTCTCGAGCTGTTTTCTTGCTTTTTCTGCGTTTGGCTTTCCGGTATTTACCTGTTGATTGGCGTCTGCCGGACCTTGTTTTGTTTCCACGTTTTTCAGACCCTGGGAAATTTTTTCCTGCATGCCGTCTCTATTTTCTTCAGTATTTTGTTCAGACAGGCTGCGGTTTTGTGAATTTCCTGTAGTCGATTTAAATGGCGGATTTAACAGAGCAATGTCTCCTTCTTTGAGACCTTCGAGGATGTGAATCACCTTGTTGTTATCGAGCCCGATTTGTACTTTTCTGGGCTGAAATGACTTTCCAGACTTTACATAAACATTAAAATCTGTCCCTATTTTTATGACTGCCTGGAGCGGAACATAAATAGCATCCTTATATTGTTTAACAATTACTTCCGCCTGGCAGCTCATTCCGGTTCTCAGCGAGGGGTCGTTGCCGTCGATAAAGACTTCGGTGGTATAAACCTTCAAATCCGGGTTCATCCACATACTTCGGGCGTCCGGCAGAGGAGCGATACTGTCTACCATGCCATAGTAAGTTTTTCCCTGTAAGGCATCTACTGTAATAATAGTCGGCAGTCCTTTGGAAATTTTTTTCAGGTGAGATTCGTGAACCATAATTTCCGCCTTGGATGAATTTCCGGTTGGGAGATAGATTAGTTCCTCTCTTTCCTGAACTTCGCTGCCGATGTCCAGTGGTTCCCTTGCATCATGGCCGCTTTTTGCGCTTGTGGCATAAATAGCCAGACCGTCAGCAGGGGCGTAAATTTTTGTTTTCGAAATCTGGTCTTCCACTTTTGCCAGTTTATCTTTTTGTCGCCCAAATTCCGCTTCTCTTGCCTTCAGTTCAGCCTGGGCCTGGATAACGTTGGCATTGGCCTTGCGTTCTGTCCGCTCCATTGCCATTTGGGCCTGGTTGACATCGCTTTGGAGCTTGGCCAGGTCGCGCTTGTAAGTATAGTCGGTAAGCAGGTTCTTGCTTTTTTTTGCCAATTCCGTATTCAGTGTGTTTTTCTTTTCAGCGATTTCATCTGCCTGTAATTCTGTCTGCGAGATGTATTTTTCGCCAAAAAGCTGCTTCGACCACTTGAGGGTTTCCTGGGCTCGTGTCAGTTCTTCTTCGGCCAGTTTAATGTCGGCGTCTGCTTTGTCGAGGTTATATGGATATTCGCCATTGATGTATTTCTCAAGGTCCTGCAGGGCAAATTCGAGAGTAAGTTTAGCGAGGTCAACATCGCTTTTTGCCTGGTTTTCGATAACTGCCTGATTCTCCTTTGCGCCGATATATGCCGCCTCTCCGTTCTGGACGGCTATTTCCCTGTCGATTTTCTGGTCTTCCAGAGTACTGACGTCAAGCTCGATTAGAAGGTCTCCTTTTTTTACCGGCGTTCCTTCGGGTATGATATATGTGATGGATGTTCTGCCTTCCACTTCGTTTTTGATAATAGATTGGTCTCTTGCCTTTATGGTCCCGGATTCGACAAAACTTATTGTCAAATCGCCGCGTTTGACCTGATATACCGGACTATCGGTTGCTTTATCACCGTTGCTTTTCAGAAGCAGTCCCGATAAGAAGATCGTTGCCGATATAATGACGGCAAAACTAATTATATATATTTTCTTCTTTGTCATTTTGTTTTCCTCCGACTATATATTCTTTCCATAACCCTTTTTCATCTACTTCCAGTACGCCGGCATCCCGCTGAATACTAAGTTCTGCTGTCCGATAGCTGACGACCGCCGCTGTCAACGCGTTCTGCGCTGCCAGCAGGGCGTCTTGTGCGTCGAGAAGGTCTCGTATTTGCGCTCTGCCTGCTTCGAGAAACATATTTACGCTTTTAACTCGCTTTTGGGCAACATACACGGCCTTTGCCTGTATGTGCATATTCTCTCTGGCCGCAAGCAAATTCCGCAGGTCGGTTCGAAGCTGTGTTTTTATATCATCTTCGAATGTCTGGACGCCCCGCACCGCTTGTTCGAGGCCGATGAAGCTGTTTCGATAATCAACGGCTTCTTTTGTTCTGTCAAGAGGAAGATTCATTGTCAGCAGGGCCGAAGAAATTCCTTTATTCTTCATTATGTGTGCGTCATCTCTGGCGGCATCAGCAGTGCTGATGTTTCTTCTTGAACCTGATTGGGCTGAACCGAGAAATGTAAGTTCCGCTCCCAAAGCGTCAGCGGCAACGACAACGGCTCTCTGTGCGTCATAGACCGTTCCTTGTGTAACTTTCAAATCGAGCCGATTTTCAAAAGCCAGTTTTATTGCTTCCAGTTCTTCCATTTCGTAAGGTCCTGCGTTTTTATAATCCGGTTCAAGCACTTCAATAAGGTCGTTGGTCTCGGAAATCTGCCTTTCGGCTTCTTGTTTATTTTCCTCCGTAAATTGACTGATAATCTGTTTTGTCGGTTCTACAAGTAGTTCGAGTTCTCTTTTGTCCAGCTCGATATTGGCGTCCGGCGGCAGTCCGATGAATGTCTTGAAGGAATCAAGCTGGTTCTTATATGATTGTATTGCGGCAATCCATCTTTGCCGGGCGCTTAATTCGTTCTGAACAGCCTGGTCAACTTCGATTTCCTGAATTCTTCCTGCATCAGCCAGTCTTCTGCTTCTCTTGGCCGACTCTATTCGGCTGTGGTAGTCAGCCTCGCTGTTTTTGATGGCGTCAAGTTGTTGAAGGACGAAAAGATAATTACTTGCTACATTTACCGCAAATTGTTTCTTGTATTGTTCGAAGTTCCAAAATGCGTAAATGACATTTCTATCAGCCTGTATTAAAGGTTCGGTAACGATATATTCCCCCGAACCTCTCAGCAGTGGAATTGAAACTGTGGCATCGCCAAGCAATCCCATAGATGAAGCCTGACTTAAGGTAAGGAGATTTACTAAATCGATGGCAAACGTAGCTCCCAGTTTCGCGCCGGATTTAAGCGTTTTGGAAAATCCGAAATCGCCGCTGTCTCTCATACCGCTGACGGCTCTTTGGCCGGTTGTGTCTGTGCTGAGAAGATTTTCTAATTGTCCGGTGAAAATGCTCTCAAAGACATGGCGTTCCAGCCTCAGGGCCAGCACTGTCTGGAATATTTCTTCTTTCCGGGTTTGGTATTCGAAGCTGTTGTAAGCCCCGATTTGCAGCGCCTGAACAAGCGGTATGATGATTGGCTTATTGATGTCGTTTGTTTCGACAATTCTTTCACCTGAAACTATTGTTGTTGGGTAGTTTTTCTCAGACCAATGCTTTATCTGTTTCAGCTTGTCAGTCCCCAGCGAAGCCTGCCCTGAAATCGGCAGATTCTGGTCTATCAGCAGTCTTCTCCGCAGAATATCACTTGGTCTTTCAATGCTGAACGGACTTGTTTTTCCTGTTGCCTGGAGCTGCTTTTCGGAAATGATTTTCGCAGCGGTTTTGTCCATATCTTTATGGTATGTAGCCGGGCTGCAGCCGCTTTCCAAGGCAAGAACAGCCAATAATATAGACAGAATAACCCTCATACACTCTAAGTGATTGTTTTTAAAGAAGTTATAAATGTAAATTTTCAACTTATTATTTCACTTATTTTGTATTAGTTGTACCGGACCACTGCTGCGGCTGGTCGTAAGAACAGTGTCCTGTTTAACACTTTTAAATTTTTGTCTGAAAGACTCCATATACAGATAAAACACAGGAGTTACATAAAGGGTAAGAGTTTGTGAAAATAGCAGGCCGCCAACAACAGCGAGTCCTAAAGGCCTTCTTGATTCAGCGCCTGCGCCAAACCCCATCGCAATCGGCAGGCCGGCCATCAAAGCGGCCATTGTAGTCATCATAATAGGACGAAATCTTATCAGACAGGCCTCAAA
>Ga0315286_10003834_pt1 | contig 14327 bp, 13 predicted proteins | sample YL17G10_0_MG_FD_205038 | JGI IMG/M metagenome (GOLD analysis project Ga0315286, IMG submission 205038) | Sediment microbial communities from Yellowstone Lake, YNP, Wyoming, USA - YL17G10_0 | ecosystem: Environmental > Aquatic > Freshwater > Lake > Sediment | place: USA: Wyoming | collected...
GATACGCTTACGTCGGGCGGGGCGGATTCCACTCCCATGTCGGCGATCCCTTTCCCGAAGGCGAGATAGGACTCGAGGGCCTTGAGGACGCAGCTTGCCATCAGTAGAATGAGGATCACCCGGGGCCAGAATGCCGGCCCCACCTGGCCCGGCATCGGGTTTTCATCCATAGAGCCGGCAAGCGCGTAGAAATAGATGGCCGCGATAAAGATGAGAAGCGGACCTATCAGGGATTTTACCTTAAAATCGGAGTAACGGTTTGCGATTTTTTCTGCAGGGTCAGGGGTCATGGTCTTTTCCTTTGAAAAAAAGAAGGGAATGCCTCGAAATGAAGCAGAAGAGCGTTCTCCCCGCGATGCAATCGATCTATGACGCAGGCCATCGCGGGGAGAACGGAGCCGTCTCTATCTGGGATGCCCGGAGGGGAGACCCTCTATTTGGCCATACCGAAGGTCTTCATGAATTGATGCATTGTTTCCGTTTCCCCGGCAACCCATGTCGCAAATTCCTCGGGTCCCATATAGCTTTCCGGGTCAAGATACTGCTCAGCGGCAAATTTCTGCCACTCGGGGGTGTCCATGGCTTTCTTGAAGGCATCAGCCAGAATCTTTACGCGATCCGCCGGTACGCCCTTTTTCGCTACAATGGAACGGAACTGCGGCAGGGTGATGTCTAAACCCAGTTCCTTGGAACAGGGAACATCGGGGAAGGCGGCCAGGCGGTTCGTGGCGAAGATGATCAGCGGGCGGAGCTGCTTGGCATCCAGATACTGTTTCATGTCGCCCGCCTGCTCATAGAGCACCTCCGAATGGCCTCCCAGGGCATTGGCGTATCGCTCACCGGGCTGGGGAAGGGGAATGGTCGTCATTTTATAACCCTTGGATGCGAGGTAACGGACGGTGATGTCATCGACGGTGCCGAAGCCCGTGGCGGCCACCCTCAATTTTCCCGGATTTTCTTTGGCGTATTTCAAGAGATCCTGGATGGTCTTGAAGGGGCTGTCGGGTTTGACGAACAGATACGATTGGGCAACCTGGGTCCGCACGATCCATTCCATATCGGTGATTTTATGCCGTGCCGTTCCCGCCGGAATGGTTCCCAGGGTGTCGGCAATATAGGTGGCGATCGTGTAGCCATCCGTTTTGGCCGCGAGCAGACTGGCCATGCCGGAATTTCCGGAAGCGCCCGGGATGTTGGATATGGGCATGGCGACTCCCAGATTTTTTTCGGCCAATCTTCCGATGGTCCGGGCCATCTGATCGGCGCCGCCGCCGACCCCCCAGGTGCAGATGAAATCAATGGGCCGATCAGGGTACTTTTCGGCTGCCCAGGCAGGCACTGCAAGGGTTAAAAGGACGAGGGAACATACGATAGCCTTGAACATTTTCTTATACATGTTTTCCTCCTTTGGGTCATGCGATTTTCTTCGGATCCGATGCAAAGAGCTGCTCTTTTGCCATGCGCATAAACTGTATTTTGTATACTGCTTTAGGTGAGTTAGGCTTACAATGGGTTCCCTTGTTTGTCAAGGAGATTTTTTCGGACATCCGGCGATCGCCCCGACCACCCCGGCGCCGTTTCAGGATGAGAGATCATCCGCCAGTCCTTCACGAGGATAACGAGCGCCAGGATGGTCGCAATCAGCGCGATAAGCGGTGTGGACGTCTTCATGCCGATCGGGGTCATCGCGAGAAGCGGCATCGCAATCAGGGCATTGCCGAAGCCGAATACCGCTCGGACCAGCGTCGAGACAAGGATGATGAGGAGGACCGCAACGGTGACGCCGTCAAAGGCCATGATTTCTTCCTTAAATGGATATCAAGGCGTTAGCGACTCTTTCAGGATCCCTAGTTCCGCGAGGATCGGTTCCAGACGCCGTTTGCTCAGTGCGCGGTCCTCATTCGACCGGGGTAGCTCGATGTTCAGCGTCCCTTTGAAATCCACCTTCATGAGGTTTCCAAAGACGCGCTTGAAGTCGATCTTGCCGTTCCCGACGGGGACGTGGCGGTCGAGGATCAAATCGTTGTCGCTGACGTGCGTGCTGATGATCCGGTTCGGGAAAGCGTCGATAAAAGATTCGGGACCGCCGGGAAGAAGGCTCGCATGGGCGATATCCAGCGTGAGACCGAAATATTTGGACGGAATCGCGTTTAAGACCCGCGCCAGCTCCTCGACGGTGACGCCGAGGTAGGCGATCTCCGCCTCTTCGTGGATCTTGTTCATGTTTTCGATTCCAATCGGAAGTTGGTACTTCTCCGCCAGCTCGACGACGGGCGTGTAGGTCTTGATCAGGCAGTCGAAGACGTGGTCCATGAAGAGGCTGAAGTGGTAGCCAAAATGGAGAACGACATATTCGGCATCCAACTGGTGGGCAAGCTCCACATAATCCATAAGGTGCTGCTGGACTGCCTTGCGGACGGTCGGTTCGATCTCGGCGGCGTTGACGAACGAGGCCGAATGGAGGCCGTACTTGACGCCGGCCTGGTCTCTCAGCCTCTTGATTCCGTCGATTCGGACCGGGGTCCATTTGTCCAGAAAATTGTTCGGGTTGTTGCAGCTCAGTTCGATCCAGGGAAAGCCGTTCTCCTTGGCGAAGGAAAAGTACTCCTCCATCGGCTGCGGTCCGGCGTTAAAACAAAGTTTCATCTTGGTACCTCCCGTGTTCAATGCGAAATGTTAAAAAACCCGCCCCTCCCCGTGAAAAGAAAAGCCACAGGGCAGGAATCAGCCTCCCCCTTTTTATATCCGGAACCTTACCCCTCCGCAGGGAGCTCCATCGCCTGAAGGACCTCGGCCAAGGTCTTTGGCAACTCGCCGCTACCAGCGGTCCACCGTATAGAGCGGTGACTTTTCCCGGAGAAGTTCTGCGGAGCGGCAGGGGTTGTAAATCCCGCAGGTGCAAGGCTCCGCGAGGAGCACGCTTCCGTCCCACTCGCTGACCTTCCCGGTCTTGACCCGGCGGATCATCTCTTTGACCAGGTAGGGCGAGACGACGCCGTGGCCGCACATCGTCGTGAACTCCCGGATGTCCGCCTGCGGCAGGCGGTCCGTCCGCCCGTGGATACCGAGCGACAGGTTCACCATGTGGGGGGTGATGCCGAGCTCCGCGGAAAGATCCCGGACGCGGTCGGTGATCCCGCTGACCATGATCGAGATCCCTTCGTCCGCCTCTTTGATCAGAATCAGCGCCTGCTTGAGCTTCTCCCGGTCGTTGAAAACGGAGTAGACGCGCGTCCCTTCGACCGTGATGCTGTCGAGGATCTCCTCGTTCGTCACGCCGCTGTACATGTTGCGGCGCAGCGACGTCGGGATCATGTTGACCGGCCCCGCCCGGTAGAGCAGCTCGACCAGGCGGCGGATCTTCGGGGCGCTTCCTTTGTAATTGAAACCTCTCGCCGGGTAGATAAACAGGACATACTCCTTCTCCAACGATTCCAGACTTCCTTCTCGGTGTAAACTGTGTGTCATAAATCCATCCTTGCGTTACTTTTCAAAATTGCGCATGCCCTGATGACCGGACGGCGTCGGAATAAGAGCCGGAGGCCGGGCGGGCGACGTCATGGTTCATTCCCAGGCCCGTCCCAGGCCCATGTTGACCTTGGCGTTCGGCCGCCAGGTTAAACCCTCCGCCCGGATGCTTTCCAGGACCTCCTCCGGGATTTTGAGCCCCGGCTCGACGATGGTGCAGGCGTCGATGCAGAAGACACTGTCCACCTCTTTGGCGACCTCTTTGAGTGTCCGGAGGATGCCGCGAAGCTCGTCTCGCTTCACCTTAATCTCGATGATTGCCGACAGCACCCGTTCCCCGAGCATCTCCGGCTTCAGATCACCCGTTGACTCATCGGCGACCATGGAGTGGATCGGGTTGTGGGCCTCGATTTTATGGACACCGGCGCGGGCGATCGCCCGACTGATCTTCTGGATGTCCAGAATCGACATCCCGAGCGTGGGCCGGCCGATCTCGATCGCGACGCCGACCTCGCCGGGACCAACACGCAGGGTAACATCGTTCGTCTTGGACTCCTCGGTTCCGCGGCCCTGGATCCCTGTGGCCGCGTGCGTCGCGCTCGGATCGCTGAAATACCGGCGCAACGCCCGCGGGTAATCATACACATTGGGCGATTCGGCAATCGCGTCGACGGGGCAGTGCGCGGCGCGCAGGCAGGTGCTGCATTCATAGCAGACGTCTTGATCGATTACGCTTTTCAATCCGCCATACCGGATCGCGGCGGTGGGGCAGTAGGGTTGGCAGCGGCCGCACCCCACGCAGATTTCTTCATGAATCATCATAGGTATGACCTCTTTGGTGACAGAATCAGGGCCTGCCTTCGGCTTGTTTGTTCCGGAAACCGGATGACGTTTTCCGTCCGCGGCCGGAGGAGTTCGGCATCCCGGGCGGTGAGCGGCCGTTCGGCGTTGATCAGCGCGTGAAGCGTTCCGGCGGCGGTGATGTCGCCGATCAATGCGCCCCCGACCGGTCTCCCGTCGACGAGGAAAAGCTCTCGTCGGACAGAGGCTTCCGGTCTTGCATGGGAGATCACCTCCGCCCCGGAAACCGGGGGGCCGAGGATCACCATCGCAAGGCCATGGAGCTCCATCGCATTGATCCGCGACCAATCCCGGTGCGGCGCCGGTGGGATGCGATAGAGATTCTCGGCCGCCAGCCTCCCCTGGGAGACGGCCTGCGGCCAGGTGTTCGGATTGACCTTCTCTCCGCGGGACGAGATGACGGCGACGTCCCCCGCGGCAAAGATCCGCGGATCGATCGTCTGCAGTGCCTGTGAAACGATGAGCTCCCCGTCCGTCAGGAGACCCGTTCCCTCTAAAAACGAGGTATCGGGAGCCGTGCCGGCTGCCACGAGAAGGGTGTTGCAGGGAAGCCAGCGCCCTCCCGCCTTCAGCGCGTCGATAGCACCATTTTTTTTACGGATCTTCTCCAAGGGGGCGTTGATGCAAATCTCGATCCCCAGACGCCGGAGATGCGCCTCAATGACCTCCGCAGACTCCGGCGAGAGGGCGCGCAGCAGGATATGTCCCCGCCGGACGACCAGGGAGACCTCGAAGCCGGCCTGGCGGAGATGGACCGCCGTTTTGACGCCGACGAGGGAGCCGCCGAAAACAACGACCTTCCGGTGTTCGGCCAACCAAGCCTGTGTCTTCCGGGCGGTGGTCAGGTCCCGGACGGGGAAGATCCCGCGGCAGGGCGGACCGGCCAGGATGCCCGGCAGATAAGGCTCTCCGCCGTGGGCGAGGATCAGGCGGTCGTAGAAAAGCATCTCTCCATTATCCAGGATCAGACTGCGCGATTTACGATCCAGGGATCTCACGCGGACGCCGGTCCGGATTGCCAGCAGCGGATCATTTTCAACCTTCCGGAAGAAGAGCTTCTCCTCCGGGAGCGCCCCGACCATGAACTGGGGTAACAAAGTCCGGTAGTAACCGGTCTCCTTTTCGGCGTCGATCAGGGTCACGGCCTTGTCGGGCCGGAGGGCCCGGCAGGTCATGGCGGCCTGAAAACCCGCGATGCCGCCGCCAACGATGATGCATGTCATGAAAAGATTCCTCCTTCGGTCCTTCCGGATCTTACAACCGGAGAAACCAGTCCAGGATCTCATCCGGCTGGACCGGGTGGTCGAAATGGGCCAGGATGCCGCCCGCGGCGGCCAGGTTTTCGCGGAGCAGCGCGCGGACCTTTTCGCTTCCCCAGAGCGGCAGGGGTGTGGCGATCAAGACCTTGAGGCCAAGCGCGGCCAGCCCCAGCGCGAGGGTGAATTCCCGGCTGTTCCGGAAACCCGTGAAGCAGATCCCCATGAGAGAGGGAAGCCTCCCCGCTTCCGTAAGGGCACGAACCGCGGTCAGGGGACCTTCCTGCGCGTCCAGAACGCCGATGGGAAGGTCCTGCTTCATCATCCAGAGGGCCGCATCGCCCCACGAGGCGACGGAGTAGTCCTCGGCGCGGAGCGCCTTGGCCAGTTCCGTGGGAAGGTGTCCCAGGGAGTGCAGGAGGGTGTCGGCGCCTCCGATCAGCGCAATCCGCGCGGATGCACCGTTCTTCAGAGCGGACAGAACGTTATTGTTCCCAAGGCTTACACGTCCCTCGGCGATCAGGGCCATGTCGGGCGTGAAGGCGTCCGGGGTCCTGCGGTCGAAGGCGTCACGGGCGCGCTTCAGGATATCCGCTGTCCCGGCGTTATTCGCGGGGGAGATCACGGAAAGTTTTATCTTTTCGCAGAGGGCGAGGACGCCCGGGTCGGTTTCCTCCCCGGCAAGGAGGAGGTTCAATTTTCCTGAGCTGAGAATGGTCTCCGTCTCGCCGGACGTGCAGACGATGGGAAGGAAATTCTCACCGGCGGGGATCCAGTCGCCGAGGGAAAGAAGAAGGATTTCGGGATTCTTCAGGTCGGCGGTCTCCTCCCGAAGCGCCTCGACGGCGGCCTGGGAAATTCTTCCGGTTACGCCGATCCGGATCGCCTCACCGGCGAGGAGGCCGTATCCGACGCGAATACCTCTAACAGCGGGTTCGGGCTTTGCCTGCCCGCGCAGACCGACACCGAGAAGCCCGAGGCGAATGGCCTGGCGGATCAGGGTTTCGGGGGCGGCGGAAGGCCGGGCCAGCATCCGGACGCTTTCGAGGATCTCCGCGAACGGGAGGGGTTGGCCGCCCGTCTCTGGGGACACCTTGCCGCAAGGTGTCCCCACCGCGGCCGCCCTGAAAGCGAGTGGCGCAGGAAAAGCGATTTCGGTGTTGCCCACACCCGGATGCAGGGCCATCGTTTCCAGGGCGCCCTGGAGGTTCAGGCGAAGCAGAAAGGCGGCGACCATCCCGTCCCGGTCGAGGCCGCAGATGCCGCTTTGCGCCCCACGTCCGAAAGGATCGATCCTGCAAGGGCCCTGCATGCACCCGTAAGGGCAGCAGAGGCCGAGGCGGAGAAAGCCGTCCTGCGGCTGCTGTTTTTCATACCGTTCCCAGTTGATACCGATTCCCTTCCGCGATGCATCGCGCAGAAGCTCCTGGCTCACCGGATCCACCGTCTTGAAATGAATTGCTTCCATAGGTTATTCAACTCCTGACTGATTGGTTATCCATTTGATTATCTTCCGAGATCGAGAAGGCGGATCCCTTCGCCGCCGACCTCTGCCATCGCCTTTGTCGTTTTCTGACGCTTCTCCCGGAGGAGCTCTTCGATCCCGTCGAGCTCCATCACCTCCAGCGCCCGCGTCGGACAGACGTCCACGCAGACCGGCTTTTCCATGTAGAGGCAACGGTCGCACTTGACGGCGATCTTCCGCTCCGGGGAGGGGTAGATGACGCCGTAGGGGCAGAAGGCGGTGCAGGTCCAGCAACCGATGCAGAGATCCTCCTGAAGGATCACCATGCCGCTCTTCTCGTCCCGACGGAGGGCGCCGGTGAGACAGGCGTCCAGACAGGGTGCCTGGAGGCAGTGCCGGCACTGGAGCGGAAAGGCGCAATCCGCTCCTCCCTCGACGCGGACGCGGGGTTGGGGGAATGGGGTTTCCTGAACGGCGGCGAGGAGCGTCTTCCCCTCGCTGCCCCGCTCCGCCCCGCAGTACAGCTCACAGGTCTTGCAGCCGGTGCAGCGGTCGATATGGACTCCAATGACTTTCATGTACAACTCCTCATGGATCATTTAATGAACGTTGTGAACAAAAATCCCAATTGCTGTCCTGTCATCTACGCCGTCCGCGCTGCCCGGAAGCGAATCCAGAGGATTCGGAGCAGGGGGAAGAAGAGGGAGATCAGGGCGATGATCATCAGCACCCCGGAGATAGGCCTGGTAAAGAAAATGGAGATGCTGCCGTGCGAGATCGTGAGCGACTGCCGGAGCGACATCTCCACCAATCGCCCGAGGACCAGCGCCAGGACCATCGGTGCTGCCGGAAAACCAAGCTTTTGCATCACATAACCGACCAGGCCGAAGAAGAACATGATCCACATATCGAAGATATTATTGTCCGTCGCAAAGATTCCGGTCGCCGCGATCGTGAGGATGAGCGGCATCAGCACCTTGTAGGGGACTTTGAGAAGTTTCACCCAGATTCCGATCAGCGGCATGTTCAGGATGACCAAAAACACATTCCCGATATACATACTGGCAATCAGCCCCCAGACGAACTCGGGATTGGTCGAAAAGAGCATCGGGCCGGGGCGCAGGCCGTGAATCATCAGCGCCCCCAGCATGACCGCCGTCGCTCCCCCCGACGGAATCCCGAGGGTGAGCATCGGCACCATCGCGCCGCCCGCCGCCGCATTGTTTGCCCCCTCCGGCGCCGCCACCCCCTCGATGACACCTGTTCCGAATTTTTCAGGATGCTTGCTCACCTTCTTCTCCACACCGTAGGCAATGAACGAACAGAGCGTGGCCCCGGAGCCGGGGAGCGTCCCGATAAAAAACCCGAGGAGCGATCCCCGCCAGAGCGCCCCGAACGAATCCTTCCAGTCCTGGAGGTTCGGAAAAAGACTCATGAAGCCCAGTTTCGCATCCGAAAAGACCTGCTTAATCGGCTCCTCGATGTTCACCAGGATCTCCGAGACGGCAAAGAGCCCAATGGCCATTCCGATGAAACCGACGCCGTCCAGCAAATTCATGTTGTCGTAGGTGAACCGGGCCACGCCGCTGATGGCGTCAATACCGACGCAGGCGACCAGGAGTCCCAGGACGGCGCTGATGTACGCCTTCAGGGGTTTGTCACCACCCAATGCCGAGACCAGCGTGAGTCCCATGAACGTCAATGCAAAATACTCCGGCGGTCCGAATGATACGGCAAAACTCGCCAAGGGGGGCGCAATTAACGTCAGCATAATGACAGCAAAGGTTCCCGCGATGAACGACGCCAGCGCGGCCATCCCCAGCGCCGGCCCCGCCCTTCCCTTTTTGGCCATTTGATAGCCGTCCAGCATGGTCATCACCGAGGCGGATTCCCCGGGCAGGTTGATCAGGATCGACGTTGTCGATCCCCCATACATCGCCCCGTAATAGACCCCGGCCATCGTGATAATTGCCGTCGTCGCGTTCATCCCGAACGTGACCGGGATCAGAATGGCGATCCCCGTCGTCGGACCGATCCCCGGCAGAACCCCGATGAGCGTTCCGATCGTGACCCCGATAAAACAGAAAAGGATATTCTCCCACGAGGTTGCGACATGAAAACCCATAATCAAATTATCAAATATATTGAACATACTACCTCTCCACAATCTAAAACCCGAATATGTTCGAGGGCAATGTAATCCGCAACAGGAACTGGAAAGTGATGAAGAGCACAGCCGTCGTACCCACTGCGATAATCAGAGTCAGCGGCCATTTCTCACGTTCGACGGCCTTCATCAAGAACACGATGAACAGGAACGTGTCCGCCAGATATCCCAAGACCTCGATGAGGAGGATATAACCCGCAAGACCAGCCAGGACCGAAGTAATTGCGAACAGCGCTTGCTTTCCCGGGAAGACGGGTTCGCTGTCCTTCTCCGTCGCTTGGCTGCGCCAGGCGGAAACGAATAAGATCGTAGCCAGCACCGCCAGAAGCACCCCGAGCCAGAAGGGGAGAAACCCCGCACCTGGTCCGAATGTTGCCGACGAGGGCATTCGCCAAGCCTCCTGGATCGCAAATCCGGAGAGCACTAAAAGAACAACACCGGTAATCATTTCTGCCTTTTTCATCGATGCCTCGCTTGATTATATTCTGTTTCGGGAAACCGGGATGCGGGTTTCCGCACCCCGGTTTCCCGAAAGGAACAGGCTTTGCTAAAACATTACTTCTTCTTTTTGCTGAGCCCCATGTCATTGATGACTGACACATACCTCGTGTTTTCCTTCTCAAGCCATTTGCCAAAGGTGTCGCCGTCCATCCACGCCGCAGAGAGCATATTGTCCGCGAGATACTTCTTGAAGATGTCCGTCTTCATGTATTTGGCGAAGGCCTCTTCGAGGACCTTCCGCGCGTCCGCCGGGATGTCGGCCGGGGCGACGAGACCGCGGTTCTGGACATAGGTGACGTTGACCCCCTGTTCATTCATTGTCGGAACATCGGGGGCGCCGGGCAGCCGCTTGTCGGAATAGACGCCGAGGAGTTTGACCTTGCCCGCTTTGAAGAGTTCCAGCGCCTCTCCGGGGTTGCTGACCGCCATGTCGATGTGGCCGCCGAGGAGGGCCGCGTTCACTTCGCCACCGCCGTTGAAGACGATGTAATTGAACTGCACGCCGGCCGCCTTTTCGACGAGATAGGCGCAGATGGAATCGGAGGAGCCTAACTGCGTTCCGCCGACGGTGATTTTCTTCGGATTGGCCTTGGCGTCGGCGATGATATCCTTCACCGATTTATACTTCGATTTCGGGTTCACCATCAGCATGTATTCGTCAAATGCAAAATTGGCGATGGGGGTGAAATCCTTGAGGCCAACCGGAGTGATTCCCATCAGAGGCGTGGTCATGAAGCTCGTCACCGCGGTGAGGATGAAATAGGGATCCTTCTTCTTGCCGGCCACATAGGCGAAGGCAATACCGCCGCTTCCACCCGGCTTGTTCTCGACGACGATCGGCTGAGGAAGGAGCCTTTCCTTTTCGAAAGCCGCAGCCATGGTGCGGGAAAAAATATCGCTGCCGCCGCCGGCGCCGGCATGGACGATCAAGGTAATGGGTTTCTCGGGGTATTTCCCGGCGCCAAGTGCGTTTCCCGCGCCAATGGCGACTAAAAGGACAACCAAAAACAATACGGACAGTCTGGACAGGTTTTTCATTATCTACCTCCATGATAGTTCCGGGACGCCGACGGTCTCCCAAAAAAACCGCAGCGACCGGACTGGAAAATTAAGGATATCCTAAACCGACACCCGCCTTCGTTCATCGAATAATTCCGCGATCACCCCCTTTGTCGTCTGCAATCAGCGTTGGTTTGGCTTGATGCTCGTGGCTGTTTTCGTCGTTTTGATTATAGATCTGCTCGATCTGAATGTCGTAGTGGATTTCCAGTTCCCGGGTTGCCCTCTCCGCGTCCCGCGCGACGATTGCCTTGAGGATCCGGTCATGGATGTCGAGCATCAGTTCTATCCGGGAGGGGTCCTTGAGGAAGTACTCTCGGCGCATGTTGATCCAGAGGGGCTGGATGGTCATGTCGAGGAGCTTTTCCGTGATCGTCTCGATGAGACGGTTTTTCGTGGCGCGCGCGATGGCAAGGTGGTACTCCTTTCCGTAGCGCAGATACTCCTCCAGGTCGCCGCGGCGCCCCCGCTCGTACTTTTCATCCCATGCCTTCTGGATCGCGAGGAGGTCGGCGTCCGTCGCGACCTTGATGGCCAACTGCACCGCACCGATCTCCATGGCTCTGCGGGCCTGCATGTTTTCGTATGGGCTGTCGCATTCCTCGAGGACGGCCAGGGCCTGGCGCTTAAGGTCTTCGGTGGCCGAAGGGAAGCAGACGTAGGTGCCGTCGCCGGGACGGCTTTCGAGGATGCCGACGATTTGCAGCGCGCTGATTGCCTCGCGCAGCGAGGGACGGCTCACCCCCATCTGCTCGGTGATGATCCTCTCTGAAGGCAGTTTGCTCCCCGCCGTGTACCCTCCGGAATTGATCATCCGCAGGATCTGGTCGGCAATGAATGAACTCTTCTTCTTGAACTTAGTTTGAGCTACCTTTTCAAAAGTCATCCGTTCCCTCGAATTGGTAAGACCGGTAAGACCGGGTATGTGGAAGTTACGCAAACGAAGGGATGATGTCAAGAGAAAAAATGGATCCGGATATCGTCGCGACCGCCCCGGCGACGTTTCAGGATGAGAGAGCGGGCAGGAACTCAAAGAGAATAGATAGGCGGTTTCGGTGCAAGGTCAAAAGGATAGATGCCGGATCACTCCGTTCGCGCAACGGGATTGTTTTCGTCGAGATGCCCCTGCCAGGACAACAGCGCGGCAAGCGCGCGCCGGGCGTAACAGAGACCCCTCTCCTTCTTCCGGATGCGGCCGGGCAGCGGCGGGAAGAGGCCAAAGGTCACGTTCATCGGCTGAAAGGGTTTACGGTCGGCGTTGTTGATGTGACCGACGAGCGCGCCTAAGGCCGTTTCGCGCGGCGGCGGGATCATCTCCCGGCCGGACAAATAACGGGAGGCATTCAGACCGGCCAGCAGGCCCATGGCCGTGGATTCCACATACCCCTCTACGCCGGTGATCTGTCCGGCAAAGAAGAGGCGCGGGAGCGACCGGAGCTGCAGGTTCGCCGTCAGCAGCGTCGGGGCGTCCAGAAAGGTGTTCCGATGGACGCTCCCATAGCGGACAAATTCCGCGTTTTCCAGACCGGGGATTATCCGGAAGATCCGGCGCTGTTCCGGCCAGGTCAGTTTCGTCTGAAACCCAACGATGTTGTAGAGGATTCCCTCCCGGTCCTCCCGACGGAGCTGGACGACGGCATGGGGCTGTCCACCCATCCGCGGGTCGATCAGGCCGACCGGTTTCATCGGGCCGTAGGCAAGGGTGTCGATCCCCCGCCGGGCAATCACCTCGATCGGAAGGCATCCCTCGAAACATTTGATCTCCTCGAAGGAGCGGAGGGGGACCTCTTCCGCCTTGGTCAGTTCCATCCAGAAGTTCTCGTAGGTTTCCCGGTCCATCGGGCAGTTCAGGTAGTCCGCCTCGCCGTGCCCATAACGGGATGCCGCGAAGACCCGATCGGGGTCGATGGATTCCCCCTCGACGATCGGGGAGATCGCGTCGTAAAAGTAGAGGTACTCCCCTCCGGTCCATGCGGCAATGGCGCGGGCAAGGGCGTCGGAGGTGAGGGGGCCGGATGCGATAATCGTGATGCCTTCCGGGGGGATTTCGGTGACTTCGCCGCGGATCAGCTTCAGCCTAGGCTGAGCGGCGAGCTTTTCTTCAATGAAGTGGGAGAAGGCGATCCGGTCAACGGCTAACGCCTTTCCTGCAGGGACGGCCGTGGCGTCTGCCGCCGCAAGGATCAGGGAATCGAGCCGCCGCATCTCCTCCTTCAGGAGTCCGACGGCGTTTTCCAGCGCGCCCGAACGGAGCGAGTTGCTGCAGACGAGCTCGGCTAAGTGAGGAGATTTGTGGGCCGGAGAAAAACGTTCGGGTTTCATCTCGCAAAGCCGCACACGGCGGCCGCGACGGAGGAGCTGCCAGGCCGCCTCGCAACCGGCGAGCCCTCCGCCGATGATGGTGACTGTGGCGTCCTGCGTTGTCCTGTTCACAATGATTTCCGTGCCTCCGATCAGGATGGCTGTGCCGTCTCGTCTCCGGGCGACCCTTTCGGCAGCGCCTTGTATTTCATGATGGTCTTGCACCCCGGATAGCCGGTGCAGCCGAGAAATGGTCCGTAGCGGCCCCGCTTCACGGCCATCGGCTTTCCGCACTTGTCGCAGGAAAGATCGCTGAGTTCAACCGGGGCGGCCGGGGCGCCGGCCTGCGCGCCCTTGGGAGTCCGGACGATGTTCTTGCATTCGGGGTAGCCGGAACAGCCGAGAAAGGTTCCGAAACGGCCCCTCTTGACGGCCATCGGTTTCCCGCATTTCTCGCAGACGGCGCCGCTCTCTGTTCCCGCTGCCGGGGCGGCGACCGGCGCACCATCCGGACCGACGTTGATCGTATGCTTGCATTCCGGGTAGCCGGTGCAGCCGAGGAATTTCCCGAAGCGGCCCTGGCGGGCGGACATCGGTTTGCCGCAGAGAGGGCAGGGGATGTCCGGACCGTTCCCTTCACCGTTTGCCGCGCGATCTTCAAAGACAAATTCCACTTTCCAGTCGCCGTTGAGGCGGAGTCCGGCAGAGAAAGGCTTGCGGGTTTTGAACGAGAAGAAGCCGTCCAGCGGTCCGATCTCCCGCTTCTCCATCAGTTCAATGGCCTCATCTTTGCTGATCAGGCGCTGGCTCATGGTTTTGTAGAGCTTGAAATCGCAGCCGGTACATTCATAGGCCTTGAGTTTCTCCCGCAGCGGAACGCCGCACTTCGGGCACATTCCAAAGGGTTCGCTGTCCTCGAATCCGGTGTCCATGTCAAATCCCCGGGCCTTTTCCACGATCTGAGCGGTAAAACGCATGATGTCCCGCATGAAGTCAGGGCGGGAAAGCTTGCTTTTCTCCATCAGAAGCAGCTTGTTCTCCCACTCGCCGGTCAGGGTGGGAGAGACGAGCTCCTGCACCGGAATGGCCTCCAGGAGGCGGATCAGGTTCATGGCCTTTGACGTGGGCACAAGGTCCCTGCGGTCGCGCGTCACATAGTGAGCGCTGATCAGCTTCTCGATCGTTTCAGCCCGCGTGGCCGGAGTGCCCAGGCCCCGCTCTTTCATGGCTTCGGCCAATGTCTCGTCGT
>Ga0315286_10003835_pt1 | contig 14326 bp, 18 predicted proteins | sample YL17G10_0_MG_FD_205038 | JGI IMG/M metagenome (GOLD analysis project Ga0315286, IMG submission 205038) | Sediment microbial communities from Yellowstone Lake, YNP, Wyoming, USA - YL17G10_0 | ecosystem: Environmental > Aquatic > Freshwater > Lake > Sediment | place: USA: Wyoming | collected...
GAGGCCGGTCCCGGTGCAGAGATCTTTACCCGGCCCCGCGAGCGCCGCACCGAAGACTATGTCACCGGGCGCTTTGGCTAAGCCCATGCCCCCCTTGCGGCCTGCCCTGCCTGCACCTCGACCGAACGCCTGCGGAGTACCCTGTGCCTGCGCACAGGGCAGGCCGCTTCCTTGACGGGGGCGTTCGACGTCATCCCGATGGAGAAACGATTTTAGGAGCAGGCCCGTATGCCTGCGGAGCGACACCCGCGCGGGGGTGTCCCCTCCGAAAGGATCAGTGACATGCTCGAAGGGAAAAGCATCTATACCCAGGCCGTCCACGCCGGCGAGCGCGGGCCTCGGCCCGACTTTACACCGGTCAGCACGCCTATCTACCCTTCCGTCGGCTACCTGTACGACGACATGCAAGATCTGGATGCCGTCTTTGCCGGCACACGCCCTGGCTTTGTCTATCCGCGCTATGGCAGCCCCACTGTCGGCGCCCTGGAACAGGCCGTTGCCACGCTCGAGGGAGCCGAGGACGCCGTCGCTTTTGCCTCGGGCATGGCCGCTGTTCACGCCACACTGTTGGGCGCCAGTGTGCGGGCCGGCTCGGCCGTGGTCGCTGCCGCCGACCTGTACGGCGCGACCTACGCCCTGTTGGAGCGGCTCTTCACGTCCCTGGACGTTCGGGTGCGCTTTGTGGACATCACGGCCCTGGCGCAGGTAGCCCAGGCCGTGGCCGGGGAACGGCCCGCGGCTGTGCTGTGCGAGACCATCTCCAACCCGCTCATCAAGGTGGCCGACGTGCCGGCCCTGGCGCGGATCACCCACGACGCTGGCGCCGCGCTGATCGTGGACAACACCTTTGCCAGCCCCTACCTCCTCCGTCCCCTGGAGCACGGCGCCGACTATGTCGTTCACTCGGCCACCAAGTACCTGGGCGGCCACGGCGACGTGATGTCCGGAGTGGTGGCCTGCTCCGAGCAGCGGGGGCACGACTTGCGCGAGCGGCAGAAGCTATTGGGGGCTAACCTGGGACCACAGGAGGCATGGTTGACCCTACGCGGGCTCAAGACCTTGGGACTACGCATGCGACAACACTGTGCCAACGCCCAGACGCTCGCCGAGTGGCTGGTCGGGCATCCCGCCGTGGCCCACGTGAACTATCCTGGCTTGCCAGAGCATCCACAACATGGCGTGGCGTCGCGGCTGTTTGACGGGCGGGGGTTTGGCGGCATGATCAGTTTTGACATCCGCGGCGCGGGCCAAGCTGAGGTATTCCGCTTCATGGAGGCGCTTGAGCTGGTGCTACCGGCCACCACCATGGGCGACGTCTACAGCCTGACTCTCTATCCGGCCCACTCCTCACACCGCCTGTTGTCGCCCGAGATGCGCGCGGCATTGGGCATCGGAGACGGGCTGGTGCGCCTCAGCGTGGGGATCGAGGACGCACAGGACATCATCGCCGACCTGGCGCAGGCGCTGGATCGTACACTCTGACCGCTGAAACCACGGAGCGCTCGACGAGAGCCGGATTGGCAGAACGGCGAATACCCCGTTCACTGTGCGTACTCGGCGAGATCAGGGTAAAAACTAGTGGTCAGAAGGATTGCATCATGAAAAAGAGCGAATTGCTGTATCTCTCTCGCGCTGACGTGGAGGAGGTCAGCCTCACCGTGGTCGAGGTCATCCAGGCACTGGAGGTGGCGTTCCGAGAAAAGGGGGAAGGCCGCGTGGAGATGCCTCCCAAGCCGGGCATCCATCCCGGAAGCGTCGACAACTTTATCCACGCCATGCCGGCCTACATCCCTGCCCAAGGCTCGGCGGGCGTCAAGTGGGTGAGTGGCTTTCCGGGCAACCAAAAACGTGGGCTGCCCTACATCACCGGTCTGGTCATCCTCAACGATCCAGAGACCGGCCTACCCGTCTCCGTGATGGATTGTGTCTGGATCACGGCCATGCGCACCGGCGCGGCCACGGCGGTCGCCGCCAAATACCTGGCCCGCCCCGAGTCTTCGGTAGTCGGGATGCTGGGCTGTGGGGTACAGGGACGCAGCAACGTCGAGGCATTGAGCGTCCCCTTTCCGCTCAAGCGCGTCATGGCGTACGACATGGATGGAGAGGTCGCTCGCCGCTACGCGGAGGAGATGGGAGCGCGCTTGGGATTGGACATCACCGCGGTGGAATCGCCCAGGCAGGCGGTGACTGGATGCGACATTGTCGTCACTGCCGGGCCAATCCTGAAAACGCCCCACCGCACCATCCAGGCCGACTGGCTGGACCAAGGAAGCTTTGCCTCACTGGTGGACTTTGACTCCTACTGGCATCCCGACGCCATGCGCCAGGTGCGCAAGTTCTGCACCGACGACGTGCCCCAGCTCCGCCACTACCAGACCATCGGCTATTTCCAGGATATCCCGCCGGTCTATGCCGACCTGGGCGAGCTGGCCACCGGACAAAAGCCGGGCCGCGAGACACCAGCCGAGCTCACCATGACCGCCAACCTGGGCCTGGCACTGGACGGCATGGCCATTGCTGTCCTCATCTACCGGCGAGCCGTTCAGAAGGGGATCGGAACGTGGCTTCCCCTGTAACCCTGCTCACCTGGCTCCTCGCCTTTTCCCCCATCGCCGTCGTGCTGGTGCTGATGATGGGCTTGCGCTGGGGGGGGGACAGGGCAGGGGCAGCGGGCTGGGTTGTGGCCATGAGCGTGGCTTGGCTACGCTTTGGCGCCGGGTGGGAGGTACTGCTCGCCTCCCAGTTGCGAGGCCTCTTACTCAGCCTCTACGTGCTGTACATCATCTGGATGGCACTGGTGCTCTACCGCGTCGTAGACGAGGCAGGGGCCATCGCCGTCATCGGACAGGGCATGGTGCGGCTCACGGCCGAGCCGACGATGCAGCTACTGCTCCTGGCCTGGGCCTTTGGCGCCTTTCTCCAGGGGGTATCGGGGTACGGCGTGCCCATTGCCGTGGTCGCGCCGCTGCTCATTGGGCTCGGATTCAAGCCCGTGGTGGCGGTGGCAGCAGTAGCCATCGGCCACTCCTGGTCGGTGACCTTTGGTAGCATAGCTGCCTCGTTCCAGGCGCTGATGGCCTCCTCCGGCCTGCCCGGCCACGACTTGGCCCCGTGGTCGGCAGCATTCCTGGGTGTAGCGTGCTTCGGCTGCGGCATAGCCGCTGCGTGGATTTTCCAGGGCTGGCGAGCGGTACAGCAGGGCGGGCCGGCCTTGTTGCTGATGGGCACGGCCATGGCTGGCGCCCAAGCGCTTCTGGCGACGAGCGGGCTGTGGAACCTGGCCGGCTTTGGCGCGGGGCTGGCCGGGCTGGCGGTGGGAGCGCTCGTCGCCCGGTTGCCACGGTATCAGAGCTCCACCGCAGAAGTGGTACTCCGCAAGGCTGCCGATGGGATCGGGCTCGCCGAAAGCGTAGACACTCATCGGCCGCGCATGAAGCTGCGTCTTGCGCTGATCCCCTACTTGCTTCTCGTCGTGGTGGTGGCTACCGTAGAACTGTGGCCCTGGCTGAACGACGCGCTGAACCGGATCGAGATCTGGGTGGACTTGCCCCAGGTCATCACCAGCTACGGCTGGGTGACCGCTGCCGGTCCCGGCCGCACCACCAGCGTCTTTGGGCATGCCGGAGCGCTCCTGGCGTACGTCTCGGTGGTGACTTTCTTACTGTACCGCCAGACTGGCCACTATACACCTGGCGCGATCCGGCGCGTGGCCAAAGCGACCTTCCGCAGTGCCGTGCCTTCGTCGATCGGCATTCTGACGATGGTGGGCTTGGCGGTGGCGATGGACCACAGTGGCATGGTCCACATCCTAGCCCGGGGGCTGGGCGCGGCTGCCGGGCCAGTGTACCCTCTGGTCGCCCCCTTTATCGGCCTACTGGGCGCATTCATGACCGGCAGCAACACCAACTCGAACGTGGTGTTCACCCCCTTGCAGCAGCAAGCCGCGCAGGTGCTGCACATCAGCGCCCTGACGATCCTCGGTGCACAGACCACGGGGGGGGCGGTGGGCTCTGCGTTGGCTCCAGCCAAGCTGATCGTCGGCTGTAGCACCGCGGGGTTGGTCGGCCAGGAGGGCAAGGTGCTGAAAGCGATCTTGCTGCCGGGGCTGATCATCATCGGCGCGGTGGGCCTATTGGCTTTAGCCGCCGTCTCTCTGGGAGCCAGGTAGGAGGACTGCTATTCTTCGACGTGTGCTCACAGCCCAGAGACGAGATTCTTGCACAACGCATTCGCCGGCTGCTGGCGCGGCTTCCCGGCTTCGTCGGGAAGAGGAGGTTTGGCGGCATTGGCTTTATCGTGCATGGCAGCATGGCCTGGGGTGTCCACAGCGGCGAGATCATCGTCCGGGTGGGACCGGACCGGCATGCGGAGAGCCTCGCTTGGCCACACGCTCGGCAGTTCGATATGACCGCCCGCCTGATGCGGGGATGGGTCACGGTAGCACAGTCCAGCTTTGCAGCGAAAGAAGACCCGAGGCGGTGGATCCAGTGGAGGATGGACTAAGTACAGGCGCGCATTAGTTGACTCCGAGTTTCCGTTTGAGTTTTTCGACGGTGTAAGTCCATTGAATGGGTTTCGCTGCTCGTTTGTGATGAGCAATAAAGGCCAAGATCGCCTTCTCCAGCGCTTGCAGTCTCTTGAAGCTGGATCGGGCTTTCCAGACACATGAACGTGTGTATTGACGGGTCGAAGAGTTTCTGATAGAATAACAGGCAGGAGGTGCAAATGAACACACCTGTCGTTGACAAGGTAATCGAGCAACTGAAGGCCCTGCCATCCGAAATGCAGTGGCGCGTGTTTGAGTTCACGCGAGCGCTGGCCGCTTCTGCACCGCATGGTGTCCCAGGCCAGCAGTTGCTGCAGTTTGCTGGCACGGTTCCGTCGGATGACCTGCAGGTGATGCGACAAGCCATCGAAGATGGCTGCGAAGCGGTTGACGCCAATGGGTGGTAGCTACCTGTTGGATGCCAACGTCATCATTGCCCTCTTCGCCGGTGATGCAGCGGTTCAGGATCACCTGGCAGTGGCTGACGAGGTCTATGTTCCCAGCATCGCAATCGGAGTACTGTGTTTTGGAGCGCGCAAGTCAGGACGGCCGAACGAGAACCTGGCACGCATCGGCGAGTTTGTGGCCAGCAACGTTGTGCTGAGCAGTGACACTCAGACTGCACGTCGGTATGGGGAAGTGAAGGATGCGCTGCGGAGAGAAGGGCATCCGATTCCAGAGAATCCGGGTGGCAGCGATAGCGCTCCAGAATGGCTTGACCTTGGTCACCTACGAAGCGCACTTTCGCCAGGTCAAGAGCCTGACCACGGAAGCGTGGTAGGCCCTGTAGTGCCACGCAATTGCCCTCCGGCTTCTCCCCGCAGAACCCCAGCGGTTCATCACCGGCATCGACGCCGACGGCAGGTTCACAAATGCACGTAGATCATCGAGTTCTCATCCGGTAACTACAAAAGACCCATTGCCATCCCATTTTCGACATTCTTAGACCTGCGTCTGCAGAACACAGTCGATCCAGCCATGGACAATCGCCCCGGTTTGATGTATAATCAGCGCCGGAGGTGAAAAACGGATGCAGGAAGAACGGCTGCTGGAACGGATCACGCTGAACCCCAGGGTCATGACCGGCAAGCCGGTGATCAGGGGCACTCGGTTGACGGTCGAGTTCGTCTTGGGCCTGCTGGCCCATGGCGCGACAGAAGCAGAGATCCTGGCAGAGTACGCAGGGATTACCCGCGAAGACATCCAGGCATGCCTGTTGTTTGCTGCCCAGTCCCTGCACAGTACCTTGTTCATGCCGCTAGTGCCGGAGACAGCCTAAATGCGGTTCCTCGTCGACGAGTGCACCGGCCCGGCTGTGGCACAGTGGCTTCGCGAGCGGGGTCACGACGTCTTTTCCGTCTTTGAGCAGGGGCGCGGGATGGACGACGATGAGGTCATCCACAGGGCATCCACCGAGAATCGAATCCTGGTCACCAATGACAAGGACTTTGGCGAGAAGGTGTATCGGGAACGGCGCCCTCATCGAGGCGTCGTTCTTCTTCGTCTTGAGGATGAGCGGGCCGAGAACAAGATCGCTGTGATGCAGCGGCTTCTCGACAACCACGCCAGTCGGCTTGCGGACCAATTCGTCGTAGTGACCGAGACTGCTGTTCGCTTTGCCCGGCAGTAGCTCTACTGTCGGTTCGCTTCAGCCGGCACGGTAGTCTCTAATCTGGCGATGCCAGGGCGTTGGAGTTGGACCTAGTTGGGACCGGTTCACCACCCGCAACCAGACCGATGGCAGGCTCACAAATGCACGCAGATGATCGAGTTCTCATCCGGGAACCATGAAAGACCCACCACCGTCGCCATCTGCACGCTGCTTGACCTCGACAAGCAGAGTGCCACAAGTGAGCCGCGCTAGCAAGGGGCGACGTTGCGGAAGAGGACTTGACGGCCTGCCGCTTTGGTAGTATACTCACCCCCAGACGGGAGGCATGCGATACAAGCCATGTTTCGACCACAGCGTTTGAGCTTTGACGAGCTGAGCGAGCGGTTGCGCGCCTACGAGCGTAGATATGGATACTCGACCATCGAGTTCTATCGCCGCTTTCAGGGCGGAGAACTGGGTGACGACGATGATCTGCTGATGTGGGCCGGTCTGTATCACCTCTACCTGACGTCGCTCCCCGTACGCCAGTTCATGCAGGCGGAACCAGTGCCCGCGTGACCGTTGACGACTACTTTGCCACCATCGAGCGTGGATTACGACAAAGCGCTCGGGTCGGCACGATCAAAGAGATTTCGTGCCTGGCTTCGGATGACCACAACGGGTTGCTCCGTTGCCGGGTCAGTTTCAGGGATGATTCCTACCTGGACGTCTACAAAGTCGTCAGCACCGAACTAGGATATCCAGTCCGCGTGCACTATGCCTATACCTACATCCGCGAGGGGCAACGTGCCTTCCGCTACGACAACGCTCCACACCACCCCGAGATCGTGACCCACCCGCATCAACCGCACATCGGGCCAGCGGATCGGCTGGCGCCTGCTGACCAGCCGAGCCTGAGCCAGGTATTGGCTGAAGTAGAGAGATGCCTGGGCCCTTAGCGCGCCGATGAGCCCAGGGGCAGGAGGGTCGCCCTGGAGCGGTTCATCACTGGCATCGAGAGTGACAGCAGGTCCACAAATGCACGCAGATGATCGAGTTCTAGTGGCGGTGATGAGCCGCCCGAAAGATTTCGAGATCGCCCGTGACCAGGGCTGGTACCGCGTGCCAGAGGACAAGGCGCCACGCGGCGTGTTCTTTGAGTATCTGGCCTTTTACTTCACGGCAGCCTTTGGCCACAAAGCCTGGGCCGTGCACTGGTACGCCCGCCGCACGGGCCACGAGTTGCTCACCCGCAGGGACCTCTTGCCCGACGAGCCGAACCATCCCCGCGCCGGTGAGCGGTATTACAGGATTCAACTGGGGCCACTGCAGAGGCGCGAACCACCGATCGCCAGCCTGCGCTGGCGACGGTTGACCTTCATCCATACCACATGGGACCGGTTCCAGGCCGCAGAAGAGATCAACGACCTGTTCGTCGAAGGCGGCGAATTTGTGGACCGTTTGTACCATGCCCTGCGCGAGGCGGACCTGGCACCGGAGCGATGCTATCCGGTGCGGGAGGCAGGCGTCGAGTACATCGCCGGACTGGCCGTGCCCTGCCGCGAGGGGATACTGGCCGTGGACGTCGCCGGTGCCATGCCTGGGGCAGCGTTGCCGGGCAGCCTGCGATTCATCCCGGAGCGCGTAGCGGCCGACCCGCTGGGCTGCCTGCGCACCATCCGGGAGCGAGTCGAACGGCAAGGTGGGATTCAGCCCTTGCCCCGAAGGGAGTAGAGGGGACACCAAGTGAAGATCACGGTCAAACTGGGAGCACCTCTATCGCAGGTGGTGGGGGAAAGCAAGGCGATCCTCACCCTGCCTGAGGGCGCGACAGTGGCAAACGCGCTCGACGAACTTCGGACTCGCTATCCGGAATTTGACGCTGGCCTGAAAGGAAAGGGCCTGCGGCGACCGTTTGACCAGGTGCTCTATTCGCTTTTCCTCAATGCCCGGCCGGTATCCTTCGACCAGGCTTTGGACACTCCGCTGCGCAATGGCGATCGGATCTATCTCTTTTTGCCGGTGGCCGGGGGCTAGTCGTCGAATCCAGCCTTCTGACTTCTAGACAGCGTGCGGCCTCGCAGCCCAGCGCCGAACCAGGTGCCATTGGGCCGTTTCCACATCCTGGCACAACTCCCAGGTCACCAGCCCCGGTGTCTGGACCAGGTAACAGTGCCGGGTGCGGCCCTCCGCCGTTTCAGAGTTCTCACGACCCCACGACTCAATCCGGTAGTGGTGGAAGCGCCACGAAAAGGCAAGGGGGAGAACCGTTCCGTCCTTACGGATATGCAGGTCCACGCTCACCGGTGCATTGATGAACTCGACCATCACCTTCCCCTCCGCAGGTAGGTCAATAGCAGATGGAGCACTGCCTCGGCAGATTGTTCCTTGTTCGCCAGGCGACCGCCTTGCCACACCTGGCGTAGGCACAGCTCCGCGTCGGGTGCTGAAAGGGCAATGTACACCAGCCCCACCGGTTTTTCGGGCGTGCTGCCGGTCGGCCCAGCGATACCCGTAGTCGAGACGGCCACATCGGCCTCCAGACGCTGGCGAGCGCCCCGGGCCATCTCCCGCGCCGTCTCCTCGCTTACAGCCCCATGGGCCAGCAGGGTCTCGTGACGGACGCCGAGAAGCGCCTCCTTGGCCTCGTTGGAGTACGTCACGAATCCGCCCAGGTAGTAGCCAGAGCTGCCCGGCACATTGGTGATGCGATGAGCCACCAAACCGCCGGTGCACGATTCTGCTGTAGCCAGGGTCAAACCCTGCGCCAGCAACAGGGTACCGATCCCCGCCTCGAAGTTCATTCGCCTACCTCCCATACGCATTATACCATCGCAAGTCACAGGCCGGAAGCTAGAAGCTGCAGATCGAACCACTAACCTCCACGGTGCAACCTCTTGACCACCCCGGATAGACAGCACCCCCCTTTCGTGGTATAATGCCTCCCAGTCCTGCCCGTAGGGGTCTGCACGGGCACCAGGCGAGGCGAAACGGCACATGCATCAGACTCGGATGATCTCTTTTGTAGTCCCACTGTTGAACGAGGAAGAGTCACTGGTGGCGCTCCACAGGGCCTTGACCCAAGCTATGGAGTCACTGCCCTGCGATCACGAGATCATCTTTGTGGACGACGGCAGCACGGATCGATCGCCATCCATCTTGCAGGATCTATTCGGACAGGACCGCCAGCACGTGCGGGTGATCCAGTTTCGCCGGAATTTCGGCAAGACGGTCGCCCTGTCGGCTGGCTTTGCCCGGGTGCGGGGTCAAGTCGTCGTCACGTTGGATGCGGACTTGCAGGACGACCCGGGGGAGCTGCCCAAACTCCTGGCCAAGCTGGACGAGGGCTATGACCTGGTCGGCGCCTGGCGGGCACATCGGCAGGATCCGGTTTCCAAGAGATGGCCTTCCCGTGTCGCCAATTTCACCGTTTCGACGTTGACGGGGGTAAAGCTGCACGATCTCAACTGCGGCTTCAAGGTCTATCGCCGCGAGGTCTTGAAGGATCTCAAGCTCTATGGGGAGTTGCACCGGTTCATCCCGGTGCTAGCCCACTGGAAGGGGTACCGGATCACCGAAGTGCCTGTCACGCACCATCCCCGCCAGTTTGGGCGCTCCAAGTATGGCGTCCGCCGGCTGGCTCGCGGGTACGTCGATTTCCTGAGTGTGCTCTTTATGACCACGTACCTCAGACGCCCGATGCACCTTTTTGGGCTGGTGGGCAGCGCCTTCGCGGCGGCAGGCGCCCTCATTATGCTCTACTTGACTGCGTTGAAGGTCTTGGGGCACGCGATTGGCTGGCGTCCGCTCCTGTTCTTCGGCACGACGGCGCTCGTGGTGGGGATCCAGCTCATCAGTGTGGGCCTGTTGGGCGAGATGCTGCGCAACGTCACCTTTCGGGCAGAAGAAGAATACTCCATCCGCCAAGTCTGGGATGACACCCTGGAGGGATGATGGCTGAGACGATTCTGGTGACCGGAGGAGCCGGGTTTATCGGCTCATTTCTGGTAGATGCGTTGGTAGAGCAGGGCCACCGTGTGCGAATCTACGACGCATTGGTGCCCCAGGTGCATGGGCCCGAACAGACCCCGCCCGACTATCTCAACCCCGGCGCCGAATTCGTCAAAGGGGATGTGCGCAACCGGGAGGTACTGGCCAGGGCACTAGAAGGTGTAGAGGTGGTCTTTCACCTGGCGGCGGCGGTGGGCGTGGGCCAGTCAATGTATCAGATCCAGTACTACACCGAGGCCAACACTCTGGGGGGGGCGGTCTTGCTGGACTTGCTGGCCAACACCAGGCACCAGGTGCGCAAGATGCTCGTGGCCTCGTCCATGTCCATCTATGGCGAGGGCAAGTACGAATGCGAAGGCTGCGGCGTCGTCACCCCCAGACTCCGTCCCGAGGCCCAGCTCAAAGCCCGGGAGTGGGAGATGAAGTGCCCCCATTGCGGTCGGGACGCTTATCCGGTACCCACCGACGAGGACAAGCCGCTGTTTCCCACCTCCATCTATGCCATCACCAAGCGGGACCACGAGGAGATGTTCCTGAGCACCGGCTTGGCCTATGGCATTCCGGCAGTGGCGCTCCGCTTCTTCAACACCTACGGCCCTCGGCAGGCGCTGTCGAACCCCTACACGGGTGTTATGGCCATCTTTTCCGGCCGATTGCTCAACCGCCAGCCCCCCGTAATCTACGAAGATGGACGGCAGAGCCGCGACTTGACCCATGTCAGCGACATCGTGCACGGCTTGCTGCTGGCAATGGAGCGCCCGGCAGCCGACTACCAGGTCTTGAACCTGGGCACGGGGATCCCAACCTCGATTGGCCAGGTGGCCGAGATGTTGTCGCAGTATTTGACCGGCGGCGAAGTAAAGCCGGAGATCCGGCATCAGTTCCGCGCCGGTGACATCCGCCATTGTTACGCCGATCTCACCAAGGCGCGCGCGTTGCTCGGCTTTGAGCCCCGCATCTCTCTACAGGACGGCCTGGACGATCTGCTCACCTGGGTCAAGGGGCAAACGGCGGTGGACCGCTTTGCCCAGGTAGAGAAGGAACTGGCGTCCAAATCGCTGGTGGTGTAGGGCCTGGGCCCGGCAGGCAAGCACTTGCCCGGGAGCAGACTCTTGGCCCTGGCGATGCCTTGCCCCTACTCTTGCGGAACAATGCGCCGAGTCCTTGTCCTCTCACCCTGCGACGTGTTCCCGCCGGTGCACGGCAGCAGCACGGCGATCTATCACACCCTGCAGACCCTGTCTGAGAACAACCAGGTCTATGCTCTGCTGTGCGCTCTCTACTCGCAGCGGGGCCAGGTAGATCTGAAGAGCCAGAACCTGACCGTCCATTACAGCCGCGAATCACCCCTGGATCGCCTGGGGTACAAAGGGCTAATCTTCAATCCCCTGTACTACCTGGCGGCATGGAAAGCGGTCCGCCAGTTCCAGCCCGACGTTATCCAGGCCGAGCTCCTCTGGACGGCGCCAGCGGCCCTTTGGCTCCGCCGCCGGACGGGCATTCCCGTCGTCATGATGCAGGAAAACGTCGAATACCAAAAGTTCGTCCGCTTTGGCATGACCAGTCCTTTCCTGAAGGTCATCAAGTGGCTGGAGGGATGGGCCTGCCGCGCTGCCGATCGGGTGGTCGCGCTTTCCGAGGTGGACCTCGATTTCATGGTCCAACTGTACGGCGTACCCCGGGACCACTTCACCATCATTCCCCACGGCGTTGACCCTGACCTCTTCGACTACCGCCCCAGCGGCGCGGCCGCCGCTCGCGAGAAGTTGGGCCTGGCCGCCGATGTGCCCGTCCTCACCTTTGTCGGCAAGCTGGATTACCTTCCCAACGTCCGCGCCGTGGAGTATATCGCCGAACAGATCGCCCCCGCCGTGAGGCAGCGCTATCCCCAGGCAAGGTTCGTCCTCATCGGCCAGGGGACGGAGGCGGTGGTCAAATACGGCCAGGAAGGCCTGATCTTCACCGGCTTCGTAGATGCCCGCGCCGGCTTCCATCCCAACCTGAGCGACTATCTCTCGGCCTCGGATGTAGTGCTGGTGCCTCTGGACTCGGGATCAGGCACCCGCCTCAAGATCCTGGAGGCGGCAGCCAACGCCCGGCCGGTGGTCTCGACGCGCATTGGCGCCGAGGGACAGGACTTTGTCGATGGGAGGGACATCCTGCTGACCGACGCCGTGGACCAGGCTTTTGTGGGGGCAACGCTTCGGCTGCTGGCCGACGCCGGCCTGCGTGAGAGGCTGGGGCACGCCGGCCGCGCTCTGGTCCTGGCGCAGTATAGCTGGCAGGCGCAAGTGCACAAGATGGAGCAGGTGTATGAGGAATTGGGCGTATGAAAGCACTCGTCGTCATCTTTGAGCAATTGATCCCGATCAGCGGTGGGGGGACGCCTCGCACCTTCAACATCGTCCGCTCTCTAGCCGAGCGGGGCCACGAGGTATACGTGGCCGCGAGCTTTGGAGTCGATCAGGCCAATGCCCTGCGGGAGTTGGGCGCCGCTGGAGTGCTCCCCCTGGCCGGGGTAAGCCGCATGGACCCGGCCAAGATGCGCAAGTACGCCGTCACCTATCCCCTCAACATCCTGCGCGTGGCAGCCTACGCATGGCGCCTCGGCCCGGACGTCATCCTGACGCACAACGCGGCCGCTGGATTCGCTGCACTCCTGGGCAAGCTCATGCGCCCCCGGACTGTCACCGTCCTCGACCTCACCGACCTGCTCTTTGAATACCTGGAGGATTACAGGGGTGGCTGGCTAAAGCTGGCCATCGCCGGGGGCCGGTGGATGGAGCGTACCAGCGTGCGCAAGTCGGATCGGGTCATCACCATCAGCCAGGCCATGCGCAAAATCCTGGTCGATCGGTACGGCGCCCGGCCAGATCGCCTGGGCATCGTCCACGACGGCGTCGACACTCGAGTATTCCACCGGCAAGAGGCCGGCGACCTCCGCGGCTCTCACGCGCCCGATGCCGACCACGTACTGATCTTCCACGGCGTGATCGATCCCCAGGATGGCCCGGAGCTCTTGGTAGAGGCTGCCCCGGCCATCCTGGCCCGGCATCCGAGGACGTGTTTCTGGATGGTGGGTGATGGCACCGCTGTGCCAGGCCTGAAGGCGGCTGCTGCGGCCGCTGGCCTGTCAGACCGCTTCTTCTTCTCCGGCTGGGTGCGCCATGCCGACGTGGCTCGCTACATCTCGGCCAGCGACCTGGGATTGGTCATCCTGCCCGACGTGCTCTCGGCGCGGGGACGGGTGACGCTCAAAGAGTTCGAGTATTGGGCCTGCGGCGTGCCGGCTGTACTGCCCCGGCTGCCGGCCCTGCAAGAAGTGGTGGGCGACGAAACGGCCAGCCTGTTCTACACGCCGGGCGACGCCCGGGACCTGGCGGCCAAGGTGAATGAGTTGCTCGCCGACGACGATCTCCGCCACGAGATGGGTCGCCGGGGCCAACAGCGGGTGGCGGAACGGTTCGAATGGCGTGCCCTCACCGGCGAGATTGCCCAGTTGTGCGAGGCGTACGTCGAGGCGAGGGCCGACGATTAAGGGACGGGTCGCCATTCCTCCCAGAGCCAGCGCACCTGGGCAGTCGAATCAGGGTGGAGCGCGAATATCTCACCCCGCGGACCGCGCAGGAAGCAGTCCCACATGCCCGGGTAGGAAGGCGTTTCACACTGGTGGGCCGTGTCAAATCCGAATTCGGGCTCGGTTGCCCAGCCGAGGCGCCGGCGCACATCTGAGCGAACACCCTCGATTTCACCGCGCCAGACCATGCCAAAGCCGCTCACCGGCTCTAACAGTCCCGACGGGGGTGTTTCGCCGACGCGGTGGTCCGGCGAGGCACCAGGCTTTAGCCGGATGTCGCTGATCCAGTCATACGTCTGGAACCCCTGCGCATCCTTACCCCGATAAAAGACGTAGAATTCGTCCGGGTCCTCGATCCAGACCATGAAGCCCTGCTCAAAGTACTGGCCGGCTGCATAAGAACCGTGCGCCACATCGCCCGGGCATTTCAGCGGCGGATTGTCAAAGAACCATGGACGCAGGTTCTGGCATTGCAGTTGGACGTCGACCAGGGACCAAATGGACGAGCCATCCCCTGTGACTCGCAGCCCAAACCCGCTGTAGGCCATCGCCTCTTCGCCGGTCACAAAACGAGTGGTCCCCGCCAGCGGCACAGCCTGGC
>Ga0315286_10003836_pt1 | contig 14325 bp, 17 predicted proteins | sample YL17G10_0_MG_FD_205038 | JGI IMG/M metagenome (GOLD analysis project Ga0315286, IMG submission 205038) | Sediment microbial communities from Yellowstone Lake, YNP, Wyoming, USA - YL17G10_0 | ecosystem: Environmental > Aquatic > Freshwater > Lake > Sediment | place: USA: Wyoming | collected...
TTGGGATTTAATAAATCTACTGGACTTGTAGTGGCACAAAAAATACAGTCCATCGGACATCCAATCTGCGAAGAAATACAAAATATATGTTCATCAAGATTATAATAGCCAGTTTCAATAATATGACCATCACTTGTTTTTTGAAGATATTTTTCTGTTTTCCCATCCTTCGATTTAAATGATTTGAATAACTTCATTGACAAAAAATGAAACCAATTTAATATGTCGTTTAACTAGTTCTTATCCTGCCTTAGCCTGCTAATTCGGCAAGCTACGAAAAGATGATCATAATTTCTCTCCCCTAATTTCTTCTTGAAATACGTTCATCACATCTTCTAAATTATCTCCAAAAGCTGTTTTGAAAGCTGATTCGATATCAGATTTGTTCTTGAATAAATCACTAAAAAATATTATTAATTTATCCTTGCCATACCGCCTCTCCAAAAAAGGATAAAAAAGCCTTTCCCATTCCTCAATCTCAAAACCGCCTTCCTGAAAATCTTTTTTAATCTCTTCATAAAAATCTTTATCTCGCGATTGTTCCTGAGCTTTGCTTTTTATTTTCTCTATAAAATTCTTATTGCCGTATTTTTCCCACATTTTCGAATCAACAAAAACGCACACCATTTCCTGCTCCCATTTATTTGCCGAGGCTTCATTGCCCACCCCTCCGAAAAAAGGATGGAGATGGGTCATTTCATGAGCCACGCCAGGATAAATATTATTTTTAAGATTGCTTTTGGCCCGAGCTTTTAACTCGTCAAAAGTAATATTTTCTTTTTTGAGGTAATCCTGGACCTTTGGATCATCTGGATCCAAAGCTTCTGCCTCGACATATACAGCCACCAACATTCTGTTATTTTCTCTATCGCAATAAAATACGGCATTATCAATCTTGGTTCCCTCAAATTGATCTGGAAAATTTGTTCTTAAATAATCCTCATATTCTTTTCTGTCGCTATAAATTCTAAAATCGCAGGCCGCCTGATTCGTATTCTCGCCTAAATAATTTTCAATGTCCATATTCATTTTTTGCACTTCCCGGATAAATTCTTCTTTGCCTAAAATACCTTCTAGTCCTTTATCAAAATAAATTTCTCCAATATTAATGATGGATTCTTGTTTTTCTGTTTCCAGAGTTTCTTCACCAATGTGACTTTTAGATTGTCGATTTTCTAAATTTTCCATTTCTTTCATTTTACCCCAAGAAAAAGAAATATACAAAATAAAAAAACCTCTCGAGAGAGATCGTAGTATTTCGTATTTCGTATTGCGTATTTCGTATTTCGTTAATTAATCTGTTAACGCGTTAACGAGTTAACGAGTTCGAGGTTTAACCTATGATTTCTAGATCGTAATTCTGACCATCTTTTAAAGCAGTATAGTTAAAAATGTTCGCTTCAAGCGTATTATCTTCTAGATATCCTTTTTCTGTCAAAGTATCAATTAACGCCGCGCTGTCATTTGCTAATGGGTATTTATTATAATCCAAATAATAAAGTTCCAGCGCCGTCTTCAATTGATGAAGATTGGTTTGATTGACAACGATCTTGGTGGTATCAACAATATCTTTGGTATTCAAATTTACGCCATTGACTAAAATGGCGCTGCCAATTGATAAAGCGATTAAAATTGTGATTAATGATTGCATTGGTTATATAGGGATAATAAAGGATAAAAAGGGAAAATTACGGATAATGAAGGATGAAAAAAGGATAATTAGGAAAAATAAGGATAAGATTAGTGATTTTTATGATCTATTTGAAGTAAAAATAAATATTCTCTATCTTGCCTGAAATAATGATCGTTGTCAATCCTTTTGGCAAGAAAAAAGAGCGGACAATTTCTATGCCCGCCCCGAATCTCTTAGGTACTTACTTCTTGATGACGGTTTTGGCTTCGATATAGTAATACCTACAAGGTCCATGAGCACAATTACAACTATCGCCAGACCAAAGTTCATGTCGCTCAGTTCCATATGTAATATTCAATTCAACTCCAGAAATGTTAATCGACCTCAGCTTCTTTCTAACCGCTTTAAGAACAAGCCTATCATGCGGTTCCAGCAAACCAGAATGATCAAATCCACTGTCATACAACTCTTGGTTAACGATATCAATTCTCGCCACAACTTCTAGGCCTTGCCTGGTGCGCTTTGGATGTTTAGCAGCTGCTTTGAGAGCTACGGGAATTTCATTAACAATGGCCTCTGCATCTTCTTCGACTCTTTGTTTCCTCGCTTCTTTTTCTTCTTTCGCTCGCTTTCTATCCATGGCTTCTTGAGCCTTTCTCTTAGTTTCAGCCGCACTGGCTATTCCTTTTAACTCCCTCGCATCAACCCTCAACTCCGCCATCTCGACACCTCCTTTGTTTCTAATCACATCTTACCAGAAAAAATCTTTTTGTCAAGAGAAATGCTTAAAAACTTGTCTATTTATATAAAAATTTACGAAGTCCGACTTCGTAAAACAAAAATTCTCCTTCGCCAAACCTGTCTGCCGCAGGCAGGCGCAGGAATGACATGCTTGTTTTTTCGTCATTCCGCATTCTTTTATCATTCCGTGCTTGACACCTGCCTACCGGCAGGCAGACAGAATCCAGTAACGATTGACGAGTTCAAAAACACAATCAATAAAAAAAGAGCTATTTCTAGCTCTCGGGCACGCTTCCCTTTGCTGCAAGAACAATTTCCTGAACAAGCTCCCCCTCCGGGCTTCTTATGAATTCTCTTAATGGGTTGTCTGGATTGGCCATATCTTCAGCAACAAATTCCTTTAATTTAGCGACTAATTCTATCATTGCTTGTTTTGCTTCGCTGGCACTGTCATAGATTGGCTCAGTATTGATAAGTGGCCTAAACCTATCTTCTTCTCCTAATGTAATCCATCCCACAAATTTACCATTCTTGGCCGGTCCTCCCGCGGTAGTAACTATGCTTGGATTGGTAGCAATGGCATAAGCCGTCAACATTGAGATCATTTCTCCTCCTTTTGGATTCCTTTTTTTTGCGAAGATTAGTTTATTCTAAAAAGAACGTGCGGGGGCAGAGAGACTCGAACTGCACCATAATGAACTGCGGGGGCGCCGCGACTTGAACGCGGAAAACTTCTTTTGGAGAGAAGTAGTTTACCATTAGCCTACGCCCCCTATTTTAGCTTATTGCTTATCGCTTATAGCATATTGCTTATGGCTTATTGCAAATTGCAGATTATTGATTGCTATTCAATGATTTTTTAAAGGCTCTGATTTTTCTAATTAGTTTTTCTGCTTCATCATATAATCTTATTCTTTCGGCTTCGTTTATAAACTTTCTTTCTTTAGCAAAATATAAAATATTAACAGTTTCCAAGGTTGATTTTACGGCTACATTAAGATAATTAGAGAAATCTCTGTTTGTTCCGCCAGAGCCTTCTGCAATATTGTTGGAAATTGATACTGCCGCTCTTCTAAGCTGATCTCCTAATCCGAACATCTCTTCTTTAGGAAATGTTTTAGCAACAATATATAAGTGGTTGGCGTAATTAATGGCTAATTTCCAAATTTCTAAAGATTCAAACCGAAACATATAATTAACAATAAACAATTAGCGATATGCGATAAGCCATATGCCATTTATCTTCTCGCTTCTTTGTGAAGAGTGTGTTTCTTGCACCATACGCAGAATTTTTTGAGCTCTAGTTTGCGCTGGATTGTTTTCTTATTTTTTCTTTTATAATAATTAACCCTATTACATTCCGAGCATTTTAATTTGATTAAATTTTTCTGAGGCATAAGTTTATAATAACTTTAAAACTTTACAACGAAACGACTTAACAAATATAAATAAAAATTATCGAACTACTATCCATTTCCTTGTATTTTGGTCCATCTCATAAATTGTTACATGAGCGCCTGAATAAGAATCTTTTCCAGATGCTAACTCCCACATATCCTTCCCCGGCTTAAAAGACGCGAGCATTTTCCATTGATTATTTTGTTTTTCAAGCAATAAGCGACCCATGATATGGCCGTCTTCGTATTCGATATAAAGATAGCTTTCATCTATCAGGCTAAATCTGTTAATATGCCAACTTCCTCCTAAAACCGGCTTAATCAAAGACAATTCATTAAGATGGGCCGAAATATAATCAATGGTTTCCTGGGCCAAAGGCACAATTTTTTCTTGATCATTAGGAAAAATATTTGACGCCTGGGGCTCTTGTTTGATGGTTCTTAAGCCATAAATTACTCCTCCGATCAACAATAAAATAAGAACTAAAATGATGCAATTTCTTCTTGTCATTTTTTCTGCTAGATTACATTTAAATCAGCCTAAGGTTTTTGATGGTACAAGCCCGCGATCGGGTTTGAACCGATGACCTCCCCCTTACCAAGGGGGTGCTCTACCAACTGAGCTACACGGGCCTTTATGGGTAGGGAGGGATTCGAACCCCCGAAGCCATAAGGCGCGAGATTTACAGTCTCGTCCGATTGACCACTCCGGCACCTACCCATATCGAAAGCCGACGGAGGGATTTGGACCCACGACCTTCGCTTTACAAAAGCGCTGCTCTACCAACTGAGCTACGTCGGCTTAAATCTTCAAAGCTTCAATAATAGATCAGGATTGCTTCCCGTAAAACTTAACGAGCATAAGCAAGTTTTAGTTTTACGAGACCCCGTGATTCTTTGTTATTTAAAATGAAATATTTTGTACGTTACGGGACTCCCCAAACTCTAACCTCATGTTATTCGGTAAGAATTTTACGGGGCTACCTTTGAGCTAGGACGGCGCTAGAAAATTTTGTTGAGCGAAGCCGAAACTTAGATTTTCTTGCGTCCCGGCAAGCCGGGACTACATTAGCTACATTTTATTTTGCCTTGCCCTTATTTTCTCTTCGCATTTTTTCAATAATCTCTGAATCTTTTTATCGCCAGAACCAAGCTTTAAGGCTGTTTCAAAACATTCTTTGGCGTATGCGTATTTAAATTGGTGATAATAAAGCTTGCCTAGTTTCTTATACGCTTCGATATTTTTAGGATCCTGCATAATCTCATGGATCAGGCGATCTTCTATTTTGCGGATCGTTTCCTTGGAAACTTCTATGCTTTGCGGCTTATGTTCTTCTTTCGCGCCTACCGTTTCAGGAATTTCAATTTTTTCTTCGATTTGCGCCAAAAATTTATGTTCTTCCTCTTTCTCTTCCTCAGGCAACGCTACGGTTTTAAATTCAATGTTTGTTTTGGAGTCTTCTGTTTTTTTCAAAAGCTCTCCCAAATATGATTCCGGCTCAATGATAGAATCCTTTTTTTCCTGCAAATGTTTTTTGATTCTCTCGTCTTCTTCAGATTTAAAGCGCGCTTTCAAGCCTGCCTGGATTTTTTTCAAAGAATGAAGACCTTTTTTAAAAGAAATCTTTTTGGCGCCAGCTTTAATGCCCGAAAAACTCTTTGATAATTTGGCGCCTAATTGTTTTTCCTTTATAAATAAACTGATTTTCCTTTGCTTGTCAACTGCAAATGCCTGAACTTTTTTAAAAGAAATCTTGGGCAGTTTTTTAACTTTTGGTTTTTCAATAATGTCTTGTGGCTTCTCTTCTGGAATTTCAACTTTTTCTTCTTTCTTTTCTTCTCCTAATTCTTGCTTTCTGAAAAATGGCATCTTAACTTCAGAAATCTTGCCTAATTTAAGATTAAGTTTAGGCAACTTTACTTTGGGAAACTTTATCTTAAGGATTGCGGCCTTCAAAAATTTAGCCATGCTCTTGCTTTTTCTGTAAACTACTTTTACGCCTTTGACAAATTGTTTTATCAATGAAGCAATTTTTTTTCCAACAATCTTCGCAAATCCCAAAATTTTTTTAACATTTAAATGCTTGGCTGTAGTTGGTTTTAATGTTTCTTGGTCTATAGAAGAATCTATGGATTGCTCAGCCAAGGGTTTTTTCCGCCTTATGCGCCAGAATAAATTTTGCGCTTTCTGTCTCAGTTGTTGTTTTTTTAAAAAAGCAAACAGCTTTTTTGGATAGATTCGAACGTTCTCCGAAATCAAATTTTCACTCGGCAAATCTTGCTTTCTAAATTCCGGCCATTTCTTATAGAAAAAATAAACAAAATAACTCACCCCTATCCCAATAAAGATATATAGGATGATGTTAATAATCATAAGTGAATATTAGAAGTTAAGTGCAAAATAGCTAAATTTGATAACGCGTGAAATTTTTAATCTGAATATTCTCGCCTAAACGCGCAATCATTTCTTTGACAACGCCCTCAACTGTTTTACTTTCATCCCTGAAATACGGCTGCGAAAGCAATGAATTTTCCTTCGTGAATTTCTCTAATCTGCCCGCAATCGCTTTTTTCAAACGCTCACCCTGAAGCCCTTGGCTTTTATAATCATCCTCAAAAAGTTTGCGCTGTTTTTTCAAATCTTCCTCTGGGATATAATCCGGAGAGATATAAAGAGGATTATAACCGGCTATCTGCAACGCGAGTTCCCGGCATAATTGCTGAAAGTCGGCATTTTTGGCGACAAAATCTGTTTCGCAATGAACCTCGACGAGCGCGCCGACTTTGGCATTATTGTGGATATAAGCTTCTATTTTCCCTTGATGCGTAACGCGCGCCAGCTTTACTTCGGCCACTTTTTCTCCTTGTTTTTTTAAAATTTTCTTAGCTTCTTCGACATTGCCCTTTGCTTCGATTAACGCTTTTTTACAAACCATCATTGAAACTCCGGTTTCCTCGCGCAATTTTTTAACTTCTTTAGCTGAAATTTCCATGAATAATAATAAAAAATATTAAATTTAAGCAGTTTTTTCTTGAGCTTTGCTGATTGTTTCTACGATTTTTTCCAAAATATATTTGACTGCCAAAAATGAATCGTCACTCGCAGGAATCGGGTAATCCACTTCGCGGATATCAGCGTCTGTGTCACAAATAGCAATAACTTTAATGCCTTTTTTCTTGGCTTCTTTAAGCGCTAAATAATTATTCGGCACATCAAGCAAGAAGATTGCTGCCGGCATTTCAGTCAGATTCTTGATACCGCCCCAGTGTTTTTCGAGCCTGGCGATTTCCTCGTCAATCACGCGTTTGTCCCTTTTAATTAATTTATCGAATTCGCTGCTTTTCTTTTTCGCTTCCAGTTCTTTAAAATTATTCAGCCGCTGCCGGCTCGTGGGAAAATTCGTTAAAGTTCCGCCAATCCACCTGCCGCTGACATAGAAAAGCTTATGCGCTTCGGCAATTTCTTTCAAAAATGCGCGGATATTGGGCCTTGTTGCAACAAAAATGATTGATTTTCCCTGCTTGGTAACATCTTCGACAAATTTAATCGCCTCAATCAAGCACTTCTCCATTTTTTCGATATCAATAATATACATATTATTGCGGATACCGTAAACATAAGGAGCCATGCTGGGGTGCCAGCGGGATTTTTTGTGGCCGAATTGGATGCCGGTTTTAACCAACGCATCAACTCGGCTATCTTTTGCCTTTTTTTCAGTTTTTTCGATAACTTTGTTTTTAAGCATCTATTTGATAATAAATAACACAATAATAAATTAATCAATGAATAAAAATTCACATGGTTATTAACCTAAGTTAGAGTATAACAAAGTCCTAAAAAAAAGCAAGTAGGCTTGCTTTTTAACTATAAACTTTTCCCGTAAAACCTGATGAGCTTTTGGCAAATCATTGGTTTTACGAGGACCCCGTGAATTCTGTGTGTCTATTGAGATAATTTTGTGGTTCACGGGACTCCCTAAATTCTAAACTCATTATCATTCGTTAAGAATTTTACGGGGAAATTATAAACTAAATGCGAAACAAAAAGAGGAGCGGGATTTTTCCGCTCCTCGAAATACCGACTAATCTTTGCTTGGTTTCTTCCTCTCCAAAAGCGTGGCATAGCCAAACTTCTCAAGCAATATCTCAAGTTTGGCGCGAGGACCAGAAAGAATAATGCTCGACTTCGAAACATAAGGTTCGTTCTTATCGTTGCGCTTGCATTCCATCCTGATATCAGCATCAACCACTGATTTAGTTTCATCAATATGCCACCGAATGTCCTTAAATTCACAAAACCAACAATATACTTCGCTTTCATCTGCTCCAATAACATGCGTACATATAGGCTCCCACGCTCTTTTGGGCTCTCGAATGCTAATTGCAAGCACATCGCTGATACACGCTTCTTGAACTTCTGGTCTCTGTTCCTTCATTTTTCCTCCCTTACTCCTTTTTGATGCTACCCATAATATATCATACATTAATTTAAAAAGTCAAGGGTTTTGATGATAAAATGCGAATTTATGCGAATCATTAAAATTGGATACTGGATTCCGCATTAAATGCGGAATGACAAAAATTGAAAATTAAAACATTAAGAAATTCATTAGAAATTGATAATTGAAAATTGAAAATTATGATTGCATGCTTGCAATCATTCTTAAAGTATGTTATTTTAAGATATTAAATTTGTATTAAAACTTATGAAAGAAAAAATTCATCCAAAATACAATCCTAAAGCTCAAGTTGAGTGCGATTGCGGCGCTAAATTCGAGGTCGGATCAACCGTCGACAAAATCCATACTGAAATCTGCTATAAGTGCAATCCTTTATATACCGGCGACTCAAGAATTGTCGATACTGCCGGCCGCGTTGAAAAATTCAAAACGCGATCCGCCAAAACCAGCAATATCAAAACTAAAAAAGCTGAAGCTGCAAAAGCAAAAAAGCAAAAAAATGAATCCAAATAGCTTAATTATGGAAATCAGATCCGGCACCGGAGGCGATGAAGCCGCTCTTTTTGCGGCCGATCTTTTGCGCATGTACCAAAAATACGCTGACAAAAAGGGCTGGCGATCAAATATCGAAAGCATTGAGAAAACCACTTTGGGCGGAATCAAAAATGTTATTCTCAATATCTACGGCGAAAATGCCCACCAGCTTTTAAAGCACGAAGGCGGAGTCCACCGAGTCCAGCGCATTCCTAAAACTGAAAAAAACGGCCGGATTCATACATCAACCGCAACAGTCGCTATTCTGCCCCAGCTTGAAGAATTGAATTCTATTGAAATCAATCCGTCGGATTTGAGAATTGACACTTACCGTTCAGCCGGCGCTGGCGGCCAACACGTTAATGTTACTGATTCAGCGGTGCGCATCACCCATCTTCCCACTGGCATAGTAGTTACTTGTCAGGACGAACGATCGCAGCATAAAAACAAAGAAAAAGCTTTTAAGCATCTAAAAACCGAACTCTTGTATCAGAAAAATGCTCAAGGAGTAAAAGAAGTCGGCGACTTAAGACGCGCCCAAATTCTTGATGCCGAGCGCGCTGATAAAAGCAGAACCTATAATTTTCCCCAAAACAGAATCACTGATCATCGCATTGACAAAAGCTGGCAGAATTTGGACAGCATTATCGAAGGCAATCTTGATAAAATGGTCGAAACCTTGGCTAAAAAAATGTAAAAAGACAGATTTACACAGATGGAGAAACAGATTTGCACAGATTTTAATTACGGTATCTGTGAGTATCTGTTTATATATCTGTGTTAATCTGTGTTCTTATAAAAAAGGAGGGAGCCTATATTGAAAGGGGGTGAAAAAAATGGCCAAAAAAAATAAAAAAGGCTCTCAAACAGGCATAGAAAATGAAAAAGAATTTGATTTGCCTGAAGGATTAGAATTACTCGAAACCAATGGCTGGGGAAAGAAAGTCTGGAATTGGATGAAAAACAATTTCTCAGCAATTATCTTGCCTGTTATTGCTCTCATTATCTTAGGTGGCGGAATCTATCTTTACTCGCAACAGAAAAACGAAGGCGCGCTCAACATCAATGAAGAAGAATTGCAAACTGGCGGCATCACCATTGACTTGGAAAACAACGGCGCAAAAACTGAAACACCAGTTACACAACAACCTGTTGCGACAACGCAGGATACCGTAAAAGGAACAAAGACTGAAACCACCAAGACCGAAGAAACAAAACCAGTCATCAAAGACGAAGGCAAGGGCGGACCAACCGACACTACCACTATCTCTACTCTAAAAGAAACCTATAAAGAAAAAGCAGTCAAAGGTGAAGGCATTACGCATCTTGCCCGCAAGGCGCTTAAAGAATATTCTCAAGATAAAGGCATTAAGTTAAGCGCTGAACAAAAAATCTTCGCTGAAGATTATATGCAGAATAATACCGGTACGCGAAAACTCGCTTTAGGAGAGGAAGTAAGCTTTTCTAAGACTTTGATCAACGACGCTATAAGCGGCGCGCAAAAATTAACAGTTTCACAGCTGCATAATCTCGAACAATATTCTCGTTTAGTTCCTTCTCTCAACTATTAAATGCTAATTATTACCTCCAAGTTCTTTTTTATAAGTGGACTAAAAGCTTTCGTTCTTTAAATAGTATATAAAAATACCACAAAGCCCTCCCTGTTATCAGAGAGGGTTTTGTGGTTTTAAAAAAGAAAAAGCTCCTATGTAACTTGCATAAGAGCTTCTATGCCGACTAGGCTAAACATCTATTTCTTTCATGCGCAGCGTCAAGTCTCCTTCAATCAATATCCCTTCTCCTCTAATCTTATCGAGAAGACTCTTAATCCCCGGTACGCTTCCGGGATAAAACTGATGAATTGCTACTCCCATATGATTCAATTCCGGACAAACTTCACGATGGAAAGAACCTTCACGGAACAGATCACTTAATCTCTGAGCAAGCGCTGCTTTCTTTTCGTCCAAATTCCTACCGGGGGTTCTTATCTCAACATTTTCCCCTACGGTAGTTATCGATTCCCCTGTTGGTTCACCGGTTATACTACAATCTATTTCAAAATAATCATCAGCGATAACCGCTTCTGCTCTCGTGTCGCCAGAAACCAAAATTACCTCAACGCATTGCTTAAATTCCTTTGCCATCTTGTCCCTCCTTGTCTGCCCGAGACAGATCTTTTTTATAGCTTACTTTAATTATAAGGTAAAAAAATCAATTGTCAAGTTTTTAGACAAAAAAATGCTAATCTATACGAATAGCAACCCCGTAAAATTCTTAACAAACACTTAATGTCATTCTGATCCGCCTCTGGCGAGAAAAGAATCTCATTTAACGCGGAATCCTTCGTTTCACTCAGGATGACACTAATATTTAAAGTTTATAGTCTAAAATCTAAAGTTAACTTAGCCTTTATCCAAAATATCAATCTGTTTCTGGAATTGTTCTGCCAATTCCATTACTGAATCCCCATAAAAATAATACCGTGGATCGTTCCATCTTCTGCCGGCAAAATAAACCTGAGCTGCTTTCCATTCAGCATCATAAGTTTGGGCATCGGCGTTTGCCTGTTTCAATTTAATCGCGCAGGCCATAAAAGCATCGCCAATATCCCAGGGATTAGGAGGATTATGGCCGGTTAAGCGGGCAATTTCTTCTTCATAAGATAGCCATGTATTGGGCAAAAATTGCGCTGGCCCCATCGCGCCTCCCCAACCATAAGACGGTTTTTTTGAGACCGGCGTTGTGTCAGGGTCAAGCCCTAATTTTTGCGTGATTGCCAGAAATGCATCCTGGTCGCGCTGATGCATATCTTGCCGCCAAGTGCCCGTGCCAACATTATTCCCCCATTCTGATTCTTTTTTCAGCATCGCCAAAAGTAATGCAGCTCTCACATGTGTTTTGACTGTCGCTAATTGGGCATATTTCAACGCATCGCCAAATTTAAGCGACACTCCCAACCCCTCAAGCTGGTAAAGCTGATTTCTGATCTCTTCAAGAGTCGCCTGCGAAACTTCCACCTGGCTGATAAGTTGCGTCTTCTGATTTTTTGTCTGGGCAAGCAATCTCTCTTGAGTAGCTTTATTGCCATTCAAGCTTGCAGTTTGAATTTCTTGCATTTTCTTAAGCCCGGAAAGCTCTTCTTGGCGATCATCAAGCACTACTTTTTCATCTTCTAGCCGTTTTTTGAGATCGCGAATCTCATTTAAAGAACTCAAAAGTGATTCTTGAATCTCTTCTAACGCCTTTACGTCGGAAAAAACATCGGATAATTTATCCTTTTTAAAAAAAATCTCTATGTAATTAAAGCTGTCATTTTCATAAACCAACCTCAGACTTCTTGATAAAATTACTTTTTCTTTGCCAATATTTTTTTCGATTTGAGCGTTAGTTTTTAGAATAACATCAATCCTTCTGTTAACATCGTTAATGGCGATGCGTAAACTTTCAATTTCCAGATTCAATTTCTTGATTTTATTCTGCAAAGTATTAATTTGGCCGGTTAAATCTTGTTCTTTTTGGCCCGCTTGTTTGATTTTCTCGCGATAGGCGTCAATTTCAGCCTGGATGCTCTGCAATTGCTCTCTTAATCCTGCTTTAACATCTTCAAGGTTCCCAGTATCTTGGACATCTTGATTATTATCTGTCACATCCTGAGCAAAAGCTATCCTTGATAACTTACCAAAAAGAAAAAGCGGCAAAACAATTTGCGCTCCTAAAGAAGCCAAAAGCATTAAGCTAAAAACAACAAAAAGAGGATTGTTTTTTAATCGCTCATGTGTCATGTCTTGATTAAAGATTGTTAATGTTTCCGATAATTTAAGACTTCTGCTCTTCCTTTTTCTCTGGCTGCTTGCCTGGCTCTCCTTCAGCTGGCGCTTCTTCTTTGACAACGCCCTCAACTTTTTCAACATCTTCCTTGACTTCTTCTGAAAGCGCTTTTAACTCTTCCTCGCTTCTTGGCTCTTCAACCAAAGCAATGGTTTCATCAGCATGCACTAAATATTCAACGCCGGTAAGTCGAGGCAGATCGCTAGCTTTAATTTTATCGCCAAAATTTTGCAAAACCGATATATCAAGTTTAATATCGTGCGGGAGATCTTTGGGCAAAGCCTTAACTTTAATCGTTTTCAAATTAGTCACCAATGTTCCCCCTAAATCTTTAACCAAGGGCGAAATTCCCTCAAAAATCAAAGGAACATCGATTGTCATCGCCTCATCAGCCGTGATCTGATAAAAATCAACATGAAGAATTTCATCGCTAACTGGCGCTCTTTCAAGTCCATGAATCAGGGCCTGATGCGTTTTTTCCCCTTCAATATCGAGGTTAATAATCGTACTTTCTCCTGCCTCTGACAAAACCTTTAAAAAATCGCTTTTCGCAATTTGAAGAGGAATATTTTTAAATTCATGTCCATAAATAACTGCCGGAATCAATCCGTCTTTGCGAATTTTTTTGGTCTTTTTGCCCAAAATCTCTCTTTTTTGTGCTTTAAGTTTAATAGTCATGGTTTAAAATTTATTAACACTGCCAAATAGTTTAATTTTATATTCAACAATTTCACGAACTTTTTCAATAGGTTGAGTCAAATATTTATAAGGCACAACTTCGTCTTTATTCTCTATCAGTTTTTGCCTTAGACTTTGTGTATAAGCAGATCTCAAATCAGTATTGATATTAATTTTTATAATGCCTGCTTCAATGGCTGCCTTAAGATCATCTTCATTTGTGCCTGATCCGCCATGTAAAGATAGAAAAATATCAGTCATTTGCCTGATTTTTTTAATCCTTTCTATGTCAAGACGGGGATTGCCGTTAGCGCTTGTTATCACGCCATGAACATTGCCGACAGCAATCGCTAAAAAATCTACTTGGGTTTTTTCGACAAAATCCTGCGCCAGATTAGGATCAGTAAAATCCTCCACCGACATTAAAGGAGATTCATCTTGCAATGTAGAAGTCCCCTTAAGATGCCCCAACTCTCCTTCAACCAAAACATTGTGGCCATGAGCATACTTTACTATATCTATTGTTTTTGTCAAATTTTCTTGATAATCCAACTCTGAACCGTCAAATTGAACCATATCATATCCATAATCGATAGCTTGTTTAATCTTATCCAAATCCTTGCCATGATCAAGATTTAAAATTGCTTCAAGGCCGTATCGTTTTCGAAAAACTTTTATGATTTCCGGCACTAAATCAATGCCCAAAAAATCCGCTTCGCCAGGCGATGTCTCAATGATAATCGGACTTTTAAGAACGCTCGCTGCTTCGCAAATGCCTCTCAATTGCTCAAGTGTCGAAAAATTAAAAGCGCCAATCGCGTAATGTTCCTTTTGAGCTTTAATAAAAATTTCTTTGTTATTCATTAACTTTAAATTTTACATTTTTAACTTTTCACTACTTTTATGTATCCTTTCTCGAAATTATCCAAAACCATCTCTTCCAACTTGTCGCCATCGCCCAGATATCCCTCAAAAATCCGATTCCATAAAGCTTCTTGCTGATGATAAAGATATTTAATCAATTCCTTTTCCTGGACAAGACTCATAATATTAT
>Ga0315286_10003837_pt1 | contig 14321 bp, 12 predicted proteins | sample YL17G10_0_MG_FD_205038 | JGI IMG/M metagenome (GOLD analysis project Ga0315286, IMG submission 205038) | Sediment microbial communities from Yellowstone Lake, YNP, Wyoming, USA - YL17G10_0 | ecosystem: Environmental > Aquatic > Freshwater > Lake > Sediment | place: USA: Wyoming | collected...
CATCACCAACAGGTGATAGTAGACAGGTCCCTGGAACAAGAACAAGAATGCCCATAAAGCAAAGACCCACCCGGCTTTCAACCTGCGCACCAACACAATCCCCGCACCCGCTGTGAAACTGATCCAGAGTAAAACCTGCCAGAGGCGATGGAACCAGAGCGGCAATCCCGGAATCAGAAACGGAACCGCCTGCATCAAATACCGGCTGGGATGCAGCACACTAGGCGGCACATGCAGATGATACAAGCGCTCCGAGAAAAACAGCGAAGCATAATAATAGCGGCTGCCCTCCGACCAACCTAATGACAAGGGGAATGTGGAAACATCCGAGATGAAAGTGGCGATCTTATAAAAAGCAGCATAGCTCACCAGCGCCACCAATGAAGCCCGGAACCAGTCCACCTTTTGAAAACGGACGAGCAGCCCGGTGCCGATAACGGCGATCACGAGGAACACCACCCCGCGCCGCCTGGGACCATCAATCATGCTGCCATACGGCCCCAGCAGCAGCCAGGTATAGAGGGCTGCCGGAATCAAGAAGAAAAGGTAGAATAAAACCTTTCGAAATTTCACTTCTCATCTCCAGCCAGCATACCCGGAATGAAGATCGCTCCCGGCAGACTGGCAAACATGGGCAGAAAGCGCATGAACAGGGCGATGGTCAACCCGCTGGATGCCGAAATCCCGCCGAAGGTAGTGAAGAAAAAGGTCATCGATAGCTCTTGCACTCCCAGGCCATTGACCGAGATGGGCAGCAAGGTTACAAAATAGGTCAAAGCCCATAAACCCGCAATTCGCCAGAAGGAAATTACCTCTCCCATGCCAGGCAGTAGAATCCAGATCGAGCCGAATACACACAGCATATGCACCCAGGTGAAAGCCAGCGCTCCCATCAGCGACTGCGGCCTGGATAACCACAGCTTTAACGCCTCCAGCAAGCTCTGAAATACCCGGACGAGGCGCTCTTTCAGCGGCCGGTACCATCCCGCGGAAAGTAAAGCGGATTGTAACCTCAATCTCCGAAAGAGATCCGGTAAGCTGACCAGCAGCGTCAACGCCGCCATCCCCATGCCTGCCATGCCCACCAGCCGGTCAACAACCAGCGAGGCCAGGCTAACCGCGCGGTCATATCCCAGGCGGATCGCCCCACCCAGGCGCACCACATCGCCGCCAATAGTTGTGGGGAGGAAATTCGAAGCAAACAGACCGGCAAAAGTAATCCGCAATGTGTGCCGGACAGGGATTTTCACCCCCGCCGAGATTAGTAAAACATGCCACCGGCCAGCGACTGCAAAACGAGAGACCAACGTTAACCCCAAAGCCAGTGCAAAGCGCCAGAAAGGCACCTTACGGACAGCGGTCGTGATCTCACCCCATCCCTGTTGGCTGAGCAAGTAAACCAATAATCCCAGCGCCAGCAGCGTGCCTGTCCAACGCAGCAAAACAGGCAGGTTTTTCTTTGAAAACAGGTTGCTTGGATTGCTCATCCGGATTCAGAGCCAGAGTCTCTGCGGATCACCCGCCGCACCGTGTAGGTTGGCTTGTCTTGTGATTCATGGTATGTGCGTGCCAACTGTTCAGCGATCAAGCCCATTAGAATTGACTGGAAGCCCAGGCTGAACAGCATCACGCTCAAGGTGAGAAGTGGATTACGGTTCAGGTGCAGCCCGGTGACGAACAACCGGTCAACGATGGCATACAACAAAGTCAGCGCGCTAACTCCCATGAGAAATATTCCCGCCCCACCGAAGAGATAAATGGGCTTGGCTGCGTAACTCAAAAGGAACTTGACCGTGAACAAATCCAGAACAACCTTGACCGTTCGTCCAAGCCCATACTTGGCTTTGCCGAACCTGCGTGCGTGGTGGTGGACGCGTACTTCGACCATCCTGGCGCCTACCATGCGCGCATAAACTGGGATGAAACGGTGCATCTCGCCATAGAGACGGAAGCCGGTCAGGACTTCACGGCGGTAAGCCTTGAGCGTACAGCCGTAGTCATGCAAGTGAACGCCCGTCACCCAGGAGATCAAGCCGTTGGCCAATCGAGAAGGCAGCGTGCGGGTCAAGAAAGTATCCTGGCGGTTGACGCGCCAGCCGCTGACCACATCGTAACCTTCGTTGATCTTTTCCAGCATCATGGGAATATCGGCCGGGTCATTCTGCAGATCGGCATCCGACAGAACAACCACCTCACCAGAAGAATGATCGATCCCGGCTGCGATGGCGGCGGTCTGGCCAAAATTTCGCCTCAGCAGCACCGCCGTCATACGTTCCGGATCAGCGTTTGCCAGCTCTTCCAATATTTTCTGGCTGCCATCCGTGCTGCCATCATCCACTAACACAGCCTCCCATTGGATCGGGAGTGGATCCAGAGCCTGGTGGATAGCTTTATGTAAAAGCGGCAGGCTTTCAACTTCGTTATAGACAGGGATGATGACAGATAGGTTCATGCTTCTTCTCTCATTCTTTACTTTTTCCAATCCCAAACCCAGCCCCCTGCCAGGATGAGACTGCAAGCCGCCAGGGTTAGCACGATCATTACCCAGATGCTCAGGTGCGGAATGGCCGGGAAATATCGGCTGATATACCACTCCAAAAAGGCCAGGATGAAAACCCCCTCCACCGCTAACCAGCGCCAAAGCCAGACATCTTTCTTGCTCAACGCCCACCATAACGCCCAGGCAGCCAACAGAGCCTGGTAAGCCAGGAACATCGCCCGGTAGCGTGGATTATCCCACATATCGCCGCCGGCGTTGGCTGCAGCAATCAAGATCCAGGCAAACACAACCAGGCTCAGCCAGATACGGATCATCCGCCGGGTTTGAAGTCTGGTAGAGAATGTCACCACCAGGTTATAGATCAACAAGAATACAAGAACATACCAGCCCAGAGAGCGTAAAATGTTGAATACTCGCCAGAACCAAACCGCCGGGTCAACAATCGTTGCAGGTAGAACCGGCTGCGCAAAACCATACACCAATATAATCGGCAGCATCCACCCTTTGCCCGCGCCTTGAACCAGTTTTTGGATCATACCTGACTGCCGCTCCACCAGGTAGGATTGGAAACCAAAATTGTTTTGCAGCCAATCTCTGAAAATCGTCAAGGGATTCGCATATACTAATGAGGGTAGATTCATCCAATTCCAGATCACGAGAACCACCCCCAGGATGAAAATACCTGTGATGAAGAGCAGATCTTTCCAGGAAAGACGCCGGCCATATTCCAGCAACAACCAACCAGCAGAAACAACGATCACCGCCAGTGCTACAGGCAGTTGAAACAAAAACAGGATTACTACAGCCAGCACAAACCAGATCCACCAGAGACGGGGTTTCTTCCGCACCTGTGTCAGGCTGTAAAGTGCAAGCGCCGTGCAGGCCATTACAAAAGGCTCACGCATGTGCGCAGCCCCCAAAAATACCCCCTCCGGATACAAGGCAAAAATCCATGCGGCTGCAATCGGGATGAATAATCCTGGTGAGCGCTTCCCATCAGAATGTTCAGGAGGGTTTGCCCCATCCAACCACTCCCGAGCAGCCTTCCACAACCACAAAATCCCCATTCCCGAAACCGCAGCAGTGAGAATTAAGACCAACCAGGGCCGATGGAAGCCAAAGCCCAGGTAACGGTACACCAGAGCACTTAATGCCAAAAGACCGCCATATTGGTCTCCGGAGTATGTACCTGCAAACGCCTCCAGCAGCCCACCATTGGAAACTGCCAGGCTCCAGGCTTGCTGGTCACGGACATAGGCATCCTTGTAAAGATAGCCCGCTTGAGAAACGGGATTATTCTGGTAGCCGGCTTCCGGTAAGATCAACATAAACAGGACACCCAGCCCCATGCGGAGTAAAAAAGCAGTTATAGCAGCCGTGCCTACGGCTCGATCTCCCTGTACCATTTTCCAGGTACCGAAGATAGAGAGAGCTGCCATCATGAGCAAGATGGAATATCCCAACCAACCCCCAGCCCAGGAGGCTTTTCCATCCAAAGCTGCCAGGAGAGCCCCTGAACCCAGGATTACGATCCCCAAAAAGAACAGATATTTTTTGTCCGCTGAATTCGTCATTTCGATTTTGGATAGGCTTTGCTAGAATTTCGATCTACCAGAAGGAACCGAAAACCAAACCATAGCCCCCATAATACCACCAACGACTGCAGCGGAATCAAAAAGCGGGGGTTATCGCCGTGATCCAGGAGAGACTGCACGATCGAAGTTGTCCAGATCGTGCCCAAAAGATACCCGTGGATCGGAGAAAGGCGCCAGGTTTTGCGCAGCGGAGGCCAGATCACAACCAAAGAGGTGATCAGGAACAGGATGTTCAAACCCCACAGAAGCAAGCGCTCAACGAAGATCAGCACATTGATCACTGGAACCAACCCGCTCCACTTGAGTGAATCGGCGGACCAATAAATAGGCGCTCGCCAGAACAACCACCAACCTTTCACCACATTCAGCAGGTAAAGATCAGGGTGGCCGCGAATCAGGTCGATTGAGATTTTACCCACCGTGCGTGAAAGGTCGTAGAAACCAAGACCCGATACTTCCATCATCTCCGGGATCGCCTTCCAGATTACATTGGTCTGTGTGCCTGTCTGGTCGATCTTTTCATCCCGGTATTTCAAGTAGGTATCTCGAATGGCAGCGTATTCATCGGGGACATATTCAAAAAAAGTGCCTGTGTTCTGGATCAGGTGAAAACCACCCATCGTCTCCAGCCCCCACTGGTTGTAATAAACGCGGATGAACCCGACCCACAGTCCGATCACCAGAGAGAGCGGCACCAAAAAAGCAAGCAAGGCAGGAAAAGTTCCTTTCAACCTAAGGAAAGCCACTTTCCATTGGGAACCCAGGTTGCTTTTTTCTGCCGAGGGTAAAGGAGTCCAAGGATCAGGTGAACCCGGCTTTCCCACCCAATAAAACCACATCATCAACAGCGTCCAGAATGGCAGAAAGATAAATAATCCACGCGTCAGGATTGCCAGCGCAGAACAAAGACCCATCCCAGCAGCCAACCAGACTGTGCGGGCTTGCGGAACACGGTATCCAATCACCCACCCCGCAATCACCAACGTGAGAAAAAAGGTCGCCAGCGTTTCTGAGAGCAGGCTGGACTCAAAGAACAACTGCCCCAAATTCAAAGTGTGAGCCAGAGCAGCCAGAACCGCCAATCGCCGGCGTTTTTTATGCTCCAGGCCGGCCCCCATCTGCCAACCCAGGAAATACAGCAGCACGGTCAGGATCACGCCCATACCCATCTGGGCAAGCCAGACGCTCTGATCCGTCCTCAATAAAGCCAGGAAAGCCGGATACCCAGGCGTCCGCGAACCATCGTAATTCGACCAGCCCAGCAAGATCTGTCCAGCTAACCGGCGGTAAGTGCGGGTGTCGCTGTAAGACACCGGCGCATAGAACAGGTATTCAACGATGCGTATTATCAGCGAGGCTAACAATACAATCCCCAAAGGCCAATGTTCAGAGGCCCATGCCTTCAACCGTTTCGAGCCTTCCTGCTGAGGGCGCATCTTCATTCTATAGAAATCCTGCCAGGGCTGTCTGAGCGCGCTGGAGCCAGGTATGTGCGAGAACCTCTTGGCGGGCTTGTAAACCCAACTGGAGCCTTTTCTCAGGGTTTTCGATCAACTCCTCTAAGGCTCTGACCCAACTCTCCACATCTTCTGGCGGGCACAAGATGCAGTATGACTCGCTCATAACCTCCCGGATCACCGGCAGATCACTGGAAATGACTGCTCTCCCGCAAGCCATATACTCGAACATCTTCATCGGGCTGCAATACTCGGCTGAATTTCCTCCACTACTGCCGGTAATCACCCGTTCATACGGCATGAGTAAGATATCGGCAGCAGCCTGGTACAAGGGCAAGCGCTGGTTTTCCACAAAGCCAGCCAAAATGACGTTGGTGATTTGCTCTTGTTCAAGCCGTCCCTTCCAGGCCTCCACATCCGATTCTCTTCCTCCCACCCATAAGAACTGTACTTGAGGGAAGCGGCGCGCCAGCTCCACTAACAACCCCATACCCCGCCCTGCATACAGGTGCCCGGTATAGCCCGCCGTGAGACCTCCGGGCAGTCCCAGCCTGGCACGCGCCGTCGCAGGCTCGGGTAAATCATGATACCGCTCCAGGTCTACGCCATTGTGTGCAATGACCACTTCCCCATCTCGATAAGGCTTACCGTCCAGGCGCAGCAGCAGAGCTGCCAGCGCCTGCGTAATGGGCAGCAAACGCCTTTTGCCTGGTATCCTGCGCAAGAGCCAGAATATGACCGGGCCAAGCTTTCCCTCGGGCGGTCCGTGCAGCTCCAGCGCCACCCGCATATGTAAAGCAAGACCAAACACCGCCGCCTGGAGAGGCCAAACATATAAAAGATCAGCTTTCAGCGCTTTGGCGCCCAGGACGGCCTTGAGCGAAAAATCATACCGGCGGAATTGAGATCTGGCTGGGATCCGCTCTACCTCAAAGCGAGTTTGGAGACCGTAAAAAGAGGCCAAACGCTCCCATTCCAGGTCCGCCCCTTTCTCCCCTCTGCCTCTGGCATCTTGCACATTTCCTCCCACCCCTGACCCCTCTCCCCTCGAGGGAGGAGGAATGGTCTCAGACGAGGGCACCCACAGCCTCACTTCATGCCCCAACTGCGCCAACGCCTGGCAGGCTTTCATAACCTGGATGCTATTGGCAGTCGAGGAGGGAACCTGAGAGGCGGAAATGCAAACAATGCGCATCTTTACTGAACCGGTCGTTCAGAACGGCTTTCTTCGGGCCGTAGCTCACGCAGCCCGCGCCAAACATTCGAACTCACAGTTGTGACCAGATACCCGGATAAAAGCGCCGCCTCGGCCAGGTACCCCCACAAGGGTAGGACAACCAGGGTCAGCGCCGTTTTAACCAAACCCACCCAGGCAGACACTTTGAGCGGATACCCCGGCATACCCAATGCTAACAGTAGTGGTCTGTTCCAGTTCACAATATTGGCGCAGCCATAGCCAATCAGAAGGATCAGCACCGCCGGGAAAGCGGGTGTAAATTCTTTACCATACACCCAGGGGATCAGCCAAAAACCAAACAGCGCCAGGAAACCTGCCGCAGCTGCTGTCCAACCTCCGGCGATCAATGTGACCCGCTTCAACAACCGCCGGGTAAGAGCGCGTTCCTTTTGAGCAATGGTCCGGGCAATCTCCGAATAGGTGGTTGTGATAAAGGGCTCAACCGGCATCGTGACCAGGTTGATCACTCCCAGGGCAATTTTAAAGTAACCGGCCTCTGCCGGAGAGCGCAAAGCCGTGATAAAGAGCGTCTCGCTGTCACGCACAATCAGGTTCACCGTCCCCTGCAAGTTCGTGCTCAAAGCAAAACGGCTCAGCTCTTTGATATCTGGCAGCCAACTAAACGGCGACTTCCACCAGGCTGCTCCCAGCTCACGCCGCAGGCTGCGGGCTGCCACAATATATAACGCGACCGCTGCACACGCCTTGCCAGCCAGATAACCTAAAATCACCTCCAGCATACCTCCTCGGGTCAGGAAAGCCAGGAAGATCAGCGAGACGGTAATTCCATTCTGCAAGAGCTGTATCTGGGCGATCCGGTTGAAACGCCGGGTCACCTGCAAGACGCCTGTTGCTGTTTCATAAGCACCATAGGCCAATAAAACCAAACCATAAAAGCTGAAAAGATAAGCGGTTTGTGGGTCCTTTGCCAGAAAACGCGCTGCCAGGGGCACAAACAACAACAGCACGCCGTAAGCCAGCGCCGAGGTGAGCATCTCCACCAGGGCAGCCCCTTTTACGGTCGCTGCAGCCCGCTCCTTCTGGCCCTCTGCCAGGAACTGGCCCAGGTACTTGACGACCAGCTCGCTCATGCGAAAGGAGAGCAGGCGGTGAATAGATGAAATGAACGGAATTATCACCGCCGCGACGATCCCATAACCTTGCGCGCCCAACAGGCGAGCGGCAAACACACCCTGGAGCATGCTGAGCAAGATCGAAACAGCATTGCTGCTGAACAAATAACTGCTGTTTTTGATCACCCCTCTAAGCAGGCTGTCCTGAGTCCAGGTGCGCAGTCGCCGGGTCATATCACTGTGTTTCGATGTGCTGCGCCCAGGAACGCTCGGCCAGATACCAATCGACGAGACGCTGCACACCCGTTTGCAAAGAGAAGTGCGATTCCCAGCCTAACAACTCCCCAGCTTTTCGTACATCAGCCTGGTTTGCCAACATATCCGCTGGGTTAAAGGGCAAATGCTCAATCTGCGCCTTCTGGCCGATCATCCCTTCCAGCATCCTGATCAAGGCGTTGATCGAGATTGTCTCATGCCCGCCCAGGTTGATAATCTCATATCCCAGGGGCTTTAAACCCAGGATCGTACCGCGGGCGATGTCGTCTACATAGGTAAAACCGCGCGTTTGCTCTCCATCTCCGTTTAGTTCGACCGTCAGACCCTCTGTGATCCACTTTGTAAAACGGAACATCACCATATCGGGACGTCCCGCTGGCCCATACACAGTGAAATACCGGAAGATGGTCACATCGAGGTCATGTAAGTAGTGATAGGCATAACACATGGCCTCGGCCCCCTTTTTGCTGGCAGCATAGGGCTGCAGGGGATGGTCGCTATCTGCCGTTTCTGGCGTGGGCAGCGGTGCATTCGCCCCATAAATACTGGAGGTGGAAGCCAGGACGAACTTTGGGATGTGAGTCTGGCGGCACAGCTCCAGGAGATTCAGGGTGCCGGTCATGTTGGTTTCAACATACACCCAGGGGTTCTCTACCGCCTGGCGCACCCCGGCGCGCGCCGCCAGGTTGATCACAGCCGCAAAGGGGCCAGATCCGGCCAGGATTGGGATGGTTTCCCGAATAGCCACATCGGCTTTTTGAAAGATGAACTGCGGGAATTGCTGCAGCCGTTTCAGGCGGTACTCTTTCATGCGCACGTCATAAGCGTCGTTCATATTATCGACGCCCACCACCGTATGGCCTGCCTGCAGCAGAATCTCTGTCACCCGAGAGGCAATAAAGCCGGCCGCGCCGGTCACCAGATAACGAGACATCCAGACTCCTAACCCAACGGGAAGGATGAGCTGCGCAGCCCAACCCTCCCTCTTGAATTACAAACGAACTACCTTCGGGCTGTTCTTGCCGGCCTTGCCCAGCGCATTGCGGGTATCAACGATCAATTTGGCAGCCTCTAAGATGGCCAGGTAATCATACTGGCTGTGATTCGTGACAATCACGACACAATCGGCTGCTCTGACAGCCGCCATCAGATCAGGAACGCTCTTCATCTGTTGGCCCTCAAGATCAAAAGCAGGGATAAACGGATCGTGATAAGAGACATGCGCACCTTTTTTCTCCAGCAGCCCGATCACATCCAGGGCTGGCGACTCGCGCAAATCTTCAATATCCGGCTTGTAAGCCGCGCCCAACACCAACACCGACCTCCCTTTCAGCGGCAATCCCTGGTCATTCAAGGCATCTTGAACTTTGCTAACCACAAAGCGCGGCATGCCATTATTGATCTCCGAAGCCAGTTCGATAAAGCGAGCCGTGTATTTCAAGGCCCGCAGCTTCCAGGATAAATACAGAGGATCGATCGGGATACAGTGCCCGCCAATCCCAGGACCGGGAGTGAACTTCATAAAGCCAAATGGTTTGGTAGCCGCTGCGTCGATAACCTCCCACACATCTACACCCAGCTTGTCGCACATCAGTGCCATTTCATTAACCAGACCAAGATTGATCATCCGGAAAGTATTTTCCAAAAGCTTGGCCATCTCAGCCGCCTCTGCCGATGAAACTGGCACGACCGTTTTGAGCGCCTGTGAATACCAGGATGTGGCGACCTCGGTGCAGGCTGGCGTTGTCCCGCCAATCACCTTTGGGGTATTGTAGGTTGTCCAATCCTGGCGGCCCGGGTCGACCCGCTCCGGAGAAAACGCCAGGAAAAAGTTTTCCCCAACCACCAATCCGTTTTCCTCGCCCAGCTTAGGCAGCAAGATTTCGCGGGTTGTTCCCGGATAGGTAGTAGATTCCAGGACAATTACCATCCCGGAGTGCATATACCTGGCCAGCTCATTCGTCGCAGAAAGAATAAAAGAAAGATCAGGGTCGCCTGTCTTGCGCAGGGGGGTAGGGACACAAATACTGACCGCATCTGCATCCTGCAAAGCCGAAAAATCGGTCGTTGCGCTGATTTTCTTTTCTGCAACCAGGCGGGCAACCTGTTCTGAGGGCACATCCTGGATATAGCTCTCGCCCCGGTTGATCGTATCCACTTTGCGACGGTCAGGATCGATGCCTATCACCACAAAACCCGCTTCCGCAAAGGCAACCACCAAAGGCAGACCGACATATCCCAGACCCAGTACAGCCACAGAGGCAGTCCGGTAGGATAGCTTGGTCAGTAGAGTTTGTTTGATTGAGTTATTCATGCTTACTCATTCCTTCGTACAGAAAATCTGGCAAAACAGTCCCATTCTACCAGGATTAGATTCTTTGCTAAAAAGAGGCTCAGCCTCAAAAGAGGCTCAGCTGCTTCGGTTCCTTCTTCACCTCAGGAGCCTTTTCCTCCCCAATAATCACAGCCGTGGGTGCAGCATGAGCAATCATTTCAGGCAGGCGTTTAAAATCTTTCTCTACCATCGGCCGGAGCGAAGGTTGGTGCAGGGCAGCCGCCGGATGGTACATGGGTACAACGGTACGTCCTTTAATCTGAAAAGACTGGCCATGCACATCGCTGATTTTGGCGTTGGGCAGGAAGCGCGCCATGGAAAAGCGCCCCAGGGTTACGATCATTCGCGGATTAATAGCCTGGATCTGGCGTTCCAGGTAGTCGCTGCAGGCAGCCAGCTCATCGGGCTGCGGATCACGGTTGCTGGGCGGGCGGCACTTGACCACATTGCCAATAAAAACCTGCTCTCGCTTCAAGCCTATTCCGGTCAGCAGCTCATCAAGAAATTTACCCGCCTGCCCTACGAACGGGCGACCCTGCTCATTTTCATAAAAACCAGGACCCTCGCCGATAAACATGATCTCCGCATTGGCTGGCCCCTCTCCTGGCACAGCTTTCTTACGAGAATGCTGCAGAACACACCTGGTACACACGGCAGTTTCTTCAGCAACCTGTTTTAAAATCTCGTCAGCTTTCATGGTCAGCCTCCTTGCGTAAGATCAGGGTGTTCTCTGCAGAGCGGATCCAATCCGTACGACCATCCAGTTTCGCGGACATAAGCATGGCATCTTCCTGGTTGTCCTGGTAATAGCGTGGGCGGACACCGGCAATATAAAAACCAAACTGGCTGTACATGGTTTGAGCCGCCAGGTTGCCAGCCCGCACTTCCAGGGTTGCGCTGTGAATTCCCTGGTCAACGGCATCCTTTAGCGTAAAGGCTAACAAGCGCTTCCCAATCCCCAGGCGGCGGTAATCCGGATGAACGGCGATGGTGGCGATATGGGCTTCATCCACAATATGCCAGACCACGATCATGGCTACGATCCGGACAGGATTGCCATCGCCAACGCACTCGGCAACCCACAGGCGCGAAGCCTGGTTCTCCAGCAGCTCGAACCGGTAAGAGTTGGCGGGCCAGGGCAGGCTAAAAGACAGACGGTCGATAGCCACCACCTGTTCTACATCTTCCATCTGCATCAAGCGGATAAGGATCGCTGGGCTGCTCATCCGGGGATTGGTTCTCCGATGTGCAGATAGATAGGCGCCAACGACACAGGGTCATCCACCTGACCTGCCCGCCAGCGCTTCCAGGCCAGCTCTGCCAGAAAAGAGGGCCGGCGCAAGGATTGGGCTGGGGTTGCCAGGAGCACATTTTTACGCTTACGGGCCAGGATAGCCCGCTCATCTTCGGTCAATTCACCACAGACCAGGGTGGGTGAGTGGATACTGTGCGCCAGCGCCTGGATGTCCTTAATCTGCAGGCTTCCAACCTGGCTCCAGCCATCTGCAACGATATTATAATGTCCGACTGCCAACCGGCCGCGCCCGGCTTGCAGGACAGCTATCAGGGGCAGATCACGCATGGGCTGTGCGGCAGCCAGGGCGTCCAGCGTGGGAATCCCAATGACCGGCAAATGAGCCCCGATCGCCAACCCTTTGGCGGCTGCCAACCCAATCCGCAGGCCTGTGAACGAACCAGGCCCCAATGCGACGGCGATGGCACCCAGGTCAGCCACTTTTATCCCAGAGCGGTGCAAAACCTCAGCAATGATCGGAACCAACTCTACTGTATGGTAGTTGTGACTGGTCCACACCACCTCCCCGGTGACCTGAACCCCATCATAAACAGCCACTCCCGCAAGGCGCGTCGAAGTATCTATCGCCAGCAGCATTCAGCCTCCATATACTCCCTTACGAAAAGATGCCAGGAGTGTCTCGTAACGTGAGCCACACGCATCCAAGAGCAAATCACGCTGGTTCTGTTCTACCCAGGTCAACCTGACGCTCAAGAAGGCTGGCGGAAGCGCCTGGCGGATACGCTCGGCCCACTCAATCAGCAGTGTGCCGCTCTCGAGCAACCCATCCAAATCCAATTCCCAGGCCTCCTGCGCGCCAGATAACCGGTAAGCATCCAGGTGGTACAGGCGCTGGCTGTCTGGGCGGCGGTATACGTTCACCAATACAAAGGTCGGGCTGGAGACCGGATCCAGAGATCCCCAACCGGCACTGACTCCCTGTACAAAGGTAGTCTTCCCTGAACCCAGCTCGCCGATCAGGTGAACCACGTCCCCCGGCTGCAGCAAGGTCCCCAGGCGCATCCCCACGCGGCGCGTCTGCTCTGCGCTGCGGCTGATGATCTCCAGGGAATGAGAAGAAAGGATTGGCATGCCAGGATTATAAGCTGTAACCCGCTGCCTGGGGAAGAGGTTTTAGGGCTTGACTTCCAAACGGGCCAGCGAAGCAGCCACGCGCTTCATGCCCAGGCTCTCAAAGAAGATATCTACCACCTCATCGTCATCCTGGATGCGACTGTTGAGCACCATTCCTTCACCCCACACAGGGTGCATGACGCGCATCCCAGGCGAGTAACGGATGGCGGGTTTGGGGTGGGAGGGCGTAACTGGTCGAGAAGCAGTCTGCCAGGTTTCAACCCGCCGGGGGGTCTCCCCCATCCGCCTGCCCGAACGCCCGGTGCTCTCTTCCCACAAACTGTCTGGGATATCTGCCAGGAAGCGCGAAGGCTCGCTCGGTTCAGCATACCCGTACAGGCTGCGGTTCTGGGCAAAAGCCAGGTACAGGCGGTCTTTGGCACGCGTGATGCCGACGTAAAACAGGCGGCGCTCTTCTTCCAGCGAGTCGGGGTCATCGAAGGAGCGGGAGTGCGGCAGGGTGCCATCATTCAGGCCGACGATGAAGACAATCCCAAACTCGAGACCCTTGGCGGCGTGCAGGGTGAGCAGGGTAGGCACATTCGCCCCGCTCTGCAGCGTATCCTGGTCGGAAACGAGGGCGATATCCTCCAGAAAATCCGCCAGATTGCGATCCTTATACTCCCCCGCCAGCCGGCGCAGCTCCATGACGTTGTCCCAGCGGTCACTGCCTTCTTCGGTGCCGTCATCGATATACAAGCGGTATTCGACATCCGACAGGATGCGATCCATCAAATCCAGGGGCGGCAGGCCGCCAGCCTCATCCCGCCAGGCCGCTCGCCATTCGGCTAGGAGTTTCCCAAAGCCCGCCAAGGCGGCCAGCGCCCGGGGCTGGAAGACCTTTTGGCTTTCAGCGTCCTCCCCCTTGCCCAAAGCCACCAGCAGCGCGCCGGGGGTCATCTTTAACTTCAGCGCCTGGGTGCGCAGGGTGAGGATGGTCTTATTGCCAATGCTGCGCGGGGGAACGTTGATGACCCGCGTCAGGCTGAGCTCATCCTCGGGATTGTAAACCAGGCGCAGGTAAGCGATGGTATCCTTGATCTCCCTGCGTCCATAGAAGCGCTGCGCACCGACCAGGCGGTAAGGCAGCTTCGCTTTCAAGAAGGACTCTTCCAGGACGCGGGATTGGGCGTTGGTGCGGTACATGATGGCAAAATCGCCCGGCTGGGCTTCCTTTTTGGCAACCAGGCTGGCGATGGTATCGATGACGAAAGCGGCCTCGCCGCGGTCGTCGTAGGCCTCGTGTAAGACGACCCTGCGGCCGGTCCCACGTTCCGTGAACAGGCGCTTGGGCTTGCGGTGCGGGTTGCGGTCGATGACCGCCATGGCGGTATCCAGGATGGATTGGGTGGAGCGGTAGTTCTGCTCCAGCAAGATCACCTGGGTATCGGGATAATCCTCCTCGAAGCGCAGCAGGTTG
>Ga0315286_10003839_pt1 | contig 14320 bp, 10 predicted proteins | sample YL17G10_0_MG_FD_205038 | JGI IMG/M metagenome (GOLD analysis project Ga0315286, IMG submission 205038) | Sediment microbial communities from Yellowstone Lake, YNP, Wyoming, USA - YL17G10_0 | ecosystem: Environmental > Aquatic > Freshwater > Lake > Sediment | place: USA: Wyoming | collected...
GTCCCAGAACCCAGTGGCGCAGGACTTAAGTCCTGCGGATTCCCCCACCGTCTACTTCACGTTGCCGTCGCGCGGTTCCTGGCGAATGGTGATGGGCCACCCCGGGTACGGCTTCGCGCCTGGTGCCGACGGATCAACCCAGCGCGGCCAGTTCGCTATCGTGATGGTACGGTCGATCCGGTCGAAGGTGATGATGCCGTACCCCGGCGCACGGTCGTTGATGTCCGCCGGCTCGATGCCCAGCTTGTGCGGGTTCGAGACCGCGAACACCGTCATCCTGTTGCCGAAGCCGTCCAGGTAGTCGCCCGTGTTTCGCGGCGCGCCTGGCGCACGGTTCGCGCCATCCTCTTCGGGGAACCAGCGCCGCGGCCAGTAATTGGCGACGGACGGCACGCAGATCGCGAAGGGCCCGTCTCTGAACGTGTCGATCCCGTACTGGATCGTGCTGCCGAGGTGCTGGTCTCCCGCGATGTGAATCGCCCCCGCCTTCCGCATGAGACGCAGCGCTGCCAGGCGCGGCGTCTGCGGCCAGCCGTTCGAATCGTGATCCTGCACGGGCGCTTCGCCTTCCGCGTAGCCGCCTGGCGGCTGGATCGGGAGCGTCGTGGTGATCTCGTCCGCGCGCGACCCCTTCGGCAAGGTTGCCACGTTTGCGAACAGCGTCTGCGACACCACCGCCTTCATCCAGACGTCGCCCCTCGAGTCGTTGGCCCACCGTTCCAGAAACCGCATCTGACGCGCGCCCAGCAGTTCGGCGCCCTTCACGTCTCCGGATTTCGACGAATCCCACTCCGGGTTGCGCGCCCAGCCGTTCACGATCTGCGCGTCCGGCAACACGACCGCCGGCGCCGACTTCCACTTGCGGTCTTCGACGATGGCGTAGCTGACGCCTCCCCACACCAGTTCGGTAAAGTACACGCCGATGCCGCGCTCGATCGGCGCGGGATCCACGGGATCGGGCAGGTGGCTGGTCTGCGTGCGCTGGACCACATTCACCCAGTCCACGGGCATCGTGTAGCCGCCGCTGTCCTGCTTCAGCGTCTGCGCGCCGACACCTTCTCGCTGCAGGGCCGGCGCGATGTCGTTGGCGTCGCGCCCGCCCGCGCCCCAGACATTGCCGTGGTAGACGTCGTGGTCGTCGGGCAGCGCCACGGAGGGAATGTTCCGCAGCAACTCGCGGAACTCCCATCCGAAGATGTACCACTTGCGGAGGTAGTCGAGGGTCGCCATGTCGAGGGGCGACCGCTGGACGCCGAACCCTCCCACGGGCTCGTAAATCTGGTCGCCTGTGAAGACGAGCAGATCCGGCTTGAACGTGGACACGTGCCGGACGACGTCCGCGTGAGGAAAGCCGAGGTCGTTGTTGCCGGTGAACGCGGCGACGACAGTGTGCGCGGCGGCGCGCGGGTCGCGGCGGATGATGCCGTCGAAGATCGCGTCGCGCACGGCGCCGCTCGCGTCCGTCACCGCGTAGAGGACCCGATACGGCTGATCGAGCCCCTCGTCCCAGTTCGCGACGCGGAACGTTGCCGTGCGGGCAAGCGAATCGATCTTCGCGCGCGCGATCGCGCGCCAGGCGGCAGAGGTCCCGGGCACGGCGAGGCGCACCTCCTGGGTGTCGCGCGCGCCGATCGGCGGCATCTGCGCGGTCAGTTTCAGGATGCTCCCGCTCAGGGTGTACTGCGTGAACAGGATCGGGCCGAAGGCGTGCTCATCGTGGGCGTCCACCTTCGGGCCGTCGACGCGCCACTCGCCGAAGCCGCACGTTGCGCCGCTGCAGACGAGCGCGACGTTGCCGTAGAGCTTCCCGGGATCCAGGGCAGCCTGCACAACGGAGCCGATCTCGTTCCCCTCGCGATCGAAGGCCCGCACCAACACCTGGCAGGCGCCGGCAACAGGTCCGAGGGTGGCCCGAAGCGATGCAACCTGCGCTGGATCCAGAACCGCGCCGCTGACCACCGCGCCGGCGAACAGGCGCCCGTCCGAGCGCAGCCCCGCATCGATGCCCTCGCCTCGGACGGCACTGTCGCGATAGTCCGCGAATCGCCCGTGCGCCGCCAGACGGACGCCGATCCACGCGAGTTCTGTCGTCGCGGCGACGGTGCCGGTCGGGAGTTGGCCTAGCGGGCTCTGTCCGGAGGGAGGCTGGCGAGCCGGACTCGGCTGGAATGACGCGAGTGTGATGCTGACCGACACGCCACCCGGACGCTGCGACACCTCGCGCGTCAGGAGGTGCACCGACCGGTTCGGGCCGGCGGTGAAGCACTCCAGCACACCTGCGCGCACACGCCAGTTCTGCAGCGGGTTTGCCCAGTACTCGGGGCCAATCCACACGCGATCAGGCGTCTTGTCGAAGGCGCTGACGAAGACGGGGGCGGGGCGTTCCGCTGGTCCTTGGCCGGTCGGAGCGGCTTGACGCACTGCCAGCGTGGCCGGAGGTAAGCACACAACCGCCAGCACGCACGCACAGACCAGCACACCCGGTTTCGAGACCCGTTCCCGCGGCGGACAACAGGCCGCCCACGCAGGTTTTGAAACCGTCTCCAGTAACCGCTTGCGTCTCATCACCACCCTCCAACATCAGTGTAGAGGAATCGCCATCCTCCAGGCATGCGTCATAACAGCCATGCGCAGGATACCCCCGTCCTCCCCTCGTCTGCGTGTCGCCCTGCTGACTGCCGTCCTCGCGATGGCCGCGCTCGCCGTGGCATCTGTGTCGGCTGTGCCCGCTGTGTCCGCCGTGTCGGCCCAGCAGCGCCACCCGGTGTCCGGCCGAGTGATTGCGCAAGTCATGGGCTACGAAGGCGCCGCGTGGCTCGAACGCCCCGAACGCGAAGACGAGGAGCAGCCGTCCAGGGCCATCGCCGCCCTCGATATCAAGCCGGGACAGGTCGTCGCTGACGTGGGGGCGGGGTCCGGCTACTACACGGTGCGACTCGCGAAACGGGTTGGTCCGATCGGCCGGGTATTCGCCACCGACATCCAGCAGGAGATGCTCGACCTCCTCAAGAAGCGGCTGTCGCGCGAGCGCCTCGACAACGTCGAACTGGTGCTGGCCACGGATGTCGATCCCCGGCTGCCCGCCGGCCAGCTCGATCTGGTTCTCATGGTGGACGTGTATCACGAACTGGCGCGTCCCCAGGACGTGCTGCGCAAGCTCCGCTCCGCGCTCAAGCCGGACGGGCGCCTGGTCCTCATCGAGTTCCGCAAGGAAAGCACGTGGGTCCCCATTCGCGAAGAGCACAAGATGAGCGTGACAGAGGCGCGGATGGAGCTCGAGGCGGAAGGCTACCGTTTCGACCGCGTCATCGACGTCCTGCCCTGGCAGCACATCCTCGTGTTCAGGCCGTAGCGGCCCGGCCGGAGATGCCGGTCATGATGGAGGCCGGCTCCTCAGATCGGACCCCTTCGGATGGAGGCCGGGTCTTGAGACCCGGCGGGCGATCGTGACGCGTGTGCGCCGGGTCTCAGGACCCGGCCTCCACCAGCAGCAGGGGTCTCCATCAGAAGCGAATCGGAAGACCCCGCCTGCTGGATCGGTGACGGTCTCTCATATCAGCCCGGGGTTTTTCCTGCCCTGAGCGAGGTCGAAGGGCCGAAGACCGCCACACACCCACTGGTGTCCGGAATCGGACAGCCGCCGTGCGCTATCGGACAAACGAACCAACGCAACTCTTTTTGCGTCAATGACTTACGAGGCATCAAGTAAGGTACGGCCGTTGCTGGGACAAGCCTCGGAGGCATCTGCGTGGACCGCGAGATCGATTCGAAGACACGCCAGAACGCGCTGATCAAGCGGTGGCTCCTCGCCGCCGCCGTCATCGCGGCAGCGTGGCTGGCCATCAGCTGGGGCGCGGGCCTCATCCGGCCGTCACTGAAGCGATCGATGGTGCGCACGGCGGTCGTGGAGCAGGGCCCGGTAGACGCGTCGCTGTCGGCCACAGGCGTCGTGGTTCCGCAGACCGAACAGGTGCTTTCGAGCCCCGTCGACGCCCGGCTTCTGCGCATCGTCAAGAAGGCCGGCTCAGCGGTGAAGAAGGGCGACCCGATCGTGGAGCTGGACGTGAACGCGTCCGTGCTTGCGGTTGAAACGCTCGGACAGGACCTCGCCCTCAAGGCCAACCAGCAGGCGCGGTCGAAGCTGTCGCTGGAGAACACCCTGTCCGACCTCAACGCCCAGGTCGAGATCAAGAAGCTGCAGCTGGAGTCGGCCCGTCTCGAGCATCAGCGCAACCGGCAACTGTTCGACCAGGGCCTCTCGTCGGAGGAAGTGCTGCGCAAGTCCGAGATGGCCGAGAAGCAGGCGGGCATCGAGCTGCTGCGCCTCGAGGCGTCGCGCCTGAACGCGCAGGCGTCGACCCGCGCGGAGCTCGAGGGCCTCGTGCTCGAGCTGTCGAAGCTCCAGAAGGCACACCAGGAAGCTCGCCGCGTGCTCGGCCTTGCGGCGCCCACCGCCGATCGCGACGGCGTGGTCACCTGGACGCCCACGGAGGAAGGCTCGACGGTGCGCAAGGGCGACGTTGTCGCGCGCATCGCCGACCTCAGCGCCTTCCGCGTGGATGCGTCAGTGTCGGACGCGTATGCGAGCCGGCTGAGCGCCGGGCTGCCGGTGCAGGTCCGCGTGGACGACCGCATGGTGGACGGCCAGGTGACGGATGTGCTGCCCACCGTGCAGAACGGCGTCATCACCGTGCGCGTCGCGTTGAAGGACCCGTCCGACGCCTCGCTGCGCCCGAACCTGCGCGTCGAGGTGTTCATCGTCACCGGCCATCGCGCGCGGGCCCTGCGCGTGCGCAAGGGATCGTCGACCAGCGGCGAGGGCGTGCAGCAGGTGTTCGTCGTGCGCGGTGATCGCGCCGAGCGCAGGCGCGTCCGTTTCGGAATTGCCAGCTTCGATTTCGTCGAGGTCGTAGAAGGTCTGGCTGCCGGAGACGAGGTGATCGTCTCGGACATGGCCGACTACCAGCATCTGTCATCCATCCGGCTTCGTTGAGGAACCAGGAACATGAGCACGATGATCGCCCTCGAGGGTATTGAGAAGGTCTACCGCACGGACCGCATCGAAACGGTCGCCCTGAGCGACATCAACCTCCAGGTCCCTGCCGGCGAGTTCGTGTCGGTCATGGGGCCGTCGGGCTGCGGCAAGAGCACGCTGCTCAACGTGATTGGCCTGCTCGACGAGCCGACCAAGGGCCGCGTGCAACTGAACGGTTCTGCCGTCCAGTCCTACCGCGACGCGGCGCTCGCGAAGGTCCGTAACCGCGAGATCGGGTTCATCTTCCAGACGTTCCACCTGATCCCGGACCTCAGCGTCGTGGACAACGTGGAGATCCCGTTGCTCTACCGCCGCATGTCGGGCGCCGAACGGCGCAAGCTCTCCCTGGCGGCGCTCGAGCGCGTGGGGCTGACGTCGCGCATCCACCACTTCCCGTCGCAGCTCTCAGGCGGCCAGCAGCAACGCGTCGCCATCTCCCGCGCCATCGTCGGCAAGCCGCGCATCCTGCTGGCCGACGAGCCCACGGGCAACCTCGACAGCCAGATGGGCGACGAGATCATGCACATCCTGCACGGGTTGCAGAAAGAGTCTGGCACGACCATCGTCATGGTGACGCACGACCCGCGTCTGGCCGATCAGACGCAACGCACGATTCGGTTGTTCGATGGCCGGCAGGTTCAGTAGTCATGTTGAAGAGCTACCTCAAACTCGCCTGGAAGGTGCTGTGGCGGCCGAAGTTCTTCACCGCCATCAGCCTCTTCGGGATCTGTTTCACGCTCGTCGTGCTGATGGTGGCCTCGTCTGTGCTGGACCACGTGTTCGCGCCGCAGGCGCCGGAGGTGCGGCAGGGCCGCACCCTCGGCATGTTCCGCGCGCGCATGACCGGCGAGCACAGCACGTCGACGAGCATGCCGGGCTATCAGCTGATCGACCGCTACGCGCGCGGCATCCCCGGCGTGGAGCGCGTGGCGGCGTTCGCCATGCCGCAGACGGTCTACTCCTACAAGGACGGCCAGCGGATCAAGTCACTCATCAAGCGCACCGACGCCGAGTACTGGCGCGTGCTGGATTTCCAGTTCCTCGAGGGCGGGCCGTTCACGGATCAGGACGTCGCCAACGGCGCGTTCGTCGCCGTGATCAACGCGACGACGCGTGACAGGTTCTTTGGCGGGCCGCCTGCGGTTGGGCGGACGTTCGAGGCGGACGGCCTGCACTTTCGCGTCATTGGCGTGGTGCCCGACGTGGGGATCCTGCGCCTCGTCGCGAACGGCGACATCTACGCCCCTCTCACGACAGCCAAGACCGACGCGTACCGGCGCGAGTTGTTGGGTGGTTTCGGCGGCCTGCTGCTGGCAAGGAGCACGGCCGACTTCCCGTCCATCAAGGCCGAACTGGAGTCGCGCGTACGGACCGCACCGCTGCCCGGCAAGGAGTGGACGAAGCTGATTGCTCCCGCCGAGTCGCTGTTCGACTTCCTCGCGGGCAACCTCTTCAGTGGACGCAACGAGGACCGGAGCCATCCCGAACGGCTGTGGGCCGTCATCATCGCGGCGATGCTGCTCTTCTCGACACTGCCGGCCGTAAACCTGATCAACCTGAATATGAGCCGCATCATGGAGCGCGCGTCCGAAATCGGCGTGCGCAAGGCGTTTGGCGCCTCGTCGCGCACGCTGGTCAGCCAGTTCATCGTGGAGAACCTGGTCCTGACACTCATCGGGGGGGCGGCGGGCTTCGTGCTGTCCGCCCTCGTGCTGCGGGCCCTCACCGCGAGCGGCCTGATTCCGTATGCCCACTTCGCGCTGAACTACCGCGTGTTCGGCTACGGTCTCGGCCTGGCGCTGTTCTTCGGTCTCCTGTCAGGCGTCTACCCGGCCTGGCGCATGTCGCGTCTCGATCCGGTGCAGGCTCTGAAGGGGGCGTCGCGATGACCCGCCACCTTCTGAAGCTGGTCTGGAATCGCAAGCGATCGAACGTGCTGATCGCGGTCGAGATCCTGCTGTCCTTCATCGTGCTCGTCGGGGTGACGACGCTGGCCGTGTTCTACGTGGACAACTATCGCAAGCCGCTCGGCTACGACGTTGAGAACATCTGGACGATCTCGTTCGAGAAGCACGCACCTGGACGCTCGTCCGTCACCATCGAGTCCGGCCCCGAGGATGCCGCGGCTGCCAGGAAGCCGGTCGATCGCGGATTCGTGGGCCAGCGCGCCAGGGTCGCGCAGTTGATGATGTCTCTGCGTGACATGCCCGAGGTCGAATCCGTCGCGGCCGCGTTCGTCACGCCCTACTCGAGCAACACGTGGAACTCGGACATCGAGGTCGGCGGCAAACACCATCGCTACGGCTTCAACGCCGCGACAGACGATTTCGCGCGGACGTTGGGATTGGAGGTGACGCGGGGCCGCTGGTTCAGCCGCGACGACGACGGAGCGGCGTGGACGCCGGTCGTGTTGAACGAGCGGCTCGCGCGGGAGGTGTTTCCGGACAAGGACCCCATCGGGCAGTTCGTCGATGAACAGCGGCCGGGCGACAGCCAGGGCCCGCGCATGCGCGTCGTGGGCGTCATCCGCGAGTTCAGGAAGGATGGCGAGTACGCCGCTCCGGAGAACTTCCTGTTCAACCGGAACCGTCTCGACGATCCGGATGTCGAGGTGCAGCCGCCGAACGAGATCGTGGTCCGGGTCAAACCCGGCACGACGGCGGCTTTCGAGGAGAAGGCGATCACTCGCCTGCGAAGCGCGGAGCCGGAATGGACGTTCCAGGCCGAGCCGTTGACGCAGTCGCGCGAGACTTCCCATCGCTTGTGGCTCGCCCCATTGTCGGCTGCAGCGGTCATCTCGGTGTTCCTCCTGGTCATGGTGGCCATGGGGCTGAACGGCGTCTTGTGGCTGCACGTCACGCAGCGCACGCGCGAGATTGGCCTGCGCCGGGCCAAGGGCGCCACGATCGTGAACATCCAGCGCCAGCTCGTGGGGGAAGTCGTGGTACTGACATCGATCGCCTGCCTGGTGGGCGTGGTCATCATCGTCCAGTTCCCTTTGCTGGACGTGTTCTCGGCCGTCAGCCCGATGGTCTACGGCGTGAGCGTGGCGATTTCGCTGGTGTGCATTTATCTGTTGAGCATGGCATGCGCCTGGGTCCCCAGCCGCCTGGCAAGCGCAATTCAGCCGGCCGAGGCGCTCAGGTACGAGTAGGGGCTGGGGGCTGGGGCCTGGGGGCTGGGGCCTGGAGGCTGGGGCCTGGAGGCTGGGGCCTGGAGGCTGGGGCCTGGAGGCTGGGGCCTGGAGGCTGGGGCCTGGAGGCTGGGGCCTGGAGGCTGGTTCGTAGCCCGGCAGCTTCAGCTGCCTGGTGCGGCGTCCGCGGACGCCGCATGAACGATCGCCTTCGGCGACCCGGGGTCTGAAGACCCCGGGCTACAGAGGCTCGATAGATGCTCAAGAGCTACCTGAAACTGGCATGGAAGGTGCTGTGGCGGCGGCGGTTCTTCACCGCGACGAGCCTGTTCGGCATCAGCGTCACCCTGGTCGTCCTCATGGTCGCCACGGCGCTCCTCGATCACACCTTCGCGCCAATGCCGCCCGAGGTGCGCCAGGAGCGCACCCTCGGGATCTTCCGCGCCCGGTTCACCGGCCCGCATTCGACGTGGAACAGCGCAGCGGGCTACCGCATGCTGGATCGCTACGCGCGAAACCTGCCGGGAGTGGAGCGGATGGGCATGGTGAGCGTACCGACCGAGGTGCAGTCCTACCCGGGCGGCACATGCGTTGACTCGACCATGCGGCGCGCCGACGCGGAGTTCTGGCGCATCCTCGACTTCACCTTCGTCGAAGGCGGCCCGTTCACGGATCAGGACGTGGCGAACGGGTCGTTCGTGGCCGTCATCAACGTGGCCACGCGTGACCGGTTTTTCGGCGGCCCCCCTGCGGTCGGGCGCACGATCGAGGCCGACAACCAGCGGTTCCGGGTGATCGGCGTCATCGAGAACGTGTCCACCACGCGGCCCGTTTCTTCGGGCGACGTGTTCGTTCCGCTGACGACGGCGAAGACCGATGCGTACAAGCAGGAGATGCTGGGCGACTTCTTCGGCCTGCTGCTGGCGCGGAGTCCCGCGGACTTCCCCGCCGTCAAGGCCGAACTGTTGTCGCGCCTGAAGTCCGTCGAGATGCCCGACCGGGACTACGACCGCTTCTTCGCTCCGGCCGAAACCTATTTCGAGTCGGTCGCCTCGAGGAACTTCGAAGACCGCAACGAGGAGCGGAGCCATCCGGAGCGGCTCTGGGGGGCCATGGTCTTCGTCGGGCTGCTGTTCATGCTGCTGCCCACGGTCAACCTGGTCAACCTGAACGTCAGCCGCATCATGGAGCGGGCGTCGGAGATCGGCGTCCGCAAGGCGTTCGGCGCCTCGTCTCGAACCCTCGTCGGCCAGTTCGTCGTCGAGAACCTCGTGCTCACGCTCGTCGGCGCCGTGATCGGCTTCGCCCTGTCGGCGATCGTACTGAGGACCATCTCCGGCACCGGCCTCTTCCCCTACGCGCATCTGCACATCAACATCCGAGTGTTTGTCTACGGCGTCGGGTTGGCGGTTCTGTTCGGCCTGATCTCGGGCGTGTATCCCGCGTGGCGCATGTCGCGCCTGCAGCCGGTGTCGGCGCTGAAAGGAGCAACGCGATGATCCGCCACCTGTTCCGCATCGTCTGGAACCGCCGGCGCACGAACTTCCTCATCGCCATCGAGATCTTCCTGTCGTTCCTCGTGCTGGCGTGGGTCGTCACGTTCGGCGTGTTCTACCTCGACAACTACGCCCGGCCGCTGGGGTTCGCGTACGACAACGTCTGGTCGGTCCGCATCAGCATGCATGCCGCTGACATGGAGCTGACCCCGGCCGACAAGCTCCCTTTCGAGCAGACGCCTGCCGGCCAGCGCGCCAGGATTGCCACGCTCCTGGGCCTGCTGCGGGACCTGCCCGAGGTAGCCTCGGCAACAGCGGCGATGAACGCCCCTTACAGCAGCAGTTCCTGGACGACAAGCGTCGATGTGGCCGGCCGCGCCCACGAGTTCGGGGCGAACGAAGCCACCGACACCTTCGCTGACACGATGCAGTTGCAGGTAACTCGCGGACGGTGGTTCTCGTCAGCCGACGACGGCGCGACCGCCTGGCGCCCCACCGTCGTCAACGAGCGCCTGGCGCGGGAGCTGTTCGGCGACGAGGATCCCGTCGGGCGCACCGTCCAGCCAGACCCGCCCAAGATCAAAGACGTGGAGCCCCAGCCCCCCATGCGAATCGTCGGCGTCATCGGCGATTTCCGCAAGGGGGGAGAGCTGGCGCCGGCCGACAACTACGCGTTCTTCCGGAACAACCTCGACGCTTCGGTCAAGAGCCCGCGGCGCGTGCCGAGATGGTTCCTCGTCCGTGCGCGCCCCGGCACAACGGCCCAGTTCGAAGAGCAGATGATCAGACGGCTGCAGCAGGGTGAACGGGACTGGTCCTTCCGAGCCCAGCCCCTCATCCGCGCGCGGGCAACGGTGCTGCGCTCCTATCTGCCCTCGCTCAGCACAAGCGCCCTGATCGCCGCATTCCTGCTCGTGATGGTGATGATGGGGCTCACCGGGGTGTTGTGGCAGACGGTGACGCAGCGCACGCGCGAGATCGGCCTGAGGCGGGCCAAGGGTGCGACGATTCTGAACATCCAGCATCAGGTGCTCGGAGAGGTGCTCGTTCTCACGTCCCTGGCCGTGGCTGCGGGGGCGCTGGTCGTTGCGCAGGTCCCGCTGCTGGAAGTGGTCGGTGGCATCGGCGGCCGGGTCTACGCCGCCGGCATTGCGATCTCGGTGGTCTGCATTTACCTTCTGAGCATCGCGTGCGCCTGGGCGCCGAGCCGGCTCGCTACCAGCATGCCGCCCGCGGAGGCGCTGCGGTACGAGTAGACTATCCCCGTGATCCTCATCGTCGATGATGACCCCTCTGTGACCGCGTCGCTGGCGCTGCTGCTGCGCCAGCAGGGGTATGCCGCGGAAACGGCGGCGACACCCGTCGACGCCCTCGTCATCGCGGCGCGCCCCGAGTGCGCGCTCGTCATACAGGACATGAATTTCTCTCGTCAGACGACCGGCGAGGAAGGGCTGCACCTGCTCGCACAGCTCAAGGCCGCCAAGCCGGAACTGCCGGTCATTCTGCTCACCGCGTGGGGCTCGATCTCCCTGGCTGTCACCGGCATGAAGGCCGGCGCTGCGGATTTTGTCACCAAGCCGTGGACGAACCAGCAGTTGCTGCAGAGCGTCCGCACAGCGCTCGGGCTGGCCGGCGCCCGTGAGACGGCCGCCGATGAGCCGGCGCTGTCGCGCGAGGAACTGGATCGGCGCTACGACTTCGGCGAGGTCATCGGCAGCGACGCCCGCCTGCTCCGCATCCTCCAGGTCGTGGGACGAGTGTCGGGCACCGACGCCTCGGTGCTCGTCACAGGCGAAAGCGGCACCGGCAAGGAACTGGTTGCCGAGGCCATTCACCGCAACAGCCGCCGTCGCAGCGGACCATTCGTCAAGGTCAATCTTGGCGGCATTTCGTCCACGCTCTTCGAGAGCGAGATGTTCGGCCACGTCCGCGGCGCGTTCACCGACGCGCGGGCCGATCGCAAGGGCCGGTTCGACGTGGCCCACGGCGGCACGATCTTCCTCGACGAGATTGGCGAACTCGACGGCGGCTCGCAGGTCAAGCTGCTGCGAGTCCTGCAGGATCGCACATACGAAGCGCTCGGCTCCAGCCAGACGCGGACCGTGGACGTGCGCGTCATCTCGGCCACGAACCGCAGCCTCGCCGACCTGGTCACGCGCGGGACGTTCCGCGAGGACCTGCTCTATCGTATCAACCTGATTGCCGTGCAGTTGCCGCCGCTCCGGGAGCGGGCCGACGACATCCCGACTCTCGCCTCGCGGTTCGTGCAGACCGCGGCGCACACCTACGCCCGCGAGGACCTCAGTATCAGCCCGGCAGCCCTGACCTGGCTCAAGCGCCAGCCGTGGCCCGGCAACATCCGTCAGCTTCGCCAGTGGATAGAACGCGCGGCGCTCGTGGGCCAGCGCGCCGCCCTCGACGTCGCCGACTTCGAATCCATCATCGACATGGAGCCGCACGACTCCTCGCGCGACGCGCTCCCGCCGGTCGGCAGCATGACGATGGACGAGATCGAGAAAGCGATGATCGTGAAGTCGCTGAGGCACCACGGCGGCAACATCACGCGTGTGGCCGAGTCGCTGGGACTGAGCCGGGCCGCACTGTATCGGCGTGTCGAGAAGTACGGGATATCCGTGTGAACCTGCGGCGCCGCTTCATCCTCTACCTGGCCATCGTCCATGCCATGCTGGCGGCCCTGGCGTGGTGGCTGCTGCAGCAGAACATCCTGTGGCTCGTGGCGATCGAAGTCGTGTTTGCCGCGTCGCTCGCCGTGGGTGTGGCCATCGTCACCCGGCTGTCTTCCTCGTTGTCGGCGGTGCGGCAGAGCGCGCAGATGCTGCACGACGGCGAGTTCACCACGAGGTTCCGCGAGATCGGCCACCCGGACGTGGACACGTTGATCCGCGTGTACAACCAGATGGTGGACGGCCTGCGCGAGGAACGCGTTCGGCTGCAGGAGCAGCAGTACTTTCTGGGCCAGTTGCTCGCGGCGTCCCCGGCGGGTGTCATCGTCCTCGAGCACGACGGCCGCGTCGCCTCGGTCAACCCGGCGGCCGAACGGCTCCTGCAGCTCACTGCGGCCGAGGCCGAAGGGCGGACGCTCGGGGAAGCGCAGTCGTCTCTCGCCGGATCCCTCGACCTCCTGCTCCCGGGAGAGACGAGCGTCGTCCCGCTGTCGAACGGAGGCCGCGTGCGCGGTCAGTGCGCGACGTTTGTCGAGCGCGGCCACGCCCGGCGGTTCTACCTGGTCGAAGAGTTGACCGAGGAGTTGCGACAGACGGAGAAGTCGGCATACGAGAAGCTCATCCGGATGATGTCGCACGAAGTGAACAACTCTGTGGGCGCGACGCGATCGCTTCTGCAGTCGTCGCTCGCATACGGCGAGCTGCTGCCCCCCGCACGGCGGGGCGAACTTGAAGGCGCGCTTGGCATCGCGGGCGCGCGCCTCGATCGTCTCAACAGTTTCATGCGGGGCTTCGCGGACGTGGTGCGCATGCCGCAGCCGGTGAAGCAGCCGTGCGACGTCGATCAGTTGCTCGACGGATGCGTGCGGCTGATCCAGGCGCAGACAGACCCGGCCCGCGTGACGTGGCGCTCGGAGCGTCGGAGCGCGTTAGGGACGGTCGATTTGGACGAAGCGCAGATCGAGCAGGCGCTCCTCAACATCCTGAAGAACGCCGTCGAGGCCATCCCGGCGGATGGCGGGACGGTGACCATCCGCGCCGACCGGGGCGCCGATTCCAGTTGCATCGAGATCGAAGATACGGGGCCTGGCATCCCCGACGAAGCACGGCCACATCTGTTCACGCCGTTCTTCACCACCAAGCAGAACGGCCAGGGGATTGGCCTGACGATGGTGCAGGAGATCCTGCGGCGGCACGGCTTCGATTACGCCCTCGAGGGACCCGCCGGCGGCCCCACGCGGTTCCGGATCGTGCTGGGGAACGGTCCGCATTCGCGCCGGGTCTGACCGGCTTCACCACGACTTCGCTCTTCGAGCTTCGTCGAGGTCTCGCCGTAGCGCTTCGCGCGGAGGCGGACGAGGTTGCGGCGGTCCGCCGAAGGGCGAAGGCGGAAGACCCGGCCTCCATCAGAAAGAACGGCGGATCCGGCGCTGGTGGATTTCGTAGCCCGGAGACGTTCCCGTCCTGAGCGAGCGCACCAACTGCCCGCGAGTCGAAGGGAGCCTCCGGGTCGCCGAAGGCGATGATGGCCTGCGGCCACCCGGCATATGGCCTGCGGCCACCCGGCATGTGGCCTGCGGCCACCCGGCTTATGGCCTGCGGCCACCCGGCAGCTGAAGCTGCCGGGCTACGAGCTGCCGGGGTTCCCGTTCTTATCGTCCCGGCGAGCGTTTCGGCCGCAAGAGCAGGTCCTGGAAATCGAAGCTGAAATCCGTGGCGGACGACACTGCCTGCATCTTCGCCTGGTCGATGGTGCCGTCTGGGTTCAAGGCAAACGTTACGAAGGCGTCGGCGCGCAGTTCGCGGTCCCGCCAGCGCACCACGAACGTGTCGTACTGCCAGTGCTCGAGGTCACCGACGAGTGACGGCGTGCGCGAGAAGCGCATCACCAGCTTGCCCTGCTCGAGGGCAATCGCGATATCGCCGTACCACGCATCCTCGTAGTTCGCAGCGTAGCCGGCAAGGGTCAGGG
>Ga0315286_10003840_pt1 | contig 14318 bp, 5 predicted proteins | sample YL17G10_0_MG_FD_205038 | JGI IMG/M metagenome (GOLD analysis project Ga0315286, IMG submission 205038) | Sediment microbial communities from Yellowstone Lake, YNP, Wyoming, USA - YL17G10_0 | ecosystem: Environmental > Aquatic > Freshwater > Lake > Sediment | place: USA: Wyoming | collected...
GACGGTAAACTGGTACAATAAAGGTTCTATAGCCAGGGTCGATTTCTACAAGAACCAGACCAGTGGCACGCAGTTCAATTCCATATTGAGCGCAGGAAATCTGACTATCGGCGATCAGTGGATGTGCAGGATGATGCTAAACGACAGCAGGTTGACCAGCAACTGGGGGCAGTCCAACATTGTCAGTATAGTCAGCGGAACGCCATCCAACGCGTGCAGTGACGGAACCGCCTATAGTCAATGCTCTGGCAATATCCCCCTATATTGCGACGATGGGACGCTTATAGCCTATTGCGAGAATTGCGGCTGTCCCTCAGGCCAGACATGCGCGACAGACACCGAGGCATGCTTTACTCCGACACAGCCGCCAGGCCAGTCGCCCGGCGGAGGAACACCTGGTGGTGGAACGCCTTCAGGAGGAACGCCCGGCGGCGGGACAACCCCTTCAGGTGAGAACTGCGTGAATAGCCTGACCATAACGGTCGCGGAGAACATAATAATACCCCAAAGAATAACGAAAGATGTGAACATGGTAGTCACTAACACTGGCACATGCCCATTGTCTAGCTTAGCCGCTGCCATAACATTGCCAACTGGTTGGAAGGCCAGCTCATACAACCTGGCTAACGGGCTAGAGGTCGACGAGAGCCAAGGGATAACCATCACAGTCACTCCGCCAGATATAGAGCCCGGCGTCTATAACGCCGTGCTCAAGTTCGACGCCCCAGGGCTGAGCGAGGAGAAACAGGTAAAAGTCAGCCTTATAGAGAACGCGCCGTACGAGGTAGTCATCACCGAGGTTCCCATAACCGACAGAGTGATCACTTACATGATATTCATTATAATCATAGAGTTCGCGATAGGCTCAGTAATCATCCTGCTGTGGGAAAAGCCGAGACACAAACTCCCGCCGATGCTGCCGCTCAGACAATTGCCGCCAATTGAGCCGCCGGAAACCATCTAAGGCTCGGCGCAATAGAGCTTAGCATTAAATATTTATTGTGATTAAGATGTTCATGCGCCCCTCCGGTTACACCCTCATTTTCACGACCGCGCTGATAAGCGGATTCTCTATATTCGTAAACAAGTTCGGCGTCCAGGGCCTTAATCCGTTCCTGTACGCGGGCATCAAAAACGCGCTGGTGGCAATTGCCTTGTTCAGCGTTATAATCGCATTCCACTGGAGAAAGGAGCTCGCGAAACTAACTAGAACGGACTGGAGGGATTTGTTCATAATAGGCGCGGTCGGGGGCAGCATCCCGTTCCTGCTTTTCTTCTACGGACTGACGATAACGACGGCGGCCAAAGCGGCATTCATCCACAAGCTGATGTTCCTGTTCGTGGCGGTTCTGGCGTTCGTCTTCCTGAAAGAGAGATTGACCAGGAAGCAGATGGCGGCAACTATAGGCCTATTGCTGGGATTGTTTTTCCTGATAGGCCTGCCAAGCACCGTTGACGAGGGAATGCTCCTGATTCTAGCGGCCACCATCTTTTGGAGCATTGAAAACACCTTTGCGAAGCATGTCCTGAAGAGGCTCAGCGGGACCATGGTCGCGTTTGGGAGAATGTTCTTTGGTTCGATAATAATACTGGCGTACCTAGCCGTAACTGGGGAGCTCTTCCTTGTGTCTGCCTTCACAGCCGAGCATTGGATGTGGACCTTTATTTCCGTTGCCTTCCTGTTCGCGTACGTAATGACCTGGTACAACGGCCTAAAAACCGTCAGAGTAAGCGAGGCAACCGCGATACTCATGCTCGGGAGCGCCGTAACCGCCTTTCTAGAACTGTCCAGCCTGACGCCGGATAAAGCCGTTGGTGCGGCTATAATCGTCTTGAGCACCATGCTTCTTGTTTTAACTGGCATCGGGTCCGCAGCGATGATCAAAAAGCTCGTCTTTCTGAAAGAGGCTCCATATGCTATCAAACGAAATTAAGAAAAGGTTCCTGCAAATGGCCTTGACCTGCCTGCGCCCTCCAGGTGAGACGCGCCCAGTATTTAGCCCCACTACGCCAACTGATAAAGAGCTCGCTGAAATCAAAGAAGGCTTAAAGACAGGGAATATTGATGAGGAATTGCTCGCCAAATTTTTTCCTATGGCCTACGAGGGAATCACCCAAAACGACTTCATGAAATATTATTTTACGGACCATAACAGGCTAATCAGGGGCCTGCCGAGATACACGAAATTCGGCCTGGTCGAATGGTGCACAGCCCACCCGGCGCGCATCATCGAAAGCATGGGCGACAAATATAGGGTCGAGCTAATCGGCGGCAGAAAGATAATGACGGACAGTGAGCTATACCCCGGCATAACCACCTATAACCGGCTGAAGGAAGGAGATTTCGTAATAGTCCATAGAGACAAGATTAATATGAGAATAAGCGAGAAAGAATACGGGCGCATATGCGGTCTATATAAAAAGGGAGTCAGCCCGCCCGCACCTACTACCTAGTCATCTTGTGGCTGTGTATTGAGTCGTTATAGTCGTTCAAGACACGCCTCATCGCATCCTGTTTTGGCTTTAGTCCAGGAACTAGGCTATTAGGATACGTCTTCTTGGAAAACTCGTAATACAGGTCCTCTAATTCCTCCTTTAGTCTCTCGGCTTCCTTTAACTTATGCTTGGACAGCAGGCTCATTCCCTCTCGCTTCAGCTCGCCTATCGCATCGCCCAAACCGAGCAGATAAAATCTCGGCGGAACATCTATTTTTGGCAACTTTCTTTTTTTAACATAGGACAGGAAGATAGACAGCTCGGCATACTCTTGGTAGCCGGCGCCTAAAACCGCGTATAACATGTCCGGATAGTTCTTCAACAATAGCTCCACTTTCTTAATCAATCCCTTTATCTTCTTCAGGCTTTTTTCAGCCGGGCCATATTTCTCCTTCTGGATATCCCTTATCGCCTGGGCGCATAGAGGAACGATGGACCTTTGGATTTTGAACGCCTTCTCTCGAGCGTCAAGCATCTTCTCTAACTCGCGATGGACTTTAGTCAGCATGTTACTTCCTCTTTCTCCTGTGCGCGTGATGGTAAGTCTGCTTATGGCCAACAACCTCTTTCTCGATGAAGTGCTCCACGCCGTCTATATCTCTCTTGAGCATCCTCATCTTCATTGGGACATAATATAGATTGATGAAGGCCAATATAGTCGCGATAGAATTGAAGAATATGAACCACGGATCGAGTATGTTGAAGCTATGGACGGTGAACAAAAACAGTCCGGCGAAGAAGAGCGCATTGGCTATCACGTCGCCCAGATTCTTTTTCTTCTCCACGACCACTATCGTCTGAACGGCCCATGCTAAAGTGAAAGTTGCAAGGGCCATTATCATCAGCGTGTCTGCCATGATTGTCTTTAGGTATAGCTTATTAAAATAGTTTTAGCCTTCTGCAAAAGTTTTTAAATATCCCGTCCCCCGAGAGAATTGAGTAAAGATTATAAATCTCCGTGTTCTATTTCTAATGATGAGAATAGAGAGCGTATTGGTGTCGTTGATAATATTTTCCATCTTTCTGATCATGCTAGGCAGCGGATTCTTCGACCTCAACTTCCCACAGCCCAACGTCACCTATGTCCTTGAAGGGAATACGCCCCCAGATAACATTATTCCTTTGATAAATACAACAAACGGCACCAACCTGCCAGGCGACCCGATTAACTGCTTCGCCAGGGTGACCGACCCGGACGGAGATAGGCTAAATGTCTCTTTTCAGTTTTACATGAACGGCAGGCTGATATACACCAGGTTAACGACAGCGAGCTATCCCAGCGGCACCCAGGTCAAGACTACCTATTATACACTCAAAACCGTAGGAGTCTATCGCTGTGCATTAAGGGCGTACGATGGACAAACCTATAGCCAATGGATGAACTCGAGCGAACTGACGATAGTCACGCAAAGCCAACCGGCGCAGACATGTTCAGACGGCACGCTTTATAGCCAGTGCTCCGTCACAAAGCCGAAATACTGCGCAGAGATCATACTCATTGACAAGTGCACCACCTGTGGCTGTCCGACAGGCTATTCATGTAATTCGACTTCAAATTCATGCGTTGTCCCGGCAAACCAGACCGTTCCGCCAACCAATCAGACAACTCCCCCCCAAAATCAATCGGTTCCGCCATCAAACTATACCTCCACCAAAACAGTTCCACCCCAAAACCAAAAATGTTTTGATGGAACAGTCTATGGCGCCTGCTCCGTCACCAAGCCGAAATACTGCTCTTCTGGAACGCTGATAGACTCCTGTGTCTCTTGCAGCTGCCCCGCAGGCCTATCGTGCGACACCTCAACCAAGAAATGTATCACTGTGCAAAAAAGTGAACCTGAGGCAGATAAGAAGAATGTTCCAGACGGTTACATAATCGAGTTCAAGGAAGAGCCGATTTTAGCAAAAAAAGCAGCGCTCGAGAAGCAGCGGATTGCCGGAAGCCAGGTGACCACTGCACTCGCGACCCAAAAGACTAGAATCACAAACGAGCAGAACTCAGCCCTGAGCGAGATCAAGACGAAGCTGAAGGACGTCAAGGCGGAGAAGAGCTTCAAGACCGCCATAAACGCCGTCTGGCTGAACATCTCTGAAGACGACGTGAATGCACTAATAGGGTCACAGTATATCAAAAGGATCTATCCGAACTGGAAAGTGCAGGCCTTCTTGAACGACTCCGTGCCAAAGATAGGCGCGCCGCAGGTATGGAAGATGATTGACTCTAATAGCCAGAATGTGACTGGAAAAGGAGTTACAGTGGCCATAATAGACACAGGCATCGACTATACACACCCAGATTTAGGCGGCTGTTTCGGACCATCGTGCAAGGTAATAAGCGGATGGGACTTTGTCAACAACGATGCCGACCCAATGGACGATATGGGACATGGAACTCATTGCGCAGGGATAGTGGCGGCCAACGGCGTGCTCAAGGGCGTAGCGCCGGGTGCGAAACTATACGCCTACAAAGTATTGAATTGGGCAGGGAGCGGTAGTTCAGCAAACGTGATAGCAGGTATTGAGCGAGCCATGGACCCGAATCAAGACGGAGACTATAGCGACCATGCTGATGTAATCTCAATGAGCCTTGGTCACTATGGCGGTTGCGGCTCTGACTGTGTTGCTGTCCAGAACGCAATCAATGCCGGAGTAGTTGTAGTTATAGCGGCAGGAAACGCCGGTCCAGCTATGGGAACGGTGGGGGCGCCAGGCCTAACACCCGAAGCAATAACTGTTGGGGCTTCTTGTAAGTACATAAACCAGACAATATACAGCAGTGGCCTCGGCATGTATGTTAATGTATGTAAGAACAGTTTGCTGGCCAATTTCAGCTCCAGGGGCACCGGCGATTTGTCTCTGAAACCGGAGGTATCCGCGCCGGGTGTCGGCATATATTCGACATATCCTGGAGGCAATTATGTTACAATGAGTGGCACGTCTATGGCAACACCCCATGTAGCTGGCGCTGCTGCCCTGCTTCTCCAGGCACATCCGGACTGGACGCCGGCAATGGTCAAATCAGCGCTAGTCACCGGCGCAAGAGACATCAATGAATCTGTTTGGACAGCAGGGGCGGGAGAAGCGTGGCTCCCAACCACAGCGGCCACCGATTTATTTGTCTCAGAACCCCTAATTTCATACAAAATCGCGGGTGCGCCAGCAAAAAAAATTGAAATCACTAACAAAGGCGCCTCTTCAACATTCTCGAGCAGCAGTTCGGATTGGTATTCCATGACTAAGAACGGTTTACTTGTGACACCGCAGTCCACTAACCTATCCAGAGCCACTCCCGCGTTATTGACTATAAATTCAGGCACTAACGCCACCTTGAGTCTAGCTGTGTCCCCTCCGATTGTAAGCACGCTAGATGGGTTCTTTGACGGTGTGGTGCGCTTGAAGGACGGGAGCAGGGAGCTGCGAATACCCTTCGGCTTTTCGACCCAATCAATGCTAACCGTCCATGTGATAGACCCAAAGGGAAAGGAGATATTCGACGACTTTGGTAAAATCTTGCTTTACAATCTCCCGAGCGCGACTGTTTATAAAAAGATATGCGCCACCATCTGCGGAGATTTCGATGCCGAAGTGACAGCATACGCCCCGCCGGCAACATTCTTATTGCCGTCAGGCAACTACTCTGTGCATGTGATGGGCGGAATCAGTGCGTACTACGATCCGTATACATACCTTCTCTCTTCCATAGTCCAGTTGGGTCCCAGCCAGTCAGTTGATCTGTATATAAACATGTCAAACCCGAAAGATGCGCGCCCGGTTAAAATGGTGTTGGAAACCGATGAAGGCCTGCCGATACATTTGTTCCACCTAAGGCCGTATATAAAATATAACAATGGCAGCACTGAATTGCTTATGTACAGATCGAGTGCAGATGCAACTCAAACCGGCTCTGATTTTTTTTATCTCCCAAAGTCAAAAGATATCTACATATCCGATACCAATGCCACTTTGGGGATCGGGATAACCGGACATGCATATTCATCGGAAATGTACGAGTTTTTGTACCGCAACTGGAGACACTGGTTTGAATATTTCAATATAACCCTAACCCATTTTAATTATGCGGCAACTGCCGATCGCGAATACCTCCTGTCTTGGGAATTCTTTAGCGGCATAAACTCAACAAATCCAGCCAACCTTTCTGTTGAAAATGACAAGGCATCGGTCTACGAGGTCAAATACGATATGCCAGGTTCAGTCTATTCCGTTAGCGACTCATACAACTTCAATTTAGCAATGGGCACCACGTACCCCCAGTTTACGAGACTAGATACCGGCGGGCTCATCCTCCCGCTCTTCACCGGCCTCACCAGAAAGATAATTACACAGGGGATTCAACAGGAGTTTTATACTGACGGCAACCTCCGTCTGCTGGGATATGATAAGACGTTTTACAACTATAACTACAGCAAGCTCACATGGATAGGGGTATTGGATAATGCATGGGTGTATACCCCGGATCGCAGTTCTCTGACCCCACTCGCGCCGTCGAACCAGAGCATACGCCTCGGCACCGGACCGTTCTACCCGTGCATCCACACCATGAACTCTGACCAAAAACTCTGGATAGTTCACCCTATCCTATGCGACCAATTTGGTTCGACAGTCAAAGGATTTTATATAGGCGCGCCGCAATTTTCGTTGTACCGCGATGGAGCATATCTGCATAGCGATACTCTTCGCGAGTTTTGGAGGCTGGTGCCCGCAGTCCGCGAAATCAACGTGACTGGCAGCGGGCTCTACAAGGAACAAATCTATTTCTACACTGGTGCCCCTGTGTCTAACATCTGGAATATAATCCTCTCTTTCAGGATACCATCGAGCGACCCCACCCCGCCGTGGATCACTGGTTTCAAGATGCCTCAGAGATTCATTCCTGGCGAAGCTTTGAGCATCAATATCTCTGCCGTCGATGACAAATCTCAGGTGTCATTGGAGATGAAGTGGCGGCCAAATGGGACTGGAGCTTGGAGGAGCTTGCCCATCACCAATCTCGGCTCTGGGAATTTCTCAACGAGCATACAGACATCAGTAACTGACTTAGGGGTAGACCTATATGGGAAAGTCTCCGATTCATCCGGTAACTATATGGAGTACAATACTACTACCGCTTCTCTAAAGCAGGTGCCAATAATATTCGAGCTTTCCACAAACACCACTGAAGTGGACCACAAAGCCCAAGAAGTGACTCTTTTGCTAACTGGTAAATTAACCTACCTGAATAACAGTCCTTTGGCTGCCATAGATTCATTTCCGCTGGAATTTAAAAAAGGAAATAAGAAAGTCGGCATGATGCTTGATAATTATATTACAAGCTCGACCAATATCCATAACGGCACAATAAGATTCTACTGGCAGTTCTCGCCGGCAAAGCTGTTTGACAACGAGACCATCAGGATAGACGTGCCTTTTGACATGGGCACTTATGAACCGATTACTAAATCAATCACCCTCCATGCCTATGACTATGGTGGTTTGCTGAACTGCCTTGATGGCACTTCCAGCGGCCAGTGTGTCAATCAGACTTATAGCAAGGGTTTGTACTGCTACAACGGGACCTTTATCTATAAATGCACCATTTGCAACTGCTCCACATCATATGTCTGCAATACCAGCAATGATGCTTGTTACTTCTCATCTTCCCAACCGCCAGCCAATAACCCGCCAAACACGCCGATGCCATTGTTGAAGAGCGCTTTAGGAAGGAACACGACCTCTGAAGACCTGAACTGCTCCGCGACTATAAGCGATCCGGATAGTAACATGATGAACGTGACTGTCAACTGGTACAACGGCAGCGCTCTCTTCTGGACACTCATGTACAAAAACATCACCAGCGGTTCGAAGCTCACAAGCGTTCTCAAGTCAGCCAACCTGTCCATAGGCGATGTCTGGAAATGCGGCATGATAGCCACCGATGGCCAGTTTAACAGCAGCGAGGGAAACTCGGCGATTCTGACAATACTCGCCCCGCCTGCCCAGGTCCCGCCAGAGAAGCCAAGACCAGTCATCAACAGCAGCGACGGAACGAACACCACGAGCAGCAATCTGGAATGTTATGATACTATAATGGATTTGAACGGAGACAAGATGAACGTCACAGTCCAATGGTTCAAGAACAATGCGCAGAACCTGACGCAGAATCATCTGAACAAGGATAGCAACACGGTTGTGGATTCTGTCCTGCTAGCGGGCAATCTTACCTTAGGCAATAGCTGGCAATGCGGAATGCGGCTGTATGACGGCAATGCCTATAGCCAATGGGGCAACTCCAGCAACCTGACTATAGTCGCCCCGCCAGTCGTGCAACCGCCTGGTGGAGGAACATCTCCAAGCGGAGGAACACCTGGCGGCGGAACGCCTTCTGGAGGCACGCCAAGCGGTGGCACAACAGCTCCACCCGCAAACGTCACCTGCGTGAACAAACTAGAGATAACCATAGCCGATAACATCATCGTACCGCAGCGAGTGACTAAAGACGTCAATATGGTCGTGAAGAACGTAGGCAACTGCCCATTGTCCAGCCTAGCAGCGGCGCTGTCATTGCCCGTGGGCTGGAAGGCGAACACGTACCAGCTCGCCAACGGACTAGAGGTGAACGAGAGCCAGGGGATTAGCATTACAGTCGTTCCGCCGGATATAGGCACTGGCACCTATTCTGCCATTCTGAAGTTCGACGCACCCGGCCTCAGCACAACGAAGCAGGTCAGCATGCAGATAGTGGAGAACGCGCCGTACGAGGTAGTAATGACTGAGGTGCCAATCGCCGAGCGAGTGTTTACTTACGTTGTGTTCCTGTTGATAGTCGAGTTCGCGATAGGCTCCGTAATCATCCTACTATGGGAGAAACCGAGACAAAAACTCCCGCCGATGCTGCCGCTCAGACAATTGCCGCCTGCGTTGCCGCCGGTGGAGCCGCCAGAAACCATCTAAGACTCGGCAATAGATTAGCGTTAAATATTTATTGTGATTAAGATGTTCATGCGCCCTTCTGGTTACACTCTCATCTTCATGACCGCGTTGATAAGCGGGTTCTCCATATTCGTAAACAAGTTCGGCGTCCAGGGCTTTAATCCGTTCCTGTACGCGGGCATCAAAAACGCGCTGGTGGCAATCGCCTTATTCAGCGTTATAATCGCGTTCCACTGGAGAAAGGAGCTCGCAAAACTAAACCAAAAAGATTGGCGGGATTTGTTCATAATAGGCGCGGTCGGGGGCAGCGTCCCGTTCCTGCTTTTCTTCTACGGACTAACGATAACGACGGCGGCCAAAGCGGCATTCATCCACAAGCTGATGTTCCTGTTTGTGGCGGTTCTGGCATTCGTCTTCTTGAAAGAGAGATTAACCAGGAAGCAGATGGCTGCAACTATAGGCCTATTGCTAGGATTGTTTTTCCTGATAGGCCTGCCAAGAACCATCGACGAGGGAATGCTCCTGATCCTAGCGGCCACTGTTTTTTGGAGCATCGAAAACACCTTCGCGAAGCACGTCCTGAAGAGGCTAAACGGGACTATCGTCGCGTTCGGGAGGATGTTCTTTGGTTCGGTAATAATACTGGCATATCTGGCTATGACAGGGGAGATATTCCTCATGTCTGCCTTCACAGCCGAGCATTGGATGTGGACCTTTATCTCGGTCGCTTTCTTATTCGCATATGTAATGACCTGGTACAACGGCCTGAAAACCGTCAGGGTAAGCGAGGCAACCGCGATACTCATGCTCGGGAGCGCTATAACCGCCTTCCTAGAGCTGTCCAGCCTAACGCCAGAGAAATTCCTCGGGGCGGCTATCATCGTCCTGAGCACCGCGCTTTTTGTTTTAACTGGCGTTGGGTCCGCAGCGATGATCAAAAAGCTCGTCCTTCTGAAAGAGGCCCTATATGCTATCAAACGAAACTAAGAAAAGGCTCCTGCAAATGGCCCTGACATGCCTACGCCCCCCGGGAGAAATGCGCCCGATATTCAGCCCAACTACGCCGACTGGTAAAGAGCTCGCTGAAATCAAAGAAGGCCTGAAGACAGGGAACATCGATGAGGGATTGCTCGCCAGATTCTTTCCCATGGCTTATGAGGGGATCACCAAAAACGGCTTCATGGAGTATTATTTTACAGGCCACAACCGGCTGATCAGGGGTCTGCCGAGATACACAAAATTCGGCCTGGTCGAATGGTGCACAGCCCACCCGGCGCGCATTATCAAGAGCATAAGAGGCAAATACGAGGTCGAGCTAATCGGCGGCAGAAAGATAATGACAGACAGCGAGTTATATCCGGGCATAACCGCCTATAACCGGCTGAAAGAAGGGGATTTCGTAATAGTCCATAGAGACAAGATCAATATGAAAATAAGCGAGAAAGAACACGGGCGCATATGCGGTCTATATAAGAAGGGAACCCGCGCCTAGTCATCTGCCCCTGAGCCATCGCACGAAGCCCCAAAATGCAGATGTTTTCCAACGCTGCTGTTTTCGGAACCTTAATCCGGCTTCACCATGTTCCTCCATGGCCTTTCCGAGCGACTCTCTTTCTTCATTTGTCAGGTACAGCCCAAGCACGGTTCTTTTTCTCGCCCTTTTCCCATCCCTGATAAGTCCTCTTGCAATGCCGCCCTCTAACCTGTTCCAGTCTTTCCACTCTTTCCGTTCTTTCAGTCTTCCGCGTATCCTCATGCTAATGCCTCATCATCTTGTGGCTATGTATCGAGTCGTTATAGTCGTTCAAGACACGCCTCATCGCGTCTAAGAAAGATTTAAATTCAGCAACGCCCTTTTCTTAGCATGAACGCTGTGGCCAGATTATCCGCGTCATTATTCTTGCTAGCCGTTCTGCTCTCGTTCTCATCGGTCGGCCTGGCCTATCAGACGATCGACATACCCTGCCCGCCGAGCACACCTATGCAACCCCCAAATATCTGCAAGTTGTATGGCAGCGAGCTTGCTCAGCTGGGGGACATAACTGCCTTTATCTATTACAACGGGACCAATGTGCTGGCGTTCTTCAGGAACAGCGCCACCGGCCAGAATTCGACCGTAGTGCTGCCACCTGGCCTGCCCGGGATAAGCGAGTACGTCCTGACCAGCCCAAACAACCTGTTTCTTCTCGTCGGCGGAGCGAATTCCCTGCACCCTCTGGCGTTCTTACATCTCAGCCTTAGCGGGAGCCCTCTGCCAACTTCAGCGACATTAGCCTCTGACCAGACAATCGGAACCCTTGACAGCCTACCGGGCACGTTAATAAAGTTAAAAAGCGGTGCCGTAGTCGCCATGTGGATAGAGGGGTTCATGAAACCTAACGGGTCTATGGAGATGGGCATCGCCTACCGCAATCCTAGTAGTGGAGAGGTCTCTATAACGGGGCCCATTATGTTTCCGATGCTTACGCATGTAGGAATAAAAACCCAGATTCATTACACTATGGCGCAGCACCCCGCTGACGACAGCATATGGGCGTTTGCAATGCAGGACGGTTCAATCACAATAGTTGCATTCCATCTGACTGAAACTGCTTCTGGCATTAGGCTCGACTGGATAAACGACTCTTACCTAGTTGGCAGCAACACGGGGGAGAAGGATGGATGCAACGGCCCCGAAGGCGAGTGGCCACATTTGGACGCAATTGGAGATCCATTGTTAAACAGGATTGTTCTAGCATACACGGGGTCTTGCCCAATAGAGTATTACTGGCGTTCAACCATACAATTAGCCAACATAAAAGCAGCTCCAGGGATAGTCGCTCAGATAGATCAGAATGGCGGAAAAACATTTATTCGATATGAACGGGTGAACCTCAAGATGCTTGCTCCTTTAGGGCTGGGGGCGGATGCCGGGAGAATATGGCTGCAATATTCAGAAATTAACCAAATATATCCGGAAGAACCGTATGTGATATTTTATGAGAATGGCGCATGGGGATATCAAAAAAATCTTGGGAATATCCAACTGCATGGTAGCATAAGGCCGGAGTTCGTCGGAATGGGCCCGGGTTATAATATCACTTTTTACACCAATGTTGTGGGCGGTCCCAACGAGCCGCCGAATCCGCCAGTGCCAAACATAAACAGCACAGGGGGGCAGGTTTTTAATTGTACATATGCTGCAATAAGCGGAATTCTTGTAATCTGTACTTATGTGCAGCCTCAGAATGCAACGCTTGGGAGAGATTTGAACTGCTATGACACGCCGATAGACCCGGATGGAAACAATGTCAACGTAGAAGTGTCTTGGTATCTAAACAACAGCTTAGTCAAGTCCTTTAATTATAATGTTCCGACAGGCACCCCTTTCAACTCAGTCCTCGATGGAAGCAGCACCAAATCGGGCGATGTCTGGGCGTGTAAAATAAGGTACAATGACGGATCAAGATACACCGATTGGGTGACTTCGCTGAACATGAGCATATTCGCGCCGCGCACCATATTCAGACCGCCAGACAAGCCGCAGGTGACCATCCGGACTCTCGACGGAACGGGCAGCACAAAGCAGCAGCTGATATGCTCCGCGTTAGGCACGGACCTGGATGGCGATTTTTTGCAAATATACGGCGTATGGTATAAGAACGGCGTGAATGCAACCCTATTGGGCTCATCGAAGTATCCAAGTGGAAGCACGCTAAGTTCCTTTTATGATCTTGACGGAAAGACGGTCATAGGCGACGTCTGGAGATGCGGGCTGCAGGTCGTTGATGATTACAACAAGAGCGAGTGGGTCAACTCCAGCAACCAAGTGACTATAACCACTTCTCCGGAGACGCTCAAGAACATCACCGGCTATAACAGAGTGCCCATCGCAACGCCACATATAAAGGACGTGCGATGGGATTATTGGTTTCACTCTTACGGAGTTTTTCAATACGACGGACCGCACTGGCAAACGAGAGATTTATTTTGTTATGACAGCCTGACAGATCCAGACGGCGACAAGATGAACCTGACCGTTGAATGGTACAAGAACGGAGTTTTCCAGTATAAGACACATCCCAGAGGACCGAGCGGAATTTATCATACAAAATACACAAACGGGACCCTCTTCAGCGATGAGCTCTGGGCCGATGCATACCACGCGTTAGCGGGCGATCCAGCCGGCACGGTCTGGCAGTGTAGCATGCAAGTCTGTGATTCTGTCGGATGCTCTCCGGAGGAGTTCTCAAGCAACCTGACCCTCCGACCAACCGGCTATCCCTCCCTGGTTTTCGCCCCGAACCCGACGACCCCGCATATAGGCAGCGCGGATAGCAGCAACAGCGCCTCGCAGGACCTATATTGCTATGACGAGTCTATCACCGACTCGGACGAAGGCCTCTTGAACGTCACGGTCAAATGGTACAAGAACAACGCTGTCGCTGTGACCAGGAATTTCAACAACAATTATCCGAGCGGTTCTTATTTCAGGGACACTCTCTCTTCAAGTTATCTCTCCATAGGCGATGTCTGGAAATGTGACATGCAGTTGTTCGATGGGAAAACCTATGGAGACCGGGGGATTTCCAGGCCGCTGACAATCACCTCTTCAACTCAGCCTCCAGCACAGAAATGCTCGGACAACACGCCGTACAACTCCTGTTCACTGACACAGCCAAAATACTGTGATAACGGGCAGTTGGTCGACAGGTGCGGCTCGCCCAACTATTGCGGCTGTACATCTGGCTATAACTGCAACGCCAGCACGAATTCCTGCTACACGCCAGTCAACCCTCCACAAACATGCTCCGACGGCACCGTCTACGGCCAATGTTCTCTGACAATACCTAAATACTGCAACAACGGCGCATTAGTCAACAACTGCAGTGAGTGCGGCTGTATTTCTGGCCAGA
>Ga0315286_10003841_pt1 | contig 14317 bp, 8 predicted proteins | sample YL17G10_0_MG_FD_205038 | JGI IMG/M metagenome (GOLD analysis project Ga0315286, IMG submission 205038) | Sediment microbial communities from Yellowstone Lake, YNP, Wyoming, USA - YL17G10_0 | ecosystem: Environmental > Aquatic > Freshwater > Lake > Sediment | place: USA: Wyoming | collected...
AATAGAGGCTGCTTATTGGCGACCGTTGCCGTTGCGGTGCTGGCGATCGTTGCGTTCGCCGGCTTGGACCTATACACGGACCTGGCCTGGTTCGGTTCGCTGGGCGTGGCTTCGGTGCTGTGGAAACGGATAGGGATAGAGTGGTTGTTGTTCCTGGCAAGCTGGGCCATCGCCGCCGTGGGGCTTGGCGCCAACTGGTGGCTGGCTCGCACGCTGGTCGGCGGGGGACAGATGACGGTGCCCTGGCTTCGCCAGCAGCGAACCCAACATGGCTTCACCGCCGAACCCACGGTGCGGGTCGTTGCCGGCCGCGTGGCCAACGCGACCCTGGCGGTAGCTGCCATAGTGTTGGGCTTCTTCGTTGCCTTGCCGGCACGGTTGATGTGGCTCACGGCCCTCATGAGCCGGCAGGGCGTTACCTTTGGACAGGCCGATCCGATCCTGGGCCGGGACGTGAGTTTTTACGTCTTTCGGCTACCGTGGCTGCAATTTGTGCAGGGCTGGCTGCTGTGGCTGCTGGTCCTGGCCGGAGGTGGAGCTCTCTTGCTCTACCTGACCAGCTACTCAGCAGGACAACTGGCAAGCAAGGTGCAGATCGTGGGCGTTCGGCAACCCTGGCTACGTCTGCCACCTGGCGCCGAGCGCCACCTGCTGGTGCTGGGGGCGGTCGCCCTGGGTTTGATCGCCTGGGGCTATCAACTCAACATCCCCCGTTTGCTCTACTCGACCAGTGGGGCGGCCTACGGTGCCGGCTATACCGACGTCCACGCCCGCCTGCCGGTGCTGAACGTGCTCACCGGCATCGCCGCCGTGGGGGCAGTGATCCTGCTGATCAGCCTCTTCGTGCGGGTGCGGTGGCTGCCGTACGCCACCGTCGGTGTCTGGCTGATTGTGGCCTTTGTCGGAGGGAGCGTCTATCCCAGCCTGCTCCAACGAGTTAGCGTGGAGCCCAACGAACTGGTCCGCGAGCGCGAGTACATCGCCCATACTATCCGCTTCACACGGGCAGCGTTTGGCCTGGATGACGTAGCCGAGGCCGATTTCGCGGTGGCTGAGGAGACCGCACCCCTCGACCTGGAGTCCAATCGGACGACGATCCAGAACATCCGCCTGTGGGACTACCGCCCCCTGCTGCTCACCTATGCCCAGTTGCAGGAGATCCGCCTCTATTATAGCTTCACCGACGTGGACGTCGACCGCTACCAGGTGGGGGGCGGCTACCGGCAGGTGATGCTATCCGGGCGAGAGATCGTTCAAGAGGATCTCCCCGAAGCAGCGCAGACCTGGGTCAACCAGCACCTGGTATATACCCACGGATCAGGTGTGGTGCTAAGCCCTGTCAACGAAGTCCTCGAAGAGGGATTGCCCCGCTTGTGGGTGCGCGACATCCCTCCTCGATCTGACTATCCAGAATTCACCATGACCCGGCCCGAGATCTATCACGGCGAATTGACCAAGGACTATGTCATTGTCAACACGGAACAACAAGAGCTGGACTATCCCTCGGGCGACCAAAACGTGTATACCACGTACCAGGGGAGCGGTGGGCTGCTGCTCAACTCGCCGCTCAAGCGGCTGGCCTACGCGATACGTCTGGGGAGTAGCCAGATTCTGTTCAGCGGCGCCATCACGCCAGAGAGCCGCCTCCTGTGGCGGCGGACGATCGAAGAACGGGTGCAGACGATGGCGCCCTTCTTGCGCTTCGACTCGGATCCCTACCTGGTGATCGCAGACGGGAGGCTGGTTTGGCTGCTGGATGGATACACCACCACCGATGCTTACCCCTACTCCGAGCCGATCGATACGTCGTTCGGGCGGCTGAACTATATGCGCAACTCGGTCAAGGTCGCCATCGACGCCTACGATGGCACAGCGAGTTTCTACCTGATAGATCCCAGTGATCCACTGGCCGCGACCTATGCCTCCATCTTCCCCGACCTGTTCCGACCCGCGACGGAGATGGACCCGGTGCTGGTGAGCCACTGGCGTTACCCGGAGGGGTTGTTCCGCATTCAGGCAGCCAAGTATCAGAGCTTTCACATGACCGATCCTCAGGTCTCTTACAACCAGGAAGATCTGTGGAGCCGGGCTGAGGAGATGGCGGGAGGCGAGCGCCTGCCTCTCGAGCCATATTATGTCATTATGCGCCTGCCGGGTGAGGCGTCAGCCGAATTCGTGCTCATGCTTCCCTACACGCCATCTAACAAGCAGAACATGATCGCCTGGCTCTACGCCCGCAACGACGGCGAGCACTATGGCCAGTTGGGTGTCTTCAAGTTCCCCAAGCAGTCACTGGTCTACGGGCCGATGCAGGTGGAATCGAGGATCGATCAGGACCCGCTGATCAGCCAACAGCTCACCCTGTGGAACCAGCGGGGCAGCCAGGTTATCCGCGGCAACTTGCTGGTCATTCCCATCGGCGAGGCCATCCTGTACGTGGAGCCAATCTACTTGCAGGCCGAATCAAGCCAACTGCCTGAACTGCGGCGCGTGGTGGTGGCTTACGGCAACCGCATTGCCATGGAAGAGACACTGGCCAAAGGGTTGGCGCGCGTAATCGGGGGAGAGCCGGTCGCTGAGGAGGCGGCGGGGTCAGAACCCCCTGCGTCCCAACTAGAGGCGGACGCCGCCGCGCTTGTCCTGCAGGCCGACGCCCACTACCAGGCCGCCCAGGAATGCCTGAAGGCTGGCGATTGGACGTGCTATGGCACGGAGATGGATGCGCTGCAGAAGGTGCTATCCGCCCTGGTGGAGGCGACGAGAAAGTAGTCGCTCTGGTTCACGGTACTGAAGCATTCTTATAGGGCGGAGCTTCTAACAAACCCTGGCCATCCAGGACCTCGAACTCCGGATCTTCGTGGAGGAGGATAGCGTTCTCGCGGCTGGCATATGCGGCAATGAAAGCATGTGCCAGCGAAAGGCGATGCACAGCCTTCAGCCAGGCTGCGAGCAAGCGTTCTACCAGACGCTCGCCTCGCCCACAGCCACGCAAGGCGCGAATGGCGTCCGCAGGCACGGGAATGACTTTTATGGACTGTCCGTCGTCCAGCGAGACGAGACGGTCTCCCTCCTCAATCTCATACCGTTTCCGAATCGGAGCCGGATTGGTGGTTTGACCTCGTTTGGTGACCGCTGTTTGCAGATTCGTATCTCCAGATCCCCATTCTGCAAGACAAGACGCCAGAATGCAAGTCATCAATCCTCAGATGCTTGGGGAGTGAGGCTGTGTCATGGCGTTCAGGTTTTGTCAGTAGCAAACGGGCATCTTGCCGGTTCCAGTAGCAGGTCGAGCAGCCGCAGGCAGTTCGCCTTGGCATCCTCGCCGGCCTCGGCCACCGGCCCGACGCACGAGGGACAGCCGCGCGGACAGCGGCAGGCGCGCACAAGGTCGCGGGCCGCCACGAGCAGCACGTCGTGCAGTTCGTACAGCCCCTGGCTAAAGCCCAGGCCCCCTGGGGCGTGGTCGTAAATAGTGATTGTCGGCTGGCAGGTGTAGGATGACTTGACTTCGTTCACCACGCCGATGTCGCGGGGGGCGCACATGAGGTACAGCGGCGCGATATGGCGCAGGACGTGGGCCAGGCCACTGAGCGATCCGCGTACCATGCGGTCCACCTCCACTCGCAGATGGCAGGAGCGGCAGAGAGTCACGAGGTTCTCCAGCCGGTTGGCCTCCAGATGGTGCTGGTTTTCGCCCCGCACGTAACCAAAGGTGCGGAAGGGCTGGATGTGGTGGACGTCGTGGGCCCGATTGGGACGCTCGGGCGTGCCGCAGTGGCGGCACAGATACCCATCCCGCGCCCGCGCCTGGTTTCGCTGCTCATCCCAATGGGGGCCGCGGTCGTCCCGTTGCATGTTCAGCAGCCCCTCGCGCTCCAACAGGGCGGCTGGACCCGGCAGGATGCCGAACCAATAGGCGGTTGTCTCCATCTGCTGTTCGGGGATGCTCTCCGCCTGGATCTCCCCCCAGCCCAGGATCTCGTGGGTGTAGAGCCGAACCTTCTTGTAGGACGTGGCCCTGGACGTGATCCGCACCGGACCATGAGCCTTGAGCGTCGTCGCCCCCTGGGATTGCTCGGTGACGTCTGTTACCTGGACGTCGACCGAGGTGCTGGCCTGAGTGTAGTAGCCGACCTCGACTGGCGTTACCTCGGCGCGGCGCCCTTCCCAGTCCAGCCGTTCCACCAGGTACGAATCGCCGCCGTGCAGGTAGATGGCCCCTTCGTGGATGAACAGCGGCGCGCCCAGGCGGTCGACCGCACCGATGACCATCCCGTCGTGTGCTGTGTCTACGACGACGAAATTGTCCATCTCGGCGGTACGCAGGCTGACCGCCTCGGCCGGGTAGGTTTCGCCTGTCCAGTGCCACCGGTCCCGAGCATGCCGCAGGACACCCTCTTCTTCCAGGAACGCCAGAACCTCTTGGGTATGCGGAAAGTTCCCCAGTTCCTCGTGCGGGGCAAAGGGCAACTCAAATGCGGCACAGCGGATGTGGTTGACAGCGATGACCAGGTTGTTGGGGTTGAGAAGCGCCTGCTCGGGAGATCGCCCGAAGAAATAGTCGGGGTGGTGGACGATGTACTGGTCCAGAGGGGATGCCCCAGCCACCAGCACCGCAGCCGAGGTCCCTGCCCGCCGGCCCGCCCGCCCCGCCTGCTGCCAGGTGCTGGCGATGGTGCCTGGATAGCCGGTCATGACGCAGGCATCCAGGTGGCCGATGTTGATCCCCAACTCCAGGGCGTTGGTCGCCACCACGCACAGCACCTGCCGCTCGCGCAGGCCTCGCTCGATCTCCCGCCGTTCGGAGGCCAGGTAGCCGCCGCGGTAGCCCTGCACCTTTTCCAGCGGCAGGCCTTCGCGGCGGGCAGCGTCGCGCAGATAGGTGAGCAGCAGCTCGGTGGTCAGCCGGGCCGGCGCAAAGACGATGGTCTGGACGCCGGCCTCCAGGAAGCGTTCGGCCAAGAGCCGGGCGTCGTCCACCACGCTGCGGCGGATGCCCAAGTCGCGGTCCACGAGGGGTGGATTGTAGAACAGAAAATGCTTGTCACCGCTGGGTGAGCCGTCCTCCTCCTGTCCGATGAGGGTGAACGGTTCCTCGGTCAGGCGCTGCGCCAGCTCCAGCGGGTTGGCGATGGTCGCTGAAGAGCAGATGAACTGCGGGGTCGCGCCATAGAAGGCGCAGACACGCTTCAGGCGACGCAGGACGTTGGCCACGTGGCTGCCAAAAACCCCGCGGTAGGTGTGGATTTCGTCCAGGACGACGTAGCGCAGGCCCTGGAAGAAGGGCATCCAGCGCGTGTGGTGGGGCAGGATGCCAGCGTGGAGCATGTCGGGGTTGGCGATCACAATGCGCGCCGTCTTGCGGATGCCGGCACGGGCCGCTTGGGGCGTGTCGCCGTCGTAGGTGGCGAATGGCTGCTGTCCGATGGCAGACAGCCGACGATCCTGCGCCAGCGCCTGCAGTTCGGCCAGTTGGTCTTGCGCCAAGGCTTTGGTGGGGAACAGGTAGAGCGCCCGCGCCGGCGGATTGACCACCGCCAACGAAGCGGCCTGCCCAGTGCGCAGGCACAGGGTACTCCGCAGGAGGGCGTTGAGCACCGGCAAGTTGTAGCAGAGCGTCTTGCCGCTGGCGGTGGGCGTGACGACGACCACGTTCTCGCCACGCAGTGCCGCCTCGACGGCGAGCGCCTGGTGGGTGTAGAGGCGCTCGATGCCCCGTTGCCGAAGGGCATCGGCCAGGCGAGGATCCAGGCCGGCGGGGAAGTCGGCGTAGCGGCCCGGACGAGGCGGCAGATGGCGCCAATGGGTGATGCGCCGTGCCAGTTGTGCGTCGTGTTCTATCTGGTCGAGCACCTCTTGGAGACCCATAACCAGGATTATACCCCAGTCGACCGCGCCGGGCAAGCAGGGTCACATGGAAGTTCCCCCCTCGCGCCCGTCTGCCTTCGGCCAAGGACTTACGTGCGCTGCGCCGGGCACGCACGGCAGTGCAGTATTGGCCAAGTGGACAGTATGCGTTTGTCCACATGGCCGATGCGACCGACCCACTCTTGTGGTACACTTGAAGTACCCAGGCAGGCTGGAGATGCTGCCGAGGCCGTGCCGGGCGAAGAGTTCAACCCACGAGGGTTAGCAGTCTTGAGCCAATATGCACAAGGATGAGAGAAGAGGTCTTGAGCAGGTATGATGCAACCCTATGTTGAGCGCTTGCCTGTGCCCTTCAGAGAGCAGCAGAGGCGTGCGCGAGAAGGCAGCCTACGCAGCCGGATCATCGCCTGGTCGTTCGTGCCGACCGCCATCCTGCTCACGTCGGCGGCGCTGGCCAGCCTGTACGCGTACCAAAGGCTGACAGAGAGCCTGGTCATCGACCGCAACCGCGAGCTGACGAGCCTGTCGGCCGACTTGCTGGCGACCGAGTTGGCCGCTTACACCAACCCTTTGTCTGATCAGTTCCTAGCGGTGTTTGACGGCGTCATCGCCTTTAACTCGGATGGGGCGATTATCTCTGCCGACTCGCCCGAGTATGCGACGTCGAAGCCAGCCTGGCTGAGCCGGGCGCTCCTCCTTCAGGCGTCCCGCAACAAGCCAGCCTTTTCAAACGTCGTCGTGGATGCGCCGGGGGGCCAGAGAATGATCGTGGCCATCATACCCAGCCCCAGTGCTGAAGGCAATAGCCACGGCGGGCTGGCTGGGCTGTTTCACCTGAGCCCGACAGCCGACAGCTCTCTTTTCCGCAGCCTGGCGAAGCTTCACCGCGGCGAAAGCCACTACTTTTACCTGGTGGATGCCCGGGGGCAGGTCATCTGGCATTCAGACCCAGCCCACATCGGGGACAATTTCGCTGCGCTGCCCGTTGTACAACAGGTATTGAGCAAGCTGTCCTCCAGTCCCGAGCAGAGCGAGGGAGGGGCAGGTGCCTTGCGCACTCGGGATCTGCAAGGGCGAGCGAGCTTGGCCAGCTATGCCTCAGTTCCAGGCACATCGTGGTGGCTCATCAGCGAAGAAAGCTGGGCCGCCCTGGGCAGCGCCAGCCGGCGGTACAGCCGCCTGGCCTTCCTGCTGTTGGGTTTGGGTGTGGTGGTGCCGACGGCGATCGTTGCCTTTGGAGTCCGGCGGATCACCGACCCGATCCGGGAGCTGAGCCAGGCGGCACAGCGGGTGGCAACCGGGCACTTTGAGCAGAGGATCGGCACATCCATGGGCGGCGAGCTGGAGGAGTTGGCGGAGCAGTTCAACCTGATGGCAACCCACCTCCAGGAATCGTACGCGCACCTGGAGCAGAAGGTAGCCGACCGTACCCGCGAGCTGGCCACGGTGAACGCTATTGCCGCCCAGGTCAGCCGGTCACTGGACCTGAAAGAGATCCTGAGCAACGCGCTAGAGCAACTCATGGACGTGATGGGGATGGACAGAGGACAAGCCTTCCGGCTGAACGAAGAAACGCGCGATCTGGTGCTGAGGCCCACCGAGGCCTGTCGGAGGAACTAGTACGGTGCACAGCGCGCCAACCATTGGACGCCTGTCTCGCCGGACAGGCAGTGGCCCAGGGCCGCCCTGTCTTCAAGAGGATCGCGGCCTGTACTGCGAGTGAGTGGAAAGAGCTGATGGTCAAAGAGGGGAACCGGCTCGTCGTCAGTACACCCCTGTTGTCCAAAGGCAAAGCGGTGGGCATTATCGATCTGCAAGCGCAGACCCCGCGGACCATAACGCCTGAGGAGCTGACGCTCTTGACGGCCGTCGGCCACCAGATCGGCGTTGCGGTAGAGAACGCGTGCCTGTACGAGCAAGCGCAGCAGCTCGCCACCGTCCGTGAGCGCAGCCGGTTGGCCCGGGACCTGCACGATTCCGTAACCCAGTCGCTGTATGGCGTCACGCTCTGCGCAGAAGCGGCGGCGCGACAACTTGCACTGGGGCAGAGCAGCCAGGCAGCAGACCAGCTCCGCGAGATACGGTCCACGACGCAGGATGCCCTGCGTGAGATGCGGCTGCTGATCTTTGAGCTACGCCAGCCGGTCCTCAAGAAGGCTGGGCTCGCGGGCGCACTGCAGGCCCGGCTGGAGGCGGTGCAGCAGAGGGCAGGGTTGGCCACCGAGCTGGAAGTGGAGGGGACCGTGCAACTTCCGCCTGAGATGGAGGCGGGGTTGTACCGGCTGGCCCAGGAAGCGCTCAACAACACCCTGAGACATGCACAAGCCCGCCACGTGCTGGTGAGCCTGAGACAGCGCAACGGCAGCTTGACCCTCGAGATCGCCGACGATGGGCGAGGATTTGATCCGATTGCCGCGCGGCACGTGACACCCGGGGGATTGGGGTTGCGTGGCATGGAAGAGCGCGTGGCGCGCCTGGGGGGAACGCTCACAGTGGACAGCAGTCCAGGCCAGGGAACTCGAATTCGCGTGGAGGTGCAGCGGTGTACGACATGACAGGCTCCGGCGCTACCCAGGGGCGGATCCGGGTGCTGGTTGCGGACGACCATGCCATTGTGCGCAAGGGAGTCTGCTCCTTGCTGGCCACCGAACCGAGCATCGAGGTGGTGGGCGAGGCCCAGAACGGACAGGAAGCGGTGGCCAAGACACAAAAGGCAAAACCCGATGTGGTCCTTATGGACCTGGTCATGCCCGGCATGGATGGAGTGGAAGCCATCCGCTGTATCACATCGAGCCTCCCCGATGTGCGCATCCTGGTACTGACCAGCTTTGCCAGCGACGACAAGGTGTTCGCAGCCCTTCGGGCGGGCGCGCTGGGCTACTTGCTCAAGGACTCTGGACCCGAGGAATTGGTGGCAGCCATCAAACAGGTGCACTCCGGCCAGTCATCCCTTCACCCTGCCATTGCCCGGAAGCTCCTCCAGGAGCTGACCCATACTTCGAATCGGGCATGCCGGACGGAGGCGCTGACCAAGCGGGAGCAGGAGCTTCTTCAGCTTGTGGCCAAGGGGCAGAGCAACCGCGAAATCTCGGACCAGTTGGCCATCAGCGAGGCGACGGTCCGCACGCACGTGAGCAACATCCTGGCCAAGCTCAACCTGCGCAGCCGAACGCAGGCAGCGCTGTAGGCTCTGCGAGAGGGGCTGGCGTCGCTGTGAAGTAAACGCTGCATCTTACATTCCACGCACGTCCTCTACAACCACTGTGGAGAAGGATCGCCGCCGAGGCGATCTTAATTGCGTAGGCCAAATCCCCTCTTTAGCCGATGACACGGCCCGGCTGCCCTGGTATACTACAATCAACATTGTCTCCGTGCATGAGGGCGTTCGGGAGCCACGAACCCCCTCCGAACGCCCCGTGCATTGTTAAGGGAGGTAGCATGGTCATTCGCGTCTTGGTGGTCGACGATCACGCCATCGTGCGCAAGGGGATCTGTGCCCTGTTAGGCACGGAACCAGACATCGAGGTGGCGGGCGAAGCCCAGAACGGACAAGAGGCGATGGCCCGGGCTGTCCTGCTGCGGCCCGACGTCGTGCTCATGGACCTCGTGATGCCGGGCGTCGACGGCCTCGAAGCCATCCGCCACATCGCGGCCCGCCAACCAAAAGTGCGGATCCTCGTGCTCACCAGCTTTGCGGGGGACGACAAGGTGTTTGCCGCCATCAAGGCCGGCGCACTCGGCTACCTGCTCAAGGACTCGAGCCCGGAGGAGCTGGTGCAGGCGATCCGGCAGGTCCATTCCGGGCAGACATCCCTTCACCCGATCATCGCCCGCAGGCTCCTCCAGGAACTCTCCTACCCGATGGGGCCCATCTCGGGTCTCGATCAGCTGACCGAGCGGGAGCTGGAAGTGCTGCGGCTGCTCGGCACGGGACTGAGCAATCGCGAGATCGCGGCACATCTTGGGGTGGGCGAGGCAACGGTGCGCAGCCACGTCAGTAGAAGCCTCACCAAACTCAAGCTGGGCAGCCGAACACAGGCTGCCCTGTATGCCCTGCGAGAAGGGCTGACCTCGCTGCATGAGGCGGTCTGCGTGCCAGTAGAACCTATGACCGCTGCGCTTTCTCAGGACAGTTACCCTCCGCAAACCATGTAGCTGTAGTCTCAAGCGCTACAACCTTTGTTATAGACGGCATACGGGATTCGTGGACGGAGACGTTCGACGAAGCGATCGCTTTTGCGTAGGCTGAATCCGCGCTTGATCCGATGACAGGCGGCCCTGGCCTTGGTATACTGTGGACGAGTGTGGAAAGGGGGTGAACGACGGCAGTGATTTCGAAGAAGCATCCGTGACACCAATTCGCAGAAACAAACCCTTGGAAGGAGGAAAAAGATGCGTAACAAGAAGCCAACCATCCTCATGACCCTGGCGATCATTGCCTCCCTGGCCGTGGCCGCATGTGGTGCCACACCGCAGCCGCAGGTCGTAACCGTAGCCGTAGAAGTGACCAAGATCGTCGAGAAGGAAGGACAACAGGTCACCATCGTCGAGACCAAGATCGTCGAAGTTACCGCTGCCCCACCCACCGGGGTGCCGGCCACCGCCACGCCGGAGCCCAAGGCGGTGGACACAGTGGTGTTTGGCATGCAGCAGGAGCCCGACAGCCTGCATCCTCTCATCACCACGATGACCGCTTCGGCCCAGGTGAACGGCGTGCTCAACGTCGGCTGCATGGCTCAGAACGAGAAGGTCGAATGGGTCAACCTGGGCTGCGAAGGCGACATCCCCACCCTGGACAACGGTGGCACCCGGTTCGTGGGCGAGGGTGAGGACAGATACATGGAGATCACCCACAAGATCCGCGAAGGCTGGCGCTGGACTGACGGCACACCCGTGACGGCCAAGGACGTGGTCTATTCCTGGAAGCTGGCCATGGACCCCGAGTTTCAGATCGCCGCCCGAAGCCAGTACGAGAAGATACTTGACATTGCGGCACCCGACGCCCGGACCTTCGTGGTCCAGCTCATGAGCCAGAAGCAGGTTCGCGCCGCAGCGGCCGGTACCCTGGAGGGAGCTGTTGCCTTTGCCGATTTCCAGCAGGACTACATCGACCTCGGCTACGAGAACTGGCAGGGACCGGTCGTGGATCCCGTCTACTGGACCGTTGGAGCCTTCCCCTGGCTGCCGTCCCACATTCTGGAATCGGTGCCAGGCGCCGAGCAGGCTGAGAACGAGTACGTGCGCATGCCTGTGGGCGACAGCGCGTACGTCGTCAAGGAATGGCCTGCCCTGTGCCGGGCAGGCACAGGGAAGCCAGGCCAGGAGATCGTCCTGGAGAGGTCTGAGCTGCCGTTCCCGCTGGGCGACGTCCAGATCAAGACCATCATCTTCCGCTTCTACGGCGAGAGCTCGGCGGTCCTGAACGCCCTGAAGACCGGCGAGGTGGACGCGGTCATGATCGCCACCGGCGGCCTGACGCCGGCCAACGGCCCCGATCTGGACGGTATCGCAGCTCTGGGTGTATACAAAGTCCTGTACATACCCGGGTACTCCACCGAGCACATCGACCTGAACATGACCAAGTTCCCGCTGGACGACGTGCGGGTGCGGCAGGCGCTGTACTATGGCATCGACCGCCAGGCCCTGAACGACACGCTATACTTTGGCAAGCAGAATGTCGCCGACCTGCAGATCCCGAAGGGGATGTCGTGGGCCTATACCGACAACTACACCAAGTACCCCTACGACCTTGAGAAGGCGAAGGCGCTCTTGGCCGAGGCCGGCTGGGACTGCTCCAACTACCCATGCACCGACGCGCAGGGCCGACAATTGGCATTCACGCTAATGACCACCGACCGTGCAGATCGCCAAAGGCTGGCGCAGGCAATCCAGCAGATGTGGAAGCAATTGAGCGTCGGCATCAACCTGCAGTTCCTGTACGGCCGTGGCCTCTTCCAGGCCTGCGATGCCGGCGGCCCGATGTACTGCCGCACCTTTGATGCGGGCATCTACACCTCGACCACCGGAGATGACCCTGCCTTCCAGGACACATACACCTGCAAGGCGATCCCGACGGAAGAGAACAACTGGACCGGTCAGAACTGGCCGGGATGGTGCAACCCGGTGGCCGACGCGGCGGTCGGAAAGGCAGAGAAGGACTTTGAGATCAGCCTGTCGCGGGAGAAGCGTTACCCGTACTACGAGACCTTCTTCCAGGAGTATGCCAAGGACGTGCCGGTCATCAACATCTTCTCTGTCAACCGGGTGGGCGCCGTACGCACCGGTTGGAAGAACTACAGGCCTGGCCCCACCCAGTTCTCACCCGAGACCTGGAACTTCTGGGAGTGGGAAGTGATGAAGTAGTGCATCTCCCCTCGCCTCAGCGCAGCGCCACCGCAAAGGAAGCGGCCTGCCCTGTGCGCCCTGGCCTACCCGGCAGGGCAGGCAGGCACAGGGTGCTCCGCAGGGCGAGGGCAACGATGAAGCAAGCCCAACGAACGCGGGTCCCTCCCTCTTCCGCGTATGGGAGAGGGAGGGACTCGTTGAGGGAGCAAGCATGACCACATACATCATCCGTCGCGTGGTCCAGTCGCTGATACTGCTATTCTTCATTTCGGGGCTGATCTACGTGGTCATCAACTTGGTGCCCGGCGGGCCGTTCGACATGCTTCGGCTGAACAACCCGCGCATCACCGGGTCGATGATCGCCCGGCTGAACCGGCTTCTCGACCTGGACAAACCCCTGTTGCCGGGCAAGTACTGCCCGGAAGTGGTGGGCGAAGGGCCACAGCCGTGTCACGTCGACCAGGGGCGCTACGTCCGGTGGCTGGGCAAGGTGCTTCAGGGCGACTTTGGCAGGTCGTGGACCCTCCAGACCGGCGTACCGGTGATCAGGATGATCGGCCAGCGGCTGTGGTACACTCTACTGATGACCGTTCTTTCGCTCATCGTGGCGCTCCTGCTCGCGATCCCTATCGGTATCTACTCGGCGGTCAAGCAATACTCGGCGACTGACTATGTGGTGACGGCATTTGCCTTCTTTGGCCAATCGATGCCCACCTTCTGGACGGGCCTGATGGCAGTGGCGATCTTTGCGGTGGGTCTGCGCTGGTTCCCCACCGGCGGCGTGCGCTCGATTGGCACGGAAGGCGACATCGTCGAGGCACTGGGGCGGGTGTTCACTTTTGGCAAACTGTATCCCGACCTGGTCGGCCAGGAGGGCAGATTGATCGTGGACGGGCTGCGCCACCTGGCGCTGCCGGTGCTGATCCTGGCCTTTTTCAACCTGGCGGCATGGAGTCGCTATACACGGGCCTCCATGCTTGAGGTACTGCGCCAGGATTACATGCGCACGGCGCGGGCGAAGGGTTTGAGCGAACGGTTGGTGATCCTCAAGCACGGTCTGCGCAACGCGCTGATCCCGTTGATCACGATCCTGGCCCTGACCATCCCCGGCTTGATCGGAGGGGCGATCATCACCGAAACAATCTTTTCGTGGCCCGGCATGGGCCTGCTGACCATCAACGCCATCGCCGGCTCCGACTGGCCCGTGGTGCAGGGGTTGCTGGTCATCCAGGCCTTCCTGGTCGTGTTTTCGAACTTGTTCGGCGATATCCTGTATGCCGTGGTCGATCCGCGCATCCAGTACAGCTAGGAGTGAGCCATGACCGCAACGACGCCTGACACGACCGATCCCTATCACCCGGCGGAAGAGGTGCTGCGGACAGAGGACGAGGCAGCCATCCGCGCGGCACCCACCGGCCAGTGGCTGCTCGTCTGGTGGCGACTGCGCCGGCACAAACTGGCCATCATTGGCCTGGTGGTGTTTGCAGCGATCGTCTTGCTGAGCCTGTTGGCGAGCTGGATTGCTCCCTATTCGTACGAGGAGATCGATCTGAAACGTGTTTATGCGCCGTTGCTAGCGCCGGGCGTAGCCGGGAGCCCCCTGCATGTGCTAGGCACCGACGGGCTAGGCCGCGACATTTTGTCACGTCTGCTATACGCCGGACGGATCTCGCTGGGTGTAGCGCTGGTGGTAACCCTGCTGACGACCCTCGCCGGCGCGTTGGTCGGCGCGGTAGCGGGTTCTCTGGGGGGGATGGGAGATACGATCCTGATGCGGCTGGTCGACATCATGCTGACCCTGCCCTTCCTACCGATGGTCCTCGTCCTGTCCAGCAGCCTGCGGCAGTACGCCAGCCTGCAAGAGTTCCTGGGCTCCAACCTAAGCGTAGTCATTATCGTCCTGGTGCTGCTGATCTTCGGCTGGATGACCACGGCGCGGTTGGTGCGGGGATCGGTGCTGAGCCTGCGCAGCCAGGATTTCGTCGCTGCCAGCCAGGCCCTGGGAGCCAGCCAGTGGCGCATTGTCTTCCGCCATTTGATCCCAAACTCGCTGGCGCCGATCATTGTCGCCGCCACGCTGGGCTTTGGTGGCATCATCGTGGCC
>Ga0315286_10003842_pt1 | contig 14315 bp, 12 predicted proteins | sample YL17G10_0_MG_FD_205038 | JGI IMG/M metagenome (GOLD analysis project Ga0315286, IMG submission 205038) | Sediment microbial communities from Yellowstone Lake, YNP, Wyoming, USA - YL17G10_0 | ecosystem: Environmental > Aquatic > Freshwater > Lake > Sediment | place: USA: Wyoming | collected...
CGAAGCATGGCCAACATCGTCATCACGCAGAAATGCATCCGCTCCTGCCCCTATTGCTTCGCCTCGAAGTATCTCAAGGACGAGGGCGGCGAATTCATGTCCTGGGACAACTTCCTCTACGTCCTGGACTTTTACAGGTTCAACGGCAATCCTTCCGTTTCGATCATGGGCGGCGAACCCTCGATCCATCCCCATTTTCTCGAATTCCTCGAATACGCCCTCAAGCGCATGAGCGACCTGACGATCTTCACCAGCGGGATCATGTCCCATGACAAGGTCCTCGGATTGAAAGAGCTTCTGAACCACAAGGATTTTAAAAAGCGGACGCATATCGTCTGCAATATGAACGAGCCGGCCATCACCCCCGCCGCCGAACGGGCCCGGCTCGATGATTTCCTGGCCCATGTCGGAGACGCCGTCTGTCCCGGATTCAACATCTACAAAGAGGATTTCGACCTGAGCTTTCTTTTCCTCGACATCGCCCGGTATCGGATGCGGAGGCGGGTCCGGCTGTCCATGGCCCATCCGATCTACGGCAAGGATAACGCCCACATCGCCCCCGACCGTTTCGTCGCGGTCGTCGAGCGGTTGGCCTCGTTTCTTCCCCAATTCGAAGCGATGAAGACCATCCCCGCCCTCGACTGCGGTTTCCCGATTTGCGCCTTTTCCGACGAGATCCTGGGGAAATTCGCCCGGTCCGGAGCGACGTTTCACTGGCAGTGCGCGCCGGTCATCGACATCGGTCCCGATTTATCCATCTGGCCGTGCTTTCCCTTGTTCGCCTATAATAAACAGTCGTTGTTCGATTTCAACACGTTTCATGAGATCAACGAGTTTTTCATCAAGCTCGTCCAGCATGAAACGCGGGGCAACCTCGGCGTCTTCGAGGAATGCGATTCCTGCGAAATGACCTGGCGGGAACTCTGTTCCGGAGGCTGCCTGGCCAACTATATCCCCGCCGACAACATCCGCCTCCTTCAAGCCCCATGAGCCCCAAAGCCCTTTTCCATATCCCCGACTGCGACGCGGTCTGGAACGAGTTGAACGCCTTTGATGAAGTCATCGTCCGGACCCAAGGCCTGGATGCTGTTCCCCGCATTCTGGACAAAGCCCAGCCGCGGAACATCGTGGTCAACACCGTCATTGCCGAAATCGATTCCCTCGCCGGATTCATCCGCGGCCTGGACGTCCGGCTGTTCATGGACCAATATACGTCCCAATATCAATTTGCCCTCATCCTCGAGGCGGACCGGATCGGAACGACGGCCGAGCTGATCCATTTCTCAGAGCGCCTGGCGCATGCCTCGGTCCGGGCCAAGCTTCCTCTGCGGAACGCGGCCGACGGCGAATCGATCAAGATCTTGAGTTCTTTGGACATACAGATCCTGATCGACTTGCGTCAGGCGGACCTGGATTGGGCCCAACTCGAGGATCTCCTCACCGACCATCTCCTGGCCCTCGTCGATCGGCCGAGCCTCGATCCCTTCCGGATGCTGGCCACGATCTGCGAAAAGAAAGACTTCGGCTTCTCCCTGGCCAGCATTCACCTGGATGATTTCCGGCAGTATCTCCATATCGACGAGCACAAGCGGCTGTATTTATGCCGGGCCGATGTTGTGAGCGGCCGGGCCGTGGACCTCCCGCTCCGGGATAAAGCCCGGATCGCGAAAACCGACCTTTATAAAAAAAGACTTCAGACCCGCCTCACCCATCTCCGGGAAAAAACCTTCTGCGCCTTTTGCGAGGGCTTCAACCTCTGCCAGGGATACCTCTGGAAGGATGGGCAGACGCCGCTCTGCCGGGCATTCTTCAAGTCGTTTTTCGAAACCTTCGATTTCTATATCAAAAAAAGCGAAAAGGGCAAAGGCAAGGCGAAGTCCGGCCCGGCGGCCGTTTCCGCGGATTCTCGGCCGGATGCGTCCGCGTCCTATCGAAGAAAATCCGAAAAGCCGGAATGAGGCGGGCATGCTGACGATCATCACCAAACCGACCGAAAACTGCAATTCCAACTGCGTGTACTGCAGCGTCAACGACAAGTCGATGAAAAAAGAGGTCATGAGCGATGAAGTCCTGACCCTCTTATTCACCCGGATCCGGGAGTTCCTGGCCGGGAGCGAAGAATCGGTCAATATCACCTGGCACGGCGGCGAGCCGATGCTTGTCGGAACGGCCTTTTACGAGAAAGTCCACCGCATCCAGGAGCGCATCGCCGGCGACCTTCAAAACCGGATCTGCCACTCGATGCAGTCCAACCTCACCATCCTGAGCGACGGATTCTTCGACGTCTTCAAGAAGCTCAACATCGACCAGGTCGGATCGAGCTTCGAATTCCTGCCCAACGTCCGCGGCATCGGGAAGAAAGTCAACAGCGACCTGTATGAACGGCGGTTCTTCCAGTCCGTGGAAAAGCTGGAAAAATGGAAGATCCGCTGGGGCGTGATCTATGTCGTGACGAGCAAGTCCGTGGGACTCGGCGAAGACGTCCTCAACTACTTGATCAACCTCGTCAACCAGAGCGGCGGGATTCGGCTGAATCCGCTCTATCTCGAAGGGGAAGCCCGGAAAGACGACCTGAAATACCTCGGCGTGACCGCGGAGCAGTTCGGCCATTTCCTGGGCAAGTGTTTCGTCAGCTGGTATCCCCGGCGGAAGATCTATCCCCTGGTCCAGCCGTTTGACGGCTTCCTGAACTACATCCTGGGGATATCGAACACCCTGTGTTGCGACGAGGCCGGAACGTGCGGGTCGTCCCATCTCGGAGTCGACCCCCAGGGCAATATCTACCAGTGCGGCCGGTCGATGGACACCAAGGTTCTAAAGTACGGCCACCTGGAGACGCACGATTTTCAGAACGTCTTCCGCCACGAGCTCAAGGACCGCTTGAACAACCGGAGCCAGTTCCTGAGCGAGGCCGAATGCCGGGACTGCCGCTTTTTCAAGTTCTGTCACGGAGGGTGTCCGGTCGATGGGTTCATCTACCGGGATGACTGGTTCAAAAAAACGATTTGGTGCGAAGCCCGGAAGATCTTTCTGGAGCAGTATTTCGAGCCTACGCTGAACCTCCGCCTGGGAGACTCCTGATACGAGCCGTCGGGGCGACGCATCCTGAGCCCGGCAGTTGAGAACGCCCCGTCGAGGAGGAAACATGACATCGATGAACGCGCCGCGGGACAACATCCGAAGGGCCGGAATGCTCCTCATTCTCGCCGCTTTCGTCGGCTGTGTCGCCTGCCAACAATCCCAGCCTAAAAAAACCGAATCCGGGGAAGCCTCAAACGATTCCGGTTATTCCCTCTTCGTCACGGCTTTCCCCCCAGACGCCGACCTCTCGTTCGAATTGAAAAACGGCTTTCTCCAGAGCAATGCGCCGGCCCGGCTGTCGTTCAAAGAGAAACCAATCAGGCTCAAGGCCGGGCGCAAAGGGTATTTCGAGTCGGTCGTGGACAGCATTCCCGACCAGCCGGCGGACGCCCCGCTCCACATCGAGCTCAAACCGGACCCCGCCCAGGCGAGAAAATTCTTGGACGGGGCGAAAACCGTGGACGAGCTCGTGGATTATTTACTCATCTTTCCGGGGCTTGCCGACGCCTCATTTTATGACAAGTTGAACATCGCCATGGCCGGGAGGGCGAAAATCGTCTCCCCGGCCGAAGTCGACTCCCTCGCCGGGCCTCCTCTCCTCAAACAAGACGGCCTGACCATTATGTTGCGGGGAGCGGGTCCCGCGCCGGGCGCGGGCGGGCCGAAGGGCGGCGGAGAACCGCCGAAGCCTCTCTCGGCTTCGCCGGAGGCGGGGGGCTACGCGCTTTACGGATTAGGCCCGAAGAACGTCCCCGTGTTCGTCTTCGAGCGTCATCCCAAGAAGCTCCTTGATTTCAGCCACGCCCTCAACGGACCGGCGCTCGACTGCCGCGAGGCGGGTTTGATTGCCCTTGCCTGGAGCAATTGCGACTGCTATCAATTCCAGGCTGCTCTGTCGTTCCGGATCCAGGGTTCGCGGCTCGAGTTTCAAAGCGTGTCCTATCAGGAAATCGTCAAGGGGGAAGCTCCGAAAATACTTTTTCATCTCGATAAAGAGATCAAGTGACATGACCCCCAAAGTGACCCAGGTCAAGGATTTCGACCCCAGCCTCCAGTGGATTGACCCGATCGGAGGATTGGGGGATTGCCTCTTTCTTTCGAGCGTCCTGCATGACCTGTGGGAGACCACGGGGCGGACGTTCGGCCTCTGCCGCAAGGCGCCCTACGGGAGTTTTTTTTCCGGCCACCCGGCGATCATCAGGATCGGGAGTCCACCGCCCTACCACCCGGCGATGAAAGTCGACTATTGGAGCTATGAAACCATCGGTCCGGGGAATTTGAGGCCGTATCAGATTTTATCCAGGATGTTCGACCTGCCCACGCCGCGGGAAGAGCGGCTCTGGGTTTCGGTCTCGGAGAATGATTTCGAGACCGTCGCCCATTATCCCCTTCAAGACGGTTTTATCGTCCTCGCCCCGACGTCCGTTTCCCCCCGCAAAACATGGGACCAGGAACGATGGGCCCGTTTGGCCGATGAGCTCGGCCGGAAAACGCGGAGGCAGCTCGTTCAAGTCGGCGAGCAGAACGATTTCCAGATTCCCGGAACAGTCTCGCTCTGCGGCCTGACCTCCCCGAAACAGCTTTTCGCGGTCATGGCCAAGGCCTCCCTGGCCATCGTCGTGGACGCGTTTCCCCTCCATGCCGCGGCCTGGGCCAAGATCCCGACGGTCGCCCTGTGGGGGGCAAGCCGTCATGATACCTTCGGCTATGCGTTTCAGGTCAATATCCAGGCGCCTTCTCCCTGCCTGGAAACGTGTTTCGGACCGCGCAAATACGAGACTTACCTGTCCCGCTGCGACCATAAAGACGGCTATTGCCTGGATAATGTCCAGGTGGACGAGGTCCTGGAGAAGGCGATCCCCTTCATCTGAATCCTTACAACACAATGTCTCGATCCGCCTTCCGCTACGCCGCTTTATTAGCCATAGGAATCGGGCTCGCGGCCGGCTGCATTCGTTTCACTCCGGCCTCCGGCCTCAAGCCCCCGCCCGCCATCCTTGAGCGGATGGTCCTCTGCGCCTCGATCAGCCAAAAGGACAAATGGGCCGATCCGCTCGGCGAAAAAACGGTTTTTAAGAAAGGCGAGGATGCGAACGCGATTGCCTTCTTGAGTTTTCGGGATTTTCACGGCGGGCATACTCTCGTTTGGAAATGGTATGATCCGGCCCGGCGGCTCTATCGGGCCAGCGACGGCATCGCCGTCGGAGAGGACGGGAAAGTCTACGAGAAATACATCGCCTGGGATATGATTTATGTTTCAGGCGAGAAAGCGGACGGCATATGGAATGTCGCTGTGTTCATGGACGGCATCCTCCTCGTCTCAAAGGAGTTTGAGATCAAGTCATAATTCGAGGCCAAACCTCCGAGCGCCCAAATCGACCGGTGAAGGCAGGCTCAATCAACCCATTTGACTCCCCGGGCTGAAGCCCGGGGTATGCTCAGGGTTAATACTGAGCGGCGCTTTTTACCCCGATTTAAAAATCGGGGTTTGGCGCCGTCGAACGTATCAACGGGATTTCGGTTAGAGATTGCCTGTCGCTAAAATTAAAAACGAGTGTTCAGCGGGTCGGAATTTTCAGGCGTTGGCCCGGGCGGATGAGCGTCCCCCTCAGCCCGTTGACCTTCATCAGCGTTTGGATCGAAGTTCCGTATTTAGCCGCGATTTGAGAGAGGGTTTGTCCGCTCTTCACGACATGCGTCGCATATTCCGGGGGAAGATATTTCGGCAGGGTGTTGATCGCCTGGAGCGTCTTGTCGCCGTAGCCGACCGGCACGCGCAACTCGTAGGCGCGGTTGGGCGTGGATTCATTCAGGAGCTCGGAATTGAGGAAGACGAGATCGGCGCTTTCGAGCTTGAGGGCCGCGGCGATCGTAGCGAGTTTCGTCGGATAGTTGACCGTGACGGTCTCGAATTGAAGGGGCGGATAGGGATCGGGAAGCGTCATCCCGTATTTCCCCGGATTCTGGATGATCAGGACGGCGGCAATGAAGCGCGGCACGAACCGGGCGGTCTCGAACGGCAGGCGCCGGAAGAGGTCCCAGAAATCGTCCAAGTATTTGACATTCTGGGTGTTGATGCAGAATTGAACCCGCCCTTCGCCGCAATTATAGGAGGCCAACGCGGTCAGCCAATCGCCGAAGAAGGAATGGAGCTCTTCCAGGTATTTGATCGCGGCCCTGGTCGCCTTGTAGGGGTCCATCCGTTCGTCGCTGAACTGGTCTCGCGTCAGCCCATAGCGGAGGCCGGTCGATTTGATAAATTGCCACAAACCTAAGGCTCGGGCCCGGGACAAGGCCCGGACCTGGAACCAGCTTTCGATCATGGGCAACCAGCCGAGCTCCTCGGGCATTCCGGTTTTGCGGAGTTCGCTCCGGATCCAATCGATGTAGAGACCGGAACGCCTGAAGGACTCCTCGAAGAATTTTCGCTCCGGGCCGGTGTAGAGCTTGATTTCGTCCAGAACATACCGGTTTTCGGTCAGAGGAATCGACTTGTGATTGCCGGGGATCGGATTGCGCCGGACGGCGTAGATTTCCTGAATCCGCTGGGCGATCATGAGGCGCAGGTCGTTTTTCTCCTGAAAAAGCGGCGACTCGGGCGGAATGTGGAGCTTGAGGATGATGGCGAAAGATTCGTCGAGCGCTTTGAGCGCGCCGTCGAGGTCGCCTTTTTCGCGGGCGGAGAGGGCTTCTTGATATATGGTCAGCGCGTCTTCGAGCAAAGCCGCGGCCTCGTCCTTCCCACCTTCAGCGCCTTTTTCCTGGAAGTTGGTTTCCCGGGCGGCCGCTTTCTGTTCTTCAACCGGGATGACCGTTTTTGTTTCGGCCGGCTTTATTTCCGGGGGCGGAGGGGAGAGCGTCGGCTCGACTGCCGCCGGCTTCTGGGGGGAGGCGGATGGTTTAGGGGCGTGTGAGCAGGAAACGATCGACAAAGCGATAAAAAAACCTAAGAACAATATTGCGATATATCTTGAAAAATTCATTGTTTAACTTATTTCTTATACCATGGCCAGGCATCCCGGTCAATTTGGCCCGGGATCCCCGAGGGGAAGAATGCTGATTCCGGTGATACGTTCGACGGCGCCAAACCCCGATTTTTAAATCGGGGTAAAAAGCGCCGCTCAGTATTAACCCTGAGCATACCCCGGGCTTCAGCCCGGGGAGTCAAATGGGTTGATTCTATGATGTCCCGGAATTTCGTCTCATCATCGGGTCGCCATTATTCGGTCCCGTCGATTCTTTTCGATGCCAGTTCCAGGCGGTTGCGATGATTGTCTCGATGTCCGAACGATGAACGCGCCAGCCCAATAATCGCTCAGCCTTGTCCTTCGAGGCGAGAAGCACGGGCACGTCGCCTTCCCGATTCGACCGCTCCCGGAGGGGGATTTTTCTCCCCGTGATTTTCTCGGCCTTGGCCACGACTTCCCGGACGGAATAGCCGACATTCGTCCCCAGGTTGACGAATTCGCTCTGGGGAGACTCCATCAATCGACTCAAGGCCAGCACATGGGCTTCGGCCAGGTCCGTGACGTGGATATAATCCCGGACCGCCGTTCCGTCGGGAGTCGGGAATTTCGTCCCGAAGATATCCAGGGCGTCCTTCTTCCCGAGCGCGGCGAGAAGGATATTGGGGATGAGGTGGGTTTCGGGATCATGACATTCGCCCATCTCTCCCTCGGGGTCGGCGCCCGAGGCGTTGAAATATCGCAGGGAGATGAATTTCAATCCGTAAGCCCGGTCGTAATCCCGCAGAATCTGCTCGACAAAAAGCTTCGTATATCCATAGGGATTGATCGGACTCAAAGCGTGCTCCTCCGGGATCGGGAGCTTCCGGGGAACGCCGTAGACGGCCGCGCTCGAAGAAAAAATGAAGGATTTGACCTTCGCCTCGAGCATGATCTCGAGAAGGTTCAGGCTCGAGGTCAGGTTTTGGGTGTAATAGCGCTGGGGGTGGAGATAGGACTCGCCGACCTGGATGAGCGAGGCGAAGTGGAGGACGGCGGAAATGTTGTGCGAGCGAAAAACGTTCCGGACTTCGTCCTTGTCCTCCAGGTCTCCGATAACGAGCTCGGCGTCCCGGACGAATTCCCTGCGCCCCGTCGAGAGATTGTCGAAGACGACGACGCCGTAACCTTTCTTCCGCAATTCCTTGACCGTGTGGGCGCCGATGTAGCCGGCGCCGCCCGCCACGAGAATCATGGTCATGCCTCGCTCTTCAGCAACGTCTTCGCGATCCGGACGCCGTGCCCGCGCGTTTCGAACTCATTGTCGAGCTGCCGCCGGTAGAGTTCGTCCAGGATGCGGCCCATCTCCGGCCCGGGCGCCACTCCGAGCTTGATCAAATCCCGGCCCATGACGAGCGGTCTGATCGTCTCCTTATTGACATGGAGCTCCTCGAACTTGGCCAGCAGCCACGTCCCCTCCCGGTCCAGGCCTTTCAGCGGCTTGTCCTTCCGGCCGCCGCGGTCCGCGGCGTCCAGATAGGCCACGAGCTCGATTTCGCCGTCGGAATCCGCGGCCAGCTTGTTGAACGCCTTCCGGGTGACGCATTCCCGCTGAGCCCAGAGCTCCGCGGCCCGGTGGTGCGTTTTGATCAGAAGAAGGACGACCTTCCTCAGGGGCATCCCGTTCCAGGAGAAGATTTTGAATCGATTGAAGATTTTTCTGGCGATTTTTTCGCTGACGAGATCGTGCCCGGCGCTGGTGATCGCCATTCTGCCCCGCTTGAACTCCCACTGGGTCGTTTCCGCTTTCCCGACATCATGATACAAGGCGGCGAGGAGAAGGGCCAGTGTCCGGGGCGGGTCGAGGGCGAATGTTCCGGCCAGCCTTTTCGCCTGGTCCACACTTAGTTGCGTGTGGTGCCAGACCGTGTGATGGCCGAAATCGTCCTTCTCGGGGTGAAAAAGGGAGTCCTGAATGACGAGGGTCAAGGCGTAAAGCTCCGGAAAAAGCTGGCGCAGGGCGCCCAGTTTGAACAGCTCTCCGAGCCCCCGCGATGGGCGCTCGGAAAAAAGAAGAATCTTGAAAAGCTCGTCGTTGATCCGTTCGACGCTGAGCTCGGTCAGGTCGATATTCTTGCTCAGCTCGTAAATCGCTGTATCCACGGCATATCCCAGGACCGAGGCGAAGCGGGCGGCCCTCAGAACCCTGAGCGGGTCCTCGGGAAAAGCCCTGGGATTCGTTACCCGGATGACTTTATTCCTGATGTCCGGGGCGCCCCCGAAGGGGTCGATGAGCTTCCCGTCGGCCAGGCGGAGGGCGATGCTGTTGCAGCGAAAGTCGCGCCGCTCGAGGTCGGATTCGACGGGCAGGCCGGGATCGGCGTGAACGAGGATGTCCTTGTGGCCGCGGCCGGCGGCGCCTTTCGGGCTGTCTTTCCGCGGCAGGGCGATATCGTAGGATTTGCCTTCGACCGTGAATTTAACGATGCCGAAGCTCTTTCCGACGAGATCGACTTTGCCGAACGGGCGGACGGCGGCGATGATCTCTTCGAGCGGATGGCAGGCGACGAGAATGTCGATGTCTTCGGATGGTATGCCCCGCAGGATGTCCCGGACAAAGCCGCCGACGGCATAGACGTCCTTGCCGAAGAGACGGACAAATAGGACCCGTTCGCGGAAGTCCGCTTCGAGGGTTTTCATCGAGGCTCCATTATAACAAAAAAGCACGTCCCGAGGCCGGAAATTTCGAAGGATCGGATGCCTTTCCCGGAGAATCGGCCGCCGTCTCCCATTTTCCGTTCTCCCATTTTCCGTTCTTGTCCTTTGCCCGGCTATGGTGTAAACTATTTTTTTTTAAAGAGATAAGAGATGTCGGCCATAAAGAAAGCTGTTCTGATAGTGATCCTCGCCGGGCTGGCCGCCCCGCTTTGGGCCGGCCAAAAATACGACGTCGAAGTGACGGTCCGGGAAAGGAAAGTCGTCAACCCGACGCTCCAGGGCTTGACCCTGGTTTTAAACTTGACCCTGAAGAATCTTTCTTCATCCGCGTTGTCCCTGGTCAAATATGACTATCAGCTTTTGATCGAGAAGACGCCCTACTTGAACCTTCAAATAACCATGGACGAGCCCATCCTGATCGAACCTAGGGGAGAGACGCCGATCGCCCTTCCGATCAAGATCACGTACGCTTACGTCTTCGCCGAGGTGCCCTATGTCAGCGACGAGGCCCAGGTGGCTTGCTTTCTGACCGGCGGGATGGTTTTTGCCGACGAAAGACGCCGGGAAAAAAGGGTCCCGATCATTTTTACCGGCGACTTTCCGATCTATCAAGGTTTGGACGTCCGGATTCTGCCGATCGAAGCCAAGGACCTGACCGTCGGCGGGGCGGACCTCGTCGTCAAGGCCGCCCTGAAAAACCTCAACGGATTTTCTTTCACTCTGGAACGCTTCGATTACAAACTGGACATCGCCGGAAAAATGGTTTCGGAAGGGAATCTCGGGCAGGGAACGGCCGTAGCCGGCCGCGCCGAAAAAGTATTCGCCGTCCCTCTTCTCCTGGATTTTTATGACGCCGGGAAAGAGCTCTATGATGGATTATCCCAGCCGCCTGTTCTGGTCCGCATTTCCGGAACGGCGGAGATCGCCACGTCCTGGGGCACATTCAAGATCCCGTTCGATAAGCGGGAGCGGATTCCCGTTCAAAAAAACTCTTGATCAGCGTCATCATCCCCGCCTATAACCGGGCCGCATTCCTCCAAGAGGCGATCCTATCCGTCCTTGGTCAAACGTATTTCTCCGGCGCCGGCCGCGGCGCCTGGGAATTGATCATCGTCGACGACGGGTCCGAGGACGGGACGAAGGTCCTGGCGGCGTCGTTCGGGGGGCCGATCAGATATCATCGACAGGAACACAAGGGCGTCAGCGCGGCGCGCAATGCGGGGCTGCGCCTGGCCCGGGGGGAATGGATCGCTTTTCTCGACTCCGATGACATCTGGAAGCCGACAAAGATAAGCGCCCAGATGGAATTCATGGCCGCCCATCCCGAAGCTCCGGTTTGTCTGACCGAAGAGATTTGGATCCGGCGCGGGGTCCGGGTCAATCCCCGGCGAAAACACAAGCAGTATTCGGGCCGGATTTTCGACAAGGTCCTCCCGATCTGTCTCCTCAGCCTTTCCTCGGCCCTCTTTCGGCGCGAGGTCTTCGACGACATCGGGGTGTTCGATGAAAACCTTCCGGCCTGCGAAGATTATGATTTCGGGATCCGCTTGGCCTTTCGCTATCCTGTTTACGTCTTGCCCGAGCCGTTGATCATTAAGCGCGGCGGTCATGCCGACCAGCTTTCGCATCAGTACTGGGGGATGGACCGGTTCAGGATCTATGCTTTGGAAAAATCCCTCTCCTTCGGATTGTCGGCCGAGGAGGAGAGGCTCGTCAGAAGCGAAATCGTCAAAAAAAGCCGGATTCTCCGCGACGGCTTCCGGAAGCGCGGGAATCACGCGGAAGCCGAAAAATACGAGGCGATTATAGAAAAAATGGAAAGGGTGTTCCCCTCGGCCTGAAGACGAGGCGAGGGTTTTTCCGCGACGAAGAACGTCCCCTGGATTTTCTTCTAGAACCAGTAGTTCAAGCCCAGGGACATCTGGAAGCCGCTGAGGTCGAAGGGGTCATTGAGTTTTTCAAAAAACATCTCGGTGATTTTTCCCTTGGCATTGTTGTACTTGAATTCGATGTCGATCGTCAGCCTGTTGGCCACGGGAAACATGAAGCCGCCGAGGACGTGCCAGCCCAAGGCGACCTTGCCCAATCTTTGCCCCTCCCGGAGATCGATGTCCTCAACGGCATAGATCGGGATCGCCGGATCATCGCCGTAATCGATGCTGAAATCGACCATCTCTCCAAAGAGCCGGGCGCTCCAAAAATAGACTCCCGCTCCCCCTCCAACGTAAGGAATGAATTTTCCTCTCCGGCCGAAAGGGGTGATTTTAAACGTCAATTGGACGGGGGTGATCGAGAGGCTCATGGTGTGAGACAGGGAAAACGTATCCCGGTCCTGGTAGCGGGAGGGAAGGGCCCAGAGGTAATCTCCGTAGATAAATCCGAGATAATCTTTGTAATAGCCGGACTTGCTTTTGCTGTAGGCGTCGATGCTGATCATGAAACTGGAATGCTGGGTCAGGAGGACATCGTAGGACAAGCCGAATGACGAGTTCTGGAAGTTCGACCGGGTGAAGTTCATGTTGTCGAATTCGATTTTCCAGAGACTGTCGCCGAGTCGCCCCGCCGCGTCCGCGGGATACTGGGCGCGCGGAAAGAAGTAGTTCATGCGGAAGGTGATCGTGTTGGAAAAGCCGAGGCTCGAAACCGCCAAGAGAGCTATCGTCAAGGCCAGGATTCTCTTTTTCATCTTCTGCCTCCTATGTTCAGTTATGCAATTTTCATGCCAAAATATCCATGATCTTTCAGGCGGGGCGTTAGCCCGGTTGTTCCGAAAAGGGGTCAATTGTCCTCTCGAGAAAAATCCAAAAACATATCCTAAACCGCATTTAGCCTGAAGTAAAGGAGTTGACCGTACACCAGTTTTCCGGGACGCGCATCCCTGCCCCCGGCGATATGGCGAGGATAAGCTGCTGAGTCGCGCGCTCAAAGCCAGTGGACAGGGTTGCGTGTACCATTTCTTGAAAACTGTAATGCGGTCATGCCGGCCGAAGTTTGACATTTTCTCCGTCTCTTCTTACCATAGCGGAGACGACGAAAACGACATGGGAATTCAGACCGCTGTTCTTAAAATCCGGAGGGGCCGCGCCGGAGCCGATGTCCTCGACCGCATCTCCGTTATCCTGAAAAACGGCGGCCTTGTGGCCTACCCGACCGAAACTTTTTATGGATTGGGGGTCATCGCCTATGACGTCGAGGCGGTCGGGAAAATCTACAATCTCAAAAGCCGGAGCGAGGCCAAGCCGCTCTCGGTCATCGTCGCGGATATGGCCATGGCCGAAAAAATAGCCGATTCTGTGCCCCCCCTGTTTTTCGAACTCGGCCGGGAGTTCTGGCCCGGGCCCCTGACCTTGGTCGTCAGGGCGAAGCCGGTTTTTCCGCCGCTCATGCTGGGGCCGGGTCGATCGATCGCGATGCGCGTTCCCGGCCTGGCCTGGTTAAGGGAACTCGTTCGGCGCGTCGAAGCGCCCTTGACGGCGACGAGCGCCAATATTTCAGGCGACAGGGAAATATCGGATCCGGGAGAAATCCTGGAGATCTTTAACGGAAAAGTTGACCTGATTATCGACGGCGGGGCGACCCCCGGGGGATGGGCTTCGACGATCGTCGATTTGACCCGGACGGCGCCCCGCATTCTTCGCCCGGGCGCTGTCCCCGCTTCCCGCCTAAAGAAATATTTTCAATCGACGGGGACACGTGCCTAATTCCGGAGAATTAGAGAACATGTCCTCTGGTTTAGATTACTTGACCTGAGCGCCGGGCGGGACATCGCCTTCGAGGAAGGGGATGATCGCCTTGTCGCCGACGACCGCGGCCAAGAGCATCCCCCGGGATTCCACTCCCCGGATGACTGCCGGCTTGAGGTTGACGATGACCACGATATTTTTCCCGATGAGGTCTTCCGGCTTGTAGGTTTCGGCCACGCCGGCCACAATCTGGCGTTTCTCCGTGCCGATGTCGATCTCGAGCTTGATCAGCTTCTGGGCGCCCTCCACTTTTTCCGCTTTGAGGACGTGGGCCGCGCGCAAATCCATCCTCTTGAATTCGTCGTAGGAAATGATGTCCATGGTTCCCTCCGTTTGTTCGATTTTTTCCTTGTGTTTTTCCGTTGCGGCAATGTCCTCCGCGAGGAAGACATTGAGGTCGACCCTTGGAAACAGGGGTATCGGTTCCTTCACGGTTTGACCGGGCCGGGGACCGAGAAAGTCGAGATCCGCGTAAGCTTGCTTCTGAAGGGGTTCCTTTTCGCCCAGGAAATCCCAGATCTTCCGGGCCGAGCCGGGCATGACCGGATACAGCAGATAGCCGATGGCCCGGATCGCGGCCGAGGCCTGAAACAGGACGCGGGCCAGGCGGGGCCTGAGAGCCGGGTCTTTGGATAATTTCCAGGGCTCGTTCGCGGCAAGGTATTTATTGACGGTGTTGATGTAAACCCAGATGTCTTCCAGAGCCCTGCTGATGGCGTAGTTTTCATAGTGGCCGTAGACGCTCTCTTTCAAAGCGGCGAAATCCTCGCGGATTTTCCGGTCGTCATCCCGTTCCTTCTCGGGCTCGGGAATAGCGCCCCGGAAATAG
>Ga0315286_10003844_pt1 | contig 14314 bp, 12 predicted proteins | sample YL17G10_0_MG_FD_205038 | JGI IMG/M metagenome (GOLD analysis project Ga0315286, IMG submission 205038) | Sediment microbial communities from Yellowstone Lake, YNP, Wyoming, USA - YL17G10_0 | ecosystem: Environmental > Aquatic > Freshwater > Lake > Sediment | place: USA: Wyoming | collected...
GGCCGGGGCGCTCACCCTCCGGTCCGCGCTCGTCGAGGGCAGGGTCGTGGCCGTCGAGCCTTCCCACTTCCTGCTCGAGGTCGCCGGTGCGCTGGACCGGGCCGTCCGCGACGGCCGTATCGACCATGAGCGCGCTCGCACTGCCCTCTTCGCGCTTGAGGCCGTGTCGTTCGACGACGTACCATCGATGGCCGTCGCTGCCGATGCCTTCGACGTTGCGACGAGCACCGCCCTGCGTGTCCCCGACGCAGCGTACCTGGTCTGCGCCGCTCGGAACCACGCTCAGCTGGTCACCGCGGATCGCCGCCAGCTCGAGGCGGCGGAGCAACTCGGGATCCCGGCGGTGGCGCTCTCCGACCTCCCGCCGTGGTGAGCGCGGTCCCAGCCACCGGGATCGTCCTTGCCGGCGGCCGCGCCACCCGGTTCGGCGCCGACAAGCTTGCCGTCCGGGTCAATGGACGCCCGCTCCTGCACCACGCGATCCTCGCGGTGGCGACGGTCTCGGACGAGGTCGTGGTGGTGATCGGGTCCGATGGCGCACGGCCGCCGCTGCCCAACGACGCGGCGGTCGGGGTACGCGTCGTCCGGGATGTCGTCGCCGATGGCGGGCCACTCGCCGGGTTGGCCGCCGGGCTCGCGGCTGCGCGCGGTCGGCTCGCGATCCTCGTCGGTGGGGACCAGCCGTCACTCTCGCCGGCGGTCCTCGCGGAGCTGCTCCTGTGGCTGGGCCAGGAGGGGGAGGGGCCGCCGCTCGACGCGGTGGCGCTCGCGGAGGGCGGGCTGGTTCGGCCGTTGCCCGCGGCCCTGCGCGTGGCCACCGTTCGTCCGGTCGTCGCGGCGCTCCTCGACGCCGAGAGCAGGAGCCTCGTCGGCCTCTTCGAACGCCTGCGGGTAGGCACCCTTGAACCGGAGCGCTGGCGGGTGCTGGACCCGGATGGCGCGTCACTCCGCGACGTCGACACGCCGGCCGACCTGCCCCGGGGCTGACCGCGGCCGCAACTCGTGCCACGCCCGTCCGACCGGCCCCACCCCCAAGGTCCGCTCGGCCCTACCGGGCCGCTTGACGCGGCCGTCACACTCCACCTGTAAGGACGACTGCCGGGCCCGGGGTCGGGAACCGGCTCGTCCGCGTCGGCAGAGATGCGGAGGAGCGGACGACCATGGACCGCACGCAGGTCGTGATCATGGGCGCCGCCGGGCGTGACTTCCATGACTTCAACGTCGTCTACCGCGACGACGCGAGCGTGGAGGTTGTGGCGTTCACGGCCACTCAGATTCCGGGAATCGATCGCCGTCGGTACCCGCCGGAGCTCGCCGGGCCGCTGTACCCGGACGGCATCGACATCGTCCCGGAGACCGAGCTCGAGAAGATCTTCGCCCGCCAGAGGATCGACTGGGTCGTCTTTGCCTACAGCGACGTGGCCCACGAGTTCGTGATGCACCAGGCCAGCCGCGCGCTGGCGGGCGGGGCGAACTTCGTGCTCCTCGGTCCCGTCGGCACCATGATCAAGAGCACCAGGCCGGTGGTCGCAATCGGGGCCACGCGCACCGGTGCCGGCAAGAGCCAGACCACGCGCTACCTCGCCGGCCTGCTCGAGGCGCAGGGGCTCAAGGTCGTGGTGATCCGCCATCCGATGCCGTACGGCGACCTGGTGAAGCAGCGCGTGCAGCGCTTCGCGACCCATGCGGACCTCGACCGCCACCAGACGACCATCGAGGAGCGCGAGGAGTACGAGCCGCATCTCGACGCCGGTCGGGTCCTCTACGCCGGCGTGGACTACGAGGCGATCCTCCGCGAGGCCGAAAAGGAAGCCGACGTCATCCTGTGGGACGGCGGCAACAACGACTTCCCGTTCTACAGGCCGGACCTCTTCGTGGTGGTTGCGGACCCGCTGCGACCCGGCGACGGGGTCCGCTACCACCCGGGCGAGGCTAACCTCCGGATGGCCGACGTCGTGGTCATCAACAAGGTCGATTCGGCCGAGCCGGGGGCCGTGGAGATGGTCCGCGTCAGCATCGCCGACCTCAACCCGCGGGCCGAGGTGATCCTCGCCCGCTCGTCGCTGGCGCTCGAGGGCGGCGCGATCGAGGGGAAGCGGGTCGCCGTCGTCGAGGATGGCCCGACGCTCACGCACGGCGGCATGACGTTCGGGGCCGGCATCGTGGCCGCCCGGCGCTTCGGCGCGGCGGAGGTCGTGGACCCGGTCCCGTACGCGAAAGGCAGCCTTGCCCTGACGCTCGCCAAGTACCCTGCCCTCCAGCATCTCCTCCCTGCAATGGGCTATGGGCAGGAGCAGATGCACGAGCTGGAGGATGCGCTCAACGCGATGCCCGCGGACCTGGTCCTCTCGGCGACCCCGATCGATCTCAACCGGGTGCTCCACCTGGACAAGCCAGTCGTCCGTGTCCGCTACGAGCTGCAGGAGGTCCCCGGCGAGCCGGACGTCCCCACCCTCACCGACCTTGTCGCGCCGATCGTCGCCCGCGCCCGCGCGGTGGCGGCGGCCGGCACTCACTGACCGGAGGCAGACCAGCATGGCGGAGCACCTCCTGACCCTCGATTCTCTCGGTCGCGAGGGAGTCCGGGAGATCCTCGACCTCTCGCACCGGTTCAAGCGTGAGCCCGGCCGGCACCGGGGCGCGCTCGACGGCGGGCGGGTAGGGATGATCTTCGACAAGCCGTCCACCCGGACCCGGGTGAGCCTCGAGGGCGCGGCCTGGGCGCTCGGGATGCTCCCGATCGTCCTCCGGCCCGACGAGCTCCAGCTGGGCCACGGCGAGACGGTGGCCGATACCGCGCGGGTACTCTCGCGCTACCTGTCCGCGCTCACGATCCGGACCTTCGCCCACGCCCGGGTGGAGGAGCTGGCGGCCAACTCGAGCATCCCGATCATCAATGCCCTGACCGACGACCATCACCCCTGCCAGGCGCTGGCTGACGTGATGACGCTCGAAGAGGCCCTGGGCGACCTTCGGGGTCGCCGCGTCGCGTTCGTCGGGGACGGCAACAACGTGGCCCACTCGTTGATCCAGGCGGCCGGGTATGTCGGCTTCAGCCTGGTGATCGCGACGCCGGAGGGCTACCGGCCCGACTCGGCCATCGTCGCAGTCGCTCGAACCCACGGCGTGGCGAGCGGCGGCGGGATCGAGTTGGTCACGGATCCGGCCGACGCCGTCCGGGGTGCCGATGCCGTGTACACGGACGTGTGGGCGTCGATGGGCAAGGAGGCCGAACGCGAAGAGCGCCGGCAGATCTTCGCCGGGTACACCGTCGATGAGGCGATGATGGCAAGCGCGGGACCCAGCGCGATCTTCCTCCACTGCCTGCCGGCCCACCGCGGCGACGAGGTCACCGACGCGGTGATGGACGGGACGCAGAGCCGTGTCTGGGACCAGGCTGAGAACCGCGTCTACACGGAGCAGGCGCTCCTGTACGCGCTCATCAGCGGCGATCACCGCGGCGAGCGCCTGGGGTGACGCGGATTGCCGTCGCCCTGGGCGGGAACGCCATGATCCGCCGGGGCGAGCCGGGATCGATCGAAGTCCAGCGTCACAACCTGGAGGTCGCGGCGCGGTCGCTCGTCGACCTCGCTGAGCGGAGCGGCGCAGAGATCGTGCTGACGCACGGGAACGGCCCGCAGGTTGGCTTCCTTGCCATCCAGGCGGACATGGCGGCGGCCGTCGTGCCCCCACCGCCGCTCGACGTCCTGGGCGCCGAGTCCCAGGGCCAGATCGGCTACCTCCTTGCGCAGGCGCTCCGCGATGCGTTCATCGCGCGTGGAATCCGGCGCGAGATCGCGGTGATCCTCACGCAGACGGTGGTCCGTGCCGACGATCCGGCGTTCGCCGCGCCCAGCAAGCCGGTCGGCCCGGTGTACACGGAGCCCGTCGCGCGAGCCCACGCCGTCGACCGGGGCTGGACGATCGCGCGGGATGGACGACACTGGCGCCGGGTGGTCGCCTCGCCCGCGCCGCTACGGATCGCGGAGGCCCAGGCGATCCGCTCGCTCGTGGAGACGGGTGCGCTCGTGGTGGCAGCCGGTGGCGGCGGCGTCCCGGTGGTCGAGCTGCCGGACGGGCGCTACGAAGGCCGAGAGGCGGTCGTGGACAAGGATCTTGCTGCGGTCGTGCTCGCCCGCGCGGTCGGTGCGGACGGGCTGGTCCTGCTCACCGACGTCGCGGGCGTGATCCGCGGCTGGGGGACCCCGGACGCGGAGATGATCCGACGCATCTCGGTGGAGGAGGCGTTCGAGGGCCTGGCCGCCGGCGCGTGGCCGGCGGGCTCGATGGGGCCGAAAGTCCGCGCATGCGCCGACTTCGTCCGCGGCGGCGGCCGCTTCGCGGCGATCGGCGCGCTCGACGATGCGGCTGCCGTGGTCTGGGGGCGGGCCGGCACGCGCTTCGGGAGCGGCCGGCTGGGCCTGCCGCGGGAAGGGGCACGGGCGGAGGCGGCGGCGCGATAGTGGGCCGGGGCCGCCGCGGGATCGTCGGCGCCCGACCCGACGCCGTGTGCCGCTGTACCCGACAAGTCGGCGCCGCCACCAGGCATTCGGCGCCGCCACCCGACGCCGTGTGCGTCGAACGCACGATCGCGACGGCCACCAGGGTCGCGGACGGGTCCGCGCGTCAAGACTGTTCGCCGGATGCACGAACTCGACCGGTGCCCGCCCGATTCGGCCTCCTGGCGCAGTACGTGAGGCCGCGAGGGCCGCCGGCCCGGTCGGATCGTGCATCCAACGCACACCCGTGCTGCGTTCGTGCGCCGGATGTACGGATCTGACCAGCGGGACGCGTTCGTGCGCCGGATGTACGGATCTGGAGAGCGGGACACTCAGGCTCGCCGGGACGCCGCTGGCTCGCCGGGGCCGCTGCGCGATCGTGGGCGCCGCTCTCCGGAATCGAACGGGCCGCGCCTCGCGGCGCGACCCGTGTCGGGTGCAGGCGATGAGTGGCGATCAGACGACCGAGCGGGCCGCCTTCACCACCATGGTGCTCGCGAACTTGTCGTGGAACCCCTGCTTGGTGGGGCTCACGGCCGTCGTGTAGAGCAGGTAGATGAACCACCCGAATGCCGCGAGGCTGAACAGGATCCCCAGGCTCGGCCAGCTGCCGAGGGCCTGCGCGACGGCGCCCGGGCCGAACAGGATGAGCGCGCGCCGGAGCGCCTGGTCCATCGAGAGGGTCTTGCCGTCCTGCGCGTTGCCGATCTGCATCCCCAGCGCCTTCATCCCGACCGTGCCGCGCATCGCGGTCCACGTGTAGACGAAGTAGGCGACGCTGATCGCGAGGTTGATCACGCCGTAGATGATGCCTGCGATCGGGTTGAAGGACAGGAAGCCCGAGGACGTGAAGTCCACGCTGACCGTCCTGAGGCCCACGGCCGTGCCCACCGCGGCGACGATCAGGAACCCCACGAAGAGGATGATCGAGTCGATGATGTAGGCGATCGTCCGGTTCGGGATGTCCGCGTAGAAGAACCCGGCGGGCCCCGCCACCGGGGCCGTGGAGGTCATGGATGCCATCCAGGCCGGCTGGGTGGGCGCCTGCGGCGCCGGGGCCGGTGCCTGGGGAGGCGGCGGGGCCTCCGGGCTACCCGACGGCATCTCGGACGGGGTCGGCTCCATCGCATCTCCCTCTCTCGTGTCTCCCCGGTGCCGCGCGGAGCGCGAACCCGCGCACCGACCGGCCACACGCAGGGCCCTTCCCTGCGATTGAGAGATCATAGCCACGAGCTAGCCACGTGACCAGCCCGTTTTTGTGCCCTTTCGGGAAGACGGCCCGCATTCCGTGCCTCCGCACAACACCGGGGTAGACTCGCCGTCGATGGACGGCACGATCGCGCTCGTCGGCTCGGGCGAGTTCACCCCCTCGATGGAGGCGGTGGACCGGGCACTGCTGCTCGCCACGGGCCACGACCGACCCCGGGTCGTCGTCCTCCCCACCGCGTCGTGGCCGGACGGCGAGGAGACATTCCGCCGTTGGGCCGCGCAGGGCGAAGCGCACTTCGCGGCGCTGGGTGCAGAGGTGGAGCCTGTCCTGGTCCGGGGTGCCGAGGACGCCAACGACCCGGCCGCCGCCGCGGCGATCGGTGAGGCGGACCTGGTCTACCTGTCCGGTGGGAAGCCCGGCCATCTGCTCGACGCGCTCGATGGCGGCGGCGTGGGCGCGGCGCTCCGGGCTGCCCATGCCCGCGGCGCGGTCATCGCCGGCTGCTCGGCTGGCGCGATGGTGCTTGCCGGCCACCAGCTCCGGTCGGCCGGGCGCGCCTTCGTGCGGTTCCCGATCGGCTGGCGCCACGCGCTGGGAATGGTGCCCGGGACCATCGTGATCCCGCACTATGATGCGTTCCCGGAGCCGCTCTCGGCCGCCATGGCGCTCGTGGCGCCCGCCGACACACTCGTGCTCGGGATCGACGACGAGACCGCGCTGGTCGGACGGGATGCCGCCTGGCAGGTTCACGGCCGTGGGCGCGTGACGGTCTGGCGCGGCCGCCATCGCGAGCGCCTCCGCGCCGGCGATACGCTTCGTCTCCCGGGAGCGGCGGCCCGCGCCTGAGGTTCTCCGGCGAGCGCCGGGTCAGCCGGCCTTGATCTCGCGGAAACAGTCGGAGCAGTAGACCGGCTTGTCCATCCGCGGCTTGAACGGGACCTGGGCGTTGTTGCCGCAGCGTGAGCAGGTCACCGCGAAGAACTCGCGGTCCGACGAGCCGCCGCGCTCATACCCGCGCGGTCCGCCAATGCTGCGGGCGTCGTAGCCGTCACCCCGTGTGGCGCGCCGGTTGGAGCGGCAGCCGGGGCACCGCTTGGGCTCCGAGGTGAAGCCCTTCTCTGCGTAGTACTCCTGGTCCGCCGCGCTGTGGACGAACGAAAGCCCGCAGTCGACGCAGGGGATGGAGCGATCGGTGTACGTCATCGAGTGTCTGCCTCCAGGTCCGGGCGCTCGCCATCGGTCCGTGCGCCGGGGCCACGGCCCGCCCAGTCACCGGACGGCGGAGGAGGCAGGGAACGCCTGGTGCCGCGCGACCCGGGTGACGAGCTGGTGTGGGACCCATTGGGCGCGCACCGGTTGCGTGGCCGGAACGATAGCATCCCAGGCCCGCGAACGGCCGCCGGCGCCCTCCATCACTGCGTCAGGCGCTTGGCGCGCGCGGGCGCCCGCGCAGCTCTTGCCGAATGCGGCACAATTCCGGGGATGCTGCGCCTGCTCCACACGGCCGATGTTCACCTCGGAGCCCGGCACGCCGACCTGGGAGACCGGGCCGCGGCCCAGCGCGAGCGGCAGTTCGCCGCGTTCCGCGCCACGGTTGACCTCGCTCTCGCCGAGCAGGTCGATGCGCTGCTGATCGCCGGCGACCTCTTCGACTCCAACACGCAGCCACGGCGCTCCGTGGAGCGCACGGTCGCCGAGCTGAAGCGGCTGGCCGATGCCGCCATCCGGGTCGTGATCATCCCCGGCACCCACGACGTCTACGACCGTGCCTCCGTCTACCGCGCCTACGACCTCGCCGCGATGGCTGGCCTGCCGCCCGATTCGGACCGCCTGGTGGTCCTTACCCCGGACCGCCCTGACGTGGTCTACGGCATCCTTGATCTCGCCGTGCACGGGTTCGTCTTCCCGACCAAGCGGGCGCCGCGAAGCCCGCTCGCCGGCTTCAGCGCCGCCGCCGACGGCCGCGCCCGCTGGCACGTGGGGCTCATCCACGGGTCGCTCGCGATCCCCGGCAAGACGGACGCGGACGAAGTGGTCTTCAGCGCCGCCGAGATCGCGGCCTCGCACCTCGACTACCTCGCCCTCGGCCACTGGCATTCGGGGCAGCGCGGCAACGCGGGCGCGACCACGTGGGCGTACAGCGGCGCGCCCGAGCCGGTTGCCGTCGACCAGGATCGCGCCGGCAACGTCCTGCTCGTGGCGCTCGACGAGCGCGCCGGCGTGCGGCACGTCACGCTGGAGGAGCGGCGGGTGGGGCGGACACGCTTCGATCGCCTGGAGGTGGACGCCGGAATCCTTGCGGGCCAGTCCGCCCTGGTCGAGCGGCTCGCCGGCCTTGCCGATCCGGACCTCGTCCTCGATGTCCGGCTCATCGGCGTCCGCCGCGACGACCTGGACGTCGCGCCGGACGAGGTGGAGCGCGAGCTGGCCGACCGCTTCTTCCGGGTTCGGATCCGGGATGTCGCCGCGGCGGCGCTCCCCGACGGGCCGTTGCCGCCGCCCGACACGATCATCGGCGCCCTTGTCCGTGACCTGCAGGCGTCCATCGCCGAGGCCGAGGCCGGCCAACGGCTCGACGAGTCGCTCGAGCTGCGCGACGCGCTGCGGCTGGCCCGTCTCATGCTCGACGGGGTCGAGGTGACGCCGTGAGGATCACGCGCGTCCGGGTCCGCGACTTCCGGGTCCACCGGGATCTGGACCTGGAACTCGCGCCGGGGCTGACCGTCATCCGGGGCCCGAACGAGGCCGGCAAGACCACCCTCCAGCGTGCGCTTGAGGTGGGGCTCTTCCGGCGGGTCACCGCGGGCGGCGCGGAGATCGATGCCCTCCGCAGCTGGGACACAGGCAGGGACGGATGTCCCGTCGTGCAGCTCGACTTCGTCCAGGAGGACCCGGAGGGGACGCGCGTCGGGAGCCTGCTCAAGGACTTCCGCGGCACGCGGGGCACCGTCCGGCTGGAGCTGGACGGGCAGATCACCACGGATCCCGCCCGCGCCGATGAGCTGCTCGCGGAGCTGACCGGGATCCCGTCCGAGAAGTTCTTCCGCTCCACGGCGTCGGTCCGCCACCACGAGGTGGACGACCTCGCACGGGACGAGGGCGCGCTGCGCGATCGACTCCAGGCCTCCATCAGCGGTGCCGACCGGGGCACGAGCGTCGTGAAGCGCCGCCTCGACAGGACACTTCACGACCTCCACGCGAAGGGTGAGAAGAATCCCGGCCGGCTCCGCATCGCAGAGCAGGCGGTCATCCGCGCGGAGGCGATCGTCAGTGATGGGGAGGCGCGACTCGCTGGGCTCGAGCGCGACCGTGACGCTCTCGTGCTCTCCCGCCGCCATCGTGCCCAGGTGGACGCCTCGCTCGTGGAACGCCGGTCGCTGCTGGAGCAGGCCCGCCAGGCGGAACGCCACACCGCCGAGCGCGAGGTCGCACGGGAGCGGTTCGAGCGGTATCGGCATGCGGTCGCCGTCTCCGACGAGATCGCCGGCCTCGAGCAGCGCCACCCGTCCGGGCACGCGCTGCCGCTCCTTCGCCAGGTGGTCGAGCGGCTCCGCGTCCTGGACCGCGAGATCGCCGAGTTCCGCGCCCAGCTGGGTGACGGGCCGTCCGCGGTCGACTACGAGATCGTGATCCCGGAACCCCGGTGGCGCAGGTTCGCGATCGCGGCTGGGGTGCTCGCGGTCGGCGGGCTGGTCGCCGCGATCAGCGGCTTCGTGACCGGCCAGTTCCCGGCCCTGATCGGAGGGCTGGCAGCGGCCGTCCTGGGCCTCGGGCTGGCGGTTATCGCACGGAGCCAGCGGCGCGCCGCGTTCGACTTCCGGCGTCAGAAGCAGCTTCGCGACGTCGAGATCGCACGGCGCCTCCGCGGCCGCAGCCAGCTCGAGGAGGACCTGAAGCGGCGAGTCGCAGACCACGACGGCCAGCTGGCAGCATTCAAGCTGGCCGACCTTCCGGCCGCCGAGGACCTCCTGGCACGCGAGGACGCCCACGTCGGGACGATCGGGCGCGCGCGCGCACAGCTCGAAGGGCTCATCGGGAAGGCCCCGACAGAGACGCTCCCAACCCTCCGTGACGCCGCCGCGCTCGAGATCGAGCTGAAGACCGGTGCGCTCGAAGCCCTCGGGCCGATTGCCAAGGAACCTCGCGCCCGCGAGCGGCTCGAGGTGGAGGTCCGCGACCAGGAGGGCGCCCTGGAGCGGGCGCGTGATGATGAAGCCGGCGCCCGTGCGCGCGTGGAGCAGAACCCGGTCGACGCGGAGCAGGTCGCTGGCGAGGTGGAGCGGTTGGCGGGTTGGCGCGAGGAGTTGGCCGCCCTTCAGCGCCGGTCCCGCGTATGCCAGCTGGCGCTCGACGCGATCGTGCGGGCCGAGCGCTCCACGATGCGGAAGGCGACGCGCTACCTCGAGAAGCGCATGCGCGGCGACCTGGAGCGGCTGACCGGGGCCCGCTACCGGCGCGTCCGGGTGGACGACGCCACGCTGGACATCCGGGTGTTTGCGCCCGAGCGTGGCGATTGGGTCGGCGTCGAGGAGCTCTCCCAGGGAACGCTTGACCAGGTCTACCTCGCTGCGCGCCTCGGACTGGTTCGTCTCGTGACGCAGGATTGCCGGCCGCCGCTGGTCTTCGACGACCCGTTCGTGACCTTCGACGATGACCGCGCTGCCCGTGCCGTGACGATCCTGCGGGAGTTGGCCACGGACTTCCAGGTGATCTACCTGACCACCTCGACGCGCTACGACGCGCTGGCCGAGCGGGTCGTGGTCCTGCCGGGCCCCAGCGCGATCGACGACGCGCCCGACGACGCGCCCGACGACGCGGGGGAGGCCGGCGCCCCGGCTAGCGCCTGAAGGATCGCGCTGGCCAGCTCCACCGCACGGAGGCGGGAACGGCGCTCCAGTCGCGCAGGCGCGGTCGGGCCTGCCCGCACGACCGCGCGCCGCAGGCGCCGGACGCGCGCCCATCCGTCGCTTTGGTCGCGCCTGCCGAGTGGAGGAGGTCGGCGGCCAGTCAGATCTCCCGGGCGCTCCCGGCGCGAGCCGGACGCTCAGTCGAGGTCGAGCTGCCGCCAGATGCCGGGGTCCGTGAATCCCAGCCCGGCGTACAGGTGGCTTCCGTCGTCGCTCGTGCGGAGTACCAGGCGCCGGCAGCCGAGCGCGCGGCCGTCCGCGATCACCGCCTCCATCACCGCCCGGCCCACGCCGCGCCCGCGCCACGCGGCCACCGTCATGACGTTGAAGATCATGGCCTCGGGCGTTCGCCGCGACCGCGGGTGGGGCGGGCGGTCGATCACGACCAGGCCGGCCATCCCCACGAGGTCGCCGGCAGCGTCGGCGACCCATACGCGGAAGCGCCCGTCCGGCACGTGTGACCGCAGGTACTCGTCGATGCGGGCGCGACGCTCGCCGGTCAGCTCGATCGGACCCTCGCCCGCCAGCTCGCGGTCGAACGCGATCCGCAGCTCCACGAGGGCCGGGAAATCGCTGGCCGTCGCCCGGCGAACCGTGAAGACGGGCAACTCGCTCACCGGGACATCGTGCCACGTCGGTGCGCGCGTCGTCCCGCCGTCCGCCGCTACACTCCCGCGGTGACACCCCCGAATTCCCTGGCGGCGGCGGCACCGGGCGACGCCGCGCCCGCCCGCGACGAGGCCATCCGCGCCGGCGGCGAGCCCGTCACGCCCGGCGGGGAGCCAGCCCCCGCCCACGACCGGGGTCCGGTCCAGGGCTGGCGGAGCCTGCTCCTGGTTTACGCGGTCACCTCGACGGTGGAGGCGATGGGCGTCGCCCAGGTCTTCTCGTTCCTCCCACTCCGCCTTCGCGAGATCGGCCTCCCCGAGGACCAGATTCCGACGTTCACCGGCCTGTTCAGCAGCCTGATCTTCGTCTTCGGCATCGTCCTCGTCCCGTTCTGGGGCGTCTGGGCCGACAAGTACAGCCGGCGGGCGGTCATCGTCCGGAGCGCCGTCGTGGAGGCGGTCGTCTTCGCCGGCGTCGCACTGGCGCGGGAGCCGTGGCAGCTTGGAGCGAGCCTCCTGCTGGTGGGACTCCAGCTGGGCAACACCGGGGTCATGCTGGCCGCGCTCCGGGACGTGACGCCGCGCGAGCGGGTCGGCACCGTGACCGGGCTCTTCGGCGCCACCGGGCCGCTTGGCTTCGCGCTCGGCCCGGTGCTCGGCGGGGTCATCATCGACGGCCTGCACCTCCCGCTGACCGACGTCTTCTGGTTCGGGTCGCTCCTTTCGCTCGCCGTGGTCGCGCTGCTGCTCGGTGCGTCGCGGGACATCCGGCCGGCGGTGGCCCCGGTTGGGAGCGCCGTCGCGCTTGCCAGGCGAGCCGTCGGCGGCGTCCTGGTCGATCCCGCTGTGCGCCGGATCTTCGTGATCTTCGGCGTCTCGATCCTGGCCAACCAGATGAGCCGGCCATACCTGCCGCTGCTCGTGGAGCACCTCCACGGTGGGCAGCCGAACCTCGCCTCGGCGATCAGCCTGGTGACGGGCGTGGCGGTCCTGGTCGGCGCGCTCCTCTCGCCGCTCGCCGGGCCCCTGGGCGACCGGATCGGCTTCCGGTCCGTGCTTGCCGGCGGGCTGCTCGGCGCGGGCGTCGCACTGCTCGGGATGGCGGGCGCGCCCTCGGTGGCGGTCCTCGCGGGCGTGGCCGTTGTCTACGCGGCGCTCCAGGCCGCGACGCAGGCGATGGTCTTCGGGCTCGTGGCGGTGGAGGTGGCCCCGGAGCGCCGCTCAGCCACCCTGAACCTCGTCCTGCTCCCGCTCTACGTCGCGGGGATGATCGGGCCGACGGTCGGGGCGGTCGCGGCTGGGGTCGGCGGGATCCCGGCGCCCTTCATGGTGGCGGCGGTCGTGTTCCTCGTTGGCGGAGCCGGGGTGGCGGTCTCCCTTCGGAGAGGGGCGAGTGGCTGATTCGCTAGACTCGACGCTCGTGGATGCATCCGAACGCGCTTCCCAGCTGGCGGACGATATCCGCGCCGAAGCCGAGCGCCTGGCCGGCGCCGCCCTGGTGGCGGAGCTGGGGCTCAAGCTGATGGGTGGCCTGGCGATCTGGTTCGTCTCCACATCCGCGCGCCGCCCGCCCTATGAGCGCCCGTACGCCGACCTCGACTTCGCGGCGCCGCGAAGAGCCGCCCGTGACGTCAAGGCCTTCTTCGAGGCCCAGGGCTACGTCCCGGAGAAGCTGTTCAACGCCCTCCACGGTGCGACTCGCCTCAACTTCGGGGCGCCGGACGGGCGCTGGACGGTCGACGTCATCCTCGACGCCCTTGTCATGTCCCACCGCCTGGACCTTGTCGGTCGCCTTGGGGGGCCGGCCCCCACGGTCGACCTGGCCGACCTCCTCCTCATGAAGCTCCAGGTCTGGGAGATCAACCGCAAGGATCTCTGTGACGCCGCCTGCCTCCTGGCCGATCACCCCCTCGGCGAGTCCGGGGGCGACGCGATCGATCTCCGCCGCATCCGCTCGCTGCTGGGGTCAGACTGGGGGTTCTGCCACACGGTCGAGCGGAACCTGGCTGGTGTCGCGGAGCTGGCCGCGGCTGAGCCGCAGGCCGCGACTCCGTTCGACGTCGCAGCCCAGGTCCGCCTCCTGCTCGACGAGATCGCGGCCGCGCCCAAGTCGCTGGGCTGGAAGGCCCGGGCCCGCGTCGGCGAACGGGTGCGCTGGTATGAGACCCCCGAGGAGGTTCGGCACTGACCGCGGTCAGCCCTGGTCGAGGCCTCGCCGGGCCAGCGCGTCCCGCCAGTAGCCGACGGAGACCGCGAGGTCGTCGACGACGGCCGCATCATCCTGCTCGAAAGGCGGGATCACTTCGAGGATGAGGGCGACATCGTCGGCCCCACCCTCGCCCAGGGCGTCGAGGACGCGGTCCGCGTCGATGCGGCCCAGGGCATTTCGTTCCGGGGTGAAGGGCCAGTGGTGGTCGCCCTCCGCGTCCGACTGTTGCAGTTGGACGATGGGCGCGACGCGCGCGAACGTGCGCAGCCATGCGTACGGGTCGCGATCCTCGCCCGCGGTGCCGGGCACGCACATGTGCCCGACGTCGAGACAGAGCCGGACCGGGACGCGGAGGTCATCGCCGTCGTCGAGCAACTCGCGGACCATCGCCATCGTCGAGGGCTCGCGCGATGACGCCAGGTTCTCGACCGCGAGGTAGTCCAGGCCGGAACGGCGGGCGTCGTGAGCCAGGTTGGTGAGCGCGGCCCGCAAGTCGGCCCACCGCTGCCGCCGCCGGTCGGGATCCTCCCAGTCACCCACGGCAAACGCCCCCACGTGCCCCCCGGTCGCCACGCCGCCGACGCGCTCCGTGAACGCGATGGCACGATGCAGGAACACCCGCGCGGCGGTGCGGGCGTCCGGGTCGGGGTGCAGGAGCAGGTTGGCCGAGTACGCGGCCAGCCCGGTGAACGTGGAGTGGACGACCAGGTCGTGCTTCGTCGCCGCGTGGCGCACGGCGGCCGCGGACGTCACCACGCTGCCGACGCCCAGGCGTGGCTCCACCAGGTCGAGCGAATGCTGCACCACGCGCAGGCCGAGCCGTTCCCGGACGACCGGGGCCCAGTCCTCCGGGCGTGGCCAGCGCTTGACTGCGAAGCAGG
>Ga0315286_10003847_pt1 | contig 14312 bp, 18 predicted proteins | sample YL17G10_0_MG_FD_205038 | JGI IMG/M metagenome (GOLD analysis project Ga0315286, IMG submission 205038) | Sediment microbial communities from Yellowstone Lake, YNP, Wyoming, USA - YL17G10_0 | ecosystem: Environmental > Aquatic > Freshwater > Lake > Sediment | place: USA: Wyoming | collected...
CCCGCCGGAAGCTGGCCGCGCGGCTGGCGAATCTCTTCGGAGAGGGGGTCTGAACGGGCCTGCGCCGAGGCCGCCTCGGTCTGTCCGGTCATCCTTGCCGAGGACGAAGTCAACTCAACCGCGAACCAGCCGCTGGTTTCTTGAGCGGTTCTGCGCCAGGGCTTGTGTCAGACGGTCCTCCCAGCCCCGCCAGCTCAACCAACGGAATTCGTGCGGTCCCAAAGTCAGCGCTGCGCCCTCCGCGGCTGGCACAGGGTTCTCTCCGGCAGTCAGGTCCGTCCAACAGCCGCCCCGGAACCGTTCCCCGCGCGGCAGTGGCACGGACACTGAGTCGGCCGAGACACTGTGCAGACACAACACCGGTTCGCCGGCCTCCGGAGGTTCCCGTAGCACGGCGAACACCCTGGCGTCCAGCGCAGGGATTCTCTGAGCGCTCCGCGGGCCGAAGGCCTGCTGGGCGCGTCGCACAGCGAGGAGGCGGAGCAGACCACGAAGCACCTGCGCCCGCACTGAGCCAGGGTCCGCAAGTTCCTCTTCGAGACGGGCGCGATCCAGCTTCTGGCGGTTGATGCGGCGTGGGATGCCGCTGGCGTCGGCGCCCACCTGGTCACCGCGCGAGCCGAACAAGGAGTGGAAATAGAGGCCGGGCACGCCTTGCAGGCTCAGGAGGATGGCATAGGCAGTGACGAACTTGCATGCCGCCCGTTCCGAGGGCTCGTTCGCCGCCGGGTCCGACAGGACGTCGAGGTAGTTGATGTTCAGCTCGTAGGGCAACCGCGAACCATCCGGCATGTCCTTGTACGAAATGAAGCCGCCGTGCTCCAGCGTGCGCCTCACCAGCGCCTCAATCTCCGAGTCGCTCAGAATGCCCCGAACCGGGTTCAGGCCAATGCCGTCGTGCGAGGCCAGGAAGTTGAGGAACGTCACGCGGTCGGAAGGCAGCGCGAGTGATTGCGCCCAGCGCGTTAACTTCTCTGCGTTGCCAGTGGCCATCGCGTGCAGCACCAGCGGTGGCAGGGCGAAGTTGTACACCAGTTGCGCCTCGTTGGCGCCGTCCCCGAAGTAGGAAAGGTTGTCGGCGTGCGGCACGTTCGTCTCCGTGATCAACTGGACGTGCGGCGCGACGTCGTCCAGCACCGCGCGCATCAGTTGGATGATCCGGTGGGTCTGCGGCCGATGCAGACAAGTCGTGCCGATTTCCTTCCACAGAAAGGCGACGGCATCCAATCGGATGAATCGCGCGCCTTTGGCGGCATAGAACAATAGCGCCTCCAGCACGGCCAACAGAACCTCCGGATTCTTGAAGTTCAAGTCCACCTGGTCGGCGCTGAAGGTCGTCCACACCCGCTTGGGCCCCCTCGCGGTCTGAAACTCGGCCAGCAGCGGCAACGCGCGTGGGCGGACGACCTGCGAGAGATCAGGATCGCCCTCGACGACGATGAAGAAGTCGCGATATTCGGGGTCCTCCACCAGGAAGCGCTGCAACCACTCGCCCTGAGCCGAGACGTGGTTGAACACTGCATCGAACATCAGGTCGAAATCCGCGCCGAGTCGGGCGATGTCTTCCCAGGTGCCGGAGGCCGGGTCAACGGCGAGGAAATCCTTCACCGAAAAGCCATCATCCGAAGACGACGGGTAGAAAGGCAGGAGATGCACGCCGCTGACGGAGCCGTTGAGATGGTGCCCGCAAAACTCCGCCAGTGTCCGCAGCGGAGTCACGCCGGGTTCGCGCACCTGGTCAGCGTAGGTGATGAGGAGGGCGTCGCGTTGAGTTAGTCCGAGTCCTCCTCGCTGAGCCGGGCGGCGCGGCAGCCGCGGCCGCCACGCTTGCAGAAGATCGGATATCCGGCGTGCCACGGTGGCGGCCGTCGAGGCTCCGTAGAGCGGTTCCAAATGCTGGACGAACACGCCGGTCATCCAGACAGGATTTCGATCGCGCTCACGGGCAGACCGTAGGACCCGGAGGGTGAATACCCGACACTGCTAGGTGGCAGGAGACGGAGGAGCGCACTTCGCGCGATTGAGTTGCAGGCAACGGCGGGTGGAAAGATGGATTCCCCAGCGGTGTCCGGCTCGTCCAGGCCGCCATCATCGCGTGAGCGAGCGCAGCAGATTCAGCTCCGGCACCTGCCAGAGTTTGACGGTATTGTCGGAACTCCCGGAAGCCAGCAGCGTGCCATCGGGAGAGAAGGCAACCGCGTTAACCATGTTCCGGTGAGCCTTCAAGTTCCGGGACAAAGTCAACCCTGGCACTTTCCATAACTTGATGCGGGCGACACTTTGCGGCGCGTGGTCGTGAGGCGTTAGTCGTTTCGCTGAGGCGGGCGTCGGAGGGATGCCAATAGCCTTTCCTTGCCGACCGGGGGCACAATGGGAAGCGAAGTTAAACATCAAACACTTGAAAACCTATGTTGCTGCGAAATGGTGAAAAGGTGCATGTGATGCACCGGACGTTCTTCGAGAAGGGCGGCGGACGCACCTTGGTGGGCGTCGTCGAAGCGTGCGACGCCGGCGTAGCGCGCATCCGCGGTAACATCTACGTGATGAATCAGACCAAGATGGTCCCGGTGCGTGAAGCGGTGCCGGTCACACGCTTCATCTCACTGGTGAACGGCGAGCACATCGTGACGCCGCTGCCGGACGCCGCCGTTCTGGAGAAGTTGGAATACCAGCAGTCGGATGCTGGCTTGCTTGTCCGGGATGGCACCGACTGTCAACTGCTCCTGTCAGCGCTGACCCTGGCTTGACTATGCCTACTGACCGATACGGGCTTGAGCCTCCGGCCACGCAAACGACTGGCCCGGTCCAAACGAACGGGCCGCCGTTCGCCGAGCGGTTTCGCTCGCCGGCTCTGGCGGTCATGATTGCGGCGGGCGCGGGCCTCTGTCTCCTGCTGGCGCGGCCGTTCCTGTCGGCCCTGGCGTGGGCGGCGGTGCTGGCCGTGGTGGTGGCGCCGGCATATCGCTGGCTGTTGCGACGGCTACGGTCGGCCAATCTGACCGCGGCGTTGACGGTCGTTTTATTGGCGCTGGTGCTGGTTGGCACCATCAGCGTAGTGGTGCCCGGCCTGGTGAATACCGCCGTGGATGGGTTGCAGGCCGTTCAGGAGCAAATTGAATCCGGCCAGGTGGACCAAATGGTTCAACAACACCCCTGGCTGAAGACAGGCTGGCACTGGATTGAACTGCGGGTGGGTTTGGCGCAAGCCGCACAAAGCGGGATTGGGCACGTCACCGCCCTGACGTCCTCACTTCTCCAAGGGTCGCTGCTCGGCGTGGTCCAGGTGGTGCTGTTACTCTTCTTCCTCTTTTACTTTCTGCGAGACCAGGAGGCCGTGCTCCAATCCGTGCGGTCGCTCTTGCCACTCTCGCCAGCGGAGACGAACGAGTTGTTCGCCTGGGTCGTGGATACGACTTACGCCACATTGTGCGGGACGGTGCTGGTGGGAGTGGTCCAAGGTCTGTTGGGCGGATTGATGTTTTGGTGGCTGGGATTGAGCGCGCCGGCGTTCTGGGGACTGGTAATGGGGATCCTTTGCGTGCTGCCGGTGGTTGGGCCTTCGCTGGTGTGGGGACCGGCGGCCATTCTGCTCGCGCTAAGCGGCCAGTGGGGCAAGGCCGTCGTGCTCGTCACCTGGGGCAGCCTCGTCATCGGGCTGATGGGCAATCTGCTTTACCCAATTCTGCTCGGCCGAAGACTACGCATGCACACGGCCGCAGTCTTCATCGCCATGGTGGGCGGTTTGGTGGCGTTCGGGGCGTGCGGGTTCTTTGTTGGACCGGTGACTTTGGCGGCCACGCTCGCGATGTTGCACATCTGGAAAGAACGCCAGCCTCGTCCGGGAGCAGAGAATCCCATGAGCGCTCCCGGTCGGGAGACTGGGGCTGACTCAGCGAAACGCTGAGGGCCGCGTCGGGAGGCCGCCAATGGACTCCGACGGCGAAGGGCGGCTACCGTAGGGCAGACGGTGCAGAGGGCTGGGCGTTGTGAGCCTGGCCCTGCCGGCGCAGAAAGGCGACCGGGAGTGAATCAACGAGAACGAACGAAAGGCCAGACTATGGAAACTGTTTTTGAGGAAATGCAGGCCGCCCAGGGCGACGTATCGCGGGAAAAGGTGAAAGAGGACCTGCGGGTCCTGGTCCGCGACGCCGAGGAACTGCTTAAAGCCACCGCCGGTGACGTGAGCGAAGCGGCCAAAGAAGCCCGCTCGCGGTTGATGGAGACCCTGGAGCAGGCCAAAGCCACGTGCCATCGGCTCCAGGACAAGACTGTCGCCGCCGCCAAGGCCACCGACAAAGTCATCCGCGAGCACCCGTACGAGTCCATCGGCATCGCTTTTGGCGTCGGTCTGCTCATTGGAGTATTGGTCACCCGCAGGTAGTCCATGAGCGAAACGGGGACGAAACCGGGCGGAATGCTGGCGTCGCTCCGCCGCATGGGCGACTCGCTCCTGGCGCTCGCGCAGAGCCGGCTCCAGTTGTTCGCCCTGGAGCTTCAGAGCGAGAAACTGCGGCTGATGGACCTGCTGCTCTGGCTGAGCCTCGCGGTGGCGCTGGGGGCCGTGGGTTTGATTGTCGGCACGGTCGCTTTGGCGATCTACCTCTGGGAGACGGCACGGTACGCGGGCTTGCTGTTGGTGGCCGGCGTCTTCGTCGGAGCCGCCGTGGTCATTGTCTGGCGGCTGCGGAAAGGGATTCGCAGAGGCCCCATGCCTTTTGCGGAAACCATCGGCGAATTCAGGAAAGACCGCGCATGTCTGCAAGGCAAAGGCTGAACGAATTGGCGGAGGCGAAACGATTGCTGGCACTGCAGGGCGATCTTCACCGCAGCCTGCTGCGGCTCGAGATCGACGCCCTACGCGAGCGCTTCGCCGGACTGGCCACCGCGCGTGCGAAACTGGAGGCCGGCCGGCCTCTCCTGTTTGCGGGCGCTGTCCTTGCAGGCGTTCTGGCCGTGCGCCGCTGGCGCACGCTGCTCCGTTGGGCACCGGCTGCCGTTGCGGCATACCGTTGGCTCTGTCGCCTCACCACGAAATAAGGCGCCACGCCTCCGACGGAAGGGGTCCCTGCCAGCGATGCCTCCACCGAATCACTGACATCACGGCCCGTCACCTTCGGGCTCAGGGCTTGAGCAGAGCCTTGCCGGGATGGCGCAGGATCACATCCGCACAAGTGACCAGCATCATGGTGAGCAGACCCACGCCGGCGATGCCCGCCGAGAACAGGACCATCCGTCGGAGAACTCGCTCGCAGAAATCCATCACCCGCCAAGGTTCGTGAGGACTCCCGGCTGAAGAGGAACGGCGGCAGCCGGGTACCGCGGAAAGATGGCTTGCGCCACACGTTCCAGTTCCCCCGGCGCATAACCCGGCTCTTCCCAAGCGTCGTTGGGGGCCTCTGGATGGAGGCACCAAAACGGGATCCCCGATCGAGCAGCGAGTTCTTTCAGCGGGTGTTTCGTAGCCAGGAGAGGCTCCTGATCCTCCGGATCCAGCCCCATCAGAAGCAACAGCCCTTTCGGCCGTGTCGCGGAGTGCCGAAGTGTCAAACGGATCCATTCGAGGACGAAGCAAGGCAGCGTCTCCCCATCGTGCGGGGCCAGTATCACCAGGTCAGACCCAGCAACTGCCTGGGCTGCCATCGTCCGCATGGAGGGGAGTTTGAGCAGGTCGAACTTCCACGAGTCCAGATTCACCGCAGTGTCGGGGCTCGCGGGCGGAGCGAGTTGCTGGCAGGCGCGTTGGGCGCGCTTCCCAGCCTCGAAGTCCTCGTAGGCAAGAACCAGCCGGATCACGGAAGACGTTCTCGGGTCGCTTGTCGGGGTGGTCCGGGTCGTGTGCATGGTCGTCACTCGTTGTCCGCCCGAACCGCCTCGCGGAGTTCGTCCAGGAAGCTCGGCAGCGCGGACTGCACGCGGTTCCAGTTGGGGATCAGCGGCGTCCAGAGCGGGTCCTCGAGGAATGCCTTCTCGGCGATCTGAATGCTCCGGACGAAGGTGGCGACGGCTCGTTCCTCCTCGTGCCGCGGGAATGACAATCCATTGATGGCGGCGTCAGCCGCGTAGAAGCGCAGAGTGTCTTCGGCCTGGCGCAAGTAAGCGCTCAACAGCGTGTCAAACAGCCCGCAATCGAGTTTGATCCCTTCGGCCGCCATCCGGCGGAAGAAGGATTTCGTGATGTCCACCGCCATCTTGTTCAGGCCCTTCTCCGCGTCGCGCGGGGAGAGATCCTGGTGCTTGTGGTCGTAGTTTTCGCAGAGTTCCGACTGGCAGATCGCCCGGGGCGCGGCGTTCCGAAACACCTCGGCCAGCGTTCCGATCTCCAGGGCCCAGTCGTGAGGAATCCGCAGCCGCCGCACCAGATCCAGGTCCAGGGAGAATTCCCCGGCGAGCGGATACCGGAAGGTGTCCATATAGACCAAAAACGGGTGGGACCCCAGAATGGCCTTGAGCGCCCGCAACAGGGGAGTCACGAGCAGGCGCATGACGCGACCGTTCAACTGGTCGGACACCCTCGCGTAGTAGCCCTTGCAGAAGTCGAAGCCCAGGCTCGGGTGCGCCACGGGATAGCACAACCGCGCCAACAGCTCGCGGCTGTAGGTGACGATGTCGCAGTCGTGCACCGCGACCATCCGCGCCTGCTCGCTCGCCAACACATAACCGAAACAGATCCACACGTTGCGCCCCTTGCCCCCCGGACCCGCGCCGAGTTCCGCCTCCTCGAGACGCTGGAACAGCCGCGACAGGCGCGGCCCGTCATTCCAGAGCAGCACGGGCTTCTGCGGCAGATGGCTGAAGAACGTGCGGGCTTTCTTCCAGTCCCGCAGGCGGGTCGCGCCGTCGATCCCGACGACGACTTGGCGCAGGTACTTGACACCCTTGAGTTCGCGCACAATCAGCTTGAGCGCCTGGGTGCCCAGTTCCTTGATGTGGCAAGGCAGCACCAGGGCGATCGGCGTTTCGTCGGCGAACTGCGCCAGTTCCTGTTCCAGGCGCTGCACATTCGGCCGGCCCAGCCGATGCAGCGTCGCTACGGCGCCGGTTTGGAAGAAGTCAGACATAGGTGTTTCCTTTCTTCAGGTTCCCGCCAGGAGGCGGCCGGGATGCCGCAACCCGAACACGAAGCTCGCCACCGCCACGTGCGGGGTGGCGATGACCGCGGCGATGCCGGCGAGGCGCTCGTCTTTCATGCGCGCTGGGTTGCATTCGGTTTCGAGTCCGGTTTGCTGGTCATCTGGGCTTTCGCCGGTTGTTCCTTGGTCGAGCCAGGCGGTTGCCCGTCAAACGTCGCCCCGGCATAGGCAATCTTCACCAACATCCCGATGGAAAACACCAGCAGGAGGACCATCAAAGTCGGCGCGAGCCGGGTCGGTGAAGCTCCCTCATTCCGACCACCCCAGGTGAGGATCGCTTGTGAAAGCAGCACATAGGAGATCGGTATCAGCGTCAGGACTGCATACGCCTTGCGGCGGTTCCCCCGCACCGCCAGGATACCCCAGACGAGGCACAGCGCGCCGCCCAGCAGGCCCGTGATGAGCGTGGGCCGGGCGATGGTGGATGCCAGGTGATGAGTGAGGTAACTAAGGCCGGCGAGCAGGAGGCCGTACACGATCAGTTCGAAGCCAAGGTGTTTGTTCATTGCTCCAGTACGAAGTTGGGAATTGTGCTTTCCGGCAACGTCCCAGTCGGACACGACGAACATCGAGGCGAGCCAATACTCGCATTTGAAGAGGAGGACTCTCCCCCGCCGGCCATCGGATCCGAAGTTTCATTGCGTTCAGGCAATTCAGTTCTTCGGATGGCGGCCCGACCATCCCGGTTGACCTCCGAGGCTCCTTCGTCTCGGACCCTTGGCTCAGGAGCGCTGACGCTCCTAAACTGCCCTGAACTTTCGACGAACCTGCGGCCGTTGACAAGCGGCAATTTGGAATTCCCTCGCAAAACTGTTGGCACAACCGGCGCCTCGGTGTGAAAATCCAGGTGCTTGAAACTGGTCATCCTCCATTGTCATTTCCGGCCCGGGGGCGTGCGGCGGGTCATCGAACTCGCGACGCCACACCTGGTCGCGCACTGGCCGGAGCGCATCCGCGGGGTGGTGCTGGCCACCGGCGAGGCGCCCGACCCGGCCTGGCTGCGGGCCTTTCGCCAGCGGCTCCACGGCCTGCCGGTCAAGGTCGTGGTCCAGCCGGCGTTTGGCTACGTGTCCGAACTGGCGCTGGAGGGCAAGAGCCTCGGGCGTCGCGTGATCAATGGCATCATGAACCTGCTGGGCGAGGTCGCGCACAACGATCGCCTGATCTGGGCGCACAATCTTGGCCTGGGCCGCAATCTTTACCTCGCACGTGAATTGACCTTCACCTGCCATTGTGCCGGCATCCCGCTCATCGCGCATCATCACGACTGGTGGTTCGAGAACCGCTGGCATCATTTTGCCGCCATGCGCGAGCCGGGCTTCCGCAAACTTGACGCGGTGGCCAGTGCCGTGCTGGCCCGCTCGCCCCAGATTTGCCACGTGGCCATCAACCGCGCCGACGCCGCAGTGTTGGAAAAACACTTCCGCGGATTGGCCGGCTGGCTGCCCAACCTGGTTGAACCGGCGGCGCGACCGCCCGCTGAGCGCGTGGAAGCCGCCCGCGCGTGGCTGCGCGAACAACTCGGCGAGGACGCGCCCGTGTGGCTGTTTCCCTGCCGGCTGTTGCGCCGCAAGAATATCGCGGAGGCTCTGCTGCTCACGCGCTGGCTGCGGCCCGAAGCATGGCTCGTGACGACGGGCGGCGTGAGTTCTGCCGAAGAGCAGCCATACGCGGACGCACTCGCTGCCGGCGTGCAAACCCACGGCTGGCGGCTGCGCCTCGGCGTCCTGCAAGAAGAAGAGAACACGAAGCCGATGGTGCCGGAACTCCTGGCGGCCAGCGAAGCTGTCCTCCTCACGTCGCTCCAGGAAGGCTTCGGCCTGCCGTACCTGGAAGCGGCGGCGGCCCGACGTCCGCTCGTGGCGCGGCACCTCCCCAACATGGCGCCGGACCTGGCGAAGTTCGGATTCAAGTTCCCGCAGTGCTATCGGGAAGTGCGGGTGGACCCAACCCTGTTTGACTGGCACGGCGAGCGCAAGCGTCAGAGGCGGTTGTTCGCGCAGTGGAAGGCATTGATGCCGCGCGCGGCCCGCCAGTGGGTCGGCAAGCCCGCCGTGCTGGCTGCGGGAGAAGAACCATGCCCCGTACCCTTCAGCCGTCTCACCCTCACGGCGCAATTGGAGGTGCTGGCCCAGCCAGTCGGGCAATCGTGGGAGCGGTGCGCCGCCCTCAATCCGTATTTGAAAAGGTGGCGCGAACAAGCGGTCGCCGCTCGACTGGAAACCAGTCCCTGGCCGCGTTCAGCCGCACGCTGGCTCGGTGGCCGTGCCTACGCCCGGCGTTTCCTTGAACTCGTGCCGCCGTTGCTGTCCCAGGCTCCGCGGGCGGGTGCCAGCCAGGCGGCGCAGGCGGAGTTCCTTCGCAAGAAACTGCGCGCGGAAAACCTCTACCCGCTCCTCTGGAACTCCCGCACATGACCCTCCGCGCAGTCCTCTTCGATATCTACGGCACGCTCCTCGAAGTCGGTCCGCCCCCGCCGGACGGCGACGCACGCTGGCGACGCCTCTTCAGAGATCTGCTGGACACCGAGCCGGCTTTCAGCCGCTTCGATTTCGCCATCGCCTGCAACCAGGTGATTGCCCGGCACCACGAGGCTGCCCGCGCGCGAGGCATCCCCTGGCCGGAAGCTCACTGGCCCTCGATCGTGGCCGAAGTCGTGCCGGAACTGACCCGCTTGTCCCGCGGCGACCAGGAGGAGTTTCTCTATCGCCAAATCCAGACGGGCCGCGCCACCCGCCTGACCGCCGAGACGGCCGACACGCTCCGTTGGCTCCAAGAGCGCCGATGCCTGCTGGGCATCATCTCCAACGCCCAGGCCTACACGTTGCGCGAATTGCAGGAAGCCCTCGCCACCCACGGCCTGGACCGGTCGCTCTTTCAGCGCGACCTTTGCTTCTGGTCTTTCGAGCATGGCTTCAGCAAACCGGACCCTCACGTGTTCCAAATCCTCACCGCCCGGCTGCAAGCGCGCGGCATCACGCCCGACCAGACCCTCATGGTTGGCGACCGCCTCGACAACGACATCGAGCCGGCCCAGGCCCACGGCTGGCGAGTCTGGCACTTGAATTCAGACGCGCAGGTCACCCGGTACAGTGGCAACTGGCAGCAACTCCGCGCCAGTCTTTAGTCCCTTGATGCGTCCAGGGCCTTCAGTCGCACCTCTCCGACATCGATGGCCTCCAAGCGGCCATTGCTCCAGTTCATCCGGGGAGGTCCACGGTCTAGGCGGAGGAACTGATGGCGAGGATGGCTGAATTCGAGGAAGACGGTATCGGGTATCCCGTACGGAAAGGATGAGAAGGTGGCCACAGAGGAATACGGATCTCGAACACCAGGTCGGGCAACGAAACGCGCGGATGACGCTGCGAGCACCGGGGTCTGATGCACAATCCTGTCGCCCCGGCATGCCCAGGTCCGCCGACTCCACGAGGCGACTCCCCTTGACCTTCATGGCGCGAAGTCATGCACCGCGTCCTCTTGTGTCAATGGGCCAGCCTTTTCGTGTAGTTCGAGTGTTTCGTGGTTCTTCAGAATCGGAGTTCTGGCTGAATTCCGGATTCGTGCTTCGGTGATCCAGCCGACCCGAGCCTTGCACTTTGGCCGACCCGTCGCATAGTTGCCGGCCATGGACTGGTTCCTTAATCCCGAAATCTGGATCAGCCTGCTGACGCTGACGGTGCTCGAAGTCGTGCTGGGCATCGACAACATCGTCTTCATCTCCATTCTCGCCGGGAAGCTGCCCTCAGACCAACAGGCCAAGGCCCGCCAGGTCGGGTTGAGCCTGGCACTGTTCACCCGCATCCTGCTCCTGTGCGGCCTGGCCTATATGGTCCGGCTGACCCAGCCGCTGTTTCACTTGCCCACTTTCGGCCTGTCCGCAGAACCGCACGGGGTTTCCGGCCGGGACTTGATCCTGATCAGTGGCGGGCTGTTCCTCCTCTGGAAAAGCACGCACGAGATCCACGACAAACTTGAAGGGGAGGATGGACAAGTGACCCGTCGGCTGGCCCCGACGTTCTGGGGCGTCATCATTCAGATTCTGCTCCTGGACATCGTGTTCTCGCTCGACTCGGTCATCACGGCGGTGGGGATGGCGAACCGGATCGGCGTCATGATCGCCGCCGTGGTCATCGCCGTCATCTTCATGCTGATCTTCTCGGGACGGATCAGCGATTTTGTCCACCGCCATCCCACCTTGAAGGTGCTCGCGCTCGCGTTCCTGCTGCTGATCGGCTGCGCGCTGGTGGCCGAGGGCTTCCACAAGGCGATTCCGAAGGGCTACATCTACTTCGCCATGGCCTTCTCCATCGGGGTGGAAAGCCTGAACATCCGGATGCGGGCCCGGCTGAAACCCGCGCCGGTCGAGCTTCACCAGCCCTATCGCTGAACGGGCGGGACGATTTGCTGCGCCGAAGGGCAAGGCGCACCGGTGGAGTCATTCCCAGCCTGGAGAAACGGCCGCAGCCGTTCGCTCAAGTCCTCCGGCAATCGCTTCAGTCTCGCGGACAGGTTGGTGCAGGCGTGAACAGTGGTGGCCGTCAGCACAACCTGGCCTTCGGCCTTCAGGACCCGGTAGCCGAAGGTGAGCCGGACCCGAGCGAGTTCCGTGATCCAGACCTCGACCGCCAGGACGTCGTCGTAGCGGGCGGCGGCTTTATACTGGAGAGCGCATTCGATCACTGGCAGTGCCGTGTCCTGGTCCTGCAAGGCACGGAAGGGCAGACCGACCGCCCGGAAGAAGTCGCCACGAGCCGCCTCAAGGAAGTCGAGGTAGCGCGCATAATAGACGTGGTCGCCCACGGTGCACTCCGAATAGGTGATGCGGTGCGTGAGGACATGGATCTGGCCGAACATGCCGGCAGCATAGCGGTCAGGTAGGCACGGGATCAACCTCCCCCGTGGCTTCCCCGTTGCGGGTCGTCCTCCTCCTCCTCCTCGTCCTCGTGTTCGATCCCTGACACTCCGTTCCGAGGACGACAACGAGGAGGAGGACGAAAGCGACCGTGCGGCCAGCCATCCCCCGGGGGCAACTGGGGCATCAGCGGCGGCGCCACATCCGGGTTGCGAACTGCAGCGCCTCGTCTATCGTCCCGGCATGGACTGGCAACAGCTTGTGGTGCTGGCGATCGTGGCGATCGCCGCGGGGCTGCTGCTTTGGCGGTGGCTGCGCCCGCGAAAACGGTTCTCCGGCAGAGTGGGCTCTGGCTGCTGCGCGCCGGCCGCGTCGCCTCGGGGCTCGATTGTGTTTCATGCCCGGAAGGGCGAACGCCGGCAGATCATCATCAAGAACCCATGACTCTCTTGGGCTGCGGCCCGTCCATTCATCCCCGCGCCCACTCCAGAAAATGAACACTCATTCCGCGGCATTCCGGTCCTTGCTCATAACCTTCACTCTCCTGACCAGCGCAGGTCTGCTGCTCGCCGGCGATGCACCGCCGCGCGCGGCCCGGTCCGTGCACCTGTCCTATCCGGCGCCGCCCGGGATGCTTTTCTACAATGAGTTGACGGTCGAGGCCTCCACTCCGGGCAGCTATTTCATGGCCTGCGGCTTCAACCACGGCTACTTCGGAATCCAGGAGTTGATGCCGGGCGAAGGCAAAGTGGTGCTGTTCTCCGTGTGGGACCCTGGCCAGCAGGACGATCCCGGCAGCGTCGCTCAGGACCAGCGCGTCGAAGTGCTCCACCAGGGGGATGACGTGCGGGTGAAGCGGTTTGGCGGCGAAGGCACCGGCGGCCAGAGCATCTTCTCGTATCCCTGGAAGATCGGCGAGACGTGCCGGTTCCTGGTGCACGCCAGCACGAATGCAAACCAGACCGCATTCGCGGCGTGGTTCTACCTGAACGACCGCAAGTCCTGGAAGCACCTCGTGACTTTCCAGACTCTCACGAAAGGCGAGCCGTTCCGGGGCTATTACTCCTTCATCGAGGATTTCCGCCGCGACACCCGGAGCGTCCGCGACGCGCGCCGGGCGCGCTTCGGCAATGGTTGGGTGAAGACGACCGGCGGCGACTGGCTCGCCCTCACGCGCGCGACCTTCACCGCGTCCGGCGCGGAATGGGAGGCGAAGGACAACATCGATGCCGGGCTCAGCGGTTCCGACTTCTTCCTGATCACCGGCGGCGACACGAAGAACACGTTGCCCTTGCGCTCCGTGCTCTCGCGACCGCCGGCCCTCGACCTGCCCCCACTCGCGCTTCCGTAACTCGAGATCCGGTTGGGAATCCTCGAGGGAAAATGTTACTGACCGGACTCGGAGTCATGTTAGACTCCAGACGGAATCCGGAACGGGAAAACCTGCAGCAAGCATGCGCGGCGAGATTGAGCTGATGTCCTACGGACCAGACCTCTGCCTGGTGGCGGCGGCCTATCTGCTGGGCTGCTTCACGGCGGGCTACTACTGGGTGCGCGTCCGGACCGAGCAGGACGTTCGCGCCAGTGGCAGCGGGAGCACCGGCGCCACCAACGTGGCGCGGTTGCTGGGGGGGCCCGGTTTTCTGGTGACGTTTCTCCTGGATTGCGCCAAGGGCGTGGTGGCGGTCGCGGCCGCCCAGTACGCGCATTCGCATCACGCCGCGGTGGCGCTGGCGATGCTGGCGGTCGTGGCGGGCCACATCTGGCCGGTCCACCTCGGTTTCCGGGGCGGCAAAGGCGTGGCCACCAGCCTCGGGGCGCTGTTGGTTTACGACTACCACCTCCTGCTCGTCGTTGGCGCTTTGGGGGTGATCCCGCTGGCGCTGCTGCGGAACCTGACGCTCGCGGGGATGACGGCCTTCGTCCTGGCCCCGTTTGCGGTATTCCGCTCCGACCGGTTTGAGTTGGCGGACGTGTTTGCCCTTTCGGGCCTGGCGGTGTTGATTTTGATCGCCCATCGCCGGAATATCCGTGAAGAAGTGGGCAAGCTATGGGCGGAGGGCAGAGCCAAGCGCGCGAAGCGGCTGGCGGCCAGAGACTGACCGCATGAGCACTGAATCATCACTCCGGTTCAAGATCGCGTCCGAGGAAGCCGAGTTCGAGCAGATCTTCCGGCTCAACTACCAGACGTTCGTCGAAGAAATCCCCCAGCATCCGCCCAACCCGGAGCGGCGCCTCGTGGACCGCTTTCACCACCAGAACACCTATCTCATCGCTCAGGACGGCAACCAACTCGTCGGCATGATGGCGCTGCGCGGCCAGCGTCCCTT
>Ga0315286_10003848_pt1 | contig 14311 bp, 10 predicted proteins | sample YL17G10_0_MG_FD_205038 | JGI IMG/M metagenome (GOLD analysis project Ga0315286, IMG submission 205038) | Sediment microbial communities from Yellowstone Lake, YNP, Wyoming, USA - YL17G10_0 | ecosystem: Environmental > Aquatic > Freshwater > Lake > Sediment | place: USA: Wyoming | collected...
ATCCAAGAGCGACCAGACGGAGGCGAATTTCTGCCGGAGCTGAGTGACGGTTTTCATATCCCGGAATCATACCACCTCCCGGCTTGACGTGCTACCCTTATTTATGAACGCTGCCTAAGCAGAACTGAGGGCCAGCAGGCACCGTACGCATATCCGGTTCCCTCGGCAATGGCCGTGTCGCCTCATGTGCGTGAAATGCTCAGTGACACGGCGCATCACACCTGCACCGCCTGGCGCGGGGCAAGGAAGTACAACCATCGTTCGAGGACTTTGTCCCGGCAAATCGCGGCGGCGGCCCGGGCGTAGAGCTCCAGTTGCCCGCGATAGACCTCCGCCCGCTTGACCACGTCCTCGCCGAAGACATGGTCCGTCTTGAAATCGAGCACGAGCAGCCCCTCGGGCGTCCACACGAGCAGGTCGATCAGGCCCTGAACGACAACGATTTCAGGGGTCAGGTGTCGGGTGTCAGGTGTCAGACGCCCGATTCCCAACCCCTGATCCCCGACCCCTGATCCCTGGTGTACCGGCAGGCCGAACGTGAACGGCCACTCCCGCCAGACCGTGTTGCGCTTGTCGCAGACGATAGAGCCAAGCTTGCTTTCGAAGAACGCCCCAACGGCCTCGGCGTCAATACTCTCGCCAACATTCGCCGGGATGGCTCCATCTTTGACGAGTCGATCCCTCGTCTTCTCGATTTCCTTCCGCGTGACGGGCCGCTTCAAATCGAGCGAGGAGATCACCAAATGAGCGGCCGTACCCACCAGCCGCGCCTCGGGCGTGGCGTTGGTTGTGCCCACTATGTCCATCGGCTGGCGGTCCAGTGCCGCAGAATAGTCGCGCCGCACGAACATATCGTCCTGGTGGGTCAGCTTCGTCACCGAGCTTTTGGCGGCCAGATGCACCGCATGAGCAAACGGGTATTCCCGGCTCAGCATACTCTTGACTTGTGCAAGCATCCTTCTGCCATTCTCGTCGACCGATGCCTTTTCCTTCGTGAAAAAGGCCGACTTCGCTTTGCTCGACCTCTGCGTCAGAACAAGTCGAGACAGGTCCTTTAGTTCACGATCCCCGTAGAGGTGAAAGTCGAATAGGCCCTGCTCCCTGGTGCTGTCCGCCAAACCGGTCTCGAACGCCTGGTGAAGAACCCGCTGGTCGGACAACCCGTACAGGACCCACTCCAGCGCATTCTTGCAGGGCTTGAGCAGCCAGGCGGGAATCGTGTCACCGCCCAGCAACAGGCCGCCCGCGAGGACCTTGCCGCAATCGGTCCGCTTTTGCGAGGCGGTCAGGATCAGCCGGTCGCGGGCCCGCGTCGTCGCGACGTATAGAATCCGCATCTCCTCCGCCAGCGTCGTCGCCATCCGCTTTTCGCTGATGACCTCGTGGGCGAGCGAGCGCAGCTTCGTATCGGACCGGGAGTCGATCACCTGCAATCCCACCGTGTCGCTCGTATCGGCGATCAAATCGGCGTAGACGTCCCGCTTGTTGAACTGGGTCTCAAGCTCGGCGAGGAATACGACGGGAAACTCGAGTCCCTTACTCTTGTGGACGCTGAGGATTCGCACGGCGTTGCCCGCGGCGCTGCCCGGCTGGGCCGGGGCCCAGTCCTGCCCCGCCTCCTGGAGCCTTTCGAGGAAATCGACGAACCGGGTCAGCGAGGCAATGCCCGTGTTGCTGGTAAAGCCCTCGAACTGGACGGCCCGATCGTGGAGCTTGAGCAGGTTGGCTTTGCGAGCCTGCCCGTTCGGCAGCGCGGACACAAACGCGATGAACCCGCTGCGGCGGTAGATACGCCAGATCAGGCCGGCCAGATGTCCCCGGCGGGCGAGGCTTCGCCACTGGCCCAGTTGCTCGAACACCTGCTTAAGCTTATCCCGCAGACAATCCTCCGGCCCCTCCTCTGCATACTGCACGGCACAGGCATGGAAATCCGCGTGTCTGGATTCTTCGCGGCGATAGAGGCGGATCTTGGCCAGCTCGGTATCGGCGATCTGGAAGAAGGCACTGCGAAGCACGGTCGCCAGCTCGATATCCCGCTGCGGATTGTCGAGGACCTTCAGGAGGGAGATCATGTCGCGGACCTCCGTGGCCTCGAAGTACCCGGCAGTTGCGTCGCAATTCACGGGAATGCCCGCCAGCCGGAGAATCTCCACGTAGTCATTGGCCTTCTTCGCCAGAGACCTCATCAGGATCACGATGTCGCGATACTGGACGTCGCGGTCCTTGCCGGTCTGGCGGTCCTGGACCTGGAACTCGGCCCGGCCCGTCTCCACGCCCACAATCTCCCGGATGCGCCGGGCGATCAATGCCGCCTGCCTCTGCCGGGCGTTGACGAGAGCCAAATCGTCCGATTGCGGATTGCGGATTGCGGATTGCGGATTCGAGACGCCGCCGTCCTCTTCTTCGTGCCCACCACGGCTGTTGCTCCGCTCATCAAGCATGTGCAATTCCACGATCGGCTCACCACCGCCGGCGGATTGGGGATTGGGGCAGGAGCCCTCTTTCAATCCGCAATCCGCAATCCGCAATCCGCAATCGGGAGCGGGCCGCAGCATGGATGCCTCATCGTAGTCGATATTGGCGACATCACGAGTCATGATCCGCCCAAAGACCTTGTTGACGAAGTCCAGGACGCCCTTGACCGAGCGGAAGTTGTAGTTGAGGTCCACGCGGTAGCCTTGCGAGGGGTCCTTCGGCTCGGGCGCGGCCGGACGAAGGCGGTCGAGGAAGATCGCCGGCTCGGCCCCACGCCAAGCGTAGATGCTCTGCTTGACGTCGCCCACGACGAAGACGTTGTTGCCCGAGCCAAGCGCATCGAGAATCGCCTGCTGCACCGGGTTGATGTCCTGATACTCGTCCACGAAGATGCACTTGAATCGATTGCGCAGCGTCAGGGCGGTCTCCGAAGGGTTCAGTTGCTCGCCAAACGGGTCTTCAGCGGTCAGCAGCTTCAGCGCATATCGCTCCAGATCGGCGAAATCCAGACCATGGAGATTGCTCTTTCGCTGGACGTACAGTTGATTGAACCGCCGGACCAGCTCGATCAGAACGCGGGTCTGCAAGCTCGCGGACCGCCCGACGACATCGAGATAGTCCGGGTTCAGCATCGCCAGGTCCTTGAGGCCCACGAATGCCTCGACGGCGTTCTTCTGGAGTCCCGTGGCAACCTTCGTGACGGCCTCGGGCAGTCCTTTGGGCGTGCTCAGTCGCGGCTTGCAGAAGCAGCGAATCCCCTCGGCACAGCCCTGCCAGTCCTTCACATTCAATTGGTCCAGGCAGGCGGCAACCGGCTCGATCAAGTTCTCCTGCACGCCCTCGCCCCAGTCGCCGTCCGGCACCTCAGCCTCGTAGAGTCTCTTTGCCAGGCGAAGCTGGGCCAGGATCGTGTCGAGCCGGTCCTTGATGATCTGCTGCTGCTTGCCGCCCAACTCGCTGCCCATCGGATCGACCTGCTCCGCCAGCCCGCAAGCCCGGCCGCACCATCGGTCCGGCGAGACCACCCCTTCGAGAAATTCGCTGAGCCGGATGACGCTGCCGAGAAAGCCGTCGCTGCCGCGAAGGTCCCTGCGATGCAGAAGCTCGTGCAGTCCTTGGACCAGGTGGTCCTGCCGCCAGGCCCACTCGATGGTCTCTTCGAGCGTCTCGCCCTTGAGCAGCATGGCTTCGTCGGCGTCAATCACGCGAAAAGCCGGGTCCAGCGACAGCTTGTGGAAGTGCTCCGTGATGAGTCGTTTGCAGAACGAGTGGATCGTGCTGATGTTGGCGCCCTGGAGCAGGACAAGCTGGCGGAGCAGGTGCGGATTGCGGGTCTGGTGGTACGCCTCACGAAGCTGCTGGGCGATGCGGGCGTGCATCTGCTCGGCCGCCGCCTCGGTGAAGGTCAGCACGAGCATGTTCAGCACATCCGGACCGGGGGCGCCGTCGGAGACGATGCTGACGCACCGACCGGAGAGAACAGCGGTCTTGCCGGTGCCGGCCGAGGCGGTGACGAACACGTTGCCGCCCCGGGCCTGGATCGCCTGCTTCTGCTGCTCGGTCCACTTGACTGGCTTATCCGTCATTCGCTCTCCAGCCTCGCGATCAGGTCGGATTTTCCCGCCGGGCGCAGAAAGTTGTAGTCGTTGATCTGCCAGTCGAAATGGCAAACGGCCATGTACTCGCAGAACGTGCAGGCCCGCTCGCTACCGCGATGGTACGGCTTCGCTTCGATCCTGCCGGAGACGATGTCCGCTGCCAGCCGGACGACGCTGTCTCTCGCCCAATCCAGCAGGCGGGCAAAATGCTCCGGCCTGAGGGCGTTGCTGGTCGCATATCTGCCATAGGGCTGCTGGTCCTTCACCGTGACACTGAATCCGTAGTATTGGCTCTCCTTCAACGCCTCGGCGTCCAAGTGCCGCCAATAAGCACCGTTGATAATGCCCTTGGCTTTGTAGGGAAACTTCGGAGTCTCCTCCTCGGCAAGGTCGGCCAGGGTGGCACTTTTGGGTGTCGTCTCGATGGGCATGTAGACCGCCCCGGCGACCTCGTCCGCGACGCCGGCCCCACAATGACGGACGGCCAGCATGTAGATGGCGAGCTGGACATCGAGCCCATGGTAGAAGTCACCCCATTCGAACTCGGCGCCGGCCCGAGTGCGCTTGTAGTCGAAGACCAGGGCCACTCTGCGGCCATCGATTTGGGCCACGTCCAGCCGGTCGATCTTGCCGTCGAGGGACAGGACCCGACTATCCGGCAGCGGCAGCTCGAAGCGGCCGAGCTTCCCCACGACATCCCGAGGACGCCCGAAGCCCACCTCCGTCAGGATCGGCCGGAAAGACCCCGCCCGCACCATCTGGCAGATTCCAAGTACGCACTCCTCCAGAATCCGGCCGGCACTCTCGATGACGAAGGCATTGTGCGCCGAACGCCGGATGAACTGCGAGATGAACGAGTCTTTCCCCACAAGCTCCGCGATCTGCTCACGCACCAGTGCCATGAGGCGGTCTTTCTCGATATCGGCAAGGCTCTCTTTCTCTTCGGCAAGACGCTTCTGGAGCGAATCGAGAGCGCTGTGATAGAAGAGCCCCAAATCCAACGGCTCCAGCTTGAACTCCCGCCGGGGCTTGAGGTCCAGGATGTATCGCACGAAGTGCTTGTAGGGACAGGCGGCGAATGCCGCCAGCCGGGTCGCGGAGCCTCGCGGGCAACGCCCGAACAGCTCTCTGACCACGGCTTCGTCCAGTGCGGCCCGATTCTCATAGCTCAACGCCGACACAATCCGTTCGGCCAACGGCTTGAACTCGCCTTCTGCCCGCATCACCCCGAGCAGCCCGGCAAGTCCATCCTCGGCGCCCGCCGCAGGCGTAAGCACATCTCTGCCCAGTCGGCTGCTCAGCAGCTCGCCCAGCTCGGCAACATTCTGAACGTCGGCCAGCTTCTGGAGATCGTCGGCCACGAACTCTTCGGTCACGTCCTCGAACAGGGATTGTAGCTCATCGACAAAGTGCGACCGCATGACGGGGGAGCCCTTCTCATCGACGCACGGGTAGCTGATGCACATGAACTTCGACGGCCTCGTGAAGGCGATGTAGGCTAAGTACTGGCGGTCGGTCAACGACTGAGTGGATGAGGGAGCGACATGGAACTCGGCGGCCTCCACAGCCTCGCGGTCCTCGTCGGTCAGGACGCCGGAGCTGGTCAGCGGGATCGGGAACTGCTTTTGGGTGGCCCCGAGCAGGAAGATCGCTTTGAGGTTCGGGTGACGGCTTCGCTCGATCGAGCCGACGAGCACCTGATCCAGGCTCGGCGGGATGAACGCCAGGGTCATCTGCGAAAAGGCGGAAGCCAGCAGGCTGAAGTAGTCCTGGGCGGTCATCTCCTGGCGTTCGAAGATCTCGACCAGGGCGTCGAAGACGCCCACGAAGGTGTCGAAAAACTGCCGGTGCTCGTCCGCCGTGGTCAGGTCGCCGCTCCGGTGCGCATCATTGATCCATCCGCTCACGGTCCGGCGGACCTGCAAGCGGTCCAGCAGCGCGAAGATAATGCGAGTGAACTGGCTGGAGGTCAGCCGCTTCTGGAGGTCGCCGTTGGGACACAGGGCCTCTCGCAGTTCCAGCAGCGGCCGGATCGCTTCCTCGCGGATCCGGTGCATCTGGTCCTCGTCGAACTGGTCCTCTCCCTTCTCCTTGAACCGCCACAGCTCCGCGCCGGCCCAGTCCCGCCCGTCCACGCCGAAGGCCAGACAGTAGTTCTCCAGTGTGTCCACGTCCGAGCTCTTCATTGGCACCAGGCCGGTCTTGAGATAGGCAAAAACGTCGGCGTGAGCCAGCCCGCCCGTCACCGCCTGGAGTGCAGCGCAGATCAGCTCCACGACCGGATGCTGATTGAGCGGTTTGCGCTTGTCGATGAAGAACGGAATTCCGTAATCCTCGAAATAGGCACGAACGTACTGCTCATAGTGGCTCAGGTCGGAGGCAACGACGGCAATATCACAATACCGGTATCCCTTCTCCCGGATCAGGCTGACGATCTGTCGCGCCACGGCCTGAATCTCCAGCCGCAGGCTTGGTGCGGCCAGGAGACGGATAGCCCCTGCGGCTTTCGACTTGCTCGCACCCAGGCGAAAGATGTTCTGCTCCACGTGGGCCAAGGCCGAACAATCGAGAAAACGCCCCACGTGCTTGAGAATCATGGGTTTGAGCACCTTGACTTTGGCCTCGTCCAGCCGTTCGAGCATCTCCCGGTACGTGCGGGCCGTCGGCTCGAAAAGGCCCGCCCTCGCAATAGAATCGGCGCGGGTGGCATCGTCAAGCGCAGCTTGGCGATGGCTTCCTGTGAATGCCGTCGAGCCATCGCCAAGGCCTTCAGCCTTGACGCTGCCACCCACCAATGCGCACTCGATCGGATCGAGGCATAGCGCCACGTGGGCTTGGTCAACCCTTCTGAGGACCTCCATCAGCAGGGCCATCTCGCCGCCGGTGAAGGAGGCGAAGCCGTCCACCCATAGCCGGGCCCCCTTGATGAAGTCGGCCTTCGCGACAGCCTTGCACGCACTGGTGATCTGGGCGTCCGGGTCGATGAACTTGTCCTGCAACGCCTCGCTGTACCGGCGAAAAATCAGGCCGATATCGGCGAATTTCAGCGCCGACAAGCGGGTGCCAGCGCCAACTGGCCGGAGGCCGGAGGCTGTAGGCTGCAGGGCTGTCCCTCCGGCCTCCGGCCTCCCGCCTGCCGCCTCGGAAAAGTACTCGAGCAGTGCGTCAATATCATCAGGACTCCTGGCATACTGGTGCAGCTCCGTGATCGTGGCGGCCATCTCGCGGGCAAAGCCGGGCAGCAGGGCCGAGGAGCCGAAGATTTGCAGCTTGTCCAGGTTGTCGCGGAGGATCTTGTGGATGACCATCTGCCGGCCGATCCGGGAGATGGCGGGCCGGGCGATCTTCCTGCCCAGCAGCAGATATTGCAGCCGCTCGAAGGACAGGATCTGCAGCCGGTGGTAACCCGGAATCCGCCCATCGGAAAGAATCGCCCGCTCCGCCTGGTAGGTCGCCTGCTCCGGCACAAGGAACAGCAACGGCTGCTCCGACGGCTCCAGGAGCGCATCGACAACCGCCCGAACACAATAGCTCGTCTTACCCGTCCCGCTCCGTCCAAGAACAAACTGAACCGCCATATAACGATCTATTCACTTTGTATAAGCTGGGCCGTTGACCACTCCAGATGTCGCCATTTTACCCTACGATACAATCTGAGCAATCTCTCCCCGCATTCCGGGTCAAGCCATCCAATATAAGCAATCTTCCCTCGGTAGTGTTCTCGCGGCAGAAAGTCACCTTTCACATTTGCGCTCTTGCTTTGTCGGATTGCCTCCCGCAACTCCTTCTCCAAACTCGCCGCATAGTTGAGGGGTGCCGACATTCTCCCATCCCTGATGGCCACGCCCGTTATGATTCGCTCACTCGTGTCGCCAGGCCCGTAGAGAACGAGTTTGCTCTTTTTGACTTTGAAACCCACCTGCCTCAACACCTTCACGGCAGTATCGGTGAGACGCACCAAAGGGAAGGAACCTGACAAGGTCATATCGTCGACGTACCTTGTGTATTTCATGCCCGCCTTCGTGGCCATGGCGTTGATTCTAACATCGACCGGTCTCACGATCTGATCAGCCAGCGCGGGACTCGTTGACGTACCCAGAGGAAGCGAGTGATCCTTCGTCGTCAGTGTCGTGAGCAGACGCGCCACATCGGGACTACAGCCCTGATCTCTGCAGAAGAACTTGTAGACCCTCATACTGTGGATGCTCGGGTAGAAATCCTTGATGTCCAGTTTGGCTATGAATGTGGACCGAGCATGTATCCGCGCGTTATCCTTAATTGTTCTTCCCTTCACAGCTCCAAACGACATCGGAAACGGAGCGAGTCTCGCAAGCACGTTGTCGAGTATTCGTCGCTGCATCGTTTTGAGCCGGCCTGTCGACTCAACCAGGAGGCGTCTCTTGCCTTTGACTTCTCGCTCGAATGAGCGGTAGAGGGATGGGGCTTCCTCTGCGAGTGCCAGCAAAACATCCGGTGTAACGTCTAACGCCGATGCAAGATGCTTAACCGACCTGATCCGAAGCGTGTTTTCCCTTGGACTGCTGATCGTTCTCTCCTTCCAGGGCACGCACTACTCGCAGCCGCTGGAGTTCGTGGACAAGATTCCTGATCCGCTCATACTTCTCTGTGACTTCCGGTGTCTCTCCTTCAGGGGGCATGGCATCTTCCCAGACCAAGAAAGCAACCGGGACACAAAACACCCCAGATATTTTGCGTAGTAAGCCCATGCTCGGCTCTGCTTTGTTGTTCTCAAGAAGAGAGAGGTAGTTCTGGGTTATCCCCAGTCTCTGAGCTACCTCGCCCTGCCTCAGGCCGGAGGCGGCACGCACGAATCTGATACCTTTTCCTACGTTCACGTTGGCTCCCGGTGAAGTAGATATGACCACGGGCCATCGCCCGATTACATTCGGAGCTTTGGACGTTCTATTGATCCCCGACATCTTCCAACAGATACTGACTGGCCTGATCTCCTGACAGCATGAGGAGTATCGCATAGGCCACAACTTCGGCCTCTTTGTACTTCTCTTGCCACAGGAAGTCATTCATTCTCAGTCGAGTCTTCTCCAGAACGTCCAAGCCCTGGATTCGTGGGTCAGAACTCGCCAAAACATCGACTTCATGGCACAATTCTCTGACCAGACTTTGATCACGTTGATCCATAAGATTTCTCCTTAACGTATGGATCACGAATCCGGATTACAGGTCCAGCACGGTGCCGGGCTGCTCCGTGCGAAGCACCACTCGGCGGGAGGCAGGCAACCGCCCAGACCGAAAGGCCCGCAAACACTCATAGGTGGCAATCGCCACCTTTCAGGTCCTTGGCCTGTTACCAAGCCAAGGACAACGTCCCGATACATTCGGGGCGTGACGCAAGGAGAAATCCTAAGCGTGATACGGTCATTTAAGGTGAGCCGCGGAGGGTTGTCAAGCACAATTCGCTGCAATAGACAAAAAATTTTGACTGTGAGTCAATAATTCGTGAGGCTGTATTGTCTGCCGTGCCGGTATCTGAGTCCCGAACATAAGCCGTGCAGTGAAGCCCATCAGGCGACGGCAATGAGATTGAGGCTGGAGGTAGGCGGTTTGGTGGCGAGGGTCGCGACGTCGGCGAGGCGCTGGGCGTAAGAATGGTCCGCGTCGCCGATGGTGTCGAGGACCGTTTCGTCCGCCGCTTCTTCCCGCAGCCGCCGGATGACGGCGTTGATCACCAGCAGCAAAGGATTGTAGAAGTACAGGACTTGGAGAATGTTCTGGGCGAGGTTGATCCAGAGATCGTGCCGCTTGACGTGGGCCAGCTCGTGGAACAGCACGTCGCGCAGGTGCCGCGAGCCGAGCGTGGGCGCCAAGTTGCGCGGCACGACGATCACGGGCCGGATCAGGCCGCAGAGGACCGGCATGGTCCCTTCTTCACCAACCCGCAGGAGGATCGGCTCTCGAATGCCCATGCGTTTGCGGCAATAGATGAGAATGTCGTTCATCAGGTGATTGGCCGCGAGGGAGCTATCGACCCTCTTGCAGGCGGCCAGCGCGCGGCCGATCAGCACGCCGGCCATGATCGCGGCGCCCGTCAGCCACAGCAGGAAAGCAGCCCCCTGCCAGGTCAAATGACATGGTGGCTCCCCTACCCCAGCCGTGGTGGTCTGGGACAGACCCCGCTCGCGATCTGTCGCAAGCGGGGAGGGCTCCGAGACGCGATCTGTGACGTCCGGCGCCCCCGCTCCGGATTGCCCGGTGGCAGGTTGGGATAGGGGAGCACTTAGGCTCTCCACATGCGAAATCTGGCGTGCGGGAGCCTGTTTGTGGCTTGCCGGCGCAGGTGTCGGGTCTGCATAGGCAGTGCTGCCGGCGAGCCAATGGGTAGAAGGAGGACTGAGTGAAAGCAAGGGTAATAGAACCAGATAGGCCAGGACGCACATGACCAGCCAATACCGCAAGCCGGCGCGGACCCTGGCCCGCAGGACGGACTCGACCAGCAGAACGACGCCGGCCAAGACGATCGAGGTAAGCAACATCGGCAGGGCCAGCCCGACAAAGGCTTCACCGACCATATTCAATTGTGTGATGATCCGTTCCATATCGTTTTTCCTTCACCCTTTAAGACGCCCGAAATGGCAATCTATTACAGCGCGGGGGAAAAATATTTGACGGATGGGCCGAGCGAAGTGGTATGGGGCCTGCGGGACGAGTAGGCCCAAAAGGACTAACAAGACCTACGCGGGGTCGCCCCATATGATAGAGTGGGTGAGTGGGTGCAAGGAATCGCTTGCGTTTCGCGACAGATCACGATAGATAGGAGCCAAGGGGCGTCTTGCAGCGGCAAGTGGTTTTGCACGGTTTCGGATAAGGAGATGCGACCAAGTGTTAGGCGTGATTTTGCTGGGGCCGGGTGAAGTCGCCGTACTGATCGTCATCACGGCGGTGGTGGTCCTCCTTGCCGTGCGCGGGCGAAACGTCAAGTAGCACATGACGGCGGGCGTTCGCAGTGTGCCCGCAAGGGCATCGAAAGAAACGCCGCAACGTGCCACTACAGACCGTTTCTCCTCCAATCCTTTCCCGTCCGCTGGTGCTTGAGGGCGCCTCGCTGTTTCTTGTCCTGGAGCCGGCGCTCCCGTGCGGCCCTTGGCGGTCTCGTCTTCTTGCGGACCGGCTTGGGCTTCAGAGCATTCCCCACCAACTCCTGCAGGCGTTCCACCGCCGCCCGGCGGTTCGCCTCCTGACTGCGATGCTTCTGCGAGACCACGTGCAGGATGCCACTGTGGTCAATCCGGGTGGACAACCCGATCAAGACCTGCTGTTTCTGCTCGTCGGACAGGCTCGGCGAGCCTGCCACGTCGAAGAGCACCGTTACCCGCGTGTTGAGCTTATTGACGTTCTGGCCGCCGGGACCGCTGCTGCGCGAGGCTTTGAAGACAAGCTCACTTTCCGGAATCAGAGCATTTTCGACTATGTCCATCGTCATCAACCGGCCCGGCCACGTTCATTGGCAGATCGCATCAGGCCGGCATCATACAAGCTGCATGGCTCGGTGGCAAGACGATGGATCAGTCCCTGCCTTCCCGGCGATAGGCGAGATCGACGGTCTCCGGCGGTTCGAGCGAGCGGCAATCGGCCGTGCTTATGCGAACCTGAGCAGAAAAATCTGCAATTCTCACGGAAACCGTCAAAAAACATCGTGCCGCCGTTTGCCACGTTATCGGGGCTAAACCAGGCAAACCATCCAAACCAGCGAAGCAACCCCCCGGCGGCTCACGAGGGTCTGAGGCAGCTTGGGGACTCCCGGAGGATCCTCGGCGCAGGGCGGGGTCTGCGCGCCTTGGCGGCCGGGTTTCTTGCCTCGCGCAAGCCCCGCAGAAACACTCAAGAGCTTCGACCGCACCTGCCGATGGTGATTGCTGGGTCAACGAAAAAGACGTTATCAGTATTGACAAGGCGGTTTTTGGATGACATGGAGGTACTGGAGAAACAAATCAATAATATCGCATAACGGTCGCCCCTGAAGAGAGTAACAAGCGGGTATTTCAAACAAAACAGACCACACTGGCTTACGGGAATGTCCACGCTTCGACTCTGCAGGGGCGTCTTTTTTTTCCAGCGGCAAATGCCCGGGCTTGGTTACGATGGGCCCGCGTCCGTTCGCTCCGACCGATCGGCATCCCTGTCGGTCTTGTCTTCCAGAGGCGGCAATCGTTTCCACGTGTGGCCGCAATGATCGCAGCGATGCCATCCGCATACGCCCGCCGAAGCGAAACACTACAAATCCGGCTCGGGCATGGATTGCATCCACTCGGGCCAAACCGGCAGCGGATCATTCATGCTGAAGTCCTTGTTCCATTTGAGCCGCCAAAGCGACTTGAGCCGGACGTGCTGGATCGACCAGTCGAGAAAGAGCACGTTGATCGCCTCGCCGTGACGGTTCAGGCAGAAGCGCCTCATATTGTTGCCGTAGTTGTAGCTCCATTCCCCTTCGTACGCCGGGGGTTCATCGACGTAGTGCGGGCAGCCGCCGACCCAGAGGCAGTCGGCGAAGGCTGGAATGCAACTGGCGCCGGCCACATTCTTGCTCCGCCAATTCATTTTGGTCGAATGGCCCCACTGGTCGGTCATCCCACAAACACAAACTGCGAATTTTCCCTTTGCCCCCACGACGGAGCGGTTTATAGTATTCCCATGGCCTGGAAAGGTGGCCGCCAAACCGACAACAGATGGATTGTGGGAGGCAACATGATGATGAGCGGAAATCGAATCAGCGGGAAGGTGTTGAGTCTGGTCATGGGAATCACGCTTGTCGCCGTCACGGCGATATGGATGGCCGCCGTCTCCGGCCCCGCCACCGCCCAACAAGCCGCCAAGCCGAGCACCGACAGCCTGCGGGCGGGCAAGAACTTCATCGAGACGAAGGTTTACAGCGAGCAGGACGACCAGGAGACCCTCAAGCTGTTCGAAGGGCTGCGGGTGTCCGATGTCGCGGACGGCTTGGACAAGGTGGGACTGACCAATGTGACCCTGATGTCGCCCGAGATCCACCCCTCCTGGAAGGATACGACGCACTACAAGCACCGCTTCATCGGCATCGCCGTCACCGCACGCTACGTGCCGACGAACCGGCCGCCGGCCCCGGCGATGGAGACCAAGCCCTACGACGCATGGTCCGGTAAGTGGTATGGCGAGCTGTCGCCCGAGCCTTTCACGCCCCTGATTCGCAAAGGCACCGCCCTGGTCATTGACGATGCCCCTGACTCGGACGTGGGCACCATCGGTTCCAATAATATCATGGGCTGGAAGCTGCGCGGCTGCGTCGGCGTCGTTACCAATGCCGGGGGCCGGGATACCGACGAGGTCGCCACGGAGCAGATGCCGCTGTATCTGCGGCAGGTGGCGCGTGGCATCCGTCCCGGCCGCAACGAGATCGAGTCCGTCAACCGCCCCATCGAGTGCGGCGGCGTCCTCGTCCGGCCCGGTGACGTGATCGTCGCCGACGGCGATGGCGTGGTCGTCGTCCCGCGAGAAAAAGCCAAAGAGGTCGCCGAGTACGCCAAAGGCATCCTGGACGGTGACAAAGCCGGCCGCCGCGGCCTCTACAAAAAGCTCGGCCTGCCCGAGGACGACTCGGTCCGCTGAAAGCTGCCGCGGTGGCTGGTGAGACGTTGAAGCCTGAAAAACCCTGATGCCGGGCCGGTCAGGTGTAGCATTTGTTAGGCAGGCACGTCACTTCTCACCAAGGAGTTTGTCTGTCAACACTGAAAAGCCCTGCTGGCGCTGCTGCTCGGAGATGTTGGCGGCGTTCTGTAAGTCAATCCGTAGCCGCTCGGTGGGCTGCTCCAGCAAGAATCGCATCAACGCGGGAATCATGTCTCTCCGGGATTTGCCGCCGATGTCTTTGAGCCCGATAAGCTGAGCGAAAAGACGAATGTCCTGAGACTCAGGCAGGATCTCGCGATTTTTCAGATGGCCGAGGAATTCGCTAAGCAAACGATGCTTCTCCGGGTCGCTCCCGCGAATTGACTCAAGGGCGTTGGCAACAGGTGGACGGGGCGGCTTTTGAGCGCAAGACACAGATCTGCGAGGCGGCTTCTGCGTCTCCTCGTCACCTCCAATCGCGACCTCTGGCAAGGCTGCCCGAACCCTCTTTATGCCGAAGTGCTGAACAAGGAGGCCTATCGCCTCCTCCAGAAACGATGATTTAGATGAATGACTCATAGGCCGATTCTACCAAAGAACTCCTCGGCGAATGCCGCGAA
>Ga0315286_10003850_pt1 | contig 14310 bp, 10 predicted proteins | sample YL17G10_0_MG_FD_205038 | JGI IMG/M metagenome (GOLD analysis project Ga0315286, IMG submission 205038) | Sediment microbial communities from Yellowstone Lake, YNP, Wyoming, USA - YL17G10_0 | ecosystem: Environmental > Aquatic > Freshwater > Lake > Sediment | place: USA: Wyoming | collected...
AAGGACTTCGTCGTACCCGACGACCTCATCTGGTAATCAACCCAGGGAAATTGGGGACGCTCACCTATTTCGCACCTATTTCGCTCACCTATTTCGCCTATTTCGCCTATTTCCCCTATTCGCCCTCACCTGTTTCTGCGAGTTCTCGCCCGGTTTGGCTGCACCGGCTTCCAGCGGAGCGTCGCATAGTGTCTGCATGCCGCGCAGGGCCAGGTCGATCGTTGCGGGTGGCTGTTATCACGTCATCAATCGTGGCAACAATCGCGCCACCGTATTCCATGTCGCCGCGGAGTATGCCGCCTTCATCGGTCTGATCAGCGATGCTCAGGAGCGAATACCTATCGAGCTTTTCGCGGCTTGCCTGATGCCCAATCACTTCCACCTCGTCGTGCGTCCTGACGGCCGCCACGACATCGGTCGTTGGATACATTGGCTGCTCACAACACACTCGCATCGATATCACCTTCGCCACGCAACCACCGGCCGGGTCTGGCAAGGGCCGTACAAGGCCTTCCCGATCGAACAGGACGGACACCTGCTGACCGTGCTGCGGTATGTTGAGCGAAACGCGGTGAGGGCTGGATTGGTGACGCGATCCAGTGACTGGAACTGGGGAAGCGCGGCTTGGCGTCATGGGCCGCACCACCTGAACAGGCTGCTGACTCAGGCCCCAGTGCAACTTCCCTCAAACTGGGATGACTTTCTGGATGAGCCGCGCACCTCGCAAGAAGTCGAGGCACTGCGGGCCTGCGTCAATCGCCAGCGACCGTTCGGCACGGACGATTGGATTCAGGCCGCCCCCGAATGCCAGGGTTTCGACAGCACCACTCGTCCACGAGGCCGCCCGAAAAAATAGGTGAAATAGGTGAGCGTCCCCTATTTCGTCGCGGAAATAGGTGGGAAATAGGTGAGCGTCCCCTATTTCGTCGTACCCGACGACCTCATCTGGTAATAAGCAAGGGTCAGGCGGCAGCCGATCCCTGCGTGAAACGCGGCGCCGAACGCAGCCGTTCGTCCAGAGAGACCAGCAAGCTTTCGGTCGTCGCCCAGTCCACGCAGGCATCCGTCACCGAGACACCGTACTGCAGCTGGCTGCGATCGGTGCTGAACGGCTGGCTGCCCCAGTGCAGGTTGCTCTCGAGCATGAACCCCACCAGCGAGCGATTGCCTTCGAGAATCTGGTTGGCCAGGTTTTCGGCCACGACCGGCTGCAGGCCGGGATCCTTGTTGGAATTGCCGTGACTGCAGTCGACGACGATGTTGGCCGGCAATCCGGCTATGTCGAGCTCACGCTCGGCCAGCGCCAGGCTCACCGAATCGTAGTTGGTCCGCGAACCGCCGCCGCGGAGCACGATGTGGCCGTACTTGTTGCCGCGCGTGCGGAACACGGCAGACTGGCCCTGCTGCGTGATGCCCAGGAAGTGGTGCGCGTGGCGCACCGACTGCAGCGCGTTGATCGCGACCGTCAGCGAACCGTCCGTGCCGTTCTTGAAGCCCACGGGTGTCGAGAGCCCGCTCGCCATCTCGCGATGCGTCTGTGATTCCGTCGTGCGCGCGCCGATCGCCGTCCACGTGATCAGTTCGGACAGGTACTGCGGCATGATCGGGTCGAGCGCTTCGGTGGCCGCCGGCATCCCGAGGTCGGCGAGGAACAGCAGCAACTCGCGCGCGACGCGAATGCCCTTCTCGATGTGGAAGGAGTCGTCCATGTCGGGATCATTGATGAGGCCTTTCCAGCCGACCGTCGTCCGCGGCTTCTCGAAGTAGACGCGCATGATGAGCAGCATCGTCCTGTCGACTTTCGCAGCCAGTCCGCTCAGGCGCTGCGCGTACTCGCGCGCGGCGGCCGGATCGTGGATCGAGCACGGGCCGACGACCACGAACAGGCGTGGATCGTCACGGTCGAGGATCCTGCGCACGGCCTGGCGGCTGCGATACACGAAGTCCTCGGCCGCCTGCGTCAGGGGCAGATCACGCTTGATCGCCTCCGGCGTGGGGAGCAGCTCGCTCGAGACGACGTTGATGTTCTGGAGTCTTTCCTGCATTGACGCGCGCCTGGTGGGGCCGGCATGGCCCGAAGCCAACGCATTCTACACGCGTCAGATCGAGGTTCGGACGCTCCAGAGTTCCGGAAAGAACCGCAACTCGAGCGCCTTGGCCAGGTAGGCCACGCCGCTGGTGCCGCCCGTCCCGCGCTTGTAGCCGATGATTCGCTCGACCGTCTTCAGGTGGGCGAACCGCCACAGCTGGAAGCGCTGGTCGAGGTCGACCAGTTTCTCGGCCAGCTCGTACAGGTCCCAATGCTCGTCGAGGTTGCGATAGACGGTAAGCCACGCGGCCGTGACGTCGGGATGCTCCGCGTACGGCAGGCTCCAGTCGCGCTCCAGCAATTCGGCCGGAATCGGGAAGCCCCGACGCCCGAGCAGCCGCAGCGCCTCGTCGTACAGGCTCGGGCTGTGCAGCGCCTCATGTAATTGCGCGTAGATCACCGGTGTCCGCCGGTGGACTTCGATCATCGCCGCATTCTTGTTGCCGATCAGGTACTCGAGCGTCCGGTACTGGAAACTCTGGAACCCGGATGACTTGCCCAGCGCGTCGCGGAAGGCGGAATAGTCCGCCGGCGTCATGGTGCTGAGCACGTCCCACGACTGTGCGAGCTGCTGTTGCACGCGCGAGACCCGCGCCAGCATCTTGAATGCCGGACCGAGGTCGTCGCCGCGGATCTGCGCCATCGCCGCCTGCAGTTCGTGCACGCAGAGCTTCATCCACAGCTCGGATGCCTGGTGCATCACGATGAACAGCATCTCGTCGTGCTGGCCAGACAGCGGCTGCTGCGCGCCGAGCACCTGGTCGAGGTGCAGGTAGTCGCCATAGCTCAACGATTCGCCAAGGTCCCAGTGAATTCGCTCGCCCTCGAGCTCGACGTAAGAGCCCAGGGAGGGCTTGCGTGATCCCCCGCTATCGTCGCGCGACTCGCTCATGGGAAGACCCAGGCCGGCACGTGCCGCCAGCCCTGCAGCAGTTCGACGTCGAGCGGCTTCCAGCCCGGTTCGAACGAGGCGACCAGCGACCAGAACCGCTGCGAGTGGTTCATGTGCCGGCGATGGCAGAGTTCGTGGATCATGAGGTAGCGCACGACCTCGGGGCGCTGGAACAACAGGCAGACATTGAGGCTGATGGTGCCCCGCGCCGAGCAACTGCCCCACCGCGTGCGCTGGCGACGCACGGTCATGCGCGAGTAGTCGATGCCGAGCTCGGTCGCGAGCGGTCGCAAGCGCTGCGAAAGTTCGTGCCGCGCGAGGCGCGTGACCCACGGCACCAGTGCCTGACTGGCATGGCGGTCGGTGACGGCGGGTGAATGCACGCGCAGCATCGAATCGCCAACCTGTTCCGCCCGCACGCGCCGTCCGGGCACGTACTCGACGGACCATTGCCGGTCGAGCAAACGGATTGCCACCGCCTCGGGCTGGCGGTCCGCCGCCTTCGGCGCCAGTTGCAACAGTTCCTTCGAGCGGCGTTCCGCCCAGTCGCGGTGCCGGGCGACGAAACGCTCGACCGCGGGCAGACCGGCACCCTGCGGCACGATCACTTCGACGCGGCCGCCCGGAAACACGCGCATCGACATGCGACGCGCGCGTCGGCTGATGCGCACGTTCCACGCCACACCGACTTCACGGTCGGTCCAGAGCGTCATTTGCAGCGGGTGCGCGCCGGGTGAATTCCCGGCCGCGCGGCGACCCAGGCTACGCATCGGTTACAGCTCCCTCAGGCCGGTCGTCACCGGCATTCTCGCGGCCCGGATTCCCGGCAGCAGGCCGCCCACGATGCCGAGTATGAGCGAGTACCAGAGACCGGTCACCAGCAGTCGCGGCGTGACGGTGAACGCGAACGTGAGCTGGCTGAAGCTGCCGAAATTCAGGGTCGTCGCCTGGTAGCCGTTCAGGCCAAAGTACACCAGCAATCCACCCACGACTCCGCCCAGCAAGCCGAGCATCGCCGATTCGAGCAGCACCGAGGTGACGACCGGCGCCGCACCGAAGCCGAGGGCGCGCAGCGTCGCGATCTCGCGTGTCCGCGACGAGACCGCCGAATACATCGTATTGAGCGCGGCGAACACCGCGCCCACGCCCATCAGGATCGCAATCGTGGTGCCGACGTACTTGATCAGCGCGAGCAGGATGCGCGACTGGTCCGAATAGAAAGCTTTCTCGCTGCGCACCGAGACACTGAGCCGGGGGTCCTTTTCGAGGGCCGCGCGAACAGTCTGCAGCGCCGCGGCCGAAGTGAGTTTGGCGCGGACGATCTGCACGGTGTTGCCGCGCCGATAGATCCCGCGCAAGACGACCGCGTCGGTCCAGACCTCGGATTCGGAAACACTGCCGCCTGCCTCGAACACGCCGACGACGCGCCATGTCTGCGAGCCCCACTTCACTTCGCGTCCCAGGTCGATGTTTTCGAACTGCGAGAAGGCGCCGCGACCCACGATCACTTCGTTCTGCCCGGGCCGGAACATGCGGCCGGCGACGATGCGGAACCCGTCGCGCAGTTCCGTGCCGCGTTCCCCGATGCCACGAAGCGGCACGTTGGCCCCGGTCCCCGTGCTGCGCATCGGCAGGTCCACGATCGAATACAGCTCGCCCGAAACGATCGGGCCGCGCGCGTCACGCGCAATGCCGGGCGCGATGACGATCGCGTTGTACTCCTCGCGCCCGATGGAGCTGGAGAGCTCATCCGGCGAGCCGCCGCGCAGGATCATCGCGACGTCCTCGCGGCCCGAGAGATCGAGCGCAGCGCGAAAGCCCTCCCCCATCGACAGCAGCGAGACCAGCACTGCCACCACGCCACCGATGCCGATGACGGCGACGAGCGAAGTACCGATGCGCGACGGCAGGTTGCGCAGGTTCATTGCGGTGACCGTGACCAGCTGGTTGAATCCGGAGCGCAGGCTCATGGCTGCCTCAGTCCCGCCGCAGCGCTTCGACGATGCGCAAGCGCATCGCCTGCCAGGCAGGCACCGCGCCGGCGACCACGCCGAGCGCCAGCATGTACAGCACCGATTTCACGAACGCAGCGGGCGGGACACGGAAACCCGGCAGGTACTGATCGAGGGTCGGGCCGAACTGCACGCAGATCCACCAGGCAAAGAACATGCCGAGCAGGCCGCCGAGCGTCGTCACCAGCACCGACTCCGCGAGAACCATGCCGAGCACACCGCCATTGCTGAAGCCGAGCGTCTTCAGCACGCCGAGTTCATTGGTGCGTTCACGCACGGATTGCGCCATGGTGTTGGCCGTCACCAGCAGCATCGTGAAGAACACTGCCGCCACGATCGCCGACAGGATCGCGCCGATGTTGCCGATCTGGTTGACGAACGACTGCGCCATCGCGCGTTCCGACGACGTCTTGGTCTCCGCCGGCGAGTTCGCAAACATGACGTCGATCTGCCTGCCGATCGCCTGCGCGCGGTTCACGTCGCTGATCTTGATGACGTACCAGCCGATCAGGCCCTTGGCCTGCTGTTTGGCTTCCTCGAAATAATCCTGGTGCAGCACGATCTGCCGCGTGTCGCCGCCTGCGGGCAGGTCGTAGATGGCCCGTACCGTGATGTCCCAGGTGTCGGAGCCGTCCAATCGGCGCCAGATGGCTGACCTCAGCGGCACCTGGTCGCCAACCTTCCAGCCGTAGAGATCGGCAATGGCGCGCCCGACCAGCGCGCCAGTGCGATCGGCGAACCAGGCCTGCTTCTGCTCCTCGGAGAGCTTGATCTCCGGATAGATGCGGAGGTAGGCCTCGGGATCGCTCGGAAACGTGGGGAACTGGTTGCGCTCATCCTGGAACCACGCACCGAACCAGGTCTGCGGCGAGACGGCGACGACACCGTCCACGGCCTTGATGCGGCTCTCATAGCTCGCCGGCAGCAACTGGGTGAAAGACACCTTGTGCATCGTCAGCAGGCGGTCGGCGCCCGCGACGTCGACACCCGACTTCAGCGCGAACTGCATCGACGCCGCGAGCCCGTACAACAGGAACGCGATCAGGATCGACGCGATCGTGAAGAACGTGCGCAGTCGCTTGCGGCGCAGGCTCGACGCCAGCAGCGGCAGGTACTTGCCGATCATCCGGGCCCTTCGCTCAGCGTTCCCTTGTCGAGGTGGATGACCCGGTGAGCGCGTTCGGCAGCGTGTGGATCGTGCGTGACCATGATGATGGTCTTGCCGTACTCGTCGTTGAGCGCCTCGAGCAGGGTCAGGATTTCGTCGCCCGACTTGCGGTCGAGGTCGCCGGTCGGCTCGTCGCAGAGCAGCAGCGTCGGATCGGTGACGATTGCTCGCGCGATGCCGACGCGTTGCTCCTGGCCACCCGAGAGCTCGCGCGGGCGGTGCTTGGCGCGGTGCTCCAGACCGACGAGCTGCAACGCAGCCGCAACACGCTTCATGCGGCTCGCGCGATCGAGGTTGGTGAGCAGCAGCGGCAATTCGACGTTGCGCTCGGCCGTGAGCACCGGCAACAGGTTGTACATCTGGAAGATGAAACCGACGTGGTCGGCGCGCCAGCGGCCGAGCGACCCTTCCGACAGTTCGTCGACCCGCAAGCCATCGACTTCGAGCGTGCCCGAGGTCGGCTGGTCGAGGCCGCCGATCAGGTTGAGCAACGTCGACTTGCCCGAGCCCGAAGGCCCCATCAGCGCGACGAAATCGCCCTGCTGGATGTCGAGCGAGAGTCCGTCGAGGACGCGCACGGTCTCGGAGCCGCGACGGTAATCCTTCACCAGGTCGCGGATGCGGACAATCGTCGTTCCCGCCGCGGCCACGGCCGGCGCTGCGTTCATGTCGCTGCCTTCAGCTCCACGGCCCCGCCGTCGCGCAGGCGCTTGGGCGCGTCCACCACGAGGGACTCGCCACCCGCGAGGCCCTCGGTGACGGGCACCTGACCGTCCTTCGTGGAACCCACCTTGACCGCGCGCTTCTCGACCTTGCCGTCGCGCACGACCCAGACGAAGCTTGCATCGCCCTCGTGGACGACGGCATTTTCCGGCACCAGCAGCGCGCCCTTCGCCGCCGCCGGCGAACCGTCTTCGAAGAAACTGACCTTGATGCCCATGTCGGGCAGGATGCGCGGATCGAGCTGGTCGAGGCCGATGCGCACCCGCACGGTTGCCTTCTGGCGGTCGGCCGTCGGCACGATGCTGATGACGTGCGCGGGAATCTTCAGGTCCGGATACGCATCGAGCACGCACTCGACCTTCTGACCCGCGCTGACGCGGTTGATGTACGACTCGTTGACGTCCACTTCGACTTCGCGCGAGTCCATGTCGACGATGGTAGCCACGCCAGTGCGGGTGAAGCCGCCGCCGGCCGACATCGGCGAGACCATCTCGCCCGGCTGCGCGTCCTTCGAAATCACGACGCCCTTGAACGGCGCGCGGATTTCCAGGTCGGCGAGTTCCTGCTTGCCGAGTCCGACCTGTGCGATGGCGACATCGACCTCGGAGCGCGCTGCCGCAAGACGAGCGCTGAGTGCGGCCACGTCGGCCTCGGAGCTGTCGAGCATGCTCTGTGCGACCAGCTTGCGCTCGACCAGCGAGCGATTGCGCTCGAGCGTCCGGCGCGCATCGGCGAGCCGCACCTCGATCTCGCGCAGGTTGCGCCGGGCGGCTTCGGCACTGCTGGCAGACACGTTAAGCTGGGCGTCGACCGTGGAACGCTCGAGCCGCGCGAGCACCTGGCCCGCTTCGACCCCGGCGCCTTCCTCGAACAGCACCTCGGCGACCCGGCCGGTGACTTTCGAACTGACCGTCGCCAACCGCCGCGCGACGACGTAGCCCGACGCGTTGAGGACGGCACCGCTGGCCGACGTCGGCGATTCGACGGTGACTGTCTGCACCGGCACGGCGCTGTTGAACGAGCGCCAGGCCAGCACGGCCGCGACTGCGGCGACCGCGGCGAGCAAGTACCAGAGCTTGCGGCGCGAACCGCCACGCTGGCGATATTTTCCTGCGTCAGGATCGCGTTCGAGGCGCAGGCTCTCGAGCGCTGCCTTGTCCAGTGCCATGCGTACTCGCTAGTCTGGGGAAGCGCAGCAATCTAACACAGCCTAAATCGCATGACCCTGCCCCCCACTCTCGTTGACATCGGCTTCAATCTCGCCCACGACAGCTTCGACCACGACCGTACCGACGTCGTGGCCGCCGCGTTGGCGTCCGGCGTGCGCCACATGGTGATTACGGGCAGCACGCTCGACAGTACCCGGCGCGCCATCGACCTCGTACGGACGAGTCCTGTGATGTTCCGGGCCACGGCGGGCGTCCATCCCCACCATGCCAGTGAACTCCGCCACGACGACCTGCCGCGCCTGCGTGAACTGCTCGCAGCGCCGGAAGTAGGTGCGGCCGGTGAGTGCGGGCTGGATTACTTCCGCAACTTCTCCCCGCACGCGGACCAGGAGCAGGCCTTCCGTTGGCAGCTGGAACTGGCCGTGGACAGCGGCAAACCGGTCTTCCTGCACCAGCGCGATGGTCACGACGCCTTCGTCGCCATTCTCAAGGACTACCTGCCGCGGCTAGCAGGCGGCGTCGCTCACTGCTTCACGGGCGACGACCGCGAACTCCGTGCCTATCTTGACCTCGGTCTTTCGATTGGGATCACCGGCTGGATTTGCGATGAACGCAGGGGTGGCCACCTGCGCGACCTGGTGCGCGAAATCCCGCTCGACCGGCTGCTGGTGGAAACGGACGCGCCGTACCTGCTGCCACGCGACCTGCAGCCCAAGCCCGCCCATCGCCGCAACGAGCCCAAGTACCTGCCGCACGTGGTCAAGGTGATTGCCGCCTGCCGGGGTGAGGACTTTCCGACCGTTGCCGCAGCGACGACCCGCAATGCGCTAAAGTTCTTCGGGTTCGGAAATGCCGTGGCGGCGTCCTGATATCCACCCTGGGTTTAGATTGCAATAAGTTGATTTTAATGGATATTTCGCAAGCCAAAGACTACATCGACGCGACCTGGTCCGACTCGATCCTGCCGCAGCTGATCGACTACGTTCGCATCCCGAACAAGTCCCCCCTCTTCGACCCGGACTGGGAAGCGCACGGCCACATGGAAGCCGCCGTCCAGTTGATGGTGCGTTGGGCCACGGCACACGCACCCGCCGGCTCCAAGGTCGAGGTGCTCAGGCTCCAGGGCCGCACGCCGGTGCTCATGGTCGACGTCCCGGGTGACGTGGACGATTGCGTCCTGATGTACGGGCACCTGGACAAGCAACCGGAGTTCACCGGCTGGTCGGACGGTCTCGACCCATGGACGCCGGTGATCCGCGACGGCAAGTTGTATGGCCGCGGCGGCGCCGACGACGGCTATGCCCTGTTCTCATCCATCGCCGCGATCCGCGCGCTGCACGAACAGAGGCTTCCCCACGCCCGCTGCGTCGTCCTGATCGAAGCGAGCGAAGAAAGCGGCAGCCCCGACCTGCCCGCCCACATCGATGCGCTGGGCACGCGCCTGGGCACGCCGAGCCTGGTCGTCTGTCTCGACGCCGAGTGCGGCAATTACGAGCAGCTGTGGTGCACCACGTCGCTGCGCGGCAACCTGATCGGCACGCTGCGCGCGGATGTCCTGACCGAGGGCGTGCATTCCGGCATGGCCAGCGGCATCGTGCCTTCAAGCATGCGCGTGCTGCGCGAACTGCTCGCGCGCGTCGAGGACATGCACTCCGGCGCCATCCTCGTCGATGAACTCAACACGCCTATCCCGCCCGATCGCCGTGCGCAGGCCGAGGTCGCGGCGAAAGTGCTGGGTCCGATCGTCGCCGGGCGCATTCCGTTCGTGCCAGGCATGCAGCCGATGTCCAACGACCCGCTGGAATTGCTGCTCAACAGCACGTGGCGGCCCACGCTGAGCGTGACGGGCGCCGAAGGCATGCCGCCCTTCCGCAGCGCCGGCAACGTCCTGCGGCCTTACACCAGCCTCAAGCTGTCGTTCCGCCTGACACCGACCATGGATCCGAAAGTTGCGTCGGCGGCGCTCAAGCGCACCCTCGAGCAGGACCCGCCGTATGGTGCCAAAGTCAGCTTCAGCGTCGAATCCGCGATGGTCGGCTGGAACGCCCCGTCGTTTGCGCCCTGGCTCGAGCAGTCGATGCAGCGAGCATCACGCGCGTTCTTCGGCAAGGACTCGATGTACATGGGCACCGGCGGCAGCATTCCGTTCATGGGCATGCTCGGCGAAAAATTCCCGGGCACGCAGTTCCTGATCACCGGCGTGCTTGGCCCGAACTCGAACGCGCACGGGCCGAACGAGTTCCTGCACCTCGAGACGGCCAGGAAAGTGACCGGCTGCGTCTCGCAGGTGCTGGCGGATCACGCGGCCGCGATCCAGCCGCGCAGTTCACGAATGTCGAGCAGCTGATTCGCCTCGGCGGAGAGCAAGTCCAGTCGCTTCGACGCCTCCGTGAGTTGGGCAGCATGGGCCGGATCGCCGGCAGGCCGAGCCAATGCGTCGACATAGAGCGCGTACGCGAGGTCCCGGTTGAACGACAGCCCGCTCGCGCCATCCTTGAGTTCGGTTCGATAGCGCGCGATCTCAGCCTCCGTGATCTGGCGAGCTTCATCCGCCCTGCCCTGCAGCGCGATGGCATGCGCCAGCGAGACCTGCGCCCGCGATTTTTCATCCTGGGGGTCGAGTTCGGAGTACGGGTTCGGGGGCAGGTCGTAGCGCTCCCGCGCCGCGGCCTCTGCTTCGCCATAGCGGCCGGTGCGGATTGCGGCCAGTGAGGCGGTGATCAGCGTGTTGCGCAACACGTTGTTACGGAAAGTGGTGGCGTCCCGAATGCTGCCACCGGATTCCAATTTGGAGAGATCGATCTCCCGCAATTGACTGGCCGTTTGCATCGCCAGGTCGAAGGCGGCTTGATTGTTCCCTTTGACCAGATCGAAGCGGGACTGCACGCTGGTAATCACCAGATCGAAGAGGATGCGTCGCTGGCTGCCCGTCGCCTCCAAGGTCTCTGTGGCCTTGATCGCCGCCTCGCTCGCTTTGCGCGACTTCTCGGCGGCTGCGAAATCACCCGCCCGGGCCTCAAGTGTGGTCAGACCGACCCAGTTATTCCAGAGCAACGGTGCCAGGCTCGCCGGTTTGCGCGCGTCCTGGTCCAGTGCCACCGTCGCACGAGAGCCCTCGAGTGCGGCGCTGACGCGTCCCTGCTCCAGCAGCACCGCTGCCATCTGATCCTTGCCACGAACCCAGTAAATCCAGGAATTGAGATCGGACGGGTTGAAACGCACGTAGTTCTCGCCCGCCACGGCAGACCTGGCCGCGTAATCGGTCGCAGCCACGTAGTCATGCCGACGGATCGCCAGACGCCCGAGAAAATCTGCAGCGAGCGCTCGATTGGCCATTGAACGCAGGTCGCCGGGCCGCTGTGCCAGCACCTTCTCCGCGATCGAATAAACCTCGAGCTCGAGCTTCTCGGCCTCGGCCACCTGGCCGAGCAGCAACGAATGCCGGGCCTGCGAGTCGCTCGTGTCGGCATAGATGGACGCCGCGCGCAGGTCCGAAAGGTCGCGGGCCCCGACGTCAAGCAGTATCGCGCGCGCTTCCTCGCAGGTTGCGATGCGCTTGTCCAATGACTGCGTGTGGCTCAGGTAATTGAGCGTATCCGCGTACAACATCCGGGTCTGGGCGGACGCTCCAGGCGCTTTCGCCCATGGACGCAACAGGTCGGCGGCTTCCTGGAGATCTTCCGGCTTCGAGCCGGGCGCACCACTCACGCCCCAACTCGAAAATCGCGTGAACTTGGCCAGCGCAAGCCCGGCCGCGACCTGCTCGCTGTTGTCGCCGCCGGCGCGAAGCTTGTCGAAGATGGCCCACGCCTCGTCGAGCTTGGGATTGCCGGTCTTGAAATCGCCGCGCGAGAGCAGCGCGCCGGCCTCGCGGATCAGCGCCATGCCACGGTAGACCTGGGTCTGGGGCGTCAGCAATTGCTGCGGCAGGCCGTCGTAATAGCTCACCGCCATGTGCGCGAGCTTGCCCATGGTCTCGAGCCGACCGGTGGGTTCGAGTTCAGCGTAGAAATCCTCGATCAGGAAACCGACCAGCTTCTCGGCGTCCGCGCGCGCCTGTTGCGCCTGATGATCCGCCGCCTTGGCGCGGTTCCAGTTGACCCAGCCGAAGACTGCGCTGACCAACGCGACGAGCATCAGGCCCGCGGCGATCATGGCGAAGCGACGCGTCTTGAGCAGCGTGCGCCGGGTCTCCGCCGCCCGCTCGTGCTGCTCGGCCAGTTGCCGCTCAGCCTCGTCCCGCGCCTCGCGCTCGTGCCGCAGATTGCGGCTGGAACGCACCACGCCGCACAGGACATCGTGGGTCAGTTCGACGCGACGCATGTCGAGGCGTTCCTCGATACGCAGCAGCCGGCGGTCAACGAGCTTGGCCAGCGCATCAGGCTCGGCGCCGGCCGCAACCAGCGCCTTGGCCACACGCTCCTCTGCCAGGCTCTCGCGATAGCCCGATTCCGTGAGCAGTTCGTCTTCGATGACGCGCCGGACGTCGGCCGGCTGGTCCGCCAGCGCGCGCTCGTAGAACTCGGTCAGGATCGTGTCGCGCGAACCTGCCAACAGGTCCGCGGAAATCTCGGCCCTGCCCTGCGCCAGCCGGACAGTGTTGAGTTCCCGGCAGATCAGGCTGAGCAGCGACGGTTCGACTTCGGCATTCGGCAGTTCCGAGCCGCCCGCCACGAAGCGCACGATCGATTCGGCCACTTCCTGCGAGACGAGCTTGCCGCCCGGCTTGATGACCGCGCTCAAGGCCTGCTCGCCGGTCATGCGGGCGAGACGCATGCGATTCTGCGTGATCGAGGGCATGGTGCCCTTCACGCTTTCAAGGTGCGCGAGGTAGTCCTCGCGCAGCGAGATCAGGATGCGGTAATCGGCACGCGCAAAATCGAAATCGTCGGCGTTGGCTTCGTCCTGCTCGAGGCGGCGCTCGAGGTCGGCGGGCGGGCGGTTCTCGACCAGGTCCGCCAGCTCATCGAAAAACTGCTTCGCTCGCTGCCGGCCCGCGTCGTCGGCCTGCGCCAGCGTGAAGATTTCCTCGAACTGGTCGAAGATCAGCAGCGGCAGCAGCGTCTGCCCGTTTGCGTCGCGCAGCAGGTCGCCCCGGTGATGCAGGAACTCCCACAGCGATTCGCCTTCGACGGCCGAACCGGCGCGCGTCCAGTGACCGGCCTCGGCCGTCACCTTGAAAATCGCCTGCTTGATCTGTTCCGCCGGCGAGGGCGATTCCGCGGCGTAATCGATGCGAACGTAGACGGGACAGAAGCCCGACCCGCGCAACCGCGGCACCAACCCCGCGCGCAGCAGCGACGTCTTGCCGAGCCCCGACTGGCCGAACAGCACCGTGAGCAACTTGCGCTGCACGCGCCGCGCGAGTTCGGCCGCCTCTTCGTCGCGGCCGTGGAAGTAGGCCCGGGTCTCTTCCGAATAGCTCGACAGACCCAGCCATGGGTTTTCAGGATCGATCGTGGTCTCGGTGGCGATATCCGGTTGCACGGTCTTCATGAACGACGGCCACTCGAGAGTTCCTGCAACCGCCGGATGAATTCCGGCGCCGGCTCACCGTCGGGCAGGCGCGAGATGTGCACCGCCTTGAACTTCTCGGGGACGAGCGCGTCGGCTTCAGTCGTTTCGTCGATGCAGACCGGCAGGATGAACACGGCGCCTTCGGCGATGTTGCGTGAGCGGTCCACGGCGTAGCTCCATTCGCGACGGAAATACGCCTCGTGCCGGCGCTGCGTCGAGCCCGAAATCACGGGCAGGAAATAGCTGCAACGCCCGATGTTGGCGCGAATCTTGCGGTCGTAATCGTCGCCGCCTTCGAGTCGATCGAGGTCGAACCAGGTGACGAGGCCCGCCGCATCCAGCGCCGCCTTCAGTCGTTGCACGGCGGCCAGGTCTTCGCGCGCGTAGCTGATGAAGATCGCGTTCTCCGGCATCTCGCGGGCCGGTGGCAGGAACCGCTGGGGCGCAAGCCCCAGGTTCGACGTCGCGGCGGCCGGCTGCTGCCGGCGCAGCCAGCGCTGGTGCAATTCGGCAACGAATGACTCGGCGCCGCTGAACACGCGCGTGCGCACGCTTACCTGCTGCAGGAATGCAAGCAGCCGCTCGTCCTTCGAGGTGTGGTCGTCGGCGAGGATCTCGCCGAAATCGCGCGGGTCCGACAGGCGCTTGCGTTTGGCCATGCGCAGGAACAGGCGCGCCAGCCAGTTGGAAAAGTCGCTGCCGATCAGCAGCAGATGGCTGTGCTCGAGTTCATGGAACAG
>Ga0315286_10003851_pt1 | contig 14309 bp, 15 predicted proteins | sample YL17G10_0_MG_FD_205038 | JGI IMG/M metagenome (GOLD analysis project Ga0315286, IMG submission 205038) | Sediment microbial communities from Yellowstone Lake, YNP, Wyoming, USA - YL17G10_0 | ecosystem: Environmental > Aquatic > Freshwater > Lake > Sediment | place: USA: Wyoming | collected...
CGCACGCGGATGTTCTCGCCCGTCTTGGCCATGGAGTCGTTGATCAGGTCCTGTACGGAGCGATTGGCATCCTTGATGAAGGGCTGGGCCAGCAGGCAGAGGTCGCGGGGGTCGCCGTCGCTGTCGGCAGGCAACTCCTCCGGCGAGACGTAGCTGGGTTCGGTGGCGGCCACCTGCATGGCCAGATCGTGGGCCAGAGCCCTGAACTCGTCCGTGCGGGCCACGAAGTCCGTCTCGCAGTTCAGCTCGACCAGGGCGCCCAGACGGCCGTCGGGGTGGATGTAGGCTTGGACGAGCCCCTGGGCGGTCTCGCGACCGGCCCGCTTCTCGGCCACGGCGATGCCACGGCGGCGCAGGATCTGCTTGGCCTTCTCCAGGTCTCCCGCCGCTTCTTCCAGGGCGTTCTTGCAGTCCAGCATTCCGACGCCGGTGAGTTCGCGCAGTTCTTTGACAGCCTGGACGCTGACAGCCATTTCGCCTCGCTATTTGGTTGGGGCTATTCGGAAGTGCTCTGTTTTTCTTCTGGCGGCGGTGGGGATTCCGCCGCTTCCGCGGGCGCTACGGGCGCTTCCGCGGCGGGCGGTTCCTTTGGCTCGCCGCGGGAAGGCGGCTCCTCGTCGGGGGAGGCCACGTAGCCCGTCTCCTGATAGGCGCCCACCTCGACCTCTTCCAGCGCCTCCTTGGCGGCGAACTCGCGGGCGGCCAGGCCCTCGAGGGCAGCGCTGGCGATGGAGTTGGACATGAACTTGATGGCCCGAATGGCATCGTCGTTAGAGGGAATGGGGTAGTCGATCTCGTCAGGGTTGCAGTTCGTGTCCACCATGGCCACAACGGGGACGTCCATCCGCAGGGCCTCGGCGATGGCGATCCGCTCCTTGGAGGGGTCGACCACGAACATGGCGCCGGGGAGCTTGGTCATTTCTTTGATGCCCCCCAGATAACGGTTGAGGCGTGACACCTCCTCGTCGATCTTGAGGGCTTCCTTCTTGGGCAGCCGGTCGAACTCGCCCCGCTCCCGCTGGTCCTCCAGTCGCACCAGGTGATCGATGCGGGCTTGGATGGTGGCGAAGTTGGTGAGAGTGCCGCCGAGCCAGCGGTTGCTGACGTAGGGCATGAAGCAGCGCTTGGCCTCTGTTTCGATTGCGTCCTGGGCCTGCTTCTTAGTGCCTACAAATAGGACGGTGTCGCCGTGGGCCACCAGGTCACGGATAAAATCGAAGGCCTCGTCGATACGATGCACCGTCTGCTGGAGATCGATGATGTGGATGCCGTTGCGTTCGGCGAAGATGAAGCGCTTCATCTTGGGGTTCCAGCGACGGGTCTGGTGGCCGAAGTGGACGCCGGCCTCTAGGAGGGTCTTCATGGAAACGGAACTAGCCAATAGGCTCTCCCCTTCTTTTCTAGCTCGGATTATCGGCTGAAAGTATAGCATAGGGCCGTTGGGCTGGGCAACGACGAGGGGAACGGGCCTAATCGTAAGCGAGCCACCGATAGCTATTGCGCCTAAGTTGCCTATCCCGTAACATTTTAGCTGAATCCACCGCTCACAGGAGGTGTGGCTTTTGCCCATTTATGAGTACCGCTGTGGCCTCTGCGGCCACCAGTACGAGAAGAAGGAAGGGTTCGACGCGCCGGTCGAGCAGGCATGTCCTGAGTGCGGTGGAGTGACACGCAGGCTTCTCCAAGTGCCCGGCATCGTCTTTAAGGGGCCCGGATTCTACGTGACCGACAACCGCAAGAACCACGGCAGCGAGGAGAGGGAGGAGAAGCCGGCCCTGGATGCGACCGCCGAGCTCTCCGCCAAGCCCTAACCGCCCGTGCGAGCGGTCATCCAGCGGGTCAGTTGCGCCTCGGTGACCGTAGGCGAGGAGCGCGTTGCCGACATCGGTCGCGGGCTGGTGGTGCTGCTGGGGGTGGCCGCCAGCGATGGCCCCGAGGACGTCGCGAGACTGGCGCGGAAGACGGCCGAGCTGCGCATCTTCGCCGATGCCGCCGGCCGTTTCGATTTGTCTCTGCAGGATATCTCCGGCCAGGCATTGGTGGTAAGTCAGTTCACTCTCCTGGCGGACACCCGCAGAGGGCGCCGCCCCAGCTTCACCCACGCGGCGCCGCCGGAGGAGGCGGAACCGCTGGTGGACGCCTTCTGCGCGGCGCTGCGGGAGGCGGGCGTGGAGGTGGAGACGGGACGCTTCGGGGCGCGCATGCTGGTGGAGATCCACAACGACGGGCCGGTCACCATCGTCCTCGACAGCCACGAGCTAGAACGCCCGCGGCGGGGGTAGGCGCTCCGCGTGCCCGAGGGCGCCCACGGGGGGGCGCCCCTACGCATCGAGGGTGCCCACGGGGGGGCGCCCCTACGGCAGGGGGAATCGCCTTGAATGCCGGCGAGGGCCGATGCTACACTCGACGAGAAGAACATGCCTCGCTATCACATCTGGACGGTGGGCTGTCAGATGAACGAGGCCGATTCGGCCAAGCTGGCCGCCGGCCTCCACCGCCTCGGCTGGCTGGAGTCGGCCCGGCCCGAGGAGGCCGATCTCGTTGTGCTCAACACCTGCAGCGTCCGCCAGAAGGCCGAAGACCGGGCGGTGAGCAAGCTGGGCCTGCTGCGGCGGCTCAAGGCCCAGCGCAACGGCGGGCTGAAGATCGCCGTCATGGGCTGCATGGTGGGCCTGCGAACCGACGAGCTGCGGGAGCGCTTCCCCTTCGTCGATGTCTTCGCCCGGCCGCAGGCCTTCGCCGACGTGCTGGCCGCCGTCCTGCCACAGGATGACCTGGGGGGCGAGTTCTGGCCCAGCACCTTCGCCGAGCCAACGGGGCCCACCGCCTTCGTGCCGGTCATCCACGGCTGCAACAAGTTCTGCACCTTCTGCATCGTCCCCTACCGCCGCGGCCGCGAGCGCAGCCGGCCCATCGCCGAGGTGACCCGCGAGGTGGCGGTGCTGGCCGACCGAGGCGTGCGCGAGGTGACGCTGTTGGGCCAGACGGTGGAGGCCTACGGCCACGACCTGCCCCAGCGCCCCAGCCTGGCCGATCTCTTTCGCGCCATCCACGACACGCCCGGCCTGGAGCGCATCCGCTTCCTTACCTCCTACCCCAAGGACATGACCGACGACATCATCCGCTCCGTGGGCGAGCTGCCCAAGGTCTGCGAGTACTTCAACATCCCCGTCCAGTCCGGCGACGACGCTGTCCTGGCCCGCATGCGCCGCGGCTACACGCTGAGCGAGTACCGCTCGGTGGTGGAGAAGATCCGGCGCTGGGTGCCCGGCGCCGCCATCAGCACCGACGTCATCGTCGGCTTCTGCGGCGAGACAGAGGAGCAGTTCCGCCGCACCTACGACCTCCTGGCCGAGCTGCGTTTCGATAAGGTGCACGTCGCTGCCTACTCGACGCGGCCGGGCACCATCGCCCAGCGCACGATGGCGGACGACGTGCCGCAGGCGGTGAAGATGGAGCGCCTCCACGCCATCGAGGAGCTCCAGGAGAGCATCGCTGCCCAGATCAACGCTGGACTGGTGGGCAGCGTCCAGGAGGTGCTGATCGAAGGGAGGAAGGGCGCAAGGCTCAACGGCCGCACTCGCACAAACAAGATCGTCCACTTCCCCGCAGACGGAGACCCGCGTAGCGCGCGTAGCGGCCAGGGCCAGACGGGCGACACGGCCAGCGTCCTCATCGAGAAGAGCAGCGCCTGGTCCCTGCAGGGGCGACAGGCGGCGCCGGTCTCTGTAGTAGGCCCATGACCAGCAGCGAAGACGTCCGCATCGCCTCAGGACGCCCGGGGCCGACAGGTCGGCCGACACTCGGCCCCGACAACTGCCCCGGCGTGGCGGTCTTCGTCGTCATCCTCGCCGTAGAGAGCGGCGAGCTGCGGGTGCTTCTCGTCTCGCGCAGCGCTGAGCCGTTCCGCGGGCTGTGGAGCCTCCCCGGGGGCGTCCTCGCCCGCGAGCAGTCGCTGGACGAAGCCGCGACCCACAAGCTCCGGCGCGAAACAGGGGTCACGGACGTCTATCTGGAGCAGCTCTACACCTTCCACAACCTGGACGGCCGCGGCTCCGTCGCCGTCGCCTACTTCGCCCTCGTGGACAGTCGGCAGGCCGAGCTCGCCCAGCGCCGCACCTGGCGACCGGCCTGGTTCCCGGTCGCTGACCTGCCCCCCCTGGCCTTCGACAACAACCGGGTGATCGACTACGCGCTGCTGCGGCTTCGCGCCAAGCTGGACTACTCGAACGTGGCCTACAGCGTTCTGCCCCACTACTTCACCCTGAGCCAGCTCCAGCGGGTCTACGAGGCGATCCTGTCCCGCCCGCTGGACAAGCGGAACTTCCGCAAGCGCATGCTTTCGCTGGGGATCATCGAGCCTACGGGGCGCACCGTTGCCGAGGGTGCCCACCGGCCGGCCCAGCTCTACGCGTTCCGGGAGCGGCGGCCGGTCATCTTCTGAATCACCGGAGGGGATTGTCGACCCCCGCCTGAAGGCGGGGGCATGGACACGATGCCGGGCAGGGCTGAAGCCCTGCAGCTACGAGGTGAAAACGTTGTAGGGGCGGTTCGCGAACCGCCCCTACAATTTGCTTCGTGTCCTCTTGACACTACTGTCGTTGTGTGCTACCCTTGACAGAAGGTAAGTGTAGAACATACACTAAGTGCCGGCCCTGGAAAGGCTGCTCGTCATGGTTACCACGATCAAGACCGCGCAGCGTCCACCCGTCGGCGAGGAGGTCCTCCTTGCCGAGGCTATGCAGTGCCAGACGGACCGTCCCTTGGAGACGGCGCCCCTGACGGAGGAGCCGGCCTTCGCTTTCTGGCAGCAGGACATCCCCGACGAGTACTGGGCCCTCGACGCCCAGGAGCTGGTGGAGCGCATCCACGCCGCGAAGGCCAGGCTGGCGCCGCGGCTGGTCATCCTCGGCCACCACTACCAGCGCGAGGACATCATCCAGTTCGCCGACTATCGCGGCGACTCCCTGAAGCTGGCGCGCTGGGCCGCCGAGCAGCGGGACAAGGAGTACATCGTCTTCTGCGGCGTGCACTTCATGGCCGAGGCGGCGGACATCCTCTCCGGCCCCAATCAGGTCGTGATGCTGCCCAACATGGCGGCCGGCTGCTCCATGGCGGACATGGCCGCCGCCGACGATGTCTACGCTTGCTGGGACGAGCTCCAGGAGGCCGGGATCACTGATATCGTACCGGTCACCTACATCAACTCGGCGGCCAGCCTCAAGGCTCACTGCGGCCGCCATGACGGCATCATCTGCACCTCGTCCAACGCTCGCACGGTGCTGGAGTGGGGCCTCCACCAGGCCCGCCGCGTCCTCTTCTTCCCCGACCAGCACCTGGGCCGCAACACGGCCGTCAAGCTGGGCATCCCCCTGGAGGAGACGGCGGTCTGGGACTACACCTTGCCAGCGGGCAGCCTGGGCGGCAACACCGTCGAGCAGCTCGAGCGGGCGCGGGTCATCCTCTGGAAGGGGCACTGCTCCGTCCACGCCCGCTTCAGCGTCGAGCAGATCGAGCGGGCGCGGGAAGAGTACCCGAGGATCAAGGTCATCGTCCACCCGGAGTGCCGGCTGGAAGTGGTGCAGGCGGCGGACGGGGACGGCTCCACGGAGTTCATCGCCCGCAGCATCGCCGAGGCGCCGGCGGGCAGCCGGTGGGCCGTGGGCACGGAGATCAACCTGGTGTCGCGGCTGGCCCGCGAGAACCCGGATAAGCTGGTGTTCTGCCTGGACCCGGTGGTCTGCCCCTGCTCCACGATGTACCGCATCCACCCGGCCTACCTGTGCTGGGTGCTGGAGCGGCTAGTGGCGGGCCGAATCGTGAACCGGGTGGCGGTGGACGAAGAGACGGCCCGCTGGGCGAAGGTCGCCCTGGAGCGGATGTTGGCGGTGGTGTAGCTGGTGGGGCGCAGCAAGCGGCGCCCCTACCGGTCTCCGCTCGTGGTGAGCCTGTCGAACCATGAGCCGAGCCGCAACCGCTTCTGCGAGGCGCCATCTGCCTAGCGGCTCCGCGCGTTGTCGCCCCGGCAGGGGCCGCCCTATAATCTGTCTATGTCCGCCCGTGCATCGCTCTGCCGCCTGCTCACCCGGACGCTGGCTGCCCTAGCCGCCGCCTCGGCTCTCCTCCTGGGCGCGGCGCCCGGGGACGCCGCTGCGGCCCCGAGAACCGACGCGCCGCTCAGCTTCCACTGCCACCTCGATTCCTCCTGCCCGGAAATGATGGTCGGCGGCGACCCGTTCGCCACCCTCGGCGCGGACCCGGCGCCGTTCCGTGGCTACGGTGACCCCAGCCTCGACTACGACCCCGCGACCGATGCTCTGTGGCTGTCCTACTCCTGGCTCGACGTTCTGGTCAGCGACCCCGGTCCTCCACCGCAGATCGACTTCGGCGTGCGCACGCACCTGGCCCGCAGCGACGACGGCGGCACGTCGTTCAGCTTCGTCAAGTCGGTCAACCAGACAACCACTCTGACCCACCCTGATTCCGGCATCCCAGGCTGGGCGATACACGAAGTTTCGACTCTCCTGCGGGAAGCGCCCGACACCTGGCAGATGCTCTGGCTGACTTACTTCGATCCGTACGGTGAGCCTCCGCCGGGCGGCCCGGAAGACCGCGGGGACTTCTACTACCGGCGCGCCGACGCCAACTCTCCCGCAAACCTCGGCCCCGGCGCCCCCTGGATCAGAGGCTATGGGACTTCACCGTCATTCGGCGCTCCATACAACCTGAGCGACATCCCTCAGCTCTCGGACTGCGTCGCTTTCACCGAGCCAGCCCTGTTCTCCCAGGGAGACGTGACCTATCTAGCGACGAACTGTGTAGTCTTCGAAGACGGCGTTCGCCGCGATGACCTGGAGCGCCTTGTCCTGCTCCGCCAAGAGGCGGACGGCTACAGCTACGTCGGCGCCCTTCTGACCAGCGCGGACGCCGCCGAACTGGGCGCTACCCGCATCGAGCAGACAGACATCGCCTACTCGCGGACCGGCCACGTTCTCCTCATCGCCACGCCGATTCAGACCGGCGGCACGCCTGAGCACCTGGGCTGTGTCGTGTTTGAGATAGTGGACCTCACTACGGCGCAGGTCCGGCGAGACGCCGGTGGGCAGGCAATGCAACTGGCCCGCATCACCGGCGACGACGACAGCATCGGACCTGGCCTCTGCACCTACGACGCCGCCAGCGAGACCGGCGTCCTCATCGTCCTGCACGTCTTCAACGAGGACCCTTTCGACCTCGAGTTCTCCCTGCGGGCCACCGGCGTCCACCCAGACGCCTCCCCCAGCGCCGTCGGCGGCATCGCGGAGCTACCCGAACCACCATCCTCCGGCGAGGCCGGCGAGCACTCACCCTACGTCGCCTTCGCAATCGGGGGCGCGCTTCTCGTTGTCACGGGAGGCGCGGTGCTCTACACTCGCCGGCAGAGGCAGCGCTCGTGAGCCCCCTTTGCCCCCATGCCCCGTCGCCCCCTAAAATAGACCCGCTGCGCCTGACCCGAAGCCATAGTCCCTGCCGCCGGAGCCGGCGGCGGGGCAAGGAGTCGCCCGCCATGATTGACCCTAGGCAGGAGAAGACCGAGCCGGGCCCGCTCCCGCCGATGGCCTACTCGCGCTCGCCCAAAGCCGGGGCGGGAGAGACCGGAAAGGCCTCGCTCGGCGTGCTGGTGCTGCACGGCTTCACGTCGCACATCCACTGCGTGGACCCCCTCGTGGAGCCGCTCGACGCGGAGGGCCTCCCCTACCGGCTGCCCATCCTGAGAGGACACGGGACGCAGTACGAGGACATGGAGGGGAAGACCGACCGCGACTGGTACGAGGACGCGGAGAACGCGCTCCTCGACCTCTCGCGCGAGGTGGAGAAGGTCGTGGTGGTCGGCCTGTCCATGGGAGGGCTCGTGACTCTGGAGCTAGCGGCCTGCCACGGGGACAAGGTGGCCGGGGTCGTCACTGTGGCCGCTGCCCTCCGGTGGGTTGACCCGCTCGCCGCCAAGATGCCGGACATAGCCCGCATCTCCCGCTTCTTGCCGAGCCCGAACTCCTACAACGACCCGGAGCTGAAGGAGAAGGAGAACCGGAACTACCCGCAGTTCTCGACGCGCGCCTTCGTGCACCTGTGGCGGTACGGCCACCGCATCCCGAAGCTCCTCCCGTCGGTCGAGGCGCCGATCCTGATCCTCCAGTCGCGCAAGGACCAGATCGTCACGCCGGACAGCGCCCAGATCATCTACGACAAGGTCTCCTCGACGGACCGGCGCCTGATGTGGTTCGAGAGGAGCGGCCACGAGATGTTCCTGGACTTGGAGCGAGACGCCGTCGTCGAGGCCGTGATGGCGTTCATCCGGAGGATCCGGGCCGGGGCCGGCTAGACATGTCTCCCCTAAGGCGCATCCTCTCGCGAGCCCAGATCCGGCGGCGGGTACGCGAGCTGGCCGACCAGCTTCGCGTGGACTACGCCGAAGAGCGGCCCGTGTTCGTCGGCTGCCTGAAGGGCTCCTTCGTCTTCCTGGCCGACCTCGTGCGTCAGGTTGGTGTACCCCTCCAGGTGGACTTTATAATGGTATCGAGCTACGGCATGGGCACCACCAGCAAGGGGGAGATCACCGTCCTCAAGGACGTTAACACCGAACTGGCCGACCGCCACGTCGTCTTCGTGGACGACATCGTCGACAGCGGCCTCACTTTCCAGCGCGTGCGCGAGCACCTGCTGAGCCGCGGCCCGGCCAGCCTGCGCGTCTGCGCCCTCCTGGCCCGCGAGAGCGCGCTGGCGGAAGGGGCGTCCATCGACTACCTGGGCTTCCCCGTACCCGAGGGCTTCGTCGTCGGCTACGGCATCGACTACGCCGAGGAGTACCGACATCTACCCGACATCTACGTCCTGGAAGGGGAGGGATAGGTGGCCCTGGAAGAGCTAATCGCCGTCGCTCGGGGCGACGCCCCCGGCGACCTGCTGCTGACCAACGCCCGCATCGTCAACGTCTTCACGTCTGAGATCGAAGAGGGGGACGTCGTTCTCTTCGAAGGGCGCATCGCCGGCGTCGGACAAGGCTACCGCGCCCGCCGGGTGGTGGACCTGGGCGGCGCCTACCTGCTGCCCGGCTTCATCAACGGCCACACCCACATCGAGAGCTCCATGCTCAGCATCGGCCAGTACGCGCGGGCCGTGGTCGCCCGAGGCACCACCTCCGTGGTCACCGACCTGCACGAGCTGGCCAACGTGGCCGGCCTCTGGGCCCTGCGCCGCCTCCTCCGCGACGCTGCCCGCCTGCCGCTGGACGTTTTCCTGATGGTTCCATCGTGCGTGCCGGCGACCGGCCTGGAGACGGCCGGCGCCTCCCTGGGGCCGAAGGACATCGCCCGCGCCCTGCGCTGGCCGAACACCTTGGGCCTGGGCGAGCTGATGAACTTCCCGGGCGTCCTGGCCGGCGACGCCCATTGCCTGGACAAGGCCCGCGTGGTGGGCGACAGGCTCATCGACGGCCACGCCCCCGGCCTTACAGGCAAGGGACTTAACGCCTATCTGGCCGCCGGCCCCCGCTCCGACCACGAGTCGACGCGTCTGGAGGAGGGCCGCGACAAGCTGCGCCGCGGCATGTACCTGATGATCCGCGAGGGCACAACCGAGAAGAACCTGGAGGAGCTCCTCCCTCTGGTGACCGACGACACTTACCCCCGCTGCCTGCTGGTGGTGGATGACCGCTCGGCCAGGGACCTCCTCGACGACGGCGACCTGGACGCGGTCGTGCGCAAGGCCGTCCGCCCAGACGGGCGGCCGTCTGGCCGCCTGGGCCTGAGCCCGGTGCGGGCCATCCAGCTTGCTACCATCAACCCCGCCACCTACTTCGGGCTGCGCGACCGCGGGGCGATAGCGCCGGGCTACCAGGCGAACCTCATCGTCGCCGACGACCTGTCGGACCTGCGGGCGCGCCAGGTCTACTATCGAGGCGAGCTCGTGGCCGAGAACGGTCGCTCGCTCTTCGCGGCCGCCATCCGCGCGCCGCGGCGCCTGCTGCGCACAGTACACATCGCACCCTTCGGGCCGGAGGCGTTCGCCCTGCGTACCTCCGAGCGCCGCCTGCCGGTCATCGAGATCGTGCCGGGACAGATCATCACCCGCAGGATCGAGGCGGAGGTCCGCCTGGAGAACGGGCAGGTGCTGGCGGACACCGCGCGCGACGTTCTGAAGCTGGCGGTGGTGGAGCGCCACCACGCCACGGGCAACATCGGCCTGGGGCTGGTGAAGGGCTTCGGGCTCCAGCGAGGCGCCCTCGCCTCGTCCTTCGCCCACGATTCGCACAACGTGGTGGTGGTGGGCACCAGCGACGCCGACATGTACGCCGCCGTGCGGGAGGTGGAGCGGATGCAGGGCGGGCTGACGGCGGTGGAGGACGGCCGGCCGCTGGCCTCGCTGCCGTTGCCCGTGGCCGGCCTCATGTCGCCGGAGCCGCTGGAGGCAGTTGCGGCGCAGCTCGAGGCGGTGGAGGAGGCGGCCGTATCGCTGGGGGCGACAGTGCCGGCACCCTTCGCCGTGCTTTCCTTCCTGGCGCTGCCCGTCATCCCCGAGCTCAAGCTCACCGATAGGGGCCTGGTGGACGTGGAACGCGGCGCCTTCGTGGAACTGGCGGCTGTGCGATAATGAACCGCAGGGTGTGATTGGTGAGACCGCTACCGCAGCGATGGCTGCTTCAAGCTGAGGCCGACCTCTCCGCCGCTCGCGACTCGGAGCGCAGCGGCCACTACGAGTGGGCCTGCTTCCAGGCCCAACAGAGCGCAGAGAAGGCCGTCAAAGCTCTTCTTTTCATCCAGGGTCGGACCGCCGTCATAACCCACTCTATCGCCGACCTCATCGAAGAGACGAGAGCCTTTGCGCCCGACTTTGCTGCCTTAACAGATGAGGCCAAGTATCTGGACACCTTCTATCTGGCGACTCGATATCCCAACGCCCTCGCCGGAGAGAGGCCGCCTTCCCAGTACTATGGTCAGGGGGATGCTCAACGGTGTCTGTCGTCCGCCGAGTCGATCTTGGCCGCCGTGAAGAGATATATCGAGAGCTCCAGCGCTTCGTAGCCAGGCTCAAGACCGAGCTGCCGGTGGAGCGCGTGTACCTCTTCGGCTCTTTCGCCCGCGGCGATATCCACGAGGGCAGCGATATCGATCTGATCATCATCGGCGATTTCAGCGAGCGTTTCCATGAGCGCATCTACCGCGTGCTCTTGCTGAACGATCAGAACCTCCCACTGGCGCCCCTCTGCTACCGCCCTGAGGAGATCGAGCAGATGGAGAGCGAAGGCAACCCGTTCATCCAAGAGGCCCTAGCCACCGCCAAGCTGTTGTGACGGTCGTGACGCATTACGATTACGTCATTGTTGGCTCCGGGATCGCCGGGCTGTTCGCCGCCCTCCAGGCGCGCGAGCACGGCAGCGTCCTCATCCTCACCAAGGGCTCCATCGACGAGTGCAACACCCGTTACGCCCAGGGTGGCATCGCCGCACCGGTCGGCGAAGGCGACTCGCCCCGCCTGCACCTGGAGGACACCATCGCTGCCGGCGCCGGGCTGGTGGACATCGAGGCGGCGCGCGTCCTCACGGAAGAGGCCGCCGCCCGTATCCACGACCTGGTGAGCTTCGGCGTTCCCTTCGACACCCTGGACGGCGAGATCACCCTCGGCCGCGAGGGGGCCCACAGCGTCTCGCGCATCCTCCACGCCGGCGGCGACGCCACCGGCGCCCACATCGAGCTCACGCTGAGCAGTGTGGCCAGGTTGTCCCGCATCACCATCCTGGAGCACTGTCTTACCTCCCGCCTCCTCATCGACGATGGCGTCCTGGTGGGGGTGGAGGCCCTGGACTGCCGCACCAACACGAAGCTGGAGTTCACCTGTCGCTTCCTGGTGATGGCTACGGGCGGCGCCGGCCAGTTGTTCAAGATCAGCACCAATCCCAGTGTGGCCACCGGCGACGGCGTCGCCCTGGCCTATCGCGCCGGCGCTGAGGTCGCCGACATGGAGTTTTTCCAGTTCCATCCCACCGTCCTGCGCATGCCCGGCGTCGAGCCGTTTCTGATCAGCGAGGCCGTGCGCGGCGAAGGGGGCATCCTCCGCGACGCCCAGGGCCGCGCTTTCATGGCCGAATACCACCCGGCGGCGGAGCTGGCCCCTCGCGACGTGGTGGCGCGGGCCATCCTCGCCCAGATGGAGGCCGCCGGCACCGACCACGTCTTCCTGGACGTCACCCACCTGGCGCCCTCGCGGGTTGCCTCGCGGTTCCCCCAGATCTACCGCTTCTGCCTGGACCACAACCTGGACATCACCCGCCAGCCCATCCCCGTCTCGCCGGCCGCCCACTACATGATGGGCGGCGTGCGCACTAACGTCTGGGGCGAGACCAACATCCGCCGCCTCTTCGCCTGCGGCGAGGCCGCCTGCACCGGCGTCCACGGCGCCAATCGTCTGGCCAGCAACTCGCTCCTGGAGACCATTGTCTTCGGCAGGCGTGTGGTGGAGCGCTCGCTTCAGGCAGAGCCGTCGGCCATCGAGCCCACGCCCGACGCCATCGCCCTGAGCGATGCCGTTCCGGCGGAGGTGCCGCCGCTGGAGCTGGGCGCTCTGCAGACGCTGATGTGGGAGAAGGTGGGCATTGTGCGCGACGGGGGCAGCCTGGGCCAGGCCAAGGCCCTCTTGGCCGCCTGGCAGGCGACCCTCACCACGCCCTCCGACCGTCCCTCGCACGAGTTGTCCAGCCTTCTCACCTGCGCCCGCCTGATGACGGAGGCCGCCCTCCTGCGCGCCGAAAGCCGCGGCGCCCACTATCGCGCCGACTTCCCGGAGCCGCGAGAGGAATGGCTGAGGCACATCGTCTTCCGCCATGCCTGAGCCGGACGCCCTCTCGCTCCATCCCGCCCACCTGCGCCGCCTGGCCGAGAACGCTCTCCTGGAGGACGAGGCCTGGCACGACGTCACCACCGAAGCCCTGGTGCCGCCGGAGCAGAACGGGCGGGGCGTTATCGTGGCCAAGGCGGAAGGGGTGCTGGCCGGTCTGCCCATGGCCGAAGCCGTGTTCAAGGCTGTCGACCCGTCGCTGGCCTGGCGACCGCTGGCCGCCGAGGGGGAGGGGGCCCGCCTCTCGCCCGGCGAGGCTGTTGCCGAGGTGGAGGGGCCGCTCGCTGCCATCCTCCGCGGCGAGCGAGTGGCCCTCAACTACCTGAGCCACCTGTCGGGGGTGGCCACCGCCACCGCCCGCCTGGTGGAGGCTATCGCCGGCACGGGTTGCCGCCTGCGCGACACCCGCAAGACGACGCCCGGCCTGCGCACGCTGGAGAAGTACGCCGTGCGCATCGGCGGCGGCGAGAACCATCGCTTCAGCCTGGCCGACGCTATTCTCATCAAGGACAACCACCTGGCGGCCCTACGGGCCCGCGGCCTGGGCATCGCCGATGCTGTCCGTCTGGCCCGTGAGGCGGCGCCGCCGGAGATGCGGGTGCAGATCGAGGTCACCAGCGTCGAGGAGGCGCGCGAGGCGCTGGCTGCCGGCGCCCACGAGCTGTTGCTGGACAACATGTCGCCGGAGGAGATGCGGCGGGTCGTCGACTCAGCTAAGGGCAAGGCCGTGCTGGAGGCCTCGGGCGGGATAACGCTGGACAATGCACGCCGGGTGGCGGAGACAGGCGTGGACTACATTTCGGTGGGGGCCATCACCCACTCGGCCCCGGCCCTGGACCTGAGCCTGGAGGTGGAGGAGGGCTAGACTCCGTCTGGTTCACATCGACTGCAGGTACCATCTCACTATCGCCTCGGCGGTCCGGCGATGGTCTGGGGTAGACGGGTGGAAATGAATCTCGGTCTGATAGGCCGGCCACTGGCCCTTCTGCCGGATGAGAAAGACGACCTCGGCCTCGATCGTCTCCACATCGAGCATCGGGTTCTCCCCTGAAGTGTCGACGTTGCACCAGAGATCCAATGCAACTTCGTTGTAGTGGTGACGCCATCGGTAGCCGTGGTAGCCGTGCTCACCCTTAGCAGTGAAGCCGAACCTTAGCCGACTTCGGATGCTCTGCCGCGTCACCCCGACGTAAATCGGCGCCTCGTCGGCGGTTACGACGTAGAGCTTAGGTAGTGATGATCTCGCCTGGGCAGGCAGTTTGATATTGCCATTCGTGTCCGTGATCTCAAACAGCCCCGGCTCGGGCAGGATGGCGATGCGGTAGCGGACAGGCCCCTCGAATTTCATGGTGTGGATGGACTACTCAGCTTCATGACTGCGCCGCAAGAGCAAAGATGACAATAAGCGCCACCACCAATATGGAAATGACGCCAAGAAC